>Ga0116216_10000108_pt1 | contig 75759 bp, 79 predicted proteins | sample Sb_taG_11_FD_89696 | JGI IMG/M metagenome (GOLD analysis project Ga0116216, IMG submission 89696) | Peat soil microbial communities from Weissenstadt, Germany - Sb_50d_3_AS metaG | ecosystem: Environmental > Terrestrial > Soil > Wetlands > Peat | place: Germany: Weissenstadt | collected 2010-09-21 | reverse complement strand
TGCGAGTGAGGTCGATGAGCAGCGGCACGCCGCCGATCGCGACGACGGCGTACAACGGCAGCATGTATGCCCAGGCCGGCTGCGGTGCCACATAGCGCAGCGTGAGATGCAGCACGATGCCCACGAGGCTGGCGAGCGCGATGAACGTCTGGGGCGGGTGCTTCACACGAACAATCCTACGGCCCAAATCCGGAGAAAGAAGGAACTACTCGTGAAGGCGTCAGGCTAGGCGCTAGGTCCGTACGCCGGCCCCGAGGAAGCGACTTTTCCTCATGACCGCGACCGAGCATCTCGACCGGCGCGTGCGTGCCTTCATCTTGGATGGGCTCATGACGTCGGGCACGGCGCCGACGATCGACGAGGCTGCGGCCCACTTCGGGGCGAAACGCGCTGCCGCCCTTGCCTCCTTTCAGCGTCTCGCAGATGCTCGGATGATCATCGTGCAGACCAACGGCGAGGTACTGGCTGCAAACCCGCTCGCAAACGTGTTGACGCCGTTCATCGTCGAGTCGGGCGAGAGGCGGTACACGGCGATGTGCGTGTGGGACGCACTGGGCATTCCGGCGATGCTCAAAGCCAATGCGACGATCCGCACCACGTGCGGTGACTGCAACGACGCGATAGAACTCGTAGTCGAGGACGGCGCGCTCAAAAACGTCGAGGCAGTCGTGAACTTCGCGGTGCCAGCTAAACGCTGGTGGGACAATATCGTCTTCAGCTGAAAGACGATGCTGTGCTTCCGGTCGGAAGCGCACGTGAGGGCCTGGCGCGATCAGTGGAAGCTCGATGGCGAGATGTTCGGCATCCAGCAGTGTTGGCAGCTGGCGCATGCCTGGTATAGCGATGATCGGCGAGCACCCGGATGGCGGCGAAAGACACTCGATGAAGCCGAGGCCATTTTTAGAGGCATCGGGTTGACGTCGCCCTTTTGGAGTTTGCGCTAGGTTCGGACGCTCAAAACGGAGTGCGTGGAAGCAGAGCCATAGCGTACGATAGGCGTATGAGCACCGCCAACCGCTTGCGCTATTCCATCCGGCCGATTCCGGGCGAGGTCGCCGACCGCATCCGCCGGACGCTCCTCGATGATTTCGGCAACTCGCTCATCGTGTGGGAGTCAGACTCACCTGCCCCGTGCAGGCATTGCCTGCGCATCGCTCCCGCCGGAGAGCGCCTCCTCGTCTTCGCGTACAGGCCCTTCTCCGGTAGCGGTCCGTACGCCGAAGTCGGACCGATCTTCATCCACGCTGACGCCTGCGAAACATATGACGAGCCCGACCGGTTCCCGCCGGATTTCGCGCAGCGCACCCTGACCATGCGCGGGTATAACGAGCGCGGCTCGATCGAGGCAGCCGAGCTATCGGCGCCGGGCGAACCCGAGGCGTCGCTTGGGCTTCTTTTCTCAGACGAGCGCGTGCGGTTCGTCCACGTCAGAAACCCGGCGTGGGGCTGTTACGACTTCCAGGTGGACCCGGTGCGGGACTGATTCGACGCGGTTGGGGGACCGACTAGCTTCCTAGAATGGCAAGCTCGCGTGCGGCAGTCGCGTTGCCTGGGTCGATCTTGAGCACTTCATGCCAGTACTTGCGAGCCGTCACCACGTCGCCGCTGTGCAGGCTCGACCAGGCCGCAAAATCCCAGCTGAACATGTCGGTGGGGGCGTAGCGAGCGCTCTGTAAGAACGCGTCGCGCGCCTTCAGGTACTGTTTGTCCAAGAAATACACCCGGCCGAGATCGAAGGCGAGCGGAGCATACGTCGGGCTGTACGACAGGCCTTTGCTGAAGATATCGATCGTGGCTTGTCGCGCCACGAGGTCCTTAGCTGCCTTCGTGTACTCAAGCTCCCCCCATGCTTGCCAGCTTTGCGGCACTTTGGGATCGACGCGCGTCGCCTTCTTATAGTAATACTCCGCATCGCCCAGCCGGAAGACCCGCTCGAAATTGACACCACGGATGTAGACGGTGAAGGCGATGAGCGGTCGGAAGAGCAGCCAGCCGACGACGAGCACGATGGCCAGGATGATCCAGCGATCGTAGGTCCGGATGATATAGGGCCGCTCGTCCGGGGGCACAGGCGCGGCGTTCGACACGGGCTCGGCGATCATGCGATCACCGCGAAGAAGAGCGCGAGGAAGACGAGGACGTAGCCAGCCGCCATCTCAGCGGCGAGATGCCATTTCTTCACGGCCGGGTGGTGCATGTACCAGGGAGCGAGCGAGCCGACGAAGAGCACCGGCGCCCCGTGGCCGACCCCGAACGCGAACATGAGCAACGAGCCGAGGGCAAGCTTGCCCTGGAAGGTGGTCACGGCAAGCGCACCGATCATGAACGGGGTCGCATCCGGGGCGATCAAGAACGCGAAGCCGGCGCCCAGGAGAAATGCACCGATCACTCCATGACCGGCGACGGACATCCACGGCAGCTCCCAGCGGACATCGACGAGGCGGATCATGGAGAGCCCCATGAGCAAGCAGATCGCCGCTGTGAAGTAATAGAGAAAGCCCGTCATGGTGAGCAACGCCCCGAAGGAGCCGGCGACCGCCCCCAACAGCGAATAGATGCTGCAGATGCCGGCGACGAAGGCTAACGAAAGCCCGACGCCGCCCCAGAACGATTTCGCTTCTTTGCCCGCGTAGTTGACGATGGCCACCATGCGGGGGACGCTGGACGGGCTGAGACTTGAGACCACCCCGCCGAATACCATGATGGCGAGCGCTATCCAGATATGATGATAGACGACGTCGCGCATGTTCTCGGTGAGTTCCCAAATATTGCCCCAGTCCATACATTAGACTTATCGGCTGCAGGCTCTGGGGCGTCCAGGGCCAAGCAACGCGGGACACCACAGACACTGGCGAAAGGTACGCGAACATGATTACGCACGCGGATTTGGAAGGGCTCATCCGCCAAGCGATTCCGGATGCGAAGGTGGCGACGGTCGATCGGACGGGGACCCTCGATCACTACAATGTCACGGTCACGTCGAACGCCTTTTCGGGGAAGCCCTTGCTCGACCAGCATCGAATGGTCTACGACGCGCTCTCGCAAGCGCTCAAGGATGGACGGCTCCACGCCGTCGAGCTGAAAACGGAAGTGGCACGATGACGCAGGATGTCAAGCAGCAGATCGGCGAGGAGATCAAGGCGCATAAGATCCTCGTCTACGGCAAAGGCACAAAACAGGCGCCGCGCTGCGGTTTCACCTTGGAAACCATCGACTTTTTCACCCAGCTCGGATTCCCGTTCGAGGTGCTCGACGTGCTCGGCGACGACGCGAAGCGGCAAGCCTTGAGCGAGATGACGGATTGGCCGACGCTTCCCAAGGTCTTCATCAACGGCAAGTTCTACGGCGATACGGACATACTCGGTCCGATGCTCGAGAACGGCGAGCTCGAGCGTGTGATCGCCGACGCGTTTGCCGACGCGCACGCGTAGACGACCGCTCGAAGTCCATACCCACCACGGATAGGACGTCTAGAATGCTCGTGGCTGTGGCGGGCTGGAGGGCGTTTGTCACCCCTCCGACGAAGCCGCATGTCCCGGGCTTGGCAGACTATAGGTGCCACGCTCTCAAGCATTTACGCAAAACATGAGAAAACTTTTTGGACGCGGCGCAGAGGAGCCGGTCTCCCCTGCTTCCCAGACGAGCGGCGGTATCGAGCGAACGGCATACACAGCCGCGGCCGTGCTGCTCGTGGCGCTCTTGGTCTCCATCGTGGGATCTATCGTCACCTACGTGCGCGTCAACGCGGCGTATGCACGTCAGAACTCGATCGCCCTCGCCGAGGAACAGCTCGAAGCCTGCATGCGCAACCAGCTCGACGAGGAGGCCGCGCTCCGCGGATTTTTGGCCTCGGGCCAGCGCGCGTTCCTCGTTCCCTACTATCAGGCGCATCCTGACTTCGGCACGCATATGGACGAGCTGCAGCGCCAGCTCGAGCGCGCGTCACTCCCGGACGGATACCAGATCGCCTTTGACATGCGCCGCAGCCACGTCATCTGGGAGAAGGACGTCGCGCAGCCGATCGTCGCCAAACCGTCTGCCAGCGGCGAGATGACCCGCATCAAGAACGGAAAGATCCTGTCCGACCAGATACGCCGCGATCACGACCAACTGACACTCATCCTCGAGGATCAGTCGACGTCCGCGCAAGACGCCGTGAAGACGCTGCTGCTGCGTGCGGCGCTGCTCACCGCGGCCCTCATGCTGCTCTTCGGGCTCTCGGCCATCATCGCCGACGTCGTGCGATCGAGGACCCAGGCGGCGCTCGAACGCGAGCGCATCGTGGGAGACACCCTGCAGCGCGCGTTTCTCAGCGGCTGGGATGTCATCTCCTATCTGCGCGTGGGGACGGCGTACGTGTCGGCTGCGCGTCACGTGGCCGTGGGCGGCGATCTCTTCGACGTGCACCGCATCGACGAGAACCGCTGCCTGCTCGTCGTGGCGGACGTGTCTGGCAAGGGCCTCGATGCCGCCGTGGACACCGCCTTCGTCAAGTATTCGCTGCGCGCGCTGGTCGAGGAGTACCACGACCCGACGATGCTGCTGCGCAAGTTCAACGCCTCGTTCCTCAAGTCCATCCGCGACGACACGTCTTTCGTCAGTCTCTTCGCGGGGGTGCTCGACGTCCGATCGCAGACGTTGCGCTATGCGAGCGCGGGGCATTCGCCCGTCTACTTGCGGCGTGGCGATGAGGTGCGCCAGCTGCCCGTGACCGGGCCGCTCATCGGTCTGCGCAGCGAGGACGAGTTCCCCGCCGTCGATGAGACGCTCTTCCCTCACGACATCCTGGTGCTGGCCACCGACGGGTTCACCGAGGCCCGTGATACCGCCGGTGTGATGATCGATGACGCTGGCGCCATGCGCATCATCCGCGAGGCCCCCACCCAGCCGCAGAAGCTGGCCGACTACATCGTCGCCGCGGTGACCCGCGCTTCAGGGGGCCGCATCGCCGACGACCTCGCGCTGCTCGTCATCGAGCTGGCACCGCTTGAGGGCACGACGGCTAAGGCGGCCCGGTCGACCCAAACCCAGGCAGCGCCAGGGTTTGCGGAAGCCCCCCTGGGCTGATGGCGGCAGCCGCACGCTGCGGGCTCGCCTGCGAGGATTGCGGGGAGGTGCTGTGGATCAGCCAGGGCCTGCTCCATGTGCGCTGGTTACGGGACCGCGAGCACGTCGCTCGCGAGGTGGCGGAGCATTCGTCCTCCGGACTTGAGACGTGGATGAACGAAGGGCTGGCCTTCCTTGAGGAGCATCGGGGACACGGGGTCGTCGTCGTCTCCCAATAAAAAAAGAGCGAAGGACAACTTCGCTCTTCATGGATCGTAACGCTGTGGCGTTACCTTATTTCTTCTTCTTGGCCTTAGCCTTTTTCTTCTTTGCCATTTTCGAACACCTCCATCCTGCGGAGTAAATGGAGTGACTCGCTCACTACTTGAGCTTGGATGACGTAGTTGGTCTTCGCGTGCGTTTTCTCCTTCTGGTCTCATACTCGTCACCGGCACCTGCACATCGCTGAAAATCTTCCACGCGTATCCCGCGTCGCCCGCGAAAAGAAAAAGAGCGAACGCTGTTGCTTCGCTCTTGGTCGACGGGTCTGATCAGTCTCCGAGTGCGCGTCTGACCTTGGCTCTGCGCACCGCTTTCTTGACCGCGCGTTTGACTCTGCGCCGACGCACGACCTTGCGGACCTTCGCTCTGCGGACGGCCTTGCGGACCTTCCGTTTTGCCATAGCTTTTCTGACTCTCTTCGCCATTTAGACACCTCCATTCTGCGGAGTGAATGGGAACAATTGCTCACGCGGGAGCTCGGATATCGTACTTGCTTCCCGCGCAGGTGTATTCCTTTACGCGTGAATGCGCGGATCGACTCGATCGCGCAGCGGCATCCCCACGCGTTGATATTTCGCAGCGATCATCTCGGCGAGAATCGCGACTGCGATCTCTTCCGGAGATTGCGCGCCGATGTCGAGCCCGATCGGACCGTGCAAGCGCTCGACGATCTCCGCAGCGATGCCGGCTTCGAGCAAGCGCGCGCGCCGCAGCGCCTGCGTCTTGCGGGAGCCGATCGCACCGACGTAGCGCGCGCGGCTGGGCAGCACGCGCAGCAGCGTCGGATCGTCGAACTTCTCGTCATGGGTCAGCACGGCGACATAGGTGTTCTCGTCCAGCGTCAGCGTGGGCAGCGCGTCGTCGGGCCATTCGACGATGAGCGAGGTCGCCTGAGGGAAGCGCTCCCGGTTGCATAGCGTCGGACGCGGGTCGATCACCGTCACCGCAAAACCGGCGCGCACCGCCATCGCGCAGAGCGCCATGGCGATGTGGACCGCCCCGACGAGGATGGCGTGCGGACGCGGGATGCTGACGTCGACGAATATCTGGTGGTCCCCGGCTGGAACCGTCGTTGACCGCCCGGCCGCAATGAGCTCGCGCGCTTTGCCGGCGGTCAGCGCCAGCAGCTCACCGTCACCGAGATCGCCTGTGACGGATCCGTCGGCCGCCACCACGATCTTACGGCCGATGCCGTGTGGACCGCGCACGATCGTGCAGACCGCGAACGCGCCGCCCGCGCTTGTGTCCGGCAACGCGTCGAGCGGCTCGATGAAGACGTCGATCGCACCACCGCACGACAGGCCGACCTCCCACATCATGTCGCGGTTGATGCCGTAGCGCGCGATGGTCGGCGTGCCGCTGCGGATGACGGCCTTGGCCTCCTCAGCCACGGCTGACTCCACGCAGCCGCCGCTCACGGAACCTGCGACCATCCCCGTGGCGGAGATCGCCATCTTCGCGCCTTCGGCGCGTGGTGCGGAGCCGTCGACCTTGATGACCGTGGCGAGCGCAAGGCGTTCGCCTCGTGCGCGCCACTGCGTGATGCTGTCGATGATGTCTTCCATGAAGAGATCCGATCCTCTGGTCAGCTTGCGGTGTCGAGCGGCCGGGATTGCGCTCGCACAGGCCGACGCCTGTCGACGGCGCGCAACGCCAGGACGAGCTGGACAAGGCTCTTGAGATTGTGAGCTGGGAGAAAGTCGTCGACGAATGGCAGTGCGGCCCGCATGCCGACGGTCTGGGGGCGGTAGTTGCGGCCCCCGAGCAGCGGATTGAGCCAGATCAAGCGGTAGCTCATACGCTGCAAGCGCTGCATCTCGCGCGCGAGGAGGCCGATGTCGCCGCGATCCCATCCATCGCTGATGATGATGACGATGGCGCCCCGAGCGAGCACCCGGCGCGCCCAGTTGATGTTGAACTCGTGCAAGCACTCGCCGATGCGCGTCCCTCCGCCCCAGTCGGCGACGCTTGCGGCAACCTCGTCCAACGCTTCGTTGACGTCACGCCGCCGTATCTGCCGGGTGATGCGCGTCAAGCGCGTGCCGAAGACAAATGCCTCGACCCGGCCGATGGCGTGGCGCATCGCATGCATGAACTGCAGCAATAGGCGCGCGTAGCGGTCCATCGATCCTGATATGTCGCACAACAGCACGACGTCGCGCTGCTTGAGCCGCGGGGCGCGCGTCTGTAGGTCCAGAGGTTCACCGAACTGACGGAGGCTCGCGCGCAGCGTCCGGCGCGCGTCGAAGACGCCGCCTCCCGCTTGCGGCCTCGTGCGACGCGATTCGCGCTTGCCGAGTTCGAGCTGCTTGTGCCGGCTGAGCTCGTGCGCCAGCTGCACCTCGCCTGGGGTCAGGCGTGAAAAATCCTTCTCGCTCAGCGCTTCGGCGAAACTGTAGGTGAAGCTGCGGTCGCCTCGGGGAACGAGCTTCGTATCTGTATGGTCGCCGCGAGCGTCCGGATGCGGGGACGCGGCAGCCGCACTGCGGCCCTGCTGTGCGGCAGTCGGCAGGTTCGGCCGCGGACGCGGTTCGTCTGCCGTGGCAGGTGCGTGCTCGTTGCTCTCATCCTGTGGGTCAGGCCCGCGCGCTATCGCGGCGTTCGACCAGAACGAGTCAAAGGCAGCGTCGAAACGGCGCCGCTCCTCGGCGTTGCGCACAAAGACGCTGCGGCCGGCGGACCGCACGTCCTCGCGCGAGGCGAAGCCGAGCTCTGAGAGCGCCCGCGCGAAGAGCACGATGCGATCCGGCTGCGCGCCGAGGCCGAACGTGCGCAGCACGCGGCCGAAGATGATGACGTTGAGGGCGAGCGGGTTGGCGTCCGTCATGCAGGCACCGCGGCCTTCCTCGCCTCGTGCACGCGCGCCGTCAGACCCGCTTGTCGGATCTTCTTGACGTCTTCTTGATATTTGAGGAGTGCGCCGATCGTCTGGGCGGCGACCGTCTCATCGAGCGTCGTCGTGCCGAGCGCGACGAGCGCGGCCGCCCAGTCGATCGTCTCTGCCACGCCTGGCTGCTTGTAGAGCGCTTCGCTCCGCAGCGATGCGACGAATGCCGCCGCCTCCCGCGCGAGCGCACGGCTGATGCCGGGCACCTTCGCCTCGGTGATCTGCGCCTCGCGCGCCAGATCTGGGTAATCGATCCAATGATACAGACAGCGGCGTTTGAGCGCGTCATGCACTTCGCGGGTGCGGTTGCTCGTGAGGACGACGATGGGTGGACGCTTGGCGGAGAAGGTGCCGATCTCGGGCACCGTCACGCTGAAATCCGACAGCAACTCCAAGAGATACGCTTCGAACTCTTCATCGGCGCGATCGATCTCGTCGATGAGGAGGACGGGCGGCGCATCGCCGCTGTCCTCGATGGCCTGCAGCAGGGGCCGCTTGATGAGGTACTCAGGACCGAATATCTCGCGCTCGGTCGCCTCCGATGCGGCGCTGCCTCGCGCCTCGGCGAGGCGGATGTGAAGGATCTGCCTGGCGTAGTTCCATTCGTACACCGCATGATTGACGTCGAGGCCCTCGTAGCACTGCAGACGGATGAGCCGGCGCTGCAGGCCGTCGGCCAGCACTTTCGCGACCTCTGTTTTGCCGACGCCTGCCTCGCCTTCCAAGAACAGCGGCTTCTTAAGGCGCAGGCTGAGAAAGATGGACACCGCGAGGCTGCGGTCTGCGATGTAGCGGTGGTCTTCGAGCAGACGGCCGACGTCGTCGATGGACTGCGGCGTGTGGTCCATGGGATTGCCTGGCTTCACGATGACAAAGCGGCCCGCCTGCGCGCGACAAAAGTCGCGCCACGTCAGGCTGCGGCAGGGCGAATCCGGCCCCGTCGCAAAACGGTGGACAGTGATCCGTTGGCTTGTCGGCGGCCTCGTGGTGGTCGCCGTCGTCGTCCTCATCGCAGCCCTCTATCCAAACGCGAACGCTCCCGATCGCGGGCCGGCACAAGTGGTCGGCGGTCAGATGCCATCGCTCACGCTGCCAGCATTGCGCGGACCCGACGTCAGTCTGGGAGCATTGCGCGGCAAGGATGTGCTGGTGAACGTGTGGGCGACGTGGTGCGGACCGTGCCGGCGCGAGATGCCGGCGCTCGGGAAGCTCAAGCAGGCGATGGGGGCACGCCTGACGGTCGTGGCCATCGATCAGGGCGAAGACCCGCAGGTGGTTGATGCCTACGTCAGACAGTTCGGTGTGGCGTTCCCTGTCTATCTCGATCGCGAACAGCGCGTCGGCACGATGATGCACCTGGTCGGGTTGCCGAGCTCGTTCTTCGTCGATCGCGCCGGTGTCGTGCGCGATGCGGTTGACGGCGAGATGACGTATCAGATGATGATGGAGAAAGCGCAGCGACTCGTCGCCGGCGGTTGAACGATAAACGAATGAAACAGCGACCCTTTGGAGCCACGGTCATCCCCACCCTGAAAGCGATGGCGCTTGTCGCGCTCGCGGTCTTCACATTCGCGGTGGTTGCGACGGGCGGCTGCAGCTCGAGCACGACGCCCAACGTCGTCAACTCGCCGACGCCGATCGCATCGGCAGGATCACCGACGCCGAAGCCTTCGCCCACCCCGACGCCCTCACCCACGCCGACGGCGGTCGATTTCGTGGTGCTCGGATATTCAGGCGTCCCGCCGACCACCGACCCGACCTACGGCGAGATCGACGGTTATGGTCCGGCGGCGGCAGCGCCGACGTCCAGTCCATTGCCCGGCGTCGCCTCACAAGTCATCACCGTGCATTGCAACAAGAACATCCAATTCTTCAACGTCGATCGTCTGTTGGCACACACGGCATCATCGCTCGGTGCCGCCACCCCGCCCGTGTGGCCCTCGTGGAACAACGTCAACGGCGCGGCGATCGCAAGTCCGCTGCTCACCGCGATCAGCGACCCATCATTTTCGACGGGATCGCTTGGGGTGTTCCCCTCAACCTTGTCGACCTCTGCTGTGTATTCGACCGGTCCGACCGCGGGCGTGCTCTACGTCGGTGATTACTACTTTTACCCGGACAACCCGCCGATGAGGACCGCGATCAATATCCTCTGTCCATAGTCACCATCTTTTTTCAGGATATCGTTCAGGCCCGTTTCATCCCCTCGAGGTACGCTGCCCAGAGCGGGTGGGATGTTGCGCCCTGTCGTTCCACCCGCCGCTATCGCGGATCGCGATGTGATCGGGGCGGGAGGAATGACAGATCGTGGATCTTCAAGCGATTTTCAGGTTCAAGGCAGCGGTGGGGATGCTGAGCGTTGGAGCCGCTCTGGCCGTCGCGGCGTGCGGCGGAGGCGGCGGCAGCGCGAGCAACGGCCCGGGCAATCCGAATTGCCCCGCCGCCATGAGCCGGGTCCCGCTGCAGTATGGCGGCGGTGGCGGATCGGCGAGCAACTGCCCGAGCCCAACGCCGGTTCCTGCAACGTCCGCAGCGCCCGTGGGATTGCTCCTCACAGGCGAGAGTGCGGTCGCTACGACGAGCGACGGCACCGTGCTCGGCTTCTTCAATGGCACCTCGGGCAGCGTTCCAAGCGGGTCCGAGGTCGTCACGCTGACCGCCGACACTAACGTGCAGTTCATCAACACGGAGGCCGCTACCGGCTTCCCGCATACTGCGAGTTTCCTGGGGGCGTATAGTGGTTCGTATCCAGGCACCTTCACGAACACTAATGGCCCAACCGCATCTGCCGCCGGCACGGTGATCAGCAGCCCGAACTTCAGCGCCGGGAATCTCAATCCAGGGGCTAAGTCCGCCGTCTACAACACAGGTGGGCCGGGGATGTACATCTTCGGCTGCGCCTACCATTTCGTGTCCAACGGCATGCGCACGGTCATCGTCGTGATGTGATCGGGCGAAGCGGTCGAACCGGTTCGACACGCCGAGACGGGCGCCGTGCACACGGCGCCCGATCTCATCTCTTCCTAGCTGGCTTTGGTCTGCGCGGCGAGCGAAGGGAGGATCTTGATGAAGTTCTGCGCGAGCGTGTCATAGTCGGGCGACTCGTACTCCTCGACGCGACCCGCATCGCACAGCTGCGTGAGCCCGGGGTCGATGGGCAGCTGGGCGAGCAGCGGCGCGCCGCTCTCCACCACGAGCTGCACGCCCTTTGAGGCGCCGAACAGTTCGTAGCGCTTGCCCGTCTGGGAGTCCTGGAAGTATGACATGTTCTCGACCAGACCGACGATCGGCACTTTGAGCTGTTGCGCGAGCTTGACCGCCTTGCTGACGATCATGGTTGTGAGGCCTTGCGGCGTCGTCACGAGCACGACACCCGAGACAGGCAGCGCCTGCAGGACGGTGAGCGGGGCGTCTGAGGTGCCCGGCGGCAGATCGATGAGGAGATAGTCGATCGTCCCCCACTCAAGGTCGGTATAGAACTGCTGGATGGCGCGCGAGACCATGGGGCCACGCCAGATCACCGCATCACCTTCATTATCGAGGATGAGGTTCATCGACATGATGGGGATGCCGCCGCGCGTCGCGGGCGGGTGCGGCTTCTTGTCGGCGCCTTCATATGGACGCTCGCTGACGCCGAACATGCGCGCCATGCTCGGCCCCGTGATGTCGGCGTCCAGGACGCCGACGCTGTAACCGCGTTTGCGCAGAGCGACGGCGAGCAACGCGGTGACGAGCGACTTGCCGACACCGCCTTTGCCGGACATGATGGCCACGACATGTCCGATGCCGGGTTTGCGCGCACGCTGTGGCGGCGGCGCGGCTGCCGGCGCCGGCCGCGCGCGTGGCGGCGGCACCGTGCCGTCGGCGACGAAGCGGTTGAGGTCGGCGACGAGCGCATCGAGGTCGAGACGATGCACGCCTGCACCTTGACGGATGGTCTCGTGCGTCGAGACATGACAACCGGCGCAGGGCAACCCGTGCGCACCGAAGACTTGCTCGGCGCCGGGATGCTGCTCGACGACTTCCTTGATCGTGATATCGGGTGAGATGGACGTGCTCATTCTTGCTTCACGTTCGCCACAAAGGACCGCAAATACCGCTCACGAAGCCCCGACGCACGGAGAATCTGATACACATGCGATGTTCCATCATTGCTCGCTGCGCGTCGCTTGCCGCTATGGTCGCAGTTGCGAGCGTCGCCCTCGCCGGGTGCTCGGGCAACGGGCCTAGTGGCAGCGGGGGAACGTCCGGTTCGGTCGTCAAGATCGGCGCCGATCTTCCGGTGTCAGGCGGTGACGCCTCGGATGGCGTGCCTACGGCGAACGGCGTTAAGCTTGCCGTCATCGATGCGAACAACCGCAGGCTCATCGCGGGCTACACGATCGAGGCCTCGGTCGTCGACGATGCGGTCAACGGCGTGCACAGCCCGAGCCAGGGCGCGAAGAACATCCAGGCGTTCGCCAGCGACCCAAGCGTGCTCGGCGTCGTCGGGCCCTTCAACAGCAACGTGGCCAAGGCTGAGATACCGCTTTCCAACAGCCTCGGCATCGCGCTCATCAGTCCGGCGAACACCAACCCCGATCTGACCAAAGGCCCGCTCGCGCTCGAGCTGCGCACGACCAATCCGAGCGCCATCACCTATTTCCGCGTCTGCACCACCGATGATATCCAAGGCCCGGCCGGCGCAGACTACGCAGCGCAGGTCATCAAGCTCAAACGCGCCTACGTGCTCGATGACAACGAGACGTACGGCAAGGGCGTTGCCGATCAGTGGGCGGCGCAGTTCCAAAAAGACGGCGGCACGGTGCTCGGCCACGATCACATCACCAAAGGTCAGCAAGACTTCCACGCGCTCTTGACCCGCGCCGCGAGCCAGAACCCCGATGTCATTTTCTACGGCGGCACGACGTCGACCGGCGGCGGTCTCGTCCGCAAGCAGATGGCCGATGCCGGACTCGGCGGCATCGCGTATTTCGGCGCCGACGGCATCCGCAACGATCAATTCCTGACCGATGCCGGCCCGACGGCGAACGGCTCGTTCGCGACGGTCGCCACGGTCAACGCGGCCAAGATCCCGGCCGCGCAGACGTTCCTGAAAGAATACCAAGCCCAGTTCGGGCAGCCGGTCGGATCGTATTCGGCCAACGGCTATGTGGCCGCGATGACGCTCATAGAAGCGATCGCCGCCGCGATGAAAGAGCAGGGTGGCGGTGCGCTGCCGACGCGGGCGCAGGTGCTCGATCAGTTGCGTTCGGGCAAGTCGCACGCGAGCATTATCGGGACCTTCTCCTTTGACCCGAGCGGCGACACGACCAACAAGATCATCTCCATCTATGGCGTGCGTGGCGGCGCATGGGTCTTCCTCATCCAGAAGAACTACGCCAAGTGACCTGAACGGCATCACGGCGTGCCTGAATTCCATCAGTTCTTCCAGCAGCTCATCAATGGCATCGCCCTGGGCGGCGTCTATGCGCTCATCGCACTCGGCTACACCATGGTCTATGGCATCATCGAGCTCATCAACTTCGCTCATGGCGACGTCTACACGCTGGGTTCGTACTTCTCGCTCAGCATCTTAGCGCTCATCCCGCTTTCGCGCTATACCCAGGGCTGGGAGCTGTGGCTCATCGCCATCGCGGTCATCCTGCTGGCGGCGCTCTTGTGCGGCATCGTGGGCGTGCTCATCGAACGGCTCGCCTACCGCCGTCTGCGCAATGCTCCGCGGCTCGCGCCGCTTATCACCGCGATCGGCGTGTCGCTCATCCTCGAGAACATCATGCAGATCTGGAAGGGCACGTCTGAAGTGCCGTTCCCGCAGTTCCTTCCGGACACGGTGCACACCATCGCCGGCATCGAGGTGCACGACCACGCCGTGCTCGTCGTCGTCGTGAGCCTGGTCGCCATGGCAGCGCTCAACCTGCTCGTCTTCCGCACCAAATTGGGTACCGCCATGCGCGCGACGGCCCAAGACCGTGACGCGGCGGCGCTCATGGGCATCAACATCAACTCGACCATCGCCTGGACGTTCTTCATCGGCGCGGCCCTGGCGGGTGTGGCGGGCTTCATCTCGGGGATCTACTACGGCACGACCTTTTTCCTCAACGGCTATCAGGCAGGTCTCAAAGCGTTCACCGCGGCGGTGCTCGGCGGCATCGGCAACATCACGGGAGCGATGCTGGGCGGTTTTCTCATCGGCATCGTCGAGGCGATGACGTCGCAGTACATCTCCGATCAGTGGACGTCGGTCGTCGTCTTCACCATCCTTATCCTCATCCTCGTGTTCCGGCCCAGCGGTCTGCTCGGCGAGCAGGTCCCCGAGAAGGTATGAGCCGATGAAACGCACGCTCGCCATCATCGTCGGAATCGTCCTCCTGCTCGTGCCGCTCATCGACCGCAACAGCTCGCACATCTCCGCCTATGCCGATACCGGCGGTCTCGTGCTGCTCGCCTTCGGGCTCAATATCATCGTCGGGTACACCGGGCTGCTCGCGCTCGGCTTCGCCGCCTTCTTCGCCATCGGCGCCTACACGTATGGCTTTGCGGCTTCGCCCCAGTACGGTCTGCATCTCAACTTCTGGCCTATGATCCTCGTCAGCGCTGCGGTCGCTGCGCTGTTCGGCTTGCTGCTCGGAGCACCGACGCTGCGCCTGCGCGGCGATTATCTCGCCATCGTCACGCTGGGCTTCGGCGAGATCGTGCCGCAGGTGCTGCAGAACCTGGACAAATGGACCGGGGGACCGGACGGCATCGCGGGCATCGACCAGCCGCGTCTGTTCGGCTACGCGTTCGGCTTCAACCCCATTCCCTACTACTATCTCTATCTCGTCATCATCCTCATCGCGCTCTGGCTGCTCAACAATCTACGGCATTCGCGCATCGGCCGGTCCTGGATGGCTATCCGCGAGGACGAGCTCGCGGCTGCGCACATGGGCATCAACACGACCGGCGCCAAGCTCGCCGCCTTCTCGCTCGGTGCGGCCTTCGCCGGCGTCGCGGGCGTGCTCTTCGCGGCCAAGCTGAGCACGGTCAGCCCGAGCGGATTCGACTTCAACACGTCGGTCATGATCCTCGCGGCGCTCGTGCTCGGCGGTATGGGCAATCTCACAGGCGTGATCACCGGTGCCGCCATCATCGGGCTGCTCAACTTCCTCATCCTGCCGCAGTCGACGAACTGGGTGCAGGCCTTGGGGCAGCAGCTACACGCGAGCGCCCTGGCTAACCTCGACCTCAACCAGTATCGCTTCATGCTCTACGGCATCATCCTCGTCTTGGTCATGCTCTTCCGGCCGGAGGGCCTCATCCCGAGCGCGACCCGACGCGCCGAACTGCACGCCGAACAAGCCGACAGCGCCCTGCCAGAGAACAACCTCTGATGGGACTCCTCGAGCTCTCCTCGCTGTGCAAGAACTTCGGCGGGCTCGCCGCCGTCAAGGACGTGACACTCTCCGTCGAGAGCGGGATGATCGTGAGCCTCATCGGTCCCAACGGCGCGGGTAAATCAACGGTGTTCAATCTCATCACCGGCATCTACACGCCGAGCAGCGGAACGATCGTCTTTGAGCGCCAGGCGCTGGGCGGTCTGCGCCCCGATCGCGTGACGGCGGCGGGCATCGCCCGTACGTTTCAGAACATCCGGCTTTTCTCGTTCATGACGGTGCTGGAGAACGTCATGGTCGGCCGGAATGCGCGCATGCACGCGACCGTCGCCGACAGCGCGCTGCACACAGCGCGCGCCGGTCGCGAGGATGACGACGTGAAGCGCGTCGCCACGGAGCTGCTCGACTTTTTCGGCTTGACGCCCTTCGCGCAGGAGTGGGCGCGCAATCTCCCCTACGGCATGCAGCGGCGCCTCGAGATCGCCCGTGCGCTGGCCAGCGAGCCGCGCCTGTTGCTGCTCGACGAGCCCGCGGCAGGAACGAATCCGGCTGAGAAACAGGCGCTCATGCGGCTCGTGCAGTCGGTGCGCGACCGCGGCGTCACGGTGCTGCTCATCGAGCATGACATGCGCTTGGTCATGGGCATCTCGGACGAGGTCCACGTCCTCGATTATGGCGAGAAGATCGCGCAGGGGACGCCCGAGCAGGTGCGGCGCGATCCGCGGGTCATCGAAGCCTACCTGGGCAAGGGTGCATGAGCGCGGCGGTCCTCTCGCTCTCTGGGGTCGACGCGTATTACGGCCGCATCCAAGCCCTGCGCGGATTGTCGCTCGAGGTGGCGCCGGGAGAGATCGTGGCGCTCATCGGCGCGAACGGGGCGGGGAAGACGACGACCCTGCGGTCCATCTCCGGCCTGCTCAAGCCGGCACGCGGTTCGATCGCGCTCTATGGCGAGAATATCGTGGGTATGTTGCCGGATGCGATCGTGCGCAAAGGGGTGATCCAGGCGCCTGAAGGCCGGCGTATCTTCCCACGGCTCACCGTGCTTGAAAACCTGCAGCTGGGGGCGTATGCGAGGCGCGATGGCGATATCGGTGCGGACCTCGATGCCGTCCTCGACCTATTCCCGCGGTTGAAGGAACGCCTCAAACAAAAAGGTGGCACCCTCTCCGGCGGTGAGCAGCAGATGCTCGCCATCGCGCGCGCGCTCATGGCTCGCCCGAAGGTGCTGCTCCTCGATGAGCCGTCACTCGGTCTCTCCCCGATCCTCGTGGACACGATCTTCTCCGTGATCGCGGACGTCAACATGCGCGGCGTTCCCATCTTGCTCATCGAGCAGAACGCACGCAAAGCGTTGCAGGTCGCCGCCCGCGGCTACGTGATGGAGACGGGAACGATCGTGAAGAGCGGGCCTGCGGCAGCGCTGCTGGCCGACGACGACGTCCGCAAAGCTTATCTGGGTGAGGAGTAGACGTTCATGTTCGGTGGGACGAGCTTCATCACGTAGTCATCATCGGGGGCGCCATAGGCGATCCACACCGCATGCGTCACGGGGTCGACCGCCACCGAATGCGTGCGCCGCGGCACGGTGATATCCGCGAGATGCTCGGCCCCATTATCGGTCTCTTGGACGATCGAGAGCAACCCGATGCTGCTGGCGCAGTAGACACGCCTGTACCCAGGATCGAAGGCGATCTGGTCGACCGAAGAAGCAATATCAGCCGTCGCGATGACAGCGCCCGACGTGGTATCGATGACAGCTAGCTTGCCGTTGGCACCGGCGGTGAAGAGCCGGTGCGACGCGCCGTCGACGGCCAGCCCGTGCAGCTCGACCGCTGGTGCCGCGTGCCAGGTGGCGATGACCTTGTTGAGGTTGGGATCGATGACGACGACGTCACCGGTGGATTCGATGTTCTGGTAGACGCGATCTGAGACCGGATCGTACACGATGTACTCGAGAGAGCCGCCGATGGGTATGTTCCAATAGACCTTGTTCGTTTTGGCATTGATGATGACGATCTGGTTGTCAGCTCGATCTGCATAGAGCATGTCGTTTTTTGTATCGAAGGCGATCGCGTCGATGGGTCCGCCCGTCGTAACCTGGTCGTCTTTGACCATATACTTGCGGCCCAGGACCACGACGGACGCCGGGCGGCTCGTGCCGACGAAATACTTCCCATCCTTCACGTCGACCGCGATGCCGTGTCCTTCGCCGACCGCCTCTTGGCGCAGGACCGAGTTATTGTTGAGGTCGATGACGTCGAACGTGCGGCTGCCGCTATGCGCGACGAGCAGCCGGCGATATTTCTCATCGACGTTGAGGTAGTCGAAGGAGCCGGGCGCGCGCGGATCCAGCACGGGCGTCTGCGGAGCGAGCGGTGGCGGCGATTCATCTCCCGGGGCAGTGGTTGCCGCGACGGCGACGAGGGTGATGGCGGCGAACAGCGCCGCTGCGAAGCGTTTCACGTCAGATCACCTCTTGACCGCGACTCCGAGCCCGTCACCGATCGGCACGATGGTCGCCTCGAGCGCCCTATGCCGGAGAAGTTCTTCATTGAACCTGCGGATGGCCTTGGTCGTTTGCGGGTCCGACTCGCTGGGCGCAAGCGAGGCCGCATGACCCCAGAGCAGGTTGTCGGCGACGATGAGGCCGCGCTTTCTCAAAAGAGGCAGACTGGCCCCGAGATACTGCGGGTACTCCTCTTTGAGCGCGTCGATGAAGACCAGATCGAAGCTGTCCTTGGCCAGACTGGGCAGCACCTCGAGGGCCGGCCGGTTCACGATCTGGATGCGCTCGGCGACGCCTGCGCGCGCGAAGAAGGTGGACGCGATGCCGGTCCGCGTCGCGTCGGGGTCGATGGTGACGATCGTACCGTCGGCCGCGAGCGCTCTCGCCATCCACAGCGTCGAGTACCCGTATGCCGTGCCGATCTCCAAGACGTTGCGCGCCTGGGTGGCGCTCACCAACACCGACAGGAAGCGGCCTGTCTCGCGGTCGACGATGGGAATGCCCTCGCCGCGTCCGCTGGTCTCAAGCTCAGTCGCGATGTCGTCGATCGCCGGATGGGTGCGCTCGAGGTAGCTCAGATCGCGCTCCCAGGCCGAGTCGCTGCCGGTGTCCGCCGACGTCGCGGCGCGCAGCAGGCTAGCCAAGAGGTCGCCGGCATTGCGCGCCGATGTGGCGATCGTCTGGAACGCGGCTTTGGCCTGGCCGGCGTCGTAGGGACGCTTGGCGTTCAGGTCGGCGAGGGCCAATATCGTCCCGATGACGTTGTTGAGGTCGTGGGCGTTGGCACGGACGTCAGGTCGCACAGGCGTTATCCTTAAAGGTCGGCGGGTGAAACGATTACTAGAGGAAGGAGAGCTGGTCGCGATCCTCGCCGGCGGCGATGCGAGCGTCGGCCGGCACGAGATCGCCGAAGCGGGCCACAAAGTCTGCCACCCGGCGCACGAGGTAGTCGCGGTCCTCGTCGCGCGCGTATTCGTCGAGCAAGGCGAGCTCGCCGCCGACGCGCTGGTAGACGCGGACTTTGTCACCGACGGCGAGGCCCCTTTCCGCGAGGGCGGCGGCAAGCCGGCGGTTGGCGGATGCGTTGAAGGTCTTCGAGGTGATCGATTCGCGGTGGGCGATCTCCTCGGGTGTGAATTTGCGCTCGTGGATCTTGTCGACCGTGTTGCGCACGAGCTGTGCGATATCGCCTTCGCGTCCTTCGATCAAGAGCGCTGCGATCGATTGGACGAGCGCGCGCCCGAATGGTTCGTCGCGGCTCGAGCGTAGCGCCGATCCGCGCATCACCAAGTCACCCGAGGCGCGCTTGAGGACGTAGTTCTTGGCTTTGAGCGAGAGCATCACCGGATAGCGTTCTTCCGCCACGAGGTGGAGGCCATCGCCCAGCGTTTGCGCCACGGCGTCTACCACCGCGTCCGGCGCACCGCTTCCCGCCACGAAGTAGGCACCGTCGGTGTCGGCCTCGATGACCGTACAGCCACGGTCGCGCAGGCCGGCCACGATCCGCGACATGACCTCGCGCCCCGACTCGGTCACGCGGCCAGCGGCGACAGGATCGTTGAAATGCAGCCCGTTCGTGCCCAAGAATCCGAAGAACGAGTTGATGAGGATCTTGAAGGCGTTTTGCAACCCGTCCGCCGCTAGCAGATCGTCGCGCCGGCCATCGTGGCCCGCTCGCTCGGCGTCTCGTTTGACTGCGATGCGCATGTCGCGCAGGCCGGCGAGCATGGGCAAGAAGACGCCCAGATCATCATCCCACGGTGCGATGCCACGGGCCAGCATGAGCGACGGATATAGGCTCTCGACGTCGCACTTCATGACGTCGTGAAAGACGCCGGTGAGAAATGCTTCGCTGAATGCGCCTTCGATAGGCGCCATCGGCCGCGGTCGCGGGATCGATGCGCGTTCGCGCAGGTACGCACGCACCATGAGCCGTTCGATGCGGCTGCCGATGCCCACGCAGGCGATGCCCTGCAGCGTCTCGGGCACCATCTGCGCCTGGTAGACCTCGTTGGGCGTGACGAGCGCGGAGAGACGGCCGGTGTCGCGCGCATCGTCCAGACAGTAGGCCTTGATCGTCGCGCGCATCTGCGGATCCGCCCACAGCGCGCGCATGTTCGCCGCGTCGACGAGCGTGCGTTCGTCGTCGCCGATGCCGAGATGCCGCACGATGTGCTTCAGCTTATAGTTGGGAAGGCGACGACCCACGTCCCAGCGGACCGCGCCGATGAACGTGTCGACGATCTGCCGCCCTTCGATGCGATAATATCTCACCGCCATGCCGGACATCGTGCTGCGACGGATGCTCTCGTCGAGCCACATCGGCGTGCTGCCGTCACGGCCCAAGGCGACGGTCACGCCGTGACGCTTGGCTCGCTCGTTGACGTACCACAGGTCGAAGTTGAAAACGTTGTGCCCCTCGATGATGTCGGGATCGCGGGCGCGCACGAGCTTGATGAACTCTTCGATGAGCGCGCCTTCGCTTTGGAACTCATCCAGCCCGAGCACGCGCTCGAAGCCTGAATCATCGGTGACCGCGATGACCACGATCTGACCATCGTCACGCTCCGGATTGACGTCGAGCGTCTCGATGTCGAACTGCGAGCGTCGCAGTTGGGAGAAATGCAGACCTTTGTACATGGTATCGCCGCTGGCGACGAGATGCGCGGTGATGGGATCGAGATAGGCCAGTCGCTGGTCGGGAGCAAGCGCGCGCGCCCGGTCGGCGATGGCTTTGGCATCGGATCCCAGCATGAGATGGCGCAAGACGTGCCGGCCGGAGAGCTCGATGCTCGCGGGCTGCGGCTTGCGTGCCAGCAGCCAGTTCTGCAGCGGCACTACATTGCGTTCGGTCGAGGTGCCCACGCGGCGATAGAGCGCGGCCGTACCCATCGTCGGATCCGGTTCGATGGCGACGATGCCGCGCGTGTGACCGTGGCCGAAGATGAGGTCGTCTGTGTGGGGCACGTGTGAGCCTACCTTTTCGCGCCGCAGCCTCCCTGCGCCGCCCATACGGACGCTTGAGGTATTCCCTTGACTGTGATATTCGGATCGATGGAGGTGTTGATGCAACGCACCTTGAGGTCCGTTTTATCGCACCCGTTTAATAATGCGTGGGCTGCGGCGTTGGCGTCGGGGCGGCCGGAGGCGACGCTGCAGGCTGGTCGCTCGCCATCGGCAGCGGTATCGGCGGCAGGCTCATCTCGGGGAGTGCGCTCTCGTATGGAGTCGCCCCGCCGGCCGGCGGTGGGACGTAGCCCGTGTCTGTCGCGGCGGGGATCGCAACTTTGTCGGGCACGGTCGTGGCATACATGCCGGTGTCGGGAGCGGTGGTGCCGCCGAGGAATCCTGAGGCGGGCACAAACCCAGGCGACCCTGTGTACGGCGGGATGCCCGGTACGTATCTGACCAGCTTGATCGCCATCTTCACGCCGACGTCGTAGGTGCCATGCTGATCCCCCGCTGCAGCGTTGCCGTGGCTATTCGCCGTGAGCGCCATCCCCAAGAGCAATCTGTTCTGCGTTTCGAGGAACGAGCTGCTCGTCGCCGAGCCCGTGCCGCGCAGCGTCGCCGTGCCGAAGCCGGCCACTTTCACCTTCGCGCGAAAGGTGGTCGTACCGGTCGAGGCGATCTGCGCGACGTTAGCGTCCTGGTCTCCGCTTGCGGCCGTGATCTCGTTGTTCAGGTCGATCGTCATCGTGCCGAACGGCAACCACACGTCGCCCGTGCTCGGCCAGGGCTTGCCGATATCGGGCAAGTCGCTCGCGATGCTCGAGAGCAAGACGGAGGCGGGGGCAAATTCGGCGAGGGCGCTGCCCGGTGCGATGCTTCCCGCTCCGCGCGCGTCGAGTGTCGGGCTCGGCAGCGGCGACGGCGCTGACGCCGAGGGTGAGGGGAGCGGCGCGACCGGCGATGATGTTCCCGACGGCGTCGGTGCGGCCGTCGCCACGCCGAGCACCGGACCGCCGGCAGATGAGATGCCTTCAATCGTCCACGCGACGCTTGTGCGCGCGTGGTAATGGAACGTCTTCGTCATGAGGTCGCCGTTGCGATTGCGCCAGCGCACTGCGAGCGTGGATTCACGATCGATCAGATACACCTGCTGCTCGCCGATGCCGAACGGGTGGCCGCCGGCATACAGCGACGTCTGCGAGGGGCCGTTGGCGCTTGGCGGCGCCGCGATGCCAAGCGCGACGATGGCGAAGCTGATGATGATTCCGGCGGTGAAGGCGAGTCGTACCGACGCGCGTCGCTTCAACAGACTACAGCCGCGGGGTGACGGTCGGGTATGGCGTCGGTCCGAAGATCGATGGGATGGGAATAGGCGTTTCCTCGTCTGCAGGCGTGCTCGTCGGCGGCTCCAGGGGCGAGCTCTGCGCGGCCGGTGCAGGCGAAGCGTGGGTCCATGAGCTCAAGACGACGTCCATCGTCGCCGAATAGTTGTCGTGACCGCCGTGGCCGCCGGGCTGCTGGACGACCGTCAGGGTGCGCAGCGCTTCGCCGATGAGCAGGTGGTCGACGGTGTCGTAGTACGACGTACCGCTGACGGCGATGGAGCCTGAAGCGGGCAGGCCGTCAGTGGTCTTGAGCAACTCGCCCGAACCCAGCGTCTGCACCTCGTAGGCGGTGAATCCTTGATAGGTCTTCGACCCCACCACCTTGCGCGAGAGCGTCAGATGGACGGACGGCGTGTTCTCGGGCGTCGTCCAGGCGCCGCCCAGGTGCAGCTCGTGCTGCGTGATCTCGGCCGTGGTCGTATTCGCAAACGTGAGCGCGTCGGAGATCCCGAGTCCGAGCTGGTTCTTCACGAGCAGGCGACCGTCGGTCATCACCTTTGCCGCCGTGCTCGAGTGCGATTCGAACGGCGTGCCTTTATCGGTCCCTTGGAAGCTCGCGGCGACGTTCGCATATGCGGTGCCATCCGAGCCGATGGCATAGATCGTGAACGTCTCAGTGCCTTGGGCCGAGCTCTCGATCGCCTTGTCCTGCGGGTGGGCCCCTGCGGTCGTGTGGTGCTGTTGGAGCTCGACGGTGATCTGATAGACGAGCTGATCGCCGGCCGCTAGGCTTGTCGGGGAGCTCGCAGCAGCGCTTGTCGACACCGCGACGATCGCCGCGAGGATCAGCGCTGTTCCGGTCGCCGCGAGATCTCTCAATCGCCCTCCGATGCAGTGCGGTCGTCTCGACAGGACGTGGGCAGGTTTGGCAGCAACCGCAAATAAACCCTTCGCTTCGGTGACGAGGCTCTTCGCTCTGCTCTTCGTTCTCGCGTTGTGGTGCAGGTCGCTCCCGGCGATCGCCGATTCGGACGACGGCTACGACTCCAATATCGCGCAGGCTGTGCGCGCCGCCACAGAACGCTACCGTTTGGTCGTGTGGGCGCAGAGCGACGGCTACGTGCAGACGACCGACTACATCGCCTCGTTCGGAACGATGTACACGAATCACCAGCGCTTTGACCCCAAGGGGCTCGACGCGCCGACCGTGCTCGTTTATGACATGGCCGGACGTCTGGTCGCTTGCGGCTATCAGTTCCTCGATCCGGCGGCCATCTTCTCCGCGCTGAAAGCGACAGACGTGCATGGCTGGTATGACATCCCCAAGCACGTCCACTACAACATCGTCGTCGACGGCACGACGTATTACGCCCAGCAGCCGTGGGACTCAGACGAGCAGCCGACCGCTGCCAACCTCATCCAGAAGAAACTCATGCCCGCTGACGCCACATTGAAGTTCGCCTTCGTGCATCCGGCGGCGCGCGCCATCATCATCTGGGCGTGGATGCCGAATGCGAACGGGCTGTTCGAAAACGACAACCCGGCCATGCCCTAGCGATCGAAAGAACCAGCATGAAGAACCAGGCCGTCGCCCAGCGTCTCAATGAGATCGCTTCGCTCATGGAGTTCGATGGCGAACCGTTCTTCAAGATCAAGGCGTACGAACGGGCAGCGCGCAGCGTCGAAGACAGTCAGACGCCGGTTGAGGAGCTGATCGCAAGCGGCCAGCTCGGCGAGCTGCCCGGCGTCGGCAAGGCCATCTCGCAGAAGATCGCTGACATCGTGGCCACAGGTTCGTGCAAGTACCTCGATGAGCTGCGCGCGAAGTTCCCGCCGACCATCTTGGAGCTGTTGAGCGTCCCCGGCATCGGCGCGAAGACCGCGGTCGCATTGTACCGCGAGCTCGGCATCAGCGGGCTGGACGATCTGCGCAGATCCATCGAGGACGGCAGCATCGCGCGCGTGCCGCGCCTGGGTCCCAAGACCATCGAGAACCTCGCGGCGCGGCTCGAGCGCTTGAGCGACCACCCCAAACGCATGCGGCTTGGCGATGCCTGGCCGCTCGCGCGCAGCATCGTGACCGCTCTTGCGGAGCTGCCGTTCGCGAAGAACGTGGTGGTAGCCGGCAGCTTGCGCCGCATGGAGCGCAGCGTACGCGACCTCGACGTCATCTGCACGAGCGAGACCCCGGAAAAGGTGCTCGAGGCTTTCGTCTCGCTGCCTATCGTCGAACGCGTCAGCGCCAAGGGCACGACCAAGGCCACGATCTGGGCTGCCCCAGGCATCTCCGTCGACTGCCGCGTCGTCGCGCACGAGTGCTTCGGCAATCTGTTGCAGCATTTCACCGGCAACAAGGAGCACAACGTGCTGCTGCGCGAGTTCGCACAGCGCAAGGGCCTCAAGGTCAGCGAGTACGGCATTGAAGATGAGGCGGGTGCGGTGATCACCTGCACCGATGAAGCTTCAGTCTACTCCTCACTCGGCCTGCAGTACATACCCCCGGAGATGCGGTTGGGACTCGACGAGATCGACCTCGCGCGACGAGGCGAGATCCCCACGTTGGTCGAGCTGAGCGATATTCGCGGCGACCTGCACGATCATACCGAGTGGAGCGACGGCGTGTGCACGATCGAGCAGATGGCGCGGGCAGCCGCGCAGCGCAAGCGCGAGTATCTCTCCATCTCCGACCATTCGCCGGGGCGTGCGGTCGCAAACGGGCTTTCCATCGAGCGGTTGCGCGAGCAGATGCACATCGTCGCGTCGGTGCGCGACGCGTATGGCGTGCGCCTGCTGACCGGATCCGAAGTCGATATCCGCGCTGACGCAAGCCTCGATCTCCCCGATGACGTGCTGGCGGATCTCGACGTGGTGGTCGCCTCGATTCACTCGTCCTTCCGCGCCTCGAAGGACCAGCAGACCAAACGGCTGCTCGGCGCGATCGAGAACCCATACGTCGCCATCATCGGCCATCCCACCGGCACGCTCATCGAAGAACGCGAAGGCTACGAATTCGACGTCGACACCGTCTTCAAAGCGGCGGCGCGGACGGGGACAGCCCTCGAGATCAATGCCAATCCGGCGCGGCTGGACCTTTCGGCCGATCTGGCCCGTCGGGCGCGCGAGCTGGGCTGCACGATCTCCATCGACACCGACGCCCACCACATCGAAGACATGGACAACATGCTGTTCGGCGTGGCGACGGCGCGCAAAGCCGGCTTCACGAAGGAGCGCGTGCTCAACACCCGTTCCGTGCGCGAGGTCTTAGAGTTCGTGCGCGCAAAGCGCCAGGCGCTCGCGCGCTAGAGACCGAGCCTGCGCACGAGCGCCTCCGACGGTTCCCCCGCGGGGCGCCGATACTCGGTCGTGAAGTATCCATGGTAATCGCTACCGGCCGAATATAGCTTGCCGGTGCGCTGGGCGAGTGTCTGCAGCGCCTCGCGCTGCTCGTGGGTGTAGGGCAGATACATGGCTTCGAGCCCATCGAAATCCGCCAATAAGTTCTCAAGCAGGCCGGCCTCGTGCAGCCGATACGGATGGGCCACGAGCGCAACCCCGCTGGCGCCGCGCACGATCGAGGCGGCAGCGCCCGGCGACGGTAGACGCGCATACGCCTCGTCCGGCAGAGCATCGAAGAACTCCCGGAAGAGCCCGTGGGCGCGCGCTGGATCCCCGCCTTCCACGCCACGCTTGCACAAGCGCTCGATGAGCACGGGCAGGCGGACGGGGTGATCGGCGAAATCGCGTTCGAACCTGATGCCGATGCCCGCGTCAGCGAGCGAGTCCACCCAGCGGCGTTGGTTTGCGTCCCATACGTCGATGGCGATGCGGTTGGCCGCTTCGAGCTTTGCGTCATCTGCGTCCACGCCCAGTCCCAGCACGTGGATCACGCGGCCGTACCCGAACGTGGTCATCTCGATGCCGGGCACGAACAGCAGACCGCGCTCGTGCGCGCGCCGTTTCGCCTGCTCGTGACCTGAAGTCGTGTCGTGATCGGTCAGCGCGACGACGTGCAGGCCAGCGTCGGCGACGATATCGATGAGCGCCATCGGATCGTGGCGCCCATCGCTGTGGTTGCTATGGAGATGGAAGTCGCCGAGCACGCCTTAGCGCCGCGGGCCCACGAGCGCGCTTACGCGCCGCCAAAACGCCGCTGGCGTCGTTGGAACTCGATGATGGCTTCCGCGAAGTGGGCGCGGGTGAACTCCGGCCAGTACACGTCGGTCACCCAGAGCTCGGTGTATGCGATCTGATAGAGCAGGAAATTCGAGAGCCGGAATTCGCCACCCGGGCGGATCAGTAGGTCCGGGTCGGGCAGACCGGCGGTGTAGAGATACGACCCGAGGGTGGTGTCGTCGATCGCCTCGACCGACAGCGCCCCAGAGCGCACGTCCTGGGCGAGCGCCGTCATCGCATCCTTCATCTCGGTCCGGCCGCTGTAGTTCACGGCCAGATTGAGGATCGTGCCGTCATTGCCGGCGGTCTTGTCGACGAGGTCCTCGAGCGCTTTGCGCGGCGCCCGCGGAAGGCGCTCGATGCGGCCGATGACCCGCACGCGCACGTTCTCCTTGCGCAGCATGTCGAGCTCGTTGCGTGCGAACGCGCAACACAGCTCGAAGAGCAGCGAGATCTCCGATTCCTCACGTTTCCAGTTCTCTTCGGAGAAGCCGTAGACGGTGAGGACCGGAACGTTGAACGCGCGGCAGGCGCGCGTGGTCTCGCGCAGGGTCGTCATCCCGCGACGGTAACCCTCGATGATGGGCAGGTTGTGCTCTCGCGCCCAGCGCCGGTTGCCATCCATGATGATGGCGACGTGCTTGGGGATGGGCCCGGTTGGATCGGGAAGCGGGTGGCGCGTATCTCTCGAAATCATCGCGTGCTCGTGGCCCTTTCGGCGGTTCGTGCGTTCCGTGTCATGTGGTGACCAGTCTCGGCATCGCGCGCCGCTCCGGCTGGCGTGCACCTGAGTCCGAGCGTTCGTGCACGTCGCGGATCACCGACTCCAGCTCGTCCACATAGGCGAGAAAGCGGATGCGTCCGCCCTTGGTGATGCGGCACACCGTCGTGGGACGGGCGCCGTTGCTCTCCTTGACGACCGAGACGATATCCATCTCGGCGAGCGCCGAGAGGTGCCGGCTCAGATTGCCGTCGGTGAGGCCACAGGCCTCTTGCAGCTCGGTGAAGCTCATCCCGTCGGGATGAGTGACGAGACACGTGCAGACCGCAAGCCGTCCACGCTCGTGGAATATCCGCTCTAAGCCCGAGTAGGCGAAGGGCGCTTCTGCGCGCGCGCGTTGCTGACGCTTCGCCGGTTTCCTCACGGTCATGACATGGTCTCCGCTTTTCTGTCTTGCGACAAGAGATATCCGATGAACATCTGTCCGAAGCCGAAGCCCACCGGCATGACCCAGAAGCTTAGCGGCAGCGAGGTGTCCAGGGTGAGGATGAGCGCAGCTCCGGCAAGACCGAAGGCGCTCGCCACCAAGATGACGCCGCGCGGCAGCATGGCGCGCGACGAGAACAAGCCGATGCCGTACGAAGCGTACCAGATGCCGGGCAAGAGCCACGGCATGCCATGCGCGATCATAGCCAGGCTGAGCACTGCGCCGAGCGCGATAGCCGGGATGATGGCGACGCCGACCGTGCGCGTTTGGCTGCGCCCGTGACGACCGGCGAAGCGCACATACCAGGCAAGCAGCGCCCCATAGTTGATGGCCAAAGCCAGGGCGAGGCAGACAAACCAGATCTCGAGGTAGCGTCCGACGGCGTCCGGGGTGTGCGGCGCCGGCGCGATCATCCATTGGATACCACCGGCGATGACCGCGATCAGGCCGCTCAGCGCGGCCGCCGAGCCTGAATATCCTCGGAACTCCTGGACGCTGGCCAGACGATCGCGCACCTCGGCGAGGTCAGCGATGGCGCGTTCAACTTCCATACGTTACTTTGTAGCACAAAGTCGGTGGGATTGCAATGCGCAGTTCGGGGGGTCAAAGCGACTAGAATCGTCATCGTTGCCGCCGTTTGGCCCCCTCCTGACAAGTTTCATTGGCCCTGTGGCAGGTGCTCATCTTCGGCTACGATGATATGGTAACGAGGGCGCTGAATTGCCGGTCAAAGGAGCGAGATACGATGGAGATAGCCGACCTTCAGATCTACCACAACGGGAAGTACGTGCGCTACGGCGATGCCAAGATCGGCCTGTTGACGCACGGGCTTAATTACGGCACCGGGTGTTTTGAAGGTATTCGGGGCTATTGGAATGCCGATCAAGGCCAGCTCTACATCTTCCGTCTCCAGGAGCATTTCGAACGGCTCCGCCGCTCGGCCAAACTTCTGCTCATCTCCCTCGAAGAGACCACCGCTCAACTAAGCGCGCACGCGATCGAGCTCGTCCGCCGCAACGACCTGCGCCAAGACGTCTATATCCGCCCGATCGTCTTCAAGTCGGCCGAAGAGATCGGGGTCCGGCTGCACGGCGTCGGCTTCGACCTCAGCATCATCGCCTTGCCGCACAAGGCCTATCTCGACTCCTCCAAGGGCCTGCGTGCGTGCATCTCATCCTGGCGCCGCGTAGACGACAACAGTGCACCGGCCCGTGCCAAGCTGACCGGCATTTACGTGAGCTCCGCGCTAGCCAAGAGCGACGCCGTCAAGAGCGGCTTCGATGAGGCGATCTTGCTGACCGCCGATGGCCACGTGGCAGAAGGCAGCGCCGAGAACATCTTCATCCTTCGGGGCAAGACGCTCATCACGCCGCCGGTCACGGATAATATCCTGGAAGGGATCACCCGCGAGACGCTCATGGAACTGGCGTCGGCTGAGCTCGGCCTCGCGGTCGTCGAACGGAGCATCGACCGCAGCGAGCTGTATCAGGCAGACGAGGTGTTCTTCACGGGCACCGCCGTCGGGGTTTCGCCTGTCATCGAAATCGACCATCGTCCGATTGGCGAGGGCACCATCGGCAAGGTCAGCGCGGCGTTGGTTCAGCTCTACGACGACGTCACGATGGCCCGGCTTAGCCAGTACGGCCACTGGGCGACGGCGTGCTTTCCCTTAGCCAAAGCCTCTGGAATCAAGGGTCCGAAGGCAGCTGCATCCTAGATGTCCTTCGGCAGGGGACGAGATTTTGGGTCTTTCTACCTTGATTTTGTCGTATAACCTCATCTATAATAGCTGTGACGGGAATCACATTTCCACCCGTCGGTAGATCTATTAAGCGCTCGAGAAGCGTGCCGATCCTTGGCAAAATAAGGCGCCGCCCTGTACAAGCGGCGCGAGATGATTAGGATCGGAAAGTTTGTCGAGCAGGTGCCCCAAGACCAGTGTCCTCGACGGTGGCAGCCGTCGCAAGACACGAGAGATGATCTTAAGGCACCAGCTCGTGTGGACGAACGCGACTCAAGCTAACTGCACTTGAAGAAGGAGCCTTCTAATGCTAGCTCTACTCGGTGGCGTTCTTGCCTTGTTCCACAGCCTTGGTGGCGTGCTTGTTGGCATCGGCCATTTCTTGCATGCGTTTGATCAGGTTGGGATTGGAAAGTAGACATAGCTTAACTAACGATATCGTTTAGCAACTTAACGATTCGAGGATCATAAAGCGTTCCGCTGCTTTCGCGAAGCAGCGTGAGCGCTTTCTCTTTGTCGACCATCGGGGAACCATCGTAGCCCGTCAGCAGGCGGACATATTCGCGTGCGACGGCTATGATACGAGACTCCATCGGGATGTCGTCGCCTTTGAGACCCCGCGGATAGCCCGTACCGTCGTAGTGTTCCCCGTGAAATTCGATCCAGTCAGCTATCTGGCCCGGCAGTAATGCGTCGGCAGCACGCACCATTAATCCACCCCAGCGAGTGTAGGTGAGCCGCTGTGCGAGTTCTTTTGGGTTTGGATTAGCGCTAGATCTGACGCGGGCAGCTAACCGAGACTTGCCCATCTCATGAAGCTCAGCCGCAAGACCCAAAAGCTCGATGTCCTTTTTGGACATTCCAACCCTGCGCCCCATCATTTGCGAAATGTTCTGCACCTCGCTCGCAAACTCGACGTTCTCCGCGTCCGTCAGGTGTATGAGATCGCGAACGAGACCCTGAGCTTGGTCTTTTGCCTTTTCAAGCTTGTGAAGTTGAATCGTTATGCCCAATATGTCTTGGGCGACTCTGATCTGAGCGACGACGATGTAGAACACGGCTGTTGCAAGCAAACCACCAAACTTGTACGTCGCGACGAGCAAATAGGCGTAGATCGATGCAACGATGCCAGTCCGCAATAGCTGGCTCATGTTAAACGGACGCCCTTTGATCAAGTACCACGGATATGCGAGAAGATTATTGACTGTTTGGCAAGCAATGCCCACTACCATGATCCCAATTAGTTCCAGCGGGCTGTGGAGGATCTTCGGCGCCATTGGCATCAGATAGGCCACGCCTTGCCACGTGGCGATTGTGCAGTAGGCCGCGATGACGGCGATTCCGACTTGCCCAAGCGTCCCCGCGGCGAATTCGTGCTTCCACCATTCACCCTTGGTCGCCATGCGCAAGCGGACGGCAGTCCAGGCTAGGGCATACAAAACGATCGTCCAGGAACCAAAGACGACAGCTGAGGCTGCCATTATGGCGGTAAGCGGAGCCATCGTCGTTACCGCAGCTGTCTGCGTTGGTCGTTCCATTACGACCAAGAATAGCGCTACCAGCGCAACCGAGATAATTGTTCCGAAGTGGAAATCAAAGTGTGGCGGAAAGAATGCAACGAGCAGGACGCCGAGCAGGGCGAGACCATAAAGGTATACATGCGTGGCGACGTCCCGCCAGCTGTCGGATTCCCTGTGTGCGTGGTCCCCTGCCAAAGCCACGTTCTGCTATACGCCTTTCCCAGTTGGCGTTGTGTCCCCCAGCAACGGATATGCTGCTACAACGCTTCGCGCCGCCGTGATGAATATATCGTCTATCTGACGGGTGTGAGGCAGCGCATATTGCAGCGATACGTCAGTCGTGCGCATCGTCACGCACAACTGTTCGAATGGAGCCTTGAGAAGCCCTAGTTTTGGACCGTTTGCGCGCTCTTCGCGAACGCGCGATAGGTCAAGAGCGACACTCGCCGGATGAAGCGCTCGCCGACGTCCAGATCCGCGAGGTGCGTCGTGAAGACGCATATGACATAGGGCGAGTTGTCCAGCTCGACGATCCCGACATCGTTGAGGGTGTCGTGCAAGGTCCCGGTCTTATGCGCGACCGTGACGTTCTTGGGCAACCAAGCAGGCAACATCGTGTTGTGCCGCTGTCCGGCGAGGATCTCAAGCATCGCGTTGTCGGCGCGAGCGTTGATGAGCCGGCGCTCGGCGATCATCCCGAGCAGCCGCATCATGTCGTTGGCGCTCGTGCGCAGCTGGCGGATATCGCCGTCGCTGTGAATGCTGTCGCCCAGCCACGTCTGCGTGAGGCCGAGGCTCTGCATCGTCTGGTTGATGTTCTGTCTTCCCACCAGGCGGATAAGCATGTTGGCTGCGGTGTTATCGCTGACGGTGATCATCGACCAAAGCAGCTGCCAGACCGTGTATTTCGATCCCCAGCTGGCATCGCACAGGTCCCCATATCCACAGTCGCGGTCGCTATCGCGAAGCGAGACCGTCCGCTCGAAGCCGAACTTGCCCAGGGCGATCTGGCGCATGACCTCGACCATGACGGGTACTTTGATGGTGCTGGCAGCTGGCAGGTTCATGTCGCCATTGATGGAGATCGCGTAGCCGCGCCTGAGGTCGACGACCGAGATCGCCACCATCCCCGGCGTTTCGTTCGCTAACTTGGCCAATTTCGGCGCGAGGCCGCTCAGCGAGTCGGTCTCGGCAAGAGCGACGACGGCCGGCTTGGGTGCGGCGGGAGCGACAGACGAATAGCCGGGCATCATGAAGATGGACGCCGCTACCGTAAAAATAAAAAAACGCTTGATATGCACGATGCCCCCGTCACAGGTGTATCGGCGCGGCAGCGCAGGGTGCTTAGCCGGGTGGCTGAAAAAGTGACGCTACGTCGGGGTGGGCGAGACGAAGATGATGGGCACCGGCGGAGGAGAGGTCGGTGAGGGGCCCGGCGTCGGCGACGGCAGGGTCTCCCGTAGGGACTTCTGGATGGACTTGTGGATGGCCAACCCGTTCAAGATGTCGATGCGCGTCACATACATCGCGCCGATAGTGGCGCCGTAGCCGTAGTAGCCCCAGCCGTATGGCATGTTGACGTGGACGCGGACGAGCGTGCCGACTTTCAGATCCGACTTAGGGTAATGCTGCGTTCCGTCCGCGCTCGTGATGGGTATGTGCGGTGGAAGCACGAAGAGTAAAGAGCGCTGGTTTTCCGAGCTGTACACGTCGATCTGGGTGCCATTCATCGCGAAGTACTTTATCGTTCCGACCCACATCCCGGTGAAATTGAACGAAAGCGCCGGTTTCGACATGACGTTGATCGACATCATCACGAGCAGCACAGCGACAAGAACGCGGAGAGACATCGGCGTTTTCATCCACGGTGCTTGGCCGATGCGACGCGCATCGCCTGTCGCATGACAGGGCCCCATTGCGACCGCGACGAAACGAGGCCCGCCGCCCTGAGAGTGCGGCGCGTCTTCTTTTTCTCGCGAGGACACCACGCGCACCGCAACGCTCATCGGGGTACCTCTGGAGTTGGGCGCAAGCCGCCGCGGCGCGCGCTTAGGCCCACAGGTCTTGCGCACCGCCGGCATCGTGCAGCAGCTGCAGTCCCTCGATTATGCAGTGGACGACAAAGGCGACATCCCCATGACGGCGACAGTTGATGAGGTCGCAGGCGGTCCTGGGCACCCGCGCAACGTCCAACCCATCGTCACGGTGAGCCGGGCCATCGCAGACGCGGTTGAACAAGCGATGCGCGCCTCCACCTTTCCCGTCGTCATCGGCGGCGACCACTCGATGGCCATCGGCACCATCGCGGGTCTCGCCCGCGTCCAAGGACCTCAGGGCGTGATCTGGATCGACGCCCACCCCGACCTCAACACCCCAGCGACCAGTCCCACCGGCAACTTGCACGGCATGTCGATGGCCGCCGCGTTGGGCGAGATGAGCGACGTCTTCCCACCGCCGGACTTCCCGACGCCGGCCGCCGACCCCGGCCACCTCGTTTTCATCGCTCTACGCGACGTCGATCCCGGTGAGCGGCGTCTGATCAGAGATCGCAATATCGCCTGTTTCACGATGACCGACATCGATCGTCTGGGCATGGCGGCAGTCGTCGAGCAGGCGATCGCCATCGCAGAGCGCGGGCCTGCAAGCGTCCACGTCAGCTTCGACATCGACAGCCTCGACCCGTCGCTGGCGCCGGGAACGGGAACGCCCGTCCCTGGCGGCATCACCTACCGCGAGGCGCACTTAGCGATGGAGCTCATCGCGCAGAGCGGCGTGGCGAATTCGCTCGAGCTGTCCGAGGTCAACCCGCTGCTCGACGAGCACAACATGACCGCCAAACTTGCCACCGAGCTCATCTGCTCTGCGCTTGGCAAGCGCATCCTGTAGACGATAGAAGGCGGCTAGAGCCAACGCACGACACCGGCATCCTCACCGCAGTTGCTCTCGCGATCGCGTTCAACGTGGTTGCCGGATTCAATGATGGCGGCAACTTGCTCGCCGCGGCAACGTCGAGCAGGACCATACCACCGGGAGTGGCATTCGTCATCATCACTGTCGGAGCGTTTGCCGGTCCGCTCATCGCCGGCACTGCCGTCGCGCAGACGATCGGTCACGGGATCGTCGATTATCGCGTGGTCGGTCAACTCCCGCTGACCGGGGGCTTAATGGGCGGGATGCTCGCCCTCTTGCTCGCCTATGCCGTGAGGGTGCCGGTCTCAGCATCTGTGGCGCTCGTCAGCGCGACGATCGGCTCGCTCATCGTGACGCGCCAGCTGCCCGACCTCATGTGGTCGGGCGTCGCGAAGGTCGGCCTCAGCCTGGTCGGTTCGATCCTCGTCGGCTTCGTCGCGGGAGCAATCATCTACACGCTGGCGGTGTTCGCACTGCGCAATGTCGACCTGCGCACGGGCCTACGCCTCATGCGCCTGCAGTACGTCAGCATTGCGTTGCAGGCGATCGGCTATGGGGCGAACGATGCCGAGAAGATGGTCGGCTTGATCGTCGCCGCCACGGTCATCGGAACGCCGGGATCGTCGTTTGTTGTTCCCTTCTGGGCGATCGGCGTCTCGGTGGCCGCGTTTGCCACAGGAATGGCCGTCGGCGGCACGCGCGTGGCGAAGACGGTCGGGGGCAAGCTTTTCCGCATCGGGCCGCTGCACGCGCTCTCGTTTCAGATCGCGGCGGCCGCGACGGTGTTGACCGCCTCGGCGCTGGGCGGACCGCTGAGCACGACCGAAACCACCGCGAGCGCGATCATGGGCGTTGGGGCGTCCGCGAACCCCCGTGCGCTGCGCTGGCAAGTGGCAGGCGAACTCGTCGGCGCATGGCTCCTCACCGCACCCATCGGACTCTTGACCGGCATCGCCGCGACCTATCTCCTTCGCACACTGCTTCACGGAGCACGATGAACTATGTGGTTGGCTGATCTCTTCATGCCCGGTCGCGAAGACCGCTTTCTGTCGCTGTTGGATCATCACGTGGCCCTCTTGGTCGAGGTGGCGCAGACGTTCCGGCGCTACGTCAGCGAGGAAAAGCCGGCGCTGTCTGACGAGATCGACCGGCTAGAGAAGGAGGCCGACGCTTGTGTGCGCGAGCTGACGACCGCGTTGCGAGACGCCTTCATCACACCGATCGATCGTCAGGACATCTACAACCTCGGCGAAGCGATCGACGACATGATCGACTACCTGAATAACGCTGCGCGCGAGATCGCCATCTTCAAGGTATCCTCGACCGACCACATGCGCGCGATCGCCGTGATACTCGAAGACGCGAGCCTCGACATCGCCGCCGCGGTGAAGGCGCTGCGGAGCGATCCACAGCTGGCCTGGACGAAAGCCGGTCAGGCCGAGCACGCTGAGAACCTGGTCGAGAGCCGCTACCGTACGGCCCTCGCCGAGCTCTTCGAGGGCAGCGATGTGTCGCTGATCTTCAAAGTGCGCGAGGTCTATCGCCACCTGAGCAATAGCGCCGACCGAGCCGACGCGATCGGGCGGCTCATCGGCAAGATCGTGGTGAAGACGAGCTAGGCTTACGCGGGGACGAGCCGCTTCAGCTCGCCGGTCAGCGTCTCGCCCGGCTTGAGGTCGATGATCTGCAGCCCGCTGACGTCCTTGGTGAGCTCGCGCAGCCGCTCTGGTGTGCCAGTGAGAGCGGGGAACGTGCCATAGTGCATGGGCACGACCACTTTCGTGCCGAGCAGACGGATCGCGTACGCTCCCTGCAGCGGATCCATCGTGTAGAAATCGCCGATCGGCAGGAGCGCAATATCGGGTTTGTACAGCTCGCCGATGATCTTCATATCGCCGAACACGGCGGTGTCGCCGGCATGGTAGATGCGCACTCCGTTCTCGAGGGTGATGACGTAGCCGCAAGGCTCCCCACCGTACAGGATATCATCGCCGTCGGATATGCCGCAGCTATGCAGCGCGTGCGTCATGGTGACTTTGATGCCGTCGTGATCGATCGTCCCGCCCTTGTTGAAGCCGAGGATCTTCTTGACGCCTTTTCTCTGCAGCCAAGCGACCGTCTCGTAGATGCCGATGGCCGTCGCGTCATGCTTGGTGGCGAGGCGCAGCGCATCGCCGATATGGTCGAAATGCGCGTGGCTGATGAGCAGGGTATCCACCTTAGCCGGATTCTTCAAGCGCGTCGGACAGGCCGGATTTTGCTCGAGCCATGGGTCGAGCATCCAGTGCTTGCCGCTCTGCGTCTTGATAGCGAAACAGGAATGCCCACAGAACGTGATTTCATTTGAGCCGAGATTCATGTATGCGTCCTCCGCGCGCTCAAGCGTAGGCCGTCAGGTTCTTCCTCAAAGCGCATGAGGGCCTGCTCTGCCTCATCGCGGACCCATGCATCCGCCTCAGACTCGAGCAGCTCGTTCAAAGCGCGCCGAGCCGGCTCGCCCCCGAGCTCACCTAGCGCCCAGGCGGCGTGACCGCGCACGAGCGCCTTGCGGTCGCGCAATGCGGCGATGAGATGAGGTGTGGCCCGCGCATCGCGGGAATTTCCGAGCGCGACGGCGGCGTTGCGTTGCAGGACAGCCTTGCCGCGCCAGGCCATGGCGGTGGGCGCAAACCACTCACGGAACTGGGACTTGGTCATGCGCAGCACCGCCGGGAGGTCCATCGAGGTGCCGATGTGCGGCAGCGGCTGGAATTCGGCATGCCGGGCCGCTGCTTTGCGAGCATTCACCGGGCAGATCGTCTGACACGAATCGCAGCCCCATAGCCTGTTGCCGATCGCTTTGCGCCACTCGCGCGGGATCGGTCCCTTGGCCTGCGTGAGGTCCGAGATGCAGCGGCGCGCATCCACCGTTCCATCGGGCAAGATCGCGCCGGTAGGACAGTGCACGACGCAATCGACGCACTGACCGCAATTCGCCTGCAACGGCTCGTCGGGTTCGAGCTCGAGCGTTGTGATCAGCTCGCCCAGGAAGACGTAGGAGCCGAACTCTCTCGTGAGCAGGTTGGCGCTCTTGCCGAACCAGCCCAGACCAGCCCGTGCGGCAGCCGCGCGGTCCACAAGCGGTCCCGTGTCCGCGCACGCAAGGCATCCTGCGCCGGGAAACTCGGCGCGGATGAACGCCGCAAGCTCGTCGAGCATGCGTCCTACGACCCGGTGGTAGTCGACGCCCCACGCGTAGTTCGATATCGCGCCGCGCAGGCCGGGCGCGTCCGGGTCGTGGGGCTCGACATCGCTGAAGTACGACGTGGCCGTGCAGATGATGGAGCGCGCACCGGCGAGCACGTCAGCAGGCCGGCAGGCGGCCTCGATGATCTTGTCGCTGTAGTTCCAGCGTTCGAGGTAGCGGCGATCGCGACGCTGTTTGAAAACCGCTTCGGTGTCGCCCAGTGGAGCGGCATCGGTGATGCCGACGAGATCGAACCCGATCGCACGCGCACGCGCGAGTATCCGTGTCTTGGCGTCGCGCACTGCCGGGATCGTCCGCTCGATCACACGCTCCCGCTGCCGACCGGTGGATATTCGAGCACGATGCTGCCGTGGACCGGCAGACCGTTGAGCGTCGCAGGTGCGAAGACGGTCTTGCGCGCCGCGTCGAGCGCCATCTCGTCGACGTTCGGATCGCCCGATGACTGCACGATGTGCAGGCTTACGACGTTGCCATCGGGTCCGACCTCGACGTCGATGCGCACAGGCTTGGGCGGTGCCGCGCTGAACGCCACGGGCACTGCCTGCAGGACCTTGACCGGATTGTCATCCCCCCACACGCTCGAACTCGACTCGTCGTTCGATCCACCCGTATCCTTGGGCGCACCGGCGCTGCCTGGCGTGGGCGTTGGTTCGACCGCGTTGCTCACCGCCGGCGCTTCTTCCGTGCCCGGTTTCGGACGGCGCGATCCAACGATGTAAAGGTTGGACCGTCTCCGCGCGGGCGCGACGATGGCCGCGAGCTGCGCTTTCTCGAAGCGGGTGATCTCGCGGTACTTGAGCGGCGCTAGGTGCGTCGAGGTGCGGGTGACGATCTTGGGCGGCGCGGTGGGCGAAGGCGTCGGGGGTTCTTGACGCTGCTCGAGCGCTTTACGGGAGAGCGAGATGATGGAGATCGCCTGGTCCGGTGTCCCCGCGTATCGCCAGCTTGGGAAGAAGGTGGCGACGGTCGAGCCAACGGTCAAGTGAAGCGCGGCGGATGCCACGATGAAAATCAAGAAGGCGACGATTGTCAGGCGGCGGTAGTTGCGGCGCATGCCCCACCTCAGGCTTCCCTGCGACTGCTATAATTCGACGCGCCTAGGGGCCCGCCTTCGCCCTTTCCTCGCGCTGCATGGTGAGCAGCTCCTCATATTTACGGGGCATGCCCGGTTCGTAGGTCAAAAAGGACGGTATAGGGTAGCGGACCCCGCCTTTTTGCGTGCCTTCCAGGCCTTCCACAAGCTCGCCGACCTTGCTCCACGGGGTCGTATATGCCATCTCTTCGTCTTGAGCGCCGGCGAAGATGCGGTCCCCGTTGCAGGGCAGGATGACCTGCGGCTGATCGGTACGCAGCGGTACGACGAGATGATCGGAGCAGTCCATCCGTGCCGCAAACGATGAGGTGATGCGCCCGCCGTGGGCGTAGAGCGCCGCCGCCACCAGGCGCATGACCTGGGCCGCGTTGCCGTAGATGATGAGGATCTGGGGATCGAACTCGACGCGGGCCAGCGGTCCAAAGACGATGCCGTCGATCTCGCCTGGCGCGAACTTCTCCACCGCCGCCTCCGTGCGAGCGCCTGCTTGAGCGTCCGCGGTATACATGCCGGCGCACAAGTTGCCTTCCTCGTAGAACTTGTTGGGTAGAGCGAAGCCCGCGACCAGTGCCCCTAGCGGACACTTCATGTCCTCAGCGCGCAACACAGTCGTCCATCCGTAGCGGCGCGCGATCGCCCAGCCTTGGCATACCGTGACGTGGCGCTGCATGTCGGCGAGGGGGCGGCGCGACTTCGGCGGCGGCTCTTCTCCGGCGCGCAAAAATTTCACTGCGACCGGGAACGTCGAAGGCCGTACAAACTCATCGAGCTTGGCGGCGACGAGCTTCCGGTCGATGGAGGAGGAAGGAATGACCTCGCGCTGCGCGTCTTTCTTGGTGCTCTCTATTGACATTGCTTTCGTCGCTTCCTCACCAGGGTGTGCGCGCCCTGGCGGCGCAAACAAGAGGACGATGATTGTGCCCGCAGATGTCCGCTCGTCGTGACGTCACGAATGAAACTCTACAACGCCGAATGGTGTTGGTATTGTCAGAGAGTCCGCAAGAAACTCGATGAGCTTGGTTTGGACTACGAGGTGATCGAGGTGCCTGTCAGGCACAGCGAGCGCACGGAAGTCGTCGAGGTCTCGGGCCAGCCGACCGTTCCGGTGCTCGTCGACGGCGATACGGTGATCGATGATGACGACCTCATCATTCCCTATCTCGAAAAGACCTATGGGCACGGGCGCTAGGCGTAGATACCGCGCGTCATGAGGGCGTCGACGACCCGCCGAATGGCCAGCATGTAGGCGGCCGTCCGCAAAGTGACCTTGCGGTTCTGCGCGATCTCCCAGACCGCGTCGAAGTTCTCGCGCAACACCTCGGCGAGCTTTTCGTTGACCTCGCGCTCGCGCCAGTAATACCCCATGCGGTCTTGCGCCCACTCGAAATACGACACGGTCACCCCACCCGCGTTGGCCAGGATGTCGGGGATGACGGTCACGCCGGCTTGCGAGAAAAGACCGTCCGCCGCCGGTGTCGTCGGGCCGTTTGCGCCTTCGGCGATGAGGTGCGCCTTGATCTTGCGTGCGTTGTCGGCGGTGAGCTGATTCTCGATGGCGGCCGGCACCAAGATGTCGCACGGCAGCTCGAGGAGCTCTGAGTTGCTGACGGTCTCGCAGTGCAAGAGGCCCTCCAGCGAATGTCGCTCATTCTCGGGCGCGTTCATGTGCGCCAGAGCGGCTTCGACGTCGATGCCCGACTTCTTGTGGAGCCCGACGTACTGGTCGCTGATGCCGACGATCACCGCGCCGTGTTCGTGCAAGAGCTTGGCCGAGATCGAGCCGACGTTGCCGAAGCCTTGCACGACGACGCGCTGGCCGGCGAGCGACTTGCCCATTTTGTCGAGGGCCGATTCGATCGCGTGCATGACGCCGCGCCCGGTCGCCTCGACGCGTCCACGCGATCCGCCCACGTTGAGTGGTTTTCCAGTCACGACACCCGGCGTGTAGCCGCGGTTGTGCATGGAGACGGTGTCCATGATCCAGGCCATGGTTTGCGGGGTCGTGCCGACGTCAGGCGCCGGCACGTCCTTATCTGGTCCGATGACCTCGATGATCTCCGCCGCATAGCGCCGGGTCAGGCGCTCGAGCTCGTTGCGGGAGAGGATGCGTGGGTCACAGGTCACGCCGCCCTTGCCACCGCCGAAGGGCAAGTCGACGACCGCGCACTTCCAGGTCATCCAAAAGGCGAGTGCCGTGACCTCATCGAGCGTCACATCCGGGTGGTAGCGCACGCCTCCTTTGGCCGGTCCGCGCGCAAAGCTGTACTGCACGCGATAGCCCGTGTAGACGTTGAACTCGCCGTTGTCGCGCTGAAAGGGGATGGAGATGATGACTTGACGCGAGGGATGGGTCAGAATGCGTTTCAGGTTGGGATCGAGCTCGAGGTTGGCCGCCGCCTCGTTGAAGTATTCGATCGCCTCGCCGAAGACCGAGGCTTCAGGCACTTTGTGCGGGTTGGCGGATCCGGTTCCAGGGCTCGTGCCAGCGGCGGTTGTCATGGTGCTTTCTCCAGAAGATCAGACATTGAAGCGGAAATTGACGACGTCGCCTTCCTGCATCACGTAGTCGCGGCCCTCGCTGCGCAAGAGGCCGGCCTCCTTGACCGCGTTGAGGCTTCGCAGCCGCGCCAGGTCGTCGAACGACGCGATCTCAGCCCGGATGAAACCACGCTCGATGTCGCTATGGATCTTGCCCGCCGCCTCCGGCGCCTTCGTGCCCTGCGTGATGGTCCAGGCGCGCGTCTCCTTCTCCCCCGCGGTCAGAAACGTCATGAGATGCAGCAGGCGGTAGGCGGCGACGATGAGACGGTCGAGGCCGCGCGACTGGATCCCGAGTTCGCGCGCGAACGCATCGGCGTCGGCCGGCGCCAAGGCGGCCAGTTCGGCTTCGAGTTTTGCGCTTAGGGCGATGACTTCCGAACCTTCGGCGCGGGCACGCATCTGGAGCTGCTCCACACCGCGTGCTGACGCCGCAGTGTCGGACTCGTCGACGTTCGCGACGTAGAGCAGCGGCTTTGCGGTGAGCAGCGACAGTTCCTGTGCAAGCTCCGCCTCGCGCGATCCGCGCGCGAACGCGAGCGCGGGTTTGCCTTCGTTCAACGTGGCGGCGATGCGCTCCAGCGCCTGGACTTCGTCAGCGAGCTTGGGCTCGGCCTTGGCGCGCGCGCGCGACTTGTCGAGCCGGCGCTCGACCGTCGTCAGATCTGCCAGCGCGAGTTCGGTCGTGAGGATCTCGACGTCGCGCAGCGGGTCGGGTCCGCCCTCGACGTGGATGACGTCGGGATCTTGGAAACAACGCACGACCATGGCGACGGCATCGACTTCACGGATATGCGAGAGGAACGCATTGCCCAACCCTTCGCCTGTGGACGCGCCGCGGACGAGCCCAGCGATGTCGATGAAGCTGGTCGTGGCCGGCACGATCTGTTTGCTCGAGAATATCTCCGCCAGCACGTCGAGGCGCGGATCGGGCACGGGCACGATGCCGACGTTGGGATCGATGGTGGCGAACGGGTAGTTCTCGGCGACCACGCTTGCTCTCGTCATGGCGTTGAAGAGCGTCGACTTGCCGACGTTGGGCAATCCGACGATGCCGCAGGCGAGCGACATGCTAGTGCCTATCCTCAGGCGTAACGCCGGGCAACAGCCCTTCAGCCTGAAGCGTCGTCGCCACCATCTCGCGCAGGAACGCCTCCGCCGCAAGCGCGTGCTGGCGGTTGACGTGGAACGAGATGCTGAAGGTCGCGTTCTGGGGGTTCACGTCGTCCAAACGCACGGCGACGTGGTCGACCTGGACGTCGCTCGATTGCGCCGCTTTGTCTGCGATCTCACCGATACGTTGGCGCAGGGCCACGACGCCGGTGCGCAGCGGCACGGTCACGCCGACGCGGATGCGAGAAGGCAGACGCGTCGTGTTGGCCGCGAACACGATGTTGCCGTTGGGCACGGAGATGATGCAGCCACGTGGATCGACGACACGCGTCTCGCGCAGCGTTATGTTCTCGACGACGCCGCTGACCACGCCGTTGGGGGTGGTCAGTTCAACGCCGTCGCCCACGTCGAAGGTGTCGTCGAAGAGCAAGAACACCCCGGCGATGAGGTCGCGCAGCATGGCCTGCGCTCCTAGGCCGATGACCACGCTGAGCGCGCCGGCCGACCACAGCGCCGGGGCGATGTTGACGCTCCAGATGTTGAGCAGCACAAGGATCACGACGAAGAGGACGATCACCCAGGTGAGCGATTTCGCAAGGCTTGCGTAGGTGGGCACGCGCGGGATGAACCGGCCGATGAAGCGGCGCGCGAAGAAACGTGTGATGCCGGCATCAATCAGGCGCCAGATCAGGAAGGCGACGACGATCGCGATGATCGACTGCATCCAGCGCGTGCCAAATATCGTTGTGACGTGCTCCACGCTCGGCGCTTTCACCCCACCGCTGAGCGTTCCTATCATGGCACGATTGCCGCGATAGGAACCACACCCTTTGAAGCGAAGGGCCTGCGACAATTCCCTTATGAGGCGGTAGCGCATGCGGCAGATGAAAGTGGACAAGCTCGGCATCGACCTGCTGACCCATGACCCTGTCGTGATCCTCAAAGATCTCGAAGGAAAGCGCTACTTGCCCATCCTCATCGGGCCGTTCGAAGCGACCGCGATCATGCTCGCGCTGGAAGCGCAGAGCGTGCCACGCCCGCTCTCTCACGACCTCATGAAATCCATCCTCGACAATCTCAACGCCAAGCTGACGAAGATCATCATCCACGACATCAAGGACAGCACGTTCTACGCCAAGCTCGTGGTTGAGGCCGGCGGTGAAGATCAGGAGATCGATGCCCGCCCGAGCGACTGCATCGCGCTGGCGCTGCGCGCCAACGCACCGATCTTCGTGACCGACAAGATCGCGCTGGAAGAATCGGTCTACGACAAGAAGACCGAAGAAGAAGAGATGCAGCGCTTCCGCAAGTACATCGAAAACCTCAAACCCAGCGATTTCAAAGAAAGCTAGAGGGGATGAAAGAACGCGCCGAGATCGGCGTCTTCGGAGGCTCCGGTCTGTATTCGTTGCTCGAAAACCAGCGCGACGTCAAGGTGGAGACGCCGTACGGTCCACCGAGCGACGAGTTAGCGATCGGCGAGATCGCCGGGCGGCGCGTCGCCTTCTTGCCACGCCACGGTCGTACCCACGCGTTGCCGCCGCACATTATCAACTATCGCGCCAACCTGTGGGCGATGAAGGAGCTCGGCGTGCAGCGCATCATCGGCCCCTGCGCGGCCGGCTCGCTCAAGGCCGAAGTCAAGCCCGGGCACTTCGTCGTCTGCGATCAGCTCGTCGATCGCACCAACGCGCGCAAAGACACGTTCTACGACGGACCGGTGACCACGCATGTGTCGTTCGCATACCCGTATTGCCCGCAGTTGCGTCCGCTCGCCATCAAGGTCATCACGGACGCAGGCATCACCTGCCACGAGCGCGGCACGGTCGTGACGATCCAGGGTCCGCGCTTTTCGACGCTCGCCGAGAGCCGCTGGTACTCATCCCACAGCTGGGAAGTCATCAACATGACGCAGTACCCGGAAGCCTACCTCGCGCGCGAGCTTGAGATCTGCTACGTCAACATCTCGCTCATCACCGATTATGACGTCGGCCTTGAGGGCCAGGCGGGCATTGAGCCGGTCACCCACGAGGGCGTCTTGGCGGTGTTCCAAGCCAACAACGCTCGCGTGAAGCAGGTCATCCACACGATGATCGAGCGGATGCCCACAAAGCGTGAGTGCGCGTGTGGGTCCGCGCTGCAAGGAGCGCGCCTATGAGTCGGGATGTCTACGGCGGAGGGTACGTTCCTCGTCTGCTGCTGACGGTTGGGTTCTTCCTCATCGGTGAATCGCTGACGTACACCGCACTGGCGCTGCGCGCAAACGACCGCGTCGATTTTGTGGATTTTGGTCTTGTGTTCGCCAGCGCCGCCATCATCGCGATCGTCGGGTTTGCCGAAGCGCGGCGCGACCGCCCGGATTCCGTCGGCCCGCATTCCATGGGGACGATCTTCGGCGCGATTCTGCTGGGAGTGGTCCTCGGGATTTGTGGCGGCATCGTCGCCTACTGGTTCCTCAACTTACAACCGTAGGCCGATACATCGAACGAGCTCAGTCTGTCAGTTTCTGATCCGCCCTACGCCGAGCGCAGTTGGACCTGGAGCCAGCCGAGCACGTTGGCAGGCGGGATGTTCGTCTCGTCGGCGATGCGCGCTGCCTCGTTCACGGATGTGAGCGCGACGATCAACCGCGCTGCGGCATCCGTGCCCAATGCCGCGACGGTCTTTGTGTATTGATCCACCGGCTCTCGGTCGAGAACCTGATCGCCGCTCCCGAGCGCGACCGTCAACGCGTCGCGAACCGCCAGGCGCGCCCCGTGCAGGATCTCGACGATGTCCTCACGCGGGCTCTCTTTGGAGAGCTGGGGCGTCTGCGGAATGCGCCGCGGTTCGCGAAGACAGGCGAGCGCCCAGGCCCGCGACGCGGCGCGCAGGTCACCACCCTCCTCCTCGAGCTCGCGTAGCGCGTCACCGAGGCTGCCCTGTGCGCGGCGCCCGAGCAGACGGGCGCGTTCCTTCGGCACGTGGTAGTGCGACTGCAGCTGCGTCGCGATCTCGTCCTCCGACAACGCGCCAAAGCGCAGGCTCGTCGTTCGCGACCTGATGGTGGGCAAGACCCGATCGGGACGTTCGGCGGTCAGCAGGAAGAGCCGTCCAATATTGGGCTCTTCGAGCTCCTTGAGCAGCGCGTTGTACACAGTGTCGTTCGTGACGAAGTCGAAATCGGGCACGATGCAGATCAGCCTGCCGCCCTCGTAGCTATGCATCTGCATGAGCTGGATGATACGACGTGACGTCTCGATCCCCATGACGTCAGTCTTGCGCTCCACGCTCTTACCGGCGAGTCGATCGGCTTCGCGGATGAACTCGTCGCTGATGACGATCGTATCGCCCGATGAGCCCGCGATGGCGCGGCGGCACGGGCCGCACGTCCCACAATACCCGGTGGGGAAACTGGTCGGCCGCTCGCAGTGTAACGTCATGGCAAGAATCGTCGCGAACGTACGCTTCCCCACTCCCCGCGGTCCGTGGAGCAAGTAGGCCTGTGCAAGAGCATCGGGGCCGACGCGCCGGAAATACTCGAGCACGTCGTGCTGGCCGACGAACGGCGGCGGCGGTTGCGGCCGCGGGGGTTCGATAACCGCCGGCTCTTTTGTTCTAGCCATGCCAGCGCGACAGCACGTCTGTGCGGATCCGCACGGCAAGCTCAGCCTCGGGTTTGGTCCCGTCGAGCACGACGAACCGCTCGGGTTGCGCTGCGGCCAAACGGCGGTAACCTTGCGCGACGCGCTCGTGGAACGCCGCAGCTTCACCCTCGAGTCGATCTGCGCTACGTCCGCGCAGCCGCAACCGGGAGACCTCGATCGGGATGTCGAGCAAGAAGGTCAGATCCGGCTCGAGCCTGCGCGCGGCGTACGTGGTGATGGACATGAGGGATTCTATGGGAAGTCCGCGACCGTATCCTTGATAGGCGATAGTCGCATCCCAAAAGCGATCGCATACCACGAGCCGGTCTTCGCGCAACGCTGGCTCGATGACCTTATCGACGAGTTCGGCGCGCGACGCGCTGAGCAGCAGGCTCTCAGTCTCGCCCGTCATCTGGCCGAGCGGATCGATGAGCAGCTCGCGGATCTTCTCGCCGAGCGGCGTGCCGCCCGGCTCGCGGGTGAAGACGAAGGGGATGGTCGTGTCGGAGAGCGCCTCGTGGAGCAGCCGGATCTGCGTTGATTTGCCTGCGCCTTCAATCCCCTCGAAGGTGACGAACAGCCCGCCCTTTATCGAGCGGCCTCCTTGAAGACGCGCACGCGACGGTTTGGTTCGATGCCGGTGGAACGCGACTGCAGATTGTATTTCTCAACGAGCTGGTGCTGCAGGCGGCGGATGTACGACGATTGCGGGGAGAGCTCGACCGGCTTGTGATGCAGCATGACCTGGTAGGTGGCCTCCTCGGCCTCACGCAGCGCCACTTCTTCGTCGTTCAGCGAGGGCAGGTCGTACAGATCCTTGAGGCAGTTCTGGATCTGCGCGGTCGTGTTCGTCTTGATGGCATAGATAGGCACGTTCTGCCCGGCGATGTCGCGCAGTTTGCCGTTGTCGCGGCGCTCGAGCGCCTTGAGGGTGAGCACGACGTCCGCGTCATCCCACTTGCGGGCCACTGCCGCCGGCACTCGCAGATTGGCGATGGCGCGTTCGATCTTCGCGCGGCTGACGCCATAGGGGAAGATGCGCACGATGTCGCCCGCCGCTTCCTCATCCACGTCGGCCTCGGCGAACGCGGATTCCGCGCTCTCGTAGAACGGGCGGCGCGACGGCGCTGTGTAGCGCGTCTGCACCGTCTGCTTTTCGGCTTCTTGCAACACCTCGACCCCGCCCTCGGCATTGCGGACCCGTACTTCAGGCCGTGGCTCCTGGCCGCGCAGCATGGCGTCGACGACCTCGGCGATCGGCGAATGGATGGCGAGGCGGTTGCGGTCCTGGATCTCGATCACGACGTCGAAGGTCGGGGACGCTTTGCGCTCGAGCACGGTCTTGCGCGTGCCGCGCCGGCGGGCTTCCTCATCCGAGAGCGTCACAGCTCCAATGCCGCCCACGAGATCGCACAGCGTCGGGTTCATGAGGATGTTCTCGAGATCGATGCCGTGCGCCGTGCCGATGAGCTGCACGCCGCGCTCGGCGATGGTGCGCGCCGCGAGGGCTTCGGCTTCCGTGCCGATCTCATCGATCACCACGACTTCAGGCATGTGGTTCTCGACCGCCTCGATCATGACCGCGTGCTGGTTCTGGGGCACGTCGACCTGCATGCGCCGCGCGTGGCCGATGCCGGCGTGCGGCACGTCGCCGTCGCCTGCGATCTCGTTGCTCGTGTCCACCACGACGACGCGTTTGCGCAAGTCGCCGGAGAGCACCCGGGCCACCTCGCGCAGCATGGTGGTCTTGCCCACGCCCGGCTTGCCGAGCAAGAGCAGCGATTTGCCCGAGCGCACGACGTCGAGGATGATGTCGATCGTGCCATAGACGGCGCGTCCAACCCGGCAGGTCAGCCCGATGATCTTGCCGCTGCGGTTGCGCAGGCAGGAGATGCGGTGCAGCGTCTGCTCGATGCCGGCGCGGTTGTCTTTACCGAACTCGCCGACGCGGCTCGTCACAGCCGCAATGTCGTCGGATGTGACGGGCTGATCCGAGAGATTGCAGTAGTCGTGCGGGTAGCGCGCCTCTGGCAACCGTCCGAGATCCAAGATCACCTCTATGAGTTGATCCAGATGGGGAAGTCGGATCAGGGCTTGACGGATGTTCGGGGGGAAGATGTCGAGGAGGGCGGCGAGTTCCCAGTCGCTTGATGGACTGTGGGCAAGGTCCTCTTTCAAAAAATCGTCACCTCATGGACGCTTGGATCGGTCGGGTCGCTCCCCGGCCGCGAGCACGCGAATCATTCGCAGCTTCTCGTCGGCGGGGCCTTGGATGTGCACGCCGGCGTCTATTTCGAGCCGCAGATAGTCGATCGTCTCTTGCGTTATACGTTCCCCCGGGCATAGAACTGGAATCCCCGGCGGATATGGCGTCACCACCTCTGCGCACACATGCCCTGCGCTGTCGCTGAATGCAATTTCGACGTGATCGGCGAGGAAGGCCTCCCGCGGTGTCACGACTTGCTCGGGAATCTTGTCGAGTCCGTCGCTCGGCTGACGTTGCTGCCGCCGGACGCGGGCAGCGCCGCGCTCGTGGCTGTGGCTCGCCGTGGCGAGCGCGGCGACCGCGTTCACCAGCTGTTCGAGGTCTGCGCGACGGTCGCCGATCGTCACCAAAGCGACGATATTGCGCAAATCAGCCAGCTCGATCTGCACGTCGTGACGCGTGCGCAGGATCTCGCTCGCCTCATAGCCCGTGTAGCCAAGCTCTGCCACCGTTATGACCAGGCGTGTCTCGTCATAGCCGGCGATGCCCGGTCGGCCTACCTGCTCCGGTCCAATGCACGAGATGCCCTCGATGGCGCGCAGCCGCACTCGCGTCTCGCGGGCGAGCTCGAGTGTGTGCGAAAGGAGGTCCCTGCCTTGCGTCGCCATCTGCATGCGCGCGACGTCGAGCGAGGCGAGCAAGACGAGCAGCGGGCTCGTGCTCTGCAGCAGCCGCAGGGTGCTCCGCAGCCCGCCCAGATCGATCCGGGAGCCCTGCGCGTGCAGCATCGCCGCCTGGCTCATCCCGGCGATCAGCTTGTGGGTGGAGTTGACGCACATATCCGCCCCCGCACTTGTGGCCGAGGCTGGCAGCTCCGGGTGGAAGTGCAGATGCGGTCCCCATGCCTCGTCCACGAGCAAGAGCTTGCCCCGGCCGTGAACGATCCGTTCGATTTCGATGAGATCTGCCGTTGCGCCGTAATAGGTCGGGCTTGTGATGAAGACAGCCCGGACGTGCGGATTTGCATCGAGTGCCTGGCTCACGGTCTGCGCAGTGACGCAATGGTCGATATGGAGGCTCGCGTCCACTTCGGGGCGCATGTAGACGGGTGTTGCGCCGCTCATGATCAGCGCGCTCAACGCCGATTTGTGGCTGTTGCGCGGCATGAGGATGCTGTCGCCGGGCCGCAGCGTGCTCATGAACATGGCCTGATTGCCGACGGTCGAGCCGTTGATGAGGAAATAGGAGAAATCGGCTCCGTAGGCGGCAGCAGCGAGCTCGTGCGCCTCTTGGATCGGGCCGTGCGGCGCATTGAGGTCGTCGAGCCCGCGGACCTGGGTCAGATCCATCTTGAGGACATTGTCGCCGATGAAACGCCGCAAACGCTCGTGCATGCCAACGCCGTGCTTGTGTCCGGGGGTGTGGAATGAGACGGTGCCCGCGTGGATGTACTCCATGAGGGCGTCGAAATACGGCGTCTTGGTCTGGTCTAACGCAGGCAATGCTTCCTCGATCTGGTGCGTTGCGACGGACCTTGAAGCAACGGACCTTGAGGTCCGTTTGTCAAACGCGTACCAGCGGACCTTTCGGGCACTAGTCAAGCGGACGCGCAGGCCAGAGCGCGGAAACCGCCAGACGACATGAAGGTATTGCGCATCATCTCAGGCGACCCGCCGCGTCTAGACGTCACCACTGCGCCCACACCCACGCCCGGCCCGCGACAGGCGCTCGTGCGCATCGCCGCATCTGGACTCAATCGTGCTGACCTATTGCAGCTGGGAGGACACTATCAGGTGCCGAGCGATGCACCGCCAGACATACCGGGGCTGGAATTCGCCGGCACGATCGAGGAAGTGGGACCTGAATGCTCGCGAGCCGTCCGCGGCAAGCGGGTCTTCGGTCTGTGCGGCGGAGGAGCGCATGCGCAGTTCATCGTGAGCCCCGAGGAACTGCTCATGGCGGTGCCAAGCCGGCTGAGCGACGTCGAAGCGGCAGCCATCCCCGAGGCGTTCATCACCGCCCACGACGCTCTGGTCACCCAAGCGAACATGGAGGCGGGCGAGCGCGTTCTCATCCACGCGATCGGGTCGGGCGTCGGGGTGGCGGCACTCCAGCTCGCCAGCGCATGGGACTGCGAGACGTTTGGCACCGCCCGCAGCCAGAGCAAGATCGATGCCGCCATGCGTTTGAGCACCGACCCCGCGTTTCGCCTGGGCCATCTTTTCGCGTGCGCGCCCGATGCGTTCGATGAGCAGATCCTCAGATTGACCGGTGGCGAGGGGGTCGACATCATCCTCGACCCGGTGGGCGGCGCGTATTTCGAGCGTAACCTCAACGCCATCGCCGTGCTCGGCCGGCTCGTGATCATCGCGACAATGGGCGGCGCGACCGCGACGCTGCCGTTGCCCGTGCTGATGTCCAAGCGGCTGCGGCTCATCGGCACTATGCTGCGAACGCGTACCTTGCTCGAAAAAGCGGCCGCCACCCGCGCCTTCGAGCGCGATGTGATACCCAAGCTCGTTGCAGGCGACGTCCGGCCGGTCATCGACTGCACGTTTGCGCTCGAGCAGGCGGCAAGCGCTTATGCCTACCTCGCGGAGAACCGCAACTTCGGCAAGGTCGTGCTCACGATGACCTAGGGGTCCGGTTACAGCTCCGGGTTGACGATTTCGTACTTGAGCATCTCGTCACCGTCATAGTTGACAAAACGATCCACGAGCCGCATGCCGATCTTGAGGGCGACACGGCTGGAGCGGTCGTTATCCGGCCTCACGAACGCGACCAACCGGGGCATGCGCAGGCTTTCAAAGGCATGGCGCTTCACGGCGCTTGCGAGTTCTGACGCATATCCCTGACCCCAATAGGGCGGCAGGAGCATCCAGCCGATCTCGACCTCGTCGTCATCGAGCAGTGTGAGGCCGCTCTCTCCCAGGATGTCGCCGGTCTTCGGATCGACGATCGCCCAGTCGCCGTATCCCCGTTCGTAGCGCTTGATGGTGCTGGACAGCGCGACATCCGCCTCTGCGTCTGACATCGGCTCGAAGTCGTGCAGATGCGCCATGACGTCTGGGTCTGCGACCATGCGGGCGAACGCGTCGCGATCGGCATACGTCCAGCGCCGCAGCGCCAGCCGCTCCGTTTCGATGACCGGATCGGGCAGCGTCAGGGTGTACAGCCACCAGCCCTTGGCCTTGCTGCGGTCGCTCGGATTGCGCTCGAAATAGAGCGTCATGCGCAGCGCGTCGCTCGTCTCGATGTCGTAGTAGTGCCGGCGTAGGTAAGTGTCGCCGCGGTCCTCGCCTGTTTGGCGTCGCGTCGCGATCGTGCGCGCCACCCGGTATCGCTGACCTCGCCACTGGAACGAGGCCGGCACGCCGGGCTCGCCACGCGCCATGGCCGCGGGGTCGAACGTGCCGGGTTCAGGATCGATGCGTTCGCTGACGAAGCGCGGGCTTGCGTGCATGAGGCAGATGCCGTCTTAGACGGCGACGCGCCGCGCGATCGAGTCGGGATAGGGATATTCCATATAGCGCGCGGTCTCCCGAGCCACGGGCTCGCCATAGTGCCGAGCCACGACCAGGAGCGCCATGTCGATGCCGGCAGAGATGCCCGCCGAGGTGATGAGGTCGTCATGCTCGACCACGTGCGATGTCCGATCGACCTCGATGCCCGGGAAGAGCTGCGCCATGGTGTCGAGCGCCGCGAAGTGGGTCGTGGCTCGCCGGCCCTCGAGCAATCCGGCGCTTGCGAGCACAAGCGACCCGGTACATACGGACGCGAGCGTCTGAACGGCTTGAGCGCGCTCACGGATGAACGACAGCAGTATTTCATCCTTCATCGCCCGCCGCGTGCCCCAACCGCCGGGAACCACGAGGATGTCGAGCCGAGGACAGTCACGCAACGTGGTCATGGGCAAGACGCGCATGCCGCCGGTCGTGGTGACGGGCTCTGATGTCGCGGCGACGAGCAGCGGTTCGAAGGGCGACGGCTCCTCGCGCCGCCGCTCTGCGTCCAGCCGCGTCACCGAGAACACCTCGAACGGGCCACAGAAATCGAGCACTTCGACGTCGTCGAAGATGACGATGCCGACTTTCTTGCGTTGCATGGCCAGCCTCAGGCTTCGATGCGCTCTTCGATCGAGACGTCGTACAAGAAGAGGAACTTATACCATTCGCCAGGCACGGTGTGGCGTTTGATCTGGATCCAGGGGATGTACTTGGGCGTGCGTGGCTTGCGCCGCAACGACAGGTTGGCGTCGTGCGGCGTGCGGTTGTTCTTGCGGTTGTTGCAGATGAGACACGCGCAGACGAGATTCTCCCACGTCGACGGCCCTCCCGAGCTGCGCGGTATCACGTGGTCGACCGTCATCTGCCCTTCACCCTTGCGCCCGCAATACTGACACATGTAGTCGTCACGCAAGAGCACGTTCTTCTTGGTGAGCGCGACCTTCTGGCGCGGCCGGCGGATGTAGTACAGCATGCGGATGATGGACGGCATGCGCATCTCGATGGTCGCCGAGCGCAGCAGCCGCTCGTGGTGGTGGAGGATCTCCGCCTTGCCGGAGAAGACGAGCTTGACCGCACGCTGCAACGACGTGACGTTGAGCGCTTCGTAGGTGGCGTTGAGGACGAGGACGTCGGTCATGAGCCTATGCTCACCAGCCTCACGTACTCGAATTGCAGCTGGGTGAGCATGCCTTCGATGGCGAGGAGCGCGTCGTTCTCCATGACGGAGCGGACGGACGCCAGGAGCGCATTAGCCGCGTCGATGGCGACGCGCGCCTCGCCCATGTTCGGCGCCGATTGTGTGTCGGGCCGCTCTTGTGGGCTCGAGGGGACTTCGACCTTGAGATGCGCGGCCGCGGCTTCGATGAGCAGCGAGAGCATGCTGAAAGCAAGGTCCCGCATCGGTGGGACTTCCTGCGTCGCGACGTCGCCGTGGTTGTGGCCTTTGTGCTCGCCACTCATCCTGTGGTTACCCCCACGCTTCAAAGTTAAGCGTGTGGGGGTGGCGCCCCCTGCTAGGAGGGAGGTTCCGGCGGCGGTTGTGCGTCGATCCTCCACATGAAGTCCTCGCACGCCTCGCCCCACTGGTTGATCTTCCCGTCGGTCGTGCCGTTCTCTATGATCTCGTCGTGCAGCGCGTCACGGATCTCATTGATGAGCGTGGGCGCTAGGCTCTCGCCCAGACCCAACTGGATGTCGCGCAGCACGTCGGGACGGCGGCTGTTGATGATGGCTCGCAACGTCTTGAGCTCCAATGCAGACCATCTGCGCACGGCTGCGAGCATCGCCGCCAACCGCTCGACGACTCCTTTGATCCTATGGAACTCTTCGGTTGTGAGACCTGATTGCCGCTCCACGCAATCAGCGTGGATGTAGTCCAGCTCCGACCACAGCTCAGTGAACTCGCTCTTCCACGATTCGTCTACGGCTTGCAGATGGGTCAATCCCGCACCGAGGCCGACGATCAGATCGTGCAGGGTCTGGTCGCCCTCTTGGAACCTGCGCAGCCCGCGCTGCATGTCGGCGTACAAGCGCTGATCGGAGGCTTCGGACGGGCCGTCCACGGTAACTCGCGCGTCAGCCTTTGGCGGCGGCGACCATATCCAGGAAATACTTGTGGATGCGCGGGTCGTCGGTGAGCTCGGGATGGAACGAGGTGCCCAGCAGATTTTTCTGCCAGACCATGACCCCTTTGCCATCCACGTACGCCAAGACATGTGCGCCGCCCCACGCCGATTCGATCCAGGGCGCGCGGATGAACACGCCGGGGAACGGCTTGCTGTCGAACCCTTCGATCTGCACCGGTTCTTCGCCGCTCTCGATCTGGCGTCCGAACGCATTGCGCTTGACTTCGATGTGCAGCAAGCCGAGCGTGGGCTGCTTCCATCCGACGATCTTCTCGGCCATGACGATCATGCCCATGCACGTGCCCCAGATCGGCATGCCGTATCGCGCGCGTTCCATGAGCGGTTTGGCGAGCTTGAAATGTTCGAGCAGATTAGCCACCGCGGTCGACTCGCCGCCCGGAATGATGAGCCCGTCCACCGACTTGAGCTCTTCCGGCGTCTTGACGCGTACCGCGTCCGCCTTGAGGGCGCGCAGAGCGGCCAGGTGTTCTTCGATGTCGCCCTGCAGGGCGAGCACGCCCACGCGCAGGTGAGGCTTAGCCGACGACTCCGCCGCGGCGTTCTTCTTGCTCGCCGGCATGGACGCTACCAGCCGCGGCCAGCGAGGAGCTGATCTTTTGGAATCTGGCTGATCTCGAGGCCTTGCATCGGCGCGCCGAGCTCTTTGCTCACCTCGAGCACCACCTTTGGATCGTCGAAGTAATGGGTGGCTTCGACGATGGCCTTGGCGGTTTTCGCAGGATTCTGGCTCTTGAAGATGCCGGAGCCGACGAAGACGCCTTCGGAGCCCAGCTGCATGCACAGCGCCGCATCGGCCGGCGTTGCGATCCCACCGGCGACGAACATCACCACGGGAAGACGGCCGGCTTGGGCAACCTCGCGCACGATCTCGACCGGTGCGCCCATATCTCGCGCGACGCTCACCAGCTCTTCTTCGGGCAGCACGCTCAAGCGGCGGATGTCATCAGAGACTTGGCGCAGGTGGCGGATGGCCTCGACGATGTTGCCCGAGCCCGCCTCGCCCTTGGTACGGATCATCGCAGCGCCTTCGGCGATTCTGCGCAGCGCTTCGCCCAAATTTCGCGCGCCGCACACGAACGGCACGGTGAAGGGCCGCTTGTCGATGTGATACGACTCGTCGGCCGGTGTGAGCACTTCGCTCTCATCGACGAAGTCGATGCCCAGCGCCTCGAGCACCTGCGCCTCCACGAAGTGTCCGATGCGCGCCTTCGCCATGACCGGTATGGTGACCGCATCCATGATGCGCTGCACAACTTCGATGGCGGCCATGCGCGCGACGCCGCCTTCCTTGCGGATATCCGCCGGCACGCGCTCGAGCGCCATGACGGCGACCGCACCGGCTTCTTGCGCGATGATCGCCTGCTCGGGCGTCGTGACATCCATGATGACCCCGGCCTTGAGCATCTGCGCGAGACCGCGCTTGACCTTATCCGTACCCTTCTGTTTCACGATCGTCCCTCTTCATCTCTTATGCTAGCAAAATCGGCGCGGTCTGTGTACCCCCGCGGCCACAGAAGACTCCGCCGGCGGCGGGACGCGGCGAACGATCTTCGGCGGTGCGCGTCCGATAGGGTGCGCGAGCGGCGATCTATATGGTTAGCTGTTGTTAGTTCTGGGTCTTGCCCGAAACGGCCGTGTGCGCGTGTGGGTGCGCGCTGTGAGCTGCCGGTTTTGTCGGCGCGTGGGACACGACTGGCGCTGCCGTCGCCGCCACCAAGTCCATGTCGGCATGGTCGCGCTGGATGAAGTAGTTGCCGACGTACTTGCCGGCTTCTATCGAGACGATGAGCACGGTGACGGCGATGAGCACCGTGGTGGGCGCGAAATACGGCGTATACCACTCGGCAGACGGGCGTTTGCTGCCCGTCACTGATACGCCCCCATCTCTTGCATGTCGGAGCCGCTCGTGATGTGGCCTTCGATGGCGAGGCGGAACTCGGTCGGGCGGTCGGCCTTCGAGTAGGCTTCCTTCTCTGTGACCAAGCCGCTCTGATACAGGTCGATGAGCGATTGCGTGAAGGTCTGCATCCCGTCGAACCGTCCACCCGAGATGTACTGGTACATCTCGCTGAACTTGCCTTCCATGACGAGGCTCTTGATGGTCGGAGTGGCGATGAGCACTTCGACCGCGGGCACGACGCCCGAACCATCAAGACGCGTCAGCAGCCGCTGCGAGACGATGCCGCGCAAACTCGTCGCCAGCTGGACCATGAACATCTTGCGGTTGGCTTCCGGCAGCGCGTCCATGATGCGTTCCACCGCCTGCGTCGTGTTCTGGGTGTGCAGGGTGGAGAGCACGAGATGGCCCGTCTCTGCAGCCGTCAGCGCGGTGATGATCGTCTCCGGGTCGCGCATCTCACCGATGAGGATGACGTCGGGATCCTGGCGCAGCGCTTGTCGTAGCGCGACCGTGAAGGATTCCGTGTCGATGCCCACCTCGCGCTGCGAGATGATGCACATCTTGTCGACGTGGATGTATTCGATCGGATCTTCGATCGTCACCACGTGGCGGCGCTGAGTGGCGTTGATGTGGTCGATCATGGCCGCAAGTGTCGTCGACTTGCCGGTACCGGTGGCGCCTGTGAGCAGGACGATGCCATCGCGGTTATCGCAGAGCGAGCGCAGGCTTGGCGGTAGGCGCAGTTCTTCAAAGCTCGGGATGTCGAGCCGCACCGAACGGAACGCGGCGCTGACCGTTCCCCGCTGGAAATATGCGTTGACGCGGAAACGGCCATGACCGTGCAGGCCGTACGCGTAGTCGAGCTCCTTGGTCTCCATGAACTCCTGTTGCTGGGCATGGGTCATCGAGGAGAAGATGAGATTCTCGCATTCGGGCAACGAGAGCGGCCGCTCGGAAAGCGGCTTGAGCACACCGTGAGCGCGCGCCATTGGCGGCGCGGCGGCCTTGAGATGCAAGTCGGATGCGCCGAGCGCTAACATCTGCCGTAACAGGCTGTCCAGTTCAGGGGGCTTTTGAACGTCGCGAGCGACCATGCTGTCCACGCGTCATGTAACTCCTTGGGCGTTCTAGGGGGCCGGCATCCCAGCGGCCTGGAGGTCCGCAGCAGCGCAGACCTAAGACTTCGTCCGTAGCTCGAACTTCATTAAGATTATCGGCATTTTGACCGATGCCTGGAGCCACGTGCCGCGGGACATACAATCGACGAGTCCGTCCAGGCGCAAAAGCCCGTGAAGACGGTGGTCCGCGCCTTCTCGCTCACAGCGCACGCGAAGCTGAATCTGCGCCTGGAGGTCGGCCCGATCGTGGGCTCGCTGCACCAGGTGGTGTCAGTCGTCGCCGCGCTCGATCTCGCGGACGAACTGCATTTCTCAGCCTCCTCGTCGGGCTTGCAGGTCGCCTGCCAAGGCCTCGATCTTGACGAGCGAGACAATCTGGCCTGGCGTGCGGTGCGCGCGCTCGACCCCGAACCACTTGACGTGCGCATCACGATCGAGAAGAGGATCCCCACGCAAGCTGGTTTGGGGGGCGGGAGCACTGACGCGGCCGCCGCACTGCGCGGTGTGGGCGTGATCCTCGGACAAAACGGTGTGAAGCTTGCGCGCGAACGGATCGAGCAGGCCGCGCTGCGCACTGGTTCGGATGTGCCGGCGTTGCTTGTGCCGGGTCTGCGCGTCGTCAGCGGCGTGGGCGACGTGGTCGTGAATCGAGCGTGCAACGCTCCGCCCTGGGGTGTCGTGCTCCTGCAGCCAGACGCAGTCAGCCCGACGAGACGTGCCTACGAGTTGCTCGACGCCGCTGGCGTTCCTCACGAGCTCGGACCGAAAGCCATGGATTCAGCCGAGGCGATGTGCGCTGCATTCGCCGGCGCGGATCTCAAAGGCGTTCTCGGATTGCTCCACAACGATTTCAGCGACGTGATCGAGCGCGAACTACCGGCCGTCGGCAAGATCCGCGCTCGCCTGCGCGCGGCCGGGGCAGCCGGGACGATCCTATGCGGTAGCGGTTCGTGCGTGGCGGGCCTTTTCGAAAGCCACGCACACGCGCGCGAGGGGCTCGGAAGAATGGCGCTCGCGGAGGCTGAGTGGGCGTGTGTCACCGGTTTTTGCTGTGACTGAGGCAGCCTTTTGCGCGGTCGCGCTCGCCGGAGGATCGCTCGAAGCCGACTTCCGTGCGGGTGGATACCACGTGCCCAACAAGGCATATCTGCCCATCGCCGGCGAGATCATGCTCGTGCGCGTGCTGCGCGCACTGCGCGGATCGACATGGGTGAAGCAGGTCCGTTGCGTCACGCAGCGCTCCGCCCTCGAGCACGCAGCAGAGGCAGCTTCGCTGTGCGACGAGGTGATCGAGCCCGGGGCCGATCTCATCGCAAGCGTCTTAGCAGGATTTCGCGGGCTAGCAGATGACGAGCGCGTCCTCGTGGTCGCGACCGACACGCCGCTTGTGACACCGGGATCCATCGATCGTCTCGCCGAGGCCGCCGCGAACACGCCGTGCGATGTCGGCTATGGGTTTGTCGAGCGCGGGCTGCACGACCGTTCGTACCCCTGCGTTCGTCACACCTGGGTGCGCTTGCGCGATGGCACGTTTTGCGGTGCGGGTGTCAGTCTCGTGCGCGCCGGTGCAGCCGCGCAGATCGAATCAGTGCTGCGCAAGTTCACGGCGGCGCGCAAGTCGCCGGCCAGGCTTGCGTCATTGTTCTCACCGATGCTCGTGTTCAAGGTCTTGACGGGCCGGGTGGGGATCGCCGAGCTCGAGCGGCGGGCGAACGAGATCACCGGGCTTGTCTGCCGCGGCATCCCATGCCCGGATCCTGAGCTCGCGGTCAATGTGGATCGCTTGGAAGACCTGCGGACCGTCGAGGCGATTCTCAGAGCGGGCGCCGCCAGGACCTAACGCCTTGCGGGAAATTGGTTTGTGCTAGCCCTTGCGAGCGGCGGTTTGAGCAACGTCGGAGCCACCGATGCCTTGGTCGAGATACGATTTCGTCAACCGGATGTAGGCTGCGGCACCCACCTCGAGCCAGTGCTTTGAGCTGCCTTCGAGCGCACGTTTCACTTTGGCAGGAGCGCCGGCAGCGAGCATGCCGTCCGGAATATCTTGCTCTTCCAGTACAACTGAGCCGGCAGCTACGAGCGCCCGGTGTCCGATGGTTGCCCGGTCCAAGACGACAGCGTTCATGCCGATGAGCGCTCCCGCTTTGACGTGGCATGCCTCCAGGATCGCTCCATGCCCGACGGTCACATGATCCTCGATGATCGTGTCGTGCCCTTCGTAGACGTGGATGACGGCGTTGTCCTGCACCGATGTGTTCGCGCCGATCCGGATGGCGGCTTCGTCGCCGCGCAGCACTGCGCCGAACCAGACGCTTGCTCCATCCGCGATCTCGACATCACCGATGATCGACGCGGTGGGTGCGATGAACACGCCCGCGCCGATCTTCGGCGTCTTGCCGTTATAGGTCAGAATACAGGCCATTCATCGCTTTCGGGCGTGCCTGCGTTGTATGGCTTCGCCGTGCGCTCCTCGGGGCTCGCCAGCGGGTCGCCGTCGGGCGTTTCCGGATGGCGGCGCGCCTCAGCGCGCTCGCGCGCGCGGCGGCGGCGTTCTTCGAGCTCCTCTGCGTCGCTCACGAACACCGACCCGTTCTCCTCATCCCCGGCCTCGTCGAAGACGACTCGGTCGCGCGCATGCGATACCTCGTGCGACGGCGCAGACTCGTCCGGTGGCGGTGGCGGCGGATAGAGCTGGCGGACTTTCCCCTTGGGGACTGGCGGCGCATCCGATGGCCGCATCAGCGGCCCACGCGGCTGTCGGCCGAACCCGGGTTTGCGTGGCGCCGGCTCGCCGTCGCTTTGGATCTCTTCCGCTGGTTCTTGGTTCGGCGGCGGGTAGAGCTGCTTGACCGTGGGTCCTTCGCGTTTCGGTGGACGCTCTCTATCGCGCGACCTACCGCCGAAGCGCGAACCTCCCTCGCGCCGCTCGGGCCGGTCACCCCGAGGCCCACGCTCGCGACCCCCACCCTCACGTGGTCCGCGCTCACGTCCTCGTCCACGATCGCCTCGCGGCTCCCGTGGTGTTTCTCGCGGCTCCTGTGTCTCTCGTGTTTCTCGTGGCTCTCGTTGCTCGCGTGGTTCACGCTCAATGCGTTCGCGGCCGTCGTCGTGCACCGCTCGACGCCGCACCGGTACGTCAGTACGCATCTCGACATGGATCGCCGCCGGGCCCTTCGGTTTGATCACGACGTCGAGCTCCTCGTCATCGCGATTCCGCGCATGTGGTTGTCGTTGCGGTGGACGCTCGGACCGCGCAGGTGCGCTCGCCGGACCGCGCTGGCCGCGCGATTCTTCGCGCGCCGGGCGCTCAGGCCGTAGCCTAGTCTCATCGACCTCGACCGGGCGTCCATAGAGCTGGCGCACCGGACCGAAGCGTTTGTGCACCCGTTCCGCCGGCCGATGCTCCACCTCGCGTCGACGCGGATCGACCACTGCAGTCAATTCGTCGTCTGTGTCTTCGTCTTCGTCGTAGGCCTCTCGCGGTGCGGCAAGCGGCACTCGTTCCCGATCGACGGGCGCACCGTGACCGCGAGGTCTGACAACCGTTTCGTCTTCATCGTAGATGGGTTCGGCCTCGCCCGCGGGCGCGTTGGCTGACTCTGGGCGCTCGCCTCCGCGGCCTCTGCCTCCGCGGCCACGACGGCGGCGGCGCTTGCGTGCCTCGCCGTCGACCCCCTCCGCTTCCGGCTCAGCGGCGCGCTGCACGCGCGGCTGCGCCACAGCGGGCTTTGTGATCACGGCGTCTTCATCACCGTCATCATAATCGATATCACCTTCGCCACCAACCACGAGAGCCTGGGAAGACGAGCTCCCGCGACCGCTTCCGGAGCGGCGCCTGCCGCGACCAGCAGGCTCGGCTCGGCCACCCTGGCCTCTGCCTCTGCCCGAGCGCGCAGCCGGCTGGCTGGGACGCGTCTGCGTCACCGCCACGCGCGGTGCTTCTTCTTCATCATCAGCAACGGAGAACGCCACCGTCTCAGGCCGGCGCAGCCGTGCAGGACGGCGCTCCACCTCTTCGCGGCGGCGTCCGTCCTCGGGAGAACCGACGTCGCGCAGCGACGGCGCGGGCGGCGCGATCGGCGCTTCGCTCGCTGCCACGTCCTTGCCGCGACCGCGCTGACCGCGGCGGCGGCGACCGGAGCTGGGCAGCGGCTCGGCGAGCTCGGCGCGCACCAAGTTGCCGTCGACACCCGCGATCTTGAGTTTGACGAGCTGGCCCGTGGCGTTGGCGGCATCTTTGACTTCCAGCAGGTAGCCGTTCACCTCGGCGACGCCCGACGCCGGGTTCGGCATGCGCACGGGCAAGAGCTCCGCTTCGACCACCGTGCCGCTCTGCGGTGCGACGCGCATGCGCCGTGATTCTTCCACGACCACATGCTCGCGGTGATGCTGCGGTTCAACGTAGAGAGCGATGTCGATGTCGTGGTCGTGGGCGAGTTTTTCGAATTCGTCTTTGTACCAGCCGAGGAGCTGCGTGGCCACGCCAGGATCGGCGATGACGTCGAGTTTCCGCAGGCTGTTCTTGGCCACGCGACCGCGGATCTGACGCAGCACGCCGATGGCGACCGTCTCGCTCGACATGACCGTGCCCAACCCCGTGCAGTACGGGCAATCGGAGCGCAGCTGGCCGGCGAGGTCCTTGCCGACGCGCTTGCGCGTGAACTCGAGCAAGCCGAGGTTGGAGAACTCTTGGATCGTGCTGCGCGTCCGGTCGCGGCGCAATGCCTCGGTGAGCGTGGCGATGACTTGCTGGCGGTTGCGTTCGTGCGACATGTCGATGAAGTCGACGACGATGATCCCGCCGATATCGCGCAAGCGCACTTGGCGCGCGATCTCCGCCGCGGCCTCGATGTTCGTGCGCACGATGGTGTCTTCGAGATTGCGTCCGCCGGTGAACTTGCCGGTGTTGACGTCGATGACGGTCAACGCTTCGGTATGCTCGAGGACGAGATGGCCGCCCGATGGCAACGGGATCTTGGGCTTGAGCAGCTTCTGCAGCTCCTCATCGATGCCGCGCTGCGCGAAGAGCGTCCCGGGTCCCTCGACGAGCTTGAGCCGGTCGATGTACTGCGGGCCGAGCAGTGACATGGTCGAGCGGATCTCGTCGTACTGCTCCTTCGAATCGATGTAGACGGCGTTGACGTCGCTGGTCAGGAAATCGCGCACCGCCTTGAAGACCAAGTTGAGGTCTTTGTGCAAGAGCGCGGGTGCGGTCGAGCGCTTGTAGCTCTCGAGGATGCCATGCCAGAGACGCAGCTGCACGCCGAGATCGGCGATGAGCTCGGCTTCGCTGACGCCTTGGGCCGCGGTGCGCACGATCGTGGCCATGCCTTCGGGGCGCACGCGGCGCATGATCTGCTTGAGCCGGTCGCGCTCTTGTGCATCTTCGATGCGCGAGGAGACGCCCGAGTAGCGGCCGGTGGGCATGAGCACGAGGTACCGGCCCGGTAGCGAAACGTTGGTAGAGACGCGCGCGCCTTTGAGGCCACGCGGTTCTTTGACGATCTGGACGAGCACTTCCGAGCCGACCTTGAGGAGCTCGTTCACCGTGTGGCCGCGGCGCCGGTCGGTGATCTCAGTCTCGCCGATGTTGATGGGGTCGCGCATGATGTCGTCGACGTAGAGGAATGCGTTGCGCCCTAGCCCGATGTTGACGAAGCATGCGCCCATGCCGGGGAGGACGTTTTCGACCCGGCCTTTGTAGATGGAACCTATTACTTTTTCTTCGCGCTCGAAATAGATCTCCGCTAGTGAGCCTTCTTCAAGGACGGCGACGCGGTTCTCCCAATCGTCGCATGAAATCAAAATCTCGGTCTTCAATACCGTACACCTTTGCTTGAAAATGGGGCACAGCGCAATACCGCCATGCGGCTATACGCCGGGCGGTCGCGCTCGAAACCCTCGTGTTATTGATCAGCCTCTATCCCCTTACAGGATATGGTGACGCGGTCCGCAGGCACCGTGCGGCGCTAGACACGCCGGGGGGCCGAGGCGGAGGGGCGATACAGGCCAGATAGTCCTGGGCAACCGGTTTGCGAGGCGGCGGGCGAACGTGTGCGCCCTTCAAAAAAATCTTGAATGTCAATCTCCGGCGATGCGCGTCAATTTCACTGCTGCACCGCTCATACATCGGCATCGCTTTGCGACCCGGAGAACCCCTCGTGACTGTCAGGCTCTATGCGCACAGTTCGGCACCGGGAAGCGTCCCGCCTTTTGGTATCTGATGTGTGATTGCGGCCTTTGACGGCGAGCCGAACCAGCGCTTTCGACTGGGATGCCCAGGCGTTTTAGACTTCTCCGAACAGCATCTTATACCGCTGCATGTGGATGTTGAGCAAGACGCCCACAGCCATGAAGCACGTCACGAGGCTCGATCCGCCGTAGGAGATGAAGGGCAGCGGGATGCCGGTGATGGGCATGATGCCCACCGTCATGCCGATGTTGATGAGCACCTGGAACAAGAACATGGCCACGATGCCCACGGCGATGAGCAGCCCATAGCGGTCGCGCGCGGCGGTCACGGCCAGCATGGACAGGCCGAGCAGCGCCCCATACAGGGCGAGCAGCAGCGTCGCCCCGAGGAATCCGAGCTCCTCACCGACGACGGTGAAGATGAAATCCGTCTGGTGCTCGGGCACGAAGCCGAGCTGCGTCTGCGTGCCGTGGTAGAGGCCTTTGCCTGCCAGCCGCCCCGAGCCGATCGCGATCTTCGATTGCATGAGGCTCCAGCCCGCGCCCTGCGGATCGTACTGTGGATGCAAGAAGACGAGCAGACGCTGGCGCTGATAGCCCTTGAGCACGAATGGCGAGAGCACGGTGAACGCACCGACCAGGGCAAGGCCGACGGCGTAGGCGGCGAAATGCGCGAGATTGGGCAAGGCGAAGAACAGCATCGCGCTGAGGATGAGGATGAGGATGATCGCCGTGCCGAGATCGGGCTGCTTGAGGACGAGCAGCGTCGGCGGAGCGATGAAGGCCAGCGGTACCCACAGATCGCGCAGGTGGCTGTAGCTGCGCCGTGGATCCGCAAGGATAGCCCCAAGCGACAGGATGGTGAGCAGTTTCGCCGGTTCGGATGGCTGGAAGACGATCGGTCCGACCCCTATCCAGCGCTGCGCGCCAAGCGCGGAATGACCGGCGATGGCCACAGCGCCAAGCATGAGGATGTTGATGACGTAGAGCGGCATCGCCCAGCGCTGCCACAGGTGATAGTCGACGAACGAGAAGAGCATCATCGACGCGACGCCGATGACGAGGTAGACGCCCTGGCGGACGAAATCTCCCGATCCGTCGCTCGTATGCAACGTGGCGCTCTTGATGACGATGAGGCCAAACACGGAGAGCGCGATCGCGATGGCCGCGAGCGGATAATTGAACGAGAGATACCAGGGCCGCTCAAGCACGAGAGCGATGCCGTGCGGTGCGGTTAGAGCGAGCTGTTCGGTTCGTCCGCTTCGATCTCCGGAGGTGCGAAGCCGTTGCTCGCCTGAGCGTAGGGTTCGACGGCAGGCGAGGGCGGCGACGCCATGTCGCCGTTGGGCGCAGCGGCGTTACGGTTGCGGCGGCGGCGCCTCCGGCGGCGCGTGCCCGTGCCGCCACTTGCATGAGCGCCATTGCCGTTGCCGCCCACCGCGTAGCGATGGCGTTCCGCTTCGATCTCTTCGCTCGTCTTGATGTTCGTCACCGGGATATTGGCATAGAGCATGAAGCGCCGTTCGGCGTTCTCAAAGTGCACATCGATGCCGTGTTCGTCGACGTCGAGGTAGCGTTGCAGCACGGACAGCATCTCGCCCTTCATCAGATCGAAGGTCTCGGGCGCGAGCGCCACGCGATCGGACATGAGCACGAGCCGCAGCCGCTCTTTGGCTTGGCTACGGCTTGACTCTTCGCGCCGGAACAGATTGGTGAGGAAGTCCAGCATGATGCTTTATCCTTTCGCCGAGGGCGGGCGTGGGAAGCGCACGCCCGACAGCACGCGCGCGAACCACGCCTGCTGCGCGGGGAAATCTGGGATGGGCACCTGCTCACCGAGCAGGCGCGAGGCGATGCGCCGGATCGCGGCGCCGGTCGGCGACGTCGAGATGTCGATGACGGGATTGCCCCGGTTGGTCGCCACGATGACCTCTTTGTCGTCCGGTACGACGCCGACGAGATCCAAGCGCAGGATCTCGAGCACGTCATCGACGCTCATCATCGTCCCCTTGCGCACGAGTTGCGGCCGCAGACGGTTGATGATGAGACGTGCCGGCATGTCGTTGGGCAAAAGCCCAGCGACCCGGTCTGCGTCGCGCACCGCCGAGACCTCAGGCGTGGTCACGATGATGGCTTCTTGCGCTCCGGCCACGGCGTTGCGGAATCCCTGTTCGATCCCCGCCGGACAGTCGATGAGCACGATGTCGAACGTCCCTTGCAGCTCTTCGATGAGATCTTGCATATCTTCAGGGTCGATCTCGTCTTTATCGCGGTTCTGGGCCGCCGGCAAGAGCATGAGCGAGCGGCGAACGCGATCGCGCACGAGCGCCTCGTCAAGCGTGCAGCGCTCCTCGATGACGTCGAGCGAATGCATGCGCACGCGGTTCTCCAAGCCCATCACCACGTCGAGATTGCGCAAGCCCACATCGGCATCGACGACGGCGACCCGCTTGCCCGAGTCTGCCAGCGCGGCTCCCAGATTGGCCGTGACCGTCGTCTTGCCCACGCCGCCTTTGCCCGAGGTCACGACGATCGCCCGCCCGCTGACCGCTTTGCGCTCGCGCGTGCGCGACCGTTTCCTCGGCTGCTCCTGGGCCTCGACCGACGGCGGCGCGGCGGGCGGCGGCGTGGCCTGTTCAGAGGGCTGCGCCTCGGATACGTCCGGCGCGCTTTCCTGCGGCGGGGCTTGGAGTGCGAGCAGCTCGTCGGCGTGCTCGCGCACTTCGTTGCTCATCGTTGACCTACCATGATACGGCGGATGCGGCTCCAGAGCCCGTCGTCGAGGAGCTCGAGCGCCGGGATGTCCTCACCCAACAGCCTGCGCGCCATCGTCGAGTATATCGCGGCCAGACGGCGAGTGGCGTCGAGCGCGACGGGTTGCCCGCGATTGGTCGTATCGATGACTTCCTCATCATCGGGCACGACCCCGAGGATCTCGCGCCCGAGGATCTCGGCCACGTCGTCCACGCTCAGCATATCCCCGGTCTTGACCATCTCGGGCCGGACGCGGTTGACGACCACGCGCGTGCGGCGCGTGCCGAGCATCCCGATGATGCGGTCGGCGTCGCGGATGGCGGAGACCTCGGGCATCGTCACCAGGATCGCTTCGTCGGCGCCGGCCACAGCATTACGGAAGCCGTGTTCGATGCCGGCCGGGCAATCGATGAGCACGGCGTCGAAATCCGCGCCCAACGCGTGCACGACGCGCGCCATCTGCGCTTCGCTGACCGATTCCTTATCTTTGGTCTGGGCCGCCGGCATGAGGAAGAGGCCAGGCAGGCGCTTGTCTTTGATGAGCGCCTGGCGCGGCTGGCAGCGGCCCTCGGCCAGATCCACCACGTCGTAGACGATGCGTTTTTCAAGGCCGAGCACGAGATCGAGGTTGCGCAGACCGATGTCGGCATCCACCAAGGCGACCTGCTTGCCCAGGCGCGCGAGCGCGACGCCGAGGTTGGCGGTGGTCGTGGTCTTGCCGACGCCGCCCTTGCCTGAGGTGACGACGAAGATATTGCCCTTCATCTCGATTTAGCCTTATCGCGCACGGCGGCGGCCGCCGCGATCGTGATCTGTCCATCCACGATGCGGGCGACTTCCGGCTGACCTGTGCCTCGCGCATCGCCGCCTTCGGCCGGTGCTGAAGCGATGGAACGCGAGATGCGCAATTGCGTGGGCTCCAATCGCAGCGCGTAGACGGCGGCGCGGTCGTCGCCTTCGGCACCGGCGTGTGCGACACCGCGCAACGTCCCCCACACGATGATGTCGCCCGTGGCGATGAGCTCGGCCCCGGCGTTGACGTCTCCCACCACGACGATGATGCCGAACGCGCTCAGGCTTTGGCCCGAGCGCAGGCTGCCCTTGTAATAGCAGTTCTCAGCGGCGGCCGGCGTGCCCGCCTGCGCAGCCTTGGATGCGCCGTTGCCCGAGCGGCGTGAGGCCTCACGCGCGGCAGCATCGCCGCCTTCGTGCCATGCTTTGCGCACGTGGGCGGGCTCGGTGCGGTCGTCGCGCACGCGTGGTGCGGCGGCGACGCTGGGCGCGACGATGCGCAGCCCCGCCGCACGTGCGGCGTCGCCCACCTCATCTGCATCGCACACGGCGCCATCGGCGATGATGCCGAACTCCTGGAGGATCGCGATGATGCCGGCCAGATCCGTCGCTTCGAGCGGTTGGTTGCCGAGCATCAGTACCGCGCGGCCGCCGCGATAGAAATTGGGCAACGCGGCGAGACGCTCGCGCAGCTTGCTCACAACGGGAGTCAGCGGCCGCTCATGCATGTGGAGCAAGAGGCCGGATTTGGTACCTTTTATCTGCACGTGGCCCTCGTACGGTCGGCTTTGCGGGCGGTCCCATTTTCCCTTGTGGACGTGCCGGCGAATACGCTGTGGACAAGGCTGTGCATTTTGCTGAATAACATGTGAGCATCGGCGCAGGGACCAGCACGCGTTCCGTCGCAAAGTTCTCCTTACCGTCCCCTCCAAGGCCTGCGGTGGAGCATGGAGGGACCCGCGGGGGGAGCACCCATCATGAAGAGATCGCACACACGCGGCATCGCCCTAGCGGTGCTCGCCAGTCTGCTCGTGAGCAGCGTACCGCTGCCGGCCAAAGCCGTCTCCACCCAGAGCGAGATCCGCATGGGCCAGCAGGCTGCCGCAGAGGTCGACCGCGAGAACCCCATCGTTTCCGATCCGATCCTGAACAACTGGGTCAATTCGATCGGCGCCAACCTCGCGCAGTACAGAGCGCGCCCCGATATCAACTACACCTTCAAGATCATCGATACGAACGAGATCAACGCCTTTTCGCTGCCCGGCGGCTTCGTGTACGTCAACTACGGTCTGCTGAACTTCGTGAACTCCGACGACGAGCTGGCCGGCGTGCTGGGGCATGAGATGGGTCACGTCGAGCGGCGCAACCAGATCACGCTCAGCGCCAAGGCGCAGATCATCAACATGATCATGGGCGTTCTCGCCATGGTGTCGCCATTCGTCTGGCGCTTCGGCAGCCTCATCCAGGACCTGTCGCTCGAGAAGATGTCGCGCGTCGACGAGCTGCAAGCCGACCAATACGGGCTCATGTTGATGACGAGAGCCGGCTACGATCCCAGCGCCATGGTATCGTTCATGGAACGCCTGGGTCAGCAGAATCAGGAAGGCAACGATCTGCTCAACAAGTACTTCGAGGACCACCCGGACTCGGCGGCGCGCATCGCGCACATGAAAGGCTATCCCGAGTTCACCCAAGCGACGACCGAGACGTATCTCGCTCAGGCGATCCACGACGAGAGCGAAGGCCGCTACGCCTATTCCTGCCACAAGCTCGAGACGGACGTCCTGCCCAAAGACCCCGACAACCAGCTCGCGCTGCTCCACGATGGTGAGTGCGATCTCGCCCTCGGCGACTTCGCGGAGAGCGAGCAGGCGCTGGCCAAGGTCGAGCACGAGAATAACCTGACGCCGACGGCCGAGACCGCCGCGCAGCACGAGATGGCGCTCCTGCCGAAGGAGCAGCGACCCGGCAACGGCCTGTTGAACCCCAACATCGCCCCGCTCATCGAACAGGTCACTGCGGCGGTCAGCGCGAGCAAGCAGACGCAGACCGCGCTCGACGATCGCATCAAGCTTCAGCGAGACGACCTGAATCGCTTCGACCAGCGCCTGCAGAGCTTGGAATACGAGATCCCCAACCTGAGCAACGTCGACGTCCGGCCAGGTAGCCGCATCGAAGGCGTCATGAACGACCTCGAGCACATGGCCAAAGATATCAACGTCATCTTCGACAAGAGCGAGGCCATCCAGACAAACTCGCCGGGTATGCTGCGCGACGACGAAAGCGTGCTCAACGAGATGCAGGCGCCTTTGCACCGTCAGCACATGACCGCGACCGACCTCGAACTGCTGCCCTTCTATCCCGACCTGCTGCGCCAGCTGACCAGCTCGCAGAACGACCTCGTCGCCGGCGTGACAGCTTCCCGCGGCGCCATCGCGCTCGGGTACCAGTCGCTCGCGCCGCTCGACACGTACTTCCGGGAGCTCGACCGGGCGCAGCTCGATTTCGGCGGCGATCTGTCGCCGCGCACCGCGCAAGACTTGCGACCGCTGGCGCAGAGCGCCATCGCGTCGCTCGATCTGGCCGCCAACGCCGCTGAGACGGCGCAAACGTTCTACTACAACGCGCAAGCGCGGCAGCTGACGAGCGGCATCACCATGCTCGGCGTCGGCGTGTCGCAGGGCCGGTACGAGACGCTCGCCCGTGTCATCCAGCTGCGGCTCGGCGTCGACCCGCCCACGTATGAGGAGTCGGTCAAACTCGGTCTTTCCGCGGGTGATATCATGGCCGCGACCTGGCTCGCAGCCGAAGAGAAAGTGCCGGTGAGCACTGTCATCAACGAACAGAAAGCCACCGGTAAGCCGATCATCGACATCGCCGTGGACAAGCACCTCTCGCAGGAATCGCTCGAGATCATCATGGGTCTCATCTACGAGGGTTACTCCGAGAAGCCGCTTGACTGAGTCGCGCGGCTCGTGAGCACGCGCGAGCCCTCGAGCGCTGGGGCGTGGATCGACCACGTGCGGCGCCGCGTCGACCTCAAAGCGGTCGACGCTGAGGCGCGGCGGCGCGTCCGACTCGCCGTCTGTGGTCCGGGCAGCGGTGCGTTCCTCGACACGCTGGCCGCCGCCGGCCGTTTCGACGATGGGGCTGTCCAGGCCATTGACACGCTCGCCGCCGTCGCCGCGTCGGAGCCTGACGCGCGCGCCATCGTGTATTGCGCAGACGTGGAGGCGACCAACGGTGCGCTGGCGGATGTGGCGAGCGTGCCGCTGCCGGTCCTCGTCGTGCGCACCGGCGAGGGAAATGCGCTGGATGAGGCCCGTCTTGCCACGGCGCCTGCGTCGTCCAAACCGGCCGCCCGGGCGGCATCAGTCTACTACGTGAGCGCGCTCGCGCTGGCCGAGCTGCGCAAGTACCTCTTGCCCGACCTCGTCTCCGTCTACCGCGGCCAGGAGATCGCGCTCGCTGCAGCTATCCCCGCGTTCCGCCCGATTGTGGCGGCCAGGCTGACGATGGACTGCGCGATGAACAGTCTCAAGATCGCGGCCGTCTCGGCGCTCGCAGATCACATACCGGTGCTCGGGCTCATCACGGGCGGCATCGCGTCTGCGGGCGACACGATCGCCATCACCGCGTTGCAGATGCGTATGTTGCTGCGCATCGCCGCCGCGTATGGCAAAAAACCCGAGCTCGCGAGGATCGTGGAGCTCGTGCCGGTGGTCGGCGGGGGCTATGGGTGGCGCGCTCTGGCGCGTGAGGCGTCCGGGTTCATTCCGCTGGCGGGCATCCCCATCAAGGCCGCCATCGCATACGCGGGCACGCTCGTCGTCGGTCAAGCCGCGTCGCATTACTATGAGACCGGCCTGCGCATGTCCCCGAGCGCAATGGGGGCCTTGTATCGCGAAGCCTCCGAGCGCGCTCGAGAGTTCGCCCGGCACTTCGTGCGACGGCCGGCCCGCAAACCTTGAGCCGCCATCTGCGGCTAGAGGGAGCGGCGGCCTTCTAGCGCGCGCGTCAATGTGACCTCATCCGCGTAATCGAGATCACCGCCGATCGGCAGGCCGTATGCGAGCCGCGTCACCTGCACGCCGAGCGGGGCAAGCAGCCGCGCGAGATACAGCGCGGTCGACTCACCCTCGGCGTTCGGATTGGTGGCGATGATGACTTCCTTGACGCCGTCGGCAGCCACGCGATCCACCAGTTCCTTGATCTTGAGCTGACCGACGCCGATGCCTTCGATCGGCGAGATGAGCCCGCCAAGCACGTGGTACCGCCCACGATAGCTCATCGTGCGCTCGATCGCGTAGACGTCTTTGGCCTCCCCGACCACGCATATCGACGACGCATCGCGAGCCGGATCCACGCAGATAAAACATGGGTCGCCTTCGGTCAACGAAAAACAGCGGCTGCAAAAGCGCACTTTCTCCTTGACCTCGACGATCGCGCGCGCGAGGGCTTGCGCGTCTTCTTTGCTCGCCGACAGCAGGTGGAAGGCCAGGCGTGCGGCCGTCTTCGGTCCGACGGTGGGAAGCTTCTCGAGTTCGCCGATCAGCGCCGAGAGCGGAGCTGCGAGGTACTGCAAACCGGTTACAGTCCGGGGATCCCGAGACCGCCCGTGAGCCCGCCCATGCGGGCCTGCGAGAGCTCTGCGACTTTGGCCTGGGCGTCCTTGAAGGCGATGGTGAGCAGATCCTCGAGCGTCTCGAGGTCGCTTGGATCAACCGCTTCCGGCGTCACCTTGATGCGCTCGACCCCGCCGTGCCCGTTCAACGTCACCTGCACCGCGCCCGAGCCTGAGCTCCCCACGACGGTCTCGCGGCCGAGATCCTCTTGGATCTTGGCCAGCTGTGCTTGGAGTTTGCGCGCCTGCTGCATCAATTGCTGCTGGTTCATGGTTGTTCCTGAACGGACCTAAAGGTCCGTTGCTTCAAAGGTCCGTTGCTTCAAACGGATCTGAAGGTCCGTTACGACATTCCCGTTCATAGCAGGTCTGCGCCGAGCACGGATTCGGCCAGCGAGAATGCCTCGTCGCTCCCCGGCCTCGTGCGCGCCTGCGCTGGCTCGGCCACGACGACGCACTCGACGTTGACCACTGCGCCTGCGACCTCACCGATCGATGCTTCGATCACCGCGACCATAGCCTTTTCCGCCAGCAAGTCGCGGTTGAACTTGGAGGGGACGCCGAGGGTCACCGTCTGCGCGGTGGCGTCGACGATCGCCGCGTGCTCGAGATGGCCATAGCACGGCTTCGAACGTTCTTTGACGGCGCTGATCACGTGCGGCCACAGCGCGCGGAGCTTCGACAGGCTCAGGCTCTCGCCCGCAGCCCGCACGTGCGCGTCAGCTCGATCGGGTTCGACGTGCGCAGCGCCCAGCGGCGCTGCATCGTGCGCGCTCGCATGGTCGCCGTGGTGCTCGTCGCTCGGAGCGGGATCTGGCGAGGCGTTGAGCGGCGTGCGCTCGGGCTTGCGCGCCGTGCCGGATGATGCGCGCTTGCTCGGGGCTGCTGAGACGGGCGGAGGTGGTGCGCCGCCGTGACCTGAGCCCGAGAGCTCTTCCAGCGCACGAAGCCGATCCGATATCGTCTGCAGCGAGAGCTCGTCGGCCGGCAGCACGACGCGGATGAGCGCGAGCTCGAGATCGATGCGCGGCTGCGCGGAGTAGCGCTGCGAGATCGCTTCTGACAAGTTGCGTAACGTTGCGAGGATGCGCGTGCGCGGCAGCGCCGCCGCTTTGGCGGCGATACGCGTCGCCGTCTCCGGCGGCACCTCCGCGGCGAGCACGTCGGGGCTCACCTGGGCGAGCAGCGCAAGGCGGAACCAGCGCAACAGCTCCTTGGCAAGCCACGCCGGATCGGTCCCGCGATCGACCGCTTCTGCGACCGCCGCGAGCACGGCGCGCGCGTCCGACGCGGCGATGGCATCTGCGGTCTGTTCGACGAGGTCGTAGACCGGCGCACCAAACGCGGCGTCCAGGACGGCGCCGTCGATCTTCCCGTTCCCGGCGAATCCACGAGCCTGCTCGAGCAACACGAGCGCGTCGCGCATCGCGCCGTCAGCCAGGAACGCGAGGCGCTGCAGGGCAGCCGGGTCTGCGGCGATCTTCTCTTCCTTCGCAACGTCGGTCAGCCGGCGTAGGATGTCCGCCGGCTGCATGCGCCGGAACTCGTAGCGCTGGACACGCGACAAGATCGTCGGAGGAACTTTGTGGGCCTCGGTCGTGGCCAGCACGAAGACGACATTGTCGGGAGGCTCTTCGAGCGTCTTGAGCAGCGCGTTGAATGCTTCGGCGGTGAGCATGTGGACCTCGTCCACGATGTAGACCTTGGTGCGGAACTGCGCCGGAGCGAACTTCACGCGCTCGCGCAGCTCGCGGATCTCATTGATGCCGCGATTGCTCGCCGCGTCGATCTCGATGACGTCGAACGCCGTGCCGGCCGCGATCGAAAGGCAAGCATCGCATTCACCGCACGGGTCCGGACGCGGCCCGCCGCGCTGGCAGTTCAGACATTTCGCCAGGATGCGTGCTGCTGACGTCTTTCCGGTCCCGCGTGGTCCGGCGAAGAGGTACGCGTGGGCTACTCTAGAGCTCTTGACCGCCGCCTGCAGGCCGGTGACGACAGCCGTCTGGCCGACAAGCTCGTCAAACGCCATGGGGCGGTGCTTGCGGTACAGCGTCAACGTCGATCCGGAGGAGTCGTGTGCGGCCACATACGGCGGGTTCGGTCGCTCTAGAATCCTTTCCTAGACGGAAGGAGCTTTGGGCGCGAAACCGTAGGTTTCAAGTGAGGCAAACCCGGGTAGGAGCAAAAAAGAAATCTAAAGACCCCCTCGCGGCTCGCGGTACGTATATACGGCCGGCTTTACGGCGTTGACGCTAGCGAGCGCGAGACTCACACACCCGCGTAGGAAGGTCCAACAACAAACGTCATGTCACTCGACATCGACCTTGACGAGGCGCTGCGACGACACTTCGGATACAAGCATTTCTATCCGGGGCAGGAAGACGTCATCCGCCGCGTCTTGGACGGCAAAGATACACTCGCAATCCTCGCCACCGGCGCAGGGAAATCGCTCTGTTACCAGCTGCCGGCGCTGCTCCTGCCCGGCACGACCGTCGTCGTGTCGCCGCTCATCGCTTTGATGAAGGATCAGCTCGATATGCTCGCCGACGCGGGCATCAGCGGCAGCATCGCGCTCAATAGCACGCTCACCGATGAAGAAGAGGTCTCCCACCTCGAACGCATCTCGCTCGGCAACCTGAAGCTCATCTACGTCACGCCGGAGCGGCTCGAGGACGAGAGCTTCGTCGACGTGCTCAAACGGCTGCATATCCCGCTGTTCGTCGTCGACGAGGCGCACTGTATCTCGCAATGGGGTCACGATTTCAGGCCGGCATACCTCAATCTTGGGCGGGTCATCGCCGCGCTCGGCCACCCAACCGTGCTCGCCCTCACCGCCACGGCCACGCCCGCGGTGCGCGAGGACATCGTGACCCAGCTGGGGATCCCCCACGCCAAGCCCATCGTGCGCGGTTTCGACCGTCCCAACCTCGTCTACGAAGTGGCCCGAACCACGAGCGACGACGACAAGCTGCGCGTCCTGCGCGCCAAGCTCGGCGGCGAGCTGCGCGACGGGCTGGGCATCATCTATACGGCGACCATCAAGAACACGTACGCGGTGTCGGAGTATCTGCGCGACGAGCTGGGCATCGAGGCCGACGTCTACCACAGCAAGCTGCAGAAAGCGGAGCGCGACCGCGTTCACAACCACTTCATGAACGAGAACGTGAAGGTGGTCGTGGCGACGAATGCCTTCGGCCTGGGCATCGATAAGGCTAACATCCGCTTTGTCATCCACTACGATCTGCCTGGCAGCGTCGAAGCCTACACGCAGGAGGCTGGCCGGGCTGGGCGCGACGGTCAGGAATCTTTGTGCTTGCTGCTCTACCGGCAGAGCGACACGCGCGTGCAGAACTACTTCCTGACCGGCAAGTATCCGGACGTCGAAGAAGTGCAAAAGGTGTTCGGCACCTTGCAGTACTTCGAGCAACAGGACAACGGCGTGTCGCTCACCGATCTGCGCAAGATCTCGCAACTGCCGCTGACCAAGCTCAAAGTCATCCTGGCGCTGCTCAAGAAGGGCGGCTTCATCCACAACGTCTCCAAGGGCACCTACGGCATCCCTCCCGCCATCAAAAAGCACGTCGAGCGATCGCTGAATCTGGCCAGCTACGAGACCAAGAAATCGTACGACCAGAGCAAGCTCGCGATGATGCTGCAATATTGCGAGACGCGCAGCTGCCGCCGCAAGTTCATCCTCAACTACTTCGGCGAGGAGTACGACCGGGTCAACTGCGGCGCGTGCGATAACTGCCGTGCAGCCTTGGCCAAGGGCCTGCCCGAGGCCGTCCCCGAGGAGGATGGCGCCGACTTCCGCATCGGTGACATCGTGCACCATCCCAAGTTCGGCCAGGGAACGGTCGAGCGTTCGGAGCGCGACCTTGTGACCGTGCTCTTCCCTAGCCACGGCTACAAGACGTTGCTCGCCACTGCCGTCAGCCGGCAAGAGCAGCAAATCGCCTGATGTCTCACGTGCGGGCGGGTGCGGCGCGAGCTTTGACCTGGCTCGGCGCTGTGTTCTTCGCTGTGGTTTTGGTGGTGGCGCAGGGCGCGCGCGAGGCGCACAGCCAGCCACCCGGGCCTATCGCTCCAAGCGCCGCGCCGTCGCAAAGCCCAAGTGTGATGGTTTCACAAGCGCCGAGCGCCTCGCCGGGGAGCACCCAGTCGCCCGAGCAGTCGCCGCAGCCCGGCGAATCGCCGACGCTCATGCCCATCGTCATCCCCCCCTCGCCCGTCCCCGTGCGACTGGACCAGGCGTCCGCCTACCTCATCCTCGGGCGCAGTCTTTCCGTGCACGTGCAGTCACCGCCGAGCGGCATCCTCATCCTTTCCGGTTATGACGCGGACATCGTGCGGGCGATCTTCAATCCCATCGACCGCACGATCGACCTGAGCGGGCTGCGCACCGGCGCCACCACGATCACCGCGACCGACGAGTTCGGCTTGAGCGCCACGCTCCCGGTCACCGTGCAAGCCTACGCGGGCAAAGCCTACAGCTCGACGTCGGTGACCATCACGGGCGATCCGGCGTCGTCGAACTATGTGGCTGAGGCGGCCGCCGACGCGGCGACGCTCGTCGCCTATCCCGAACCGGGCGCGAAGGTGAAGGCGCTGCCTGAACAGGTGCGCGGCAATCACGAGCTGGCGGCCGACGAGTCAGTGACGGTCGTCGTTCCGCTATCGATCGTGGGGCCGGGATACGCGCCCTACCATCAAGACGTCACTGTTGTGGTGACGAATCTGGCGCAGCCACCGGTCCCACCGAAGAACTTGCTCGTGTCGGATTTCCCCGAGACGCTCGTCGAGAACGGCACGCTCTTCTATGCCGACGTCACGTTCGAACAGCCGGCGCGACTATTGTACTATCATTACAACAGCACGACATCGGCGCCGCGGCGAGTGGTCGTCAAGGCGCAGAACAACGGCATCGAGTCAAGTTTTCTCGAGCTCATCGCTGGCATCGCCGGTCCGAGC
>Ga0116216_10000106_pt1 | contig 76044 bp, 64 predicted proteins | sample Sb_taG_11_FD_89696 | JGI IMG/M metagenome (GOLD analysis project Ga0116216, IMG submission 89696) | Peat soil microbial communities from Weissenstadt, Germany - Sb_50d_3_AS metaG | ecosystem: Environmental > Terrestrial > Soil > Wetlands > Peat | place: Germany: Weissenstadt | collected 2010-09-21 | reverse complement strand
GAGATGTCGTCGTAGGTCCATTGCGGCTCGTACTTGTTCATCTCCTTGATGTACTGGTCCAGCCCGCTGTAGACGCCGGGGAACGCCGCCGCCGTCTCGAAGGAGACATGCTGGAGGGCGAAGATCGAGCCTTGCATCGCAGTGGGGTTCTGTGCGACCACCGAGCGGTCGTACCCGTTCAGCCAGATCGTGTGGACGTTGGAGAGCCCGTACTGGCGCATGGTCTGGACGAACTTCAGGTTCTCGGGGCCGTCGAGGCAGGTGTAGAGCACGTCGGTGTGGTGGCTCACCATCTGCTGGACGTCTGCCGTCGGGTCCGCCTCGTAGCCGAGGTTGAGGTCCTGGAAGCCGACGTTCACGCCGAACTTCTGGAGGCCGGCGATGTTGGCCGCGCATGCATCCTTGGACTGCGGGGCGATGCTGTAGGCGATGACGGCGGCCGACTGCGCGTGCAGTTGCTTCGCCACGAAGGAGACGGCCTCCTCGTTGGTCGAGTAGTCCTGCACGGAGCCGTAGGCGCCGAAGAGGTTCTTGTAGTTGTTCCAGTTGGAGGTGACCAGGTAGCCGAAGGTGGGCGTGCCGGTCTGTCCCAGGAACTGAGCGGCCGAGAAGAACGGCGAGCCGACCCCGACGATGGCGAAGACGTGGTCCTGGTCGACGAGGTTGCGGGCCTGGTCCGCGTCGGTCGTCGGGTTGCCTGCGTCGTCGACCACGTAGCTCAGGTTGATCTTGCGGCCGTCGACTCCGCCCTCGGCATTCACCATGTCGAAGTAAGCCTTCACGCCATAGACGATGTCGCCGAAGCCACTGGAGAAGGAGCCCGAAAGGGTCGCCAGCGAGCCAACCGTGATGCTGTTCGAGGTAACCCCGGGTGCGGTCCCGGACCCTCCCGATCCGCCACCTCCCGAGGAATTGGAGCAGGATGCCACCACCAGAGCGATCACCAACCCCGATGCCACAGCCGTCATCCGCCTACGGAAGTCTCGCACCGTGTCCTCCCCTTCTGGTCTCCCAAGGCGCCCGATGGAGCCGGCGCCGCCCCCTCGGTCCCTGACGCGAACGTCAGGTCTGGGCTGCCTTCACTGTATTCTTACCCCGCGCTCGCATGCGGGCGCGGCCGCCGGTTCGCATCGACACCACCGAGCCCGGTCCCGCTGGGTCTCGGCCCCGACATTGTGAGGTGTGAATGAGCCCCCGTTTCGTCGAAGACGCACCGCAGGCCGTGCTCTCGGTGGCCAAGGAGCTGCTCGAGAAGGGACTTGTGGAAGGCACCTCAGGCAACGTGTCCGCCCGGATGGTAGACGGAAACATATGCATCACCCCGTCCTCGGTGGACTACCGCGCGATGACCCTCGACGACCTGGTGGTGATCACCCCGGGCGGCGACGTGGTCAGCGGCCACCAGCCTCCGTCCTCGGAGAAGCTGCTCCATCTCGCTTGCTACGAGGCGTTCGACGAGGTGGGTGGGGTCATTCACTCCCACGCGGTGCACGCCACGATGTTCGCCGTCGCGCGCAAGCCCCTGCCGGCGGCCATCGACGAGTTCACCATCTACGTCGGGGGTGACGTCGACGTGACCGAGTACGCGCCGAGCGGCTCGTCGGACGTGGGCACCGCCGCGGTCAAGTGCCTCGCCGACCGAGGAGCTGCGCTGCTCGCGAGCCACGGGATGGTCGCGATCGGCAAGTCGCCCGCCGACGCCCTCCACATCACCGCGGTGGTGGAGCGCACCGCGAGCATCGTGATCGGGGCGACGGCCCTCGGGGGGCCGCACTCGCTTCCGGAGAAGGTGAACTCGGACTTCGCGGGCGTCTACAAGTTCCTCCGCAACAACTGAGCCTGCCCTAAGAGAGGAACAGGCGCTCCGGGTCGTAACGGCGCAGCGCGACCACCTCGCTCTGCGTGACGGGGTCGAGCTCCTCGAGATCTCGCGAGACCTCGACGTCGAACCGGCACGAATCGGCTAGAGCCTTGACCCGCTGCGCGAGAGGTCCCGGACCCGAAGGCACCGCGCCGATGCGCAGGACGCCGTCGTTCCTGCGAAGCACGCCAAGGTCCGTCACCACGCTCACGACGCGACCTCCCGGGCTCGTGACGAACCCGACTTTGTCGACCAGCCGCTCCGGTCGGGCGAGAGACACCACGACGCATGAATCTGCACGGCTTGCGACGTCGTTCGCCCCACCCGAGCCCACCAGGAACGGGCCGTCGGGTATGAGGGTCGAGTTCAGGTTCCCCTGCGCGTCCACCTGCGCGGCTCCGAGACAGGCGACCGTGCGCGTTCCGGGGCCGCCGACGATCATGCCGAGAACGGTGGAAGCGTCGGCGAGCATCGGCGTGGAGGGGAACACCCGCTGGTTGAAGATGTAGGGGTCGGCCGGGGTGGGCGTGTACCCCCAGAGCCCGAGCTCGGCGGTCAGCTGTAGCCGGCTCCCGGCCTCGCGAGCGCGCCCGACCGCGACCCACGCGGCGAGGTTCGCGACTCCCGCGCCCGCGAGCACCGCGTCGGCGCCCATCATCTCCGCCACCGAGGCGATCTCTCGGGCCGCGTACGCGGCCGCATGCTCCCACGCGCTCGGTTCGGCGGCTTCGTCCACCGGATGCGCCTCGGCATCTGCTCGCCACGAGCCGGGGTCCGATCGCTTCTCGAGCTGTTCGAGCCGGCCGGCGCCGAGACGCTTCAGGTACTCCTCCTGTGAGGTGGCCTCCAGCACCCAGTGACGCACCCAGGAGTCGAAGTCTGCGCGCGTGGCGTTGCGCGCCTCACTCCAGAAGCCGATGTCCTCTCCGTAGGAGCGCACCGGTAGCTGAGGCGCGTAGAGCCCACCCGGATGAGCGCCGAAGGGGGTCTCCACGACTGCGAGCACGCGGTGAGCGGGGATCTTGGTCCTATGTCCGAGCCCGTCGAGGTTCTCGACGACCCCTTCGACGGTGGCTATCACGCCTCTGCGCGCCGCCCAGGCGCCCCAGGCGCCCTCGAGCTGTGGCTCGGCGAGGACGACGTTGCCGTGACGATCCGCCAGGGCGCCGTGGACCAGGGTGACGTCGGGTGCGAGAGGCGCCAGCAGCCCGACCTCGCCGAAGGGAGTGTCGAGGAAGGTGTAGGCCTCGTTGTCCTCCATCGAAGATCCTCGAAGCGATCCGGTGACGATTGCGGGAAGCCCGCGTGCTGCTGCTTCGAGTCGTTGGGTGTAGGTCAGGATCGACCAGTGCTCGACCTCGACCTCGCCGGACGTGTACGCGCCCTGGAAGAACGGGTTCGGGGTGAACGTCGGAAAGATGTCACCTGAGTAGGCCGTGACCACCTTTCGCACCAAGCCGCCTCGGAAGAAGAGTGCACCGAGGGAGCTGAGGCTGACCATGACGAGGGTGAACCCAGCGTCGGTTCCCCAATGCTGGCGCACCACCTCACGCGCGGCCGCGGTCCAGCGGCTGTGCCCCAGGAGCACGCAGATCTTGTCGCCGGGACGGACGTGACGCTCTACGGCCCTCTCGAGAGAGAGGTGCTCGGGGTCGGTCACCGCCCCGTCCAGCGCGGCTCGCGCTTCTCGGCGAACGCCTTGGGACCCTCCTTGGCGTCCTCGCTGGAGAAGACCTCGGCGGCGATCTGCGACTCGATGCGGTACGCCTCTTTCATGTCGACCGCCAAGGCGCGAAGCACGCTCTCCTTCGTCTTGCGTATGGCCAGGGGCCCGTTGACCGTTATCCGGTGCGCGTACTCGAGTGCCTTGTCGCGCAATTGCTCCGCCGGGACGACGGCGTTCAGCAGACCGAACTCGAGAGCCTTCTGCGCCGGGACGCGGTCTGCACAAAGGAGGAACTCCATGGCCGCGGGGTACGGGACCTGGCGCGGCAGCCGCACGGTGGTACCTCCTCCTGCGAACAGCCCGCGCTTGGGCTCCATCACGCCGAAGTACGCCTCGGGGACTGCAACTCGCAAGTCGCATCCGCCCAGCATCTCCATGCCGCCGGCGACGCAGGCTCCGTTCACTGCCGCGACGATCGGCTTGTAGAGCTTCACGCCGCGTAGTACCGCACGCACGCCGTCGTCTATCCGGTAACCGTCGATCTCCTCGACTTGGCGCGTCGATATCTCCTTCTGCAATCTCGTGACTTCGGGTATGTAGGTCTTCAGGTCGGCCCCCGTGCAGAAGGCGTTCCCGACACCGGTGATTATCGCCACCCAAGAGTCGTAGTCCTCTGCGAAGCGGTCCCAGGACTGACGCAGCTGCGCGAAATGGTCCATGTCGAGGCTGTTCATCGCCTCGGGGCGGTCGATCGTGATCCAGACCACGTGGTCGTCGTCGGGCTCGTAGTGGACGGGCATGTCGATCCCTTCTCAGTCTGTTACTTGTCGTCCTGTTACCTGTCGTCATCCCGGGGGCGCATCTCTCTCGGCATGCCGAGGATGCGCTCCGCGATGACGTTCTTCTGAACCTCCGAGGTCCCACCCGCGATGCTCGCCGCGAAGCTCCACAGCCACTGCCTCTGCCATGCGCTCCAACCGGGCGCGTCGGGCCCGAGAACGCCGAGGGCGGCACGCGAGAGGTGCTGAGTCATGTCGGACCAGGAGAGCTTCACCCAGCTCGACTCCGCTCCGGGTGAGATCCCTCGAGCGAGCCTCGAAAGGGTGCGCCAGTTGTGTGTCCGGAGCACCACCAGGCGCACGTAGGCGTCGACGAGCGAGTCGCTTATGTGGGGGTCCTCGAGGGCACCGTTCGAAGCCGCCGTCTCGAACAGCCGGGCCAGGTAGCCCTCGTGGAGCACCTCCTCCTTGAACGGGAAGTTCGTGCCGCGCTCGTGGGCCAGGGTGGTCGAAGCCACCTTCCACCCCTCTCCTTCGGGCCCGACGAGCATGTCGCGGGGGACGAAGACCTCCTCGAGGAACACCTCGTTGAACTCGGCGTCCCCCGTCATCTGCACGAGCGGTCGGATCTCCACGCCGGGAGCCGACATGTCCACGACCAAAAGCGATATCCCGCGCGGTCCGGTCGTCCCCGGTGACGTGCGCGCCAGGCATATTCCCCAGCTCGCGAACTGCGCGTAGGAGGTCCAGACCTTCTGACCCGTCACGGACCACCCCCCCTCGACCTCCTCGGCCCGGGTCGTGAGCGACGACAGGTCCGAGCCCGCACCGGGCTCGCTGAAGAGCTGGCACCAGATCTCGTCAGCCGTCGTTATCCCCGGCAGCCACCTCCTGCACTGCTCGGCCGTTCCGTGGGCCAGCAAGGTCGGGCCTGCGAGGTTGATCCCGACGCGGTTCACGAGCTGCGGTGCGCCGGAGCGTGCGTACTCGGAGTTGAAGATCGCCACTTCGACGGCCGAGGCGCCTCGGCCCCCGTACTCGGCCGGCCAGTCGATCCCGACCCATCCCCCTTTCGCGAGCTCCCTCTGCCACTTCCGGCCCTCGGCGAACGCCGCCGCGAGGTCGTCCGGCGGATCCCCCCGAGGCACGTGCGCGGTCAGCCACTCGCGGGCGTCGCGCGCGAACGCCTCCTCCTCTTGAGTCAGCGAGAGGTCCACCTGCTTGCCGGCCGCCTTCGTCTCAGGGTCCCGCTGCTCAGAGGTCCCAGGACTGGGACCGGCCTGCAGCGGCGAAATCGGCCTCGAGGGCCTTCTCCGAGTCGGCGTCGAACAGCCGGTACGAAGGCTCTCCCCGCTCGCGCACGTAGACCGGATCTCCTGCCGTGCGGTCCGAACGGAACTTCTGGTGGACGAGCGTGCGCACGAGGACCTTGTTGGTGGGGGTCGTCGGGAGCACCTCGGTGATCCTCACGTAGCGCGGACGCCACTTGGGACTCAGGTCGGGCTGAGCGTCCACCCAGGTGGAGAAGCCCTCGGGATCGAAGCGGGCATCCTCGCGCATGACGAGCGTCGTCATAACCTGGTCCCCCGCGTCGGCGTCCGGCACCCCGTAGACCGACACCAGCATCACCTCCGGGTGGCGCGCGACGATCGCCTCGATCGGCGCCGCGGGGAAGTTCTCTCCGTCGACGCGCAGCCAGTCGGAGTTGCGCCCCGCGAAGTACATCCAGCCCTCGTCGTCGACGTAGCCGAGGTCGCCGCTCCAGTACCAGCCGAAGCGCGTCGTGCGCGCCATCGCCTCTTCGTTGCGGTAGTAGCCCTCGAAGGGGCCGACACCCTCGACGTTCACGATCTCGCCGACGCACGCCTCGGCGTTCGTGAGCGCCCCCGTTTCGTCGAAGACGGCGCGGACCGTCTCGTTCCCGTCGGGGTCTACGACCTTTATCCCCTCGCGGACTCGTCCCACCGATCCACGAGGGGAACCTTCCGCCCGGTCGAGGGCGACGCCACCTTCGGTCGCACCGAACACGTCGACGATCGCGACACCGAACCGCTTCGAGGCGGCCTCTACGACGTGGGGTGAGCCTTCGTTCCCGTAGGCGATGAGCAACGAGTTGTCGGCGTCGTCCGGCCGTTCGGGAGTGGCGAGAAGGTATGCGAGGGGTTTTCCGGTGTAGTTGAAATAGGTAGCGCTGTAACGACGAACGTCCTCGAGAAAGTGCGAGGCGCTGAAGCGCCGCGCAAGGCCCACCGACGCCCCTGCCACGAGAGCCGGTGCGAGGCCCACCATGAGCGAGTTCGAGTGGAACAACGGCATCGCGACGTAGCCGACCTCGTCGGGGCCGACGCCGAGGAGGATCGTCATGCGGCTGCCGGTCGTGAGGAGGCGCCGCTGCGTGCAGCGAACCGCCTTCGGAGCCGCAGAGGTACCCGAGGTGAACAGGAGCACCCAAAGGCTCTCCACGTCGGGCTCGTCACGTTTGTCCTCCTGCGACAGTGCCCAGGTCACGTCTTTGGATCCGATCGCCTCGAGCGCCTTGTCGAGCGAGTCGCCGATCGCCACCGGCGGGTCCTGGTCGTCGGCGAAGCGGGTCGAGGTGTAGAGGCCGCCCGGAAGATCGAGCGACCCGATCACCGGCTCGAGAAGCTGCTCGTGACGGGGCTCGGTGAGGAGCATCTGCACGTCGGTGTGCGAGATGTCGTTCACGAGATGCTCCTCGCGACGGGTGTGGTTGAGCCCGACCACCACCGCGCCGCAGAGGCCAGCGCCGCAGAGCGCGAAGACGTAGTCGGGGGTGTTGTCGAGGAGGACGCCCACGTGCGGGGGTCGGTCGGGCACCAGGCGGGAGCGGAAGAGCTCGGCGAACCCGAACGCCTCGACGAGGAGCTCTTCGTGGGTCCAGACGCGGTCGCCGAAGCGCAGGGCCGGGCGCGACGCGATAGCCGGGTCGGTTCCGTTCCTCTTCAGCAGCGCCGAGACGTTGGGAGCCGGAAGAGGCGCCTCCCCCGGCGCCGGAGCCGTGGCGAGACGCTCGGCGATGGCCGCCAGTTCGAGCTCCACCGCCGACTCGACCTGAATCTGGCGCTCCGCGTCATCCCGATCCCTGACCACGGCGTCAGGTTAGGAGGGCGCGCCGAATGACGCAGATTTCGCCGGAAAGCCACCGAGCCGGGAGCGCTCACAACCCCCGGATAGCGTCTGGCTCGTGCCCGCGACCCGCCGCCCTGCCAGCGATCGCGAGCATCTGCGCCCGACCTTCTCGCCGTCTCGAGCGGCGCACTACCGGCGCACCGGCGGCCCTTGGGACCGGGGGAGCCTGGACAGCTCGTTCGCGAGGACTGCAAGAGCGGAGGTGTCGGACGGGCGTGTCCGGCTGAGCTCGGACGAGCTCGAGGCTCGCGTGTCGGCGCTGGCAGGCTGCCTGCGCGCTTCGGGGGTTCGCCGCGGAGATGCCGTGGCGTGGCAGCTGCCGAACGGCGTGTGCGCAGTCCTGCTCTACCGGGCCTGCTGGCGACTGGGGGCGGTGGCCGTCCCGGTGCACCATCGCATGGGCTCCGCCGAGGTCGAGGCCGCCTTGGCTCAGGTCGATCCCGTCGTCGTCGTGGCCTCGAAAGGTGCACCTGCCTCGGAGCGGGCCTCTGCGATCGTGCTCGAAGGTGGACCGGATCCGGCGGAGCTCGAAGAGATGCTTCCGCTCGCCCCCGCGGTGCTCCTCGGCTCCACGGCTTCCAAAGGCTCCGACTTGGCCGTAGCCCTCTTCACCTCGGGCTCGACCGGTGTGCCGAAGGCAGCGCTTCACACTCACCGGGCACTCGGCTACAAGGCGGCGTTCATGATCGGCGTGCACGGCCTCGGGCGAGACGACGCCGTGCTGATGCCTGCGCCGCTCGCGCACGTCTCGGGGCTCTTGAACGGGGTGCTCATCCCGGGTGTCGCCGGGATACCGAGTGCTCTGATGACGGCCTGGGACCCGGACGAGGCGCTCGGCAGGATCGAGGAGGTCGCCGTGTCGTTCATGGGCGCGCCCCCGGTGTTCTTCTCCCAGATGGCGTCGGCATCTGGGTTCGGGCGCGAGCGCGTCCGCAGCATGCGCCTCATCTCCACCGGCGGCGCATCCGTCAGTCCCGCGTTCGTGGATGCGACGGCGGAGGCGTTCGGCTGCAGGGTGAAGCGCACCTACGGGTCCACCGAGGCTCCCACCGTGACCACCTCCGGTCCGGGGGACGATCCCGGCAGGGCCCGCGACACCGACGGACGCGCGCTCGGCGAGGTCGAGATCGAGGTCCACGACCCCGAGACGCTCGAGCGGCTCGGGCCCGGTGAGCCGGGAGAGTTGTGGCTGCGAGGCCCCGAGCTGTTCGTCGGATACGCGGACCCGGCCGCAAACTCCAACGCCTTCGCGCGCCCCGGGGGGTGGTTCCGCTCCGGCGACTTGGGAGTCCTCGACGAGTCCGGCTGGCTGCAGGTGGTCGGGCGCCTCTCCGACATCGTCATACGCGCCGGGGAGAACATCTCTGCGTCGGAGGTCGAGGCCGTTCTCGAGGCGCACCCGTCGATCCGCCACGCGGTCGTCGTCGGGGTCCCGGATGCTCTGCTCGGCGAGCGGCTCGCAGCCTTCGTCGAGTCCTCCGAGGACTTCGCCCTGTCCGATTGCAGGGAGTGGTTCGAACGACGCGGCGTGACGAAGTTCAAGACCCCGGAGCTCGTCGTGCGACTGGCAGCCCTACCCCACCTCGCCACCGGAAAGGCGGACCGCGCCACTCTTCGGAAGATGGCGGCCGATCTCGTCGGCGGATAGCCCGGGCCGCGTCGCTCTCTACAGGACCGGCAGGCCCGCCTCGGCCCGAGGGCGCAATATCCGCGCGAGGCGTTCGCGGTGGTACACGGCGCCGCCGAACGTGACTTGGTCGAGCTGGGAGCGCTTCAAGTACAGGTGCATGTCGTGCTCCCAGGTGAAGCCGATCCCGCCGTGAACCTGCAGGGCGGATGCCATGACCCTCGCCGAGGCGTCCGAGCACCAGACCTTGGCGACGGACGCCGCGCTCGAAGCTTCCGGATCGCCAGCCCCGACCGCCCAACCGGCGAAGTACGCAGACGAGCGCATCCCCTCGGTGTCCACGAGCATGTCGGCGCACCGGTGCTTCACTGCCTGGAAGCTCCCGATCGGCCGCCCGAACTGCACCCTGTCCTTCGCGTAGTCGACGGTGAAGTCGACCACCCGCGCCGCGGCACCGAGCATCTCCGCGCTGAGGGCCGTCGCGGCACGGTCCAGGAGCGTCTCGGCCGCGTCCGTCGCTCCCAGGAAGAGTGCCGGTCGGTCGGAGAAGTCCATCCAGGCGAGGCTGCGCGTGACGTCCATGGCAGGCTCGGGCTCCGGCCGGCCCGCGCCGGGGCTCGGTCCTCCATTGGCGACCGCGAAGACAGCGGGACCCGAACCGGTAGCCGCGACGATCAGGACCACGTCCGCCGCAGGTCCGTACACGACGGGATCGGCGCGTCCGTTGAGCTGCCAGCCGCCGCTCGACGTCTCGCTCGCAGTCACCGCGCTTGGGTTCGACGACCAGGCGATCGCCCCGACCGCGTCGCCCGCCGACAAGCGCCGGGACCACTCCGAGAGCGCGGCCCCACCGAGATCTGCGTCGGCCGTCCCCGCTCCCGAGGCTGCCGCGGCTGAGCCGAGAGCCTGTGCACACAGGACCGACCCGACGAACGGCACGGGGGCGAGGTGGGCACCGAGCTGTTCGCAAAGCACCACGACCTCGACCATTCCGAGACCGAGTCCCCCCTCCTCCGCCGGCCTCTCGACCGCCAGCCAACCTTGGTCCGCCATGGCGGTCCAAAGCTCGCGGTCCATTCGCGACGGTGTCGAGGAGACCTCGCGGACGCGCTGCATGGAGCAGCGTCCGTCCAGCAACGCGGCAGCTGCGTCTCTCAATGCGACCTGGTCCTCGGAGAGATCGAAGTCCACGGCTGGAGGATAGGAGGCAGGCGTTCGCCACCGGCAATCGAGGACGGGGATCGGGAGCGCTCCTGAGGTGTATGTCATGCTGGGCCGCGACAATGGACCTGACCACGACCCCTGATCAGGAGCTACTTCGCGCCGAGATCCGCGGCTGGCTCGAGGCGCACCTGCCCTGGGAGTACGGGACCGGCCTTCCCCCGCGCTTCGAGGACCTCGCCGAAGAGGTCGCCTTCGGACGCGACTGGCAAGGCAAGCTCGCAGGCGCAGGCTGGGTGGGCGTCACGTGGCCCGAGGCATACGGAGGGCGCGGGCTCGGCCCCGTCGACAATTTCGTCGTGCAGGAGGAGCTGGCGCGTGCTCGTGCTCCTGAGCTCGTGGGCAGGATCGGGGTGAACCTGGCCGGGCCCACCCTCCTCGTGCACGGGTCGAAGGAACAGAAGGCTCGCTGGCTGCCTGCGATCCTGCCCGCATCGCAGCTGTGGTGCCAGCTCTTCAGCGAGCCGGACGCCGGGAGCGATCTCGCCTCGCTTCGCACCTCTGCGCGCAGGTGCGAAGGCGGATGGGTCCTCGAGGGACAGAAGGTCTGGACCTCCTACGCACAGTTCGCCGACTGGGCGATCTGCCTGGCGCGCAGCGACCCCGATGCACCGAAGCACAAAGGGATCTCCTTCTTCGTAGTCGACATGCACGCGGACGGAGTCGTCGTCCGGCCCCTCGTGCAGCTCACAGGGGAGGCCGAGTTCAACGCAGTAGAGCTGAACCGGGTCTTCGTGGCGGATGACCAGTTGATCGGGGAGGAGGGAGAGGGCTGGCGCGTGGCGGGATCCACGTTGTCCCACGAACGTGGCGTGAACCCCCGACAGCTCGTGATCCACATCCAGCATTTCGAAGAGCTGCTTCGCATCGCGGCGGCCAACGGGTCCTTCGACGACACTCGCCTGCGACGAAGGCTCGCACAGGCGTACGTCGAGATCCGGCTCTTCGAGCTGCAGAACTGGCGCTCGCTCTCGAAGCTCGAGCACCAGCGCGAGCCGGGGCCCGAGGCAAGCGCCTCCAAGCTCTACTGGAGCGAGATGAGCCAACGACTCCACTCGCTCGCCATGGACGTCCTCGGTCCGGCGGCTCCTCTCTGGCGGGGGGCGTCCGACAATCCGGGGGACGGGTCCTGGCAGCGGTCCTGGCTCTACTACCGGGCGGCCTCGATCTTCGCTGGCACGAACGAGATCCAACGAAACGTGATCGCAGAACGGGTGCTCGGCCTGCCCCGAGAACCGGCGGCTGCGGGTGTCGCGAGGGGAGGGTCCGGCCATGCCCGGTGACGAGCCGGTGGTGCTCTACGAGGTCGACGGAGCGGTTGCGACCATCACGATGAACCGCCCCGACGCGGCCAACGCGCAGAACAGCGCTCTCATCGACGCGATAGACGCTGCTTTCGATCAGGCGGACGAGGACGACGACGTCCGAGTGGTGGTGCTCGCGGGAGCAGGCAAGCATTTCAGCTCCGGACACGACCTGAAGGAGCTCGCGGCGCCGCCCGGCTCCGATGAGGCGACCCAGTGGCGGCAGATGCGCGAGACACCCGAGGGCAAGCTCCGCCACGAGCAGGTGATGTACGTCGATCGCTGCCGCAAGATCCATGACTTCCGCAAGCCCACGATCGCAGCCGTCCAGGGCAAGTGCGTCGCTGCCGGGCTCATGCTCGCGTGCATGTGCGACATCATCGTGGCGTCCGACGACGCCACCTTCTCCAATCCCGTTCTGCGCATGACCGGGGCTGCCGTCGAGCTCCTCGTGGAGCCGTGGGAGATGGGGGTGCGAAAGGCGAAGGAGTTCCTCCTCGCAGCGGAGGAGCTCGACGCGCAGGAGGCTCTTCGGCTCGGATTGGTCAACCGGGTCGTCCTGCGAGCCGAGCTCGCGCAGAGGACGAAGGAGCTGGCCGAGCGGATCGCCCTGGTACCCCCTGTCACCGCGCAGGTGGTGAAGGGCTCCCTCAACCACGTCTACGAGCTGATGGGCCAGGACGCGTCTTGGCGATACCACTTCATGGCCCACCACTGGATGCACAACACGGCGACCGCGCGTTCAGCCCTCGCCGAGCGCGAGCAGATGGGATCGATGAAAGAGGTCTTCGCAGCACGTGACAAGGGCGACGCCCCAAGTCGCTCAGACTGACCCGTGGCCGGCTCGGCTCGCCCTCTCGAGGGCCTTCGGGTCATAGACCTCGGCACCCGCATCGGGGCTCCGTTCTGCGCCGGGCTCCTCGGCGAGTGGGGAGCCGAAGTGGTGAAGATCGAGCAGCCCGGAAGCGGCGACTTCATGCGCGGCATAGGCCCATTCGTCGACGTCGAGGGCTCGCGTGCCGGGTACTCGCTGTTCTGGGCGGTGGAAGGCCGCGGGCGAAAGAGCGCCACTTGCGACCTGCGCACTTCGACTGGACAGGACCTGTTCCGGAGGCTCGCCGCCACCGCCGACGTCGTGTGCGAGAACTTTCGGCCGGGGACGCTGGAAGGGTGGGGAATCGGACCGGGCGATCTCGACGAACGCCTCGTCTTCGTCAGGATCAGCGCGTTCGGCCAGGACGGGCCGTACTCCGGGCGCCCCGGACTCGACCGTCTCGGTGTCGCGTACGGCGGGCTCCTTCACCTGACGGGAGATCCCGACCGGCCTCCTGTGCGGCCGGGCGTGACTGTCGCCGACTACCTGACCGGAGTGTTCGCCGCGGAGGCCGCGCTCGCGGCGCTCTACCGCCGCGATGCGGTTCGGGCTGACAGGGGCGTTCGGGATACGACAGGCGTTCGCGACGAGACGGGTGCGGGCCGGGGCGCCGTGATCGACGCTTCCCTGTACGGCTCGGTGCTCCGGATCTTGGAATGGACGATCGCCGGCTACGACCGGCTCGGGATCGTTCGCCAGCGGGAGGGAAACCGCCTCTCCACGTCCGCCCCTCTCGACAACTACCCCACCTCCGACGACCGCTTCGTCTGCATCGTGGCAGGGTCCGACGCGAACTTCCGCCGGTTGTGCAAGGCGATGGACCGGATGGACCTGTTCGAGGATCCGCGTTACGCGACGCTCGCGGACCGCGCGCGCAACGCCGACTCCATCAACGCGGCTGTCGCTCAGTGGACGATGTCTCAAACCGCAGAAGAGGTCACCGCGGCGTGTGTCGCTTCGGACGTCCCCGTAGCGACCGCTTACACCGCTCGCGAGATCTGCGAGGACCCTCACATGGCGTCGAGGGGCGACCTGGTCGAAGTGCAGGACCCGATCGCCGGGCGCGTCCTCCAACAAGCACCGTTCCCGAGCTTGGTGGGTGAGGACCGCCCGGTTCCCGAAGGGGCCCCTGCGTTGGGGGCGCACAACGCAGAGGTGTGGTGCGAGATGGTGGGGATCACCCCGGACGATCTCGCCCGTCTGCAGGAGGAGGGTGTGGTCTGACCTCGGGGCCGTGCGGGCCGACAGCACGTATAGAAGGATCATGCGAATGAGAGCCCTCGTCTTCGGCGAACCACCTGCGGCGGACGAGGACCGGCCCGAGCCGGCCGACGACCTCGAGCGCCAGCTGCTGTCTCTGCCCTTCGGCATGCACTCGGTGGACGACGCGCGTCTGGTCGCGCCCGACTGGGTCGTGACCAGACCGATCCTCTCGGGCATCTGCGGGTCCGACGCCAAGCTGGTGCTCGGCGACTTCGGCGAGGGAGACATCGACAACCCGATGTCGGCCTTCTCCTCGCTCCCTCACGTGCCGGGCCACGAAGTGGTGGCCGAGGTGGTGGAGATGGGCCCTGAAGCCGAAGGAGTCGAGGTCGGACAGCGCGTCGTCCTGAACCCGTGGCTCACGTGCGGACCTCGCGGGATCGACCCCCCCTGTCCGGCTTGCCTGGCGGGAGATCTGAGCTTGTGCTGGAGCTTCACCACCGGAGCTCTCGGACCTGGCGTCCACGTCGGTGTCACGACGGACGCGCCGGGGGCTTGGGCCGACTTGATGGCTGCGCACGACTCGATGCTCATACCGGTGCCCGATGCAGTGCCGAACGAGCTCGCAGTGCTCGCGGATCCTTTCGCCGTCTCCATGCACGCAGTCGTGCGTCACCCGCCACCGGCCGGCGGAGGTCGCGCTGTGGTCTACGGAGCGGGAGCCCTCGGTGCGACCACCGTTGCCGTGCTGTGCGCGCTGTATCCGAATACAGAGGTGGCCGTCGTCGCCCGCTTCGAAGCTCAGAGGGAGTTCGTCTCCCGTCTGGGCGCCGCCAAGGTCGTTGCGCACGAGCCCAGGCTGGGAGTCGTGGAGGAGCTCGCCGAGTGGTCGGGTGCCGCGCTTCACACACCCTTCGACGGGTTGCCGATGGCACATCCGGGCCACATCGACGTCGTCTACGACACCGTCGCGCGACCAGAGACGATGGAGGTCGGCGTACGCCTCCTCGCAGAGCGCGGGACGCTCGTCCAGTCCGGCGTGCACACCCCGGGGCGTTGGGAGTGGACTCCCGTCTATTTCAAGGAGATCACGATCGCGGGCTCCAATGCCTTCGGGATCGAGGAAGTCGAAGGGGTGCGCCAGCACGCCATAGCGCACTACCTGGATCTGACCGCTGCCGGGCGCGTCGACCTGACCGGGATGCTCACGCACCGCTTCGCGCTCGACCACTGGTGGGACGCGCTGAAGGCCCTCGCCCGCCAGGACGCGAGCGGGGCCATCAAAGTGGCGTTCGAGCCGCGAACGGAAGAGCCGGGGACGGGGGTGCCGCGAACAAGAGCTGCCGCTGCGGCAGCTGGGACAGGTAGGGCATGACTCCGGCGGCTGCGAAGCGCGACGGCGCTGCGGCGTCGGCGGCGCGATCTGCCAAGCATCAAGGCGCTCTGCCGGCGAAGGTGCGATCTGCCACGGCGAAGAGGGCACGCACTGCGGCAGGAGGTCGCGCATCTCCTGGTGGGAAGAAGAGCACGCAGGGAAGAGGCGGATCGTCGTCGGAGACTCGACCCCGGAGCGCGAAGACCGGGGCGTCCGCGGGAGAGCCCGCGAGCCGCAGGGCTTTGCGCACCCAGGGCCGCAAGACCATGCAGAAGCTCCTCGATGCGGCGATGGTCGTGTTCAGCCGCCGCGGCTACCACGCGGCGCGGGTGGACGACATCGTGAAGGTGGCTCGCACCTCTCACGGGACCTTCTATCTCTACTTCGCCAACAAAGAGGACCTCCTTCGGGCGCTCGTGGCCGAGGCAGCCGACGTCGTCGCCTCACTCGACACCGCTCTCGACCAGGTCGGGCCCGGCGCGCAGGGCTGGCGGGAGGTGCGCGAGTGGATAGAGCGCTTCTCCGATGCATGGCAGCGCTATGCACCGGTGCTTCGTGCTTGGACGGACCTCGTGATGAGCGATGCCCAGCTGACAGAGCAGGCCCAGACCGCCACGCGCGGAGTGGAGAGCACGCTGGCGAAGAGGATCGCGGAGGCCGGGCCGCTCGCCGGGATCGACCCGGTCACCGCGGCGGAGGCGGTTGTTGCGATGGTCGACCGCTTCCACTACCTCCGGCAGTTCTCCGGCGAGCCCGTCGACGCGTCGGCGCTCGACACCTTGGCCACGATCGTGCACCGCGCTCTCTTCGGGGGCACCGGCCCTCCGCCCGGCCGATCGCGCCAGACCCAGCGGGCGCCCGGCTCCCGCAAGCGCTGACCTTTCTTGCTACGCGCTTCCTTCTCCGCGCTCTCTAAGCGGGCTTGCGGATCCTCTTGGCGTTGAGCGCGCCACGCTCGTAGCCACGGTGAGCCCACGGAAGCGCCTCGACGACCCGGAGGAGCCCGAACGCGGGCTCTGTGAGAAGGATGCTGCCCGCGATCTCCTCCCACGTCGCGCCCACTTCCGCTGCGAGCATTGCGTGGCGGGTCACGCCGGGAGGGTTTCCGAGGATGACCGTGCACACCATCCTTATGAGCTCATGCGTCTTGCGGTCGGGTGCGGCAAGCGAGTCGATCTGCGATAGCCAGGCGTTCTGTGCTTCACGCAGTCCCGGCGCTATGGCGTGCAGATCGGCCTCGAACGGGAAGTCCCAGTCGTCCTCGGCGTGGTCCGCGCTCTTGTCGTTCTCGTCGCTCTCTGCGCTCTCAGCGCTCTCTGCTCTGACACCTCGGACGGGCTTCCCGCGCTGCTTGGGGCTCACGACATCACCTCCGCCCCACAAGCATTGCACCCGGACGCCTGCCCGGCGCGGGCGCGCGGGCGCAGGGAGCGGTCAGCCACCTGGTCCGAACGAGACGAAGCGCCGGTAGCGCTCGTCGCATGCTTCCTGCCAGCTGGGATCTGGGTCCACTCGGCTCCCTACGCGCGCCCACGAGCTCGCCCCCTCGAGACCTTGAGCCGACCCGGCCGCCATCCTCGCCATGTACGCGGCTCCGAGCGCAGCGCCCTCGTGAACCGCGACGATGTCGACGGGAAGGCCGGTCGCGTCGGCCATCGCCTGCATCCACGCCACGACCCGGGTGCCGCCACCGCTCGCCACGATCCTCTTCGCCGAGACGCCCGCCCTGTCGAGCATCTGGCGCACGACGAAACCGCTCGCCTCGTACGCCGCTCGCTCGAGGCAACCGGTGTCGTGGGTCATGTCGAGCCCGTAGAGGCCCGAGCGAAGTCCGGGGTCGTGGAACGGAGCGCGCTCGCCGCGCACGTAAGGCGTCCACACCGGCACCCTCGAGGGCTCGCTCAATCGTGCGTTGCTCGCCGGAGCTCTCGAGCTGTGGGACGTCCGGCCGATCAACCCCCTCGCCCAGTCGACGAAGAGCGCGCCCGCATTGGACGGACCACCGATGAGCACGCGCCCTGCGGCGGTGTGCGGGACTGTCCACAGCCCGGGGACCTCGATCCAGTCCGAGACCACCGCCCAGACCACGAGGGTGGCCCCGCAGATGACCAGGACGTCGCCCGGCTGCTCGGCTCCCGAGACGATCTGGTCGCAAAGGGCGTCGACCGTGCCGCCGGCGAGCACTGCGTCGGTCCCCGAGACGGTCCCTGCCGGCCCGCCCATGGGGACCACCACAGGCAGCTGCTCCTCGCGCACCCCCATGCCCGCGAGCACCTCGAGGTCCCAGTGTCCGGCGTGCATCAGGGCGCCGAGGGACATCGAGACCGCGGAGTCCACGGCGGGTACGCCGCCCAACGCGTAGTTGGCCACCGCCTGCGCCGGCCAGTATCCGTAGGCGTCCGGACACTCGCGTGCGGCCCACCGCATGAACCCCTCGGCGTCCGGCATCGCCGCGCTGCCCGGCACGACACCGCCGCTCGGCAGGCCCCTGCGGTCGCCGTAGAGGAGTCCCGCAGAACACGGGATCCCGCGCCTGGTCACGGCGGCGAGCGAGGGGACCATGCCTGCGACGCAAACCCCTGCCGGCTCGGCTCCGTCGAGCGCCCCCGTCACCCGCGCGAGCGCCTGCACGGGACCTCTGCGCCAGGCTTTCGCGGCGTCGTGCTCGAGCAGGTCCGGGGCCGGTGCATTCAGCTTGTGTGCCACCCGCGAGCGTGCGAGCACGGCACCGTGGTCGTCGGCGGCCACGGCCTTGGTGGCGGTGGTGCCGATGTCGATCCCCACCGTGAACGAACCTGACACGGGCGTCATTGTCCGCCATTATTGAGGACTTCGCGACTTTCTGCGCCCGAGGAGGAACGAGAGTGGTCGACCAGATGAGCGGACGCTTGAGGGCGCTCGTCACCGCACCGCTTCGCGGGCCGGGGCTGGACCTGCTCGGCGAGCTGGCGGACCTCGTCGTCGACCCCTGGATCGACCAGAACCCGATCCGGATCTACAACTCCGAGCAGCTGGCGGAGAGGGCCAAGGTCGAGCGTGCGACGATCCTCGTGGTCGAGGCCGACCACTGCGCGGGCCCGGTGCTCGAGCTGCCCCTCGTGGCGGTCGCCAGCTGCCGGGGCGACCCCACCAACGTCGACGTGCCGGGCGCGACGGCAGCCGGGATACCGGTGCTTCGCGCCCCGGCGCGAAACGCAGACGCCGTGGCCGAGCTCGCCGTGGCCCTGCTGCTCGCCGCGACCCGGGGGATCGCGCGCGCCGAGGAGGACGTGCGATCGGGCCAGGTCTACCGAGACGGCACCATCCCCTACCAGAGGTTCCGCGGTTGGCAGATAGCAGGACGCACCGCTGGACTCGTCGGGCTCGGAGCGGTCGGCCGTGCCCTGCGCTGGCGCCTCGAGGGGCTCGGGATGCGCGTCGTGGCGTACGACCCCTACGCCCCCGACGCCACCTGCACCCTCGAACAGCTCCTCGAGGTCTCAGACGTCGTATCCATGCACGCGCCGGTGAACGCCGAGACGACGGGGATGATCGGCAGCGGTGAGTTCGCCCGGATGCGCGACGGCGTGGTCTTCCTGAACACCGCCCGCGCCCAGCTGCACGACGGTGAAGCTCTCGTCGGTGCGCTTCGCTCGGGCAAGGTGGGGGCCGCAGGCCTCGACCACTTCGTCGGGGAGCATCTTGCCGCCGACGACCCGCTCCTGGAATTTCCCAACGTCGTCCTCACCCCTCACATCGGGGGCGCGACGTACGACACCGAGGTGAACCACACCTCGGCGATCGCCGACGACTTGTGCCGTCTCCTGGCGGGGGCGACGCCGAGGAACATCGTGAACCCGGAGGTGCTGGCGAACCGTGGACTTCTCCTACACCGCTGAGGACGAGGCCTTCAGGGCCGAGCTCAAACAGTGGCTCGACGCGAACCTCGGGGACTTCACGGCCTCGGGTGAGATCGGCGACGAGACCAACCCCGACCGCAGGACCATGGCGCGCCGACAGGCCTGGCAGCGACGCCTTCACGAAGGTCGTTGGGCGGCCATCAACTGGCCGAAGTCCTGGGGCGGGCGCGAGGCGACCGTGATGCAGAACGCCATCTACGCAGAAGAGATGGCGCGAGCGAAGACTCCGGGCATCTACAACGCGAACGGCATCTGGCAGATCGGCCCGATGATCCTTCGCTGGGGGACCGAGGAACAGCAGCAGATGTGGCTGCCGGGGATCTTGAACGCGGACGTCCACTGGTGCCAGGGGTTCACCGAGCCCGAGGCGGGGAGCGACCTCGCCAACCTGCGCACCGTGGCGATCTCAGACGGTGACGACTACGTCCTCAATGGCAGAAAGATCTGGATCTCGAGCGCGCATCTCGCCAAGTGGGGGCTGTTCCTCGTGCGCACCGACCCGACCGCGATCGAGCGCGGCGCCAAGCACGAGGGGATCACGGCGCTGATCGTCGACATGGACGTCCCGGGCGCCGAGGTGAACGTGATCCGCGACATAACCGGGGGCGAGCTCTTCTGCGAGATCGTGTTCGACGGCGCGCACGTTCCCAAGCTCTACCGGCTCGGCGAGGAGAACCAGGGCTGGAACGTCGCCATGGGGACCCTCGCCAACGAGCGGGTGGGCACGGCGGGACTGTCGGTGTCGATGCGCATCGAGCTCGACAACCTGATCGCGACCGCACGCGAGCACAACCCCGCCGCGCTCAGGGACCCGGAGATCCGCGAGCGCGTCGCGCGCCTTTGGACTCAGCTCGAGCTCACGAGGCTGCTGAACGCGCGCGCTCTCTCGAAGGTCCTGAAGGGGGAGAAGAACTGGCCAGAGGTGCCGCTGGCGAAGCTCCAGTGGAGCCACCTCTCCCAGACCATCGCGGAGCTCGGAGTCGACGTGCTGGGCCCGATCGGCGTGCTCGCACGCGGAGGGCCGGACGCGATCGACAAGGGGCACTGGAGCCACAACTACGTGTGGCAGCGCTACACCTCGATCGGCGCTGGCACCACCGAGGTGCAGAAGAACATCATCGCCGACCGGGCCATCAGGATGCCCAAGCGCTGACTCTCCGAAGTTCAGGGCGGCCGAAGTTCAGGGTGGCCGAGTTCAAGGGGCGCGGGGGGCGCTCTCGGGGGCGGAGTTGTGCTCGGCCAGGAACGCCTCGACCGCGTCGGACTCGAGCGGCCGGCTGAACAAGAAGCCTTGGCCCCGCTCGCAGCGCTCCTCCTGGAGGTCCTGGAGCTGCCAGTCCTCCTCGATGCCCTCTGCGAGGGTCTCGACCCCGAGAGTGCGGCCTAGCTGGACCAGGGTGTGCACCAGGGCAGCCGACTCCGCCGAGTCCTGCATGCCGGCGATGAACGACCGGTCGATCTTCAAGGCGTCGACGGGGAACTGACGGAGGTACGCCATGGAGGAGTACCCGGTGCCGAAGTCGTCGATCGCGACGAGCACCCCTATCTCCTTCAGCCTCCGCAGGCGGTTCACGGTGGCGTCGGTGTCGCGCATGAGCGTCGACTCGGTGACCTCGATCACGAGGGCCGATGGGTCGAGCCCGCTCGCAGACAGCGCCTCGGTCAAATGTCCGACGAAGCTCTCGCTCTCGAGCTGTCTCATCGAGACGTTCACCGACATCACGAGGCGGTGCCCGAGCCGGTGCCACTCTGCGGCCTGCATGCACGCCTGGACGAGCACCCACTTGCCGACGTCGAGGATGAGGCCGCTCTCCTCGAGCATCGGGACGAACTCGTTGGGGGGCACGACGCCGCGAGTCGGGTGTCGCCAGCGCAACAGCGCCTCCACCCCGCAGACGCTCTCGTTGTCGAGGTCGAACACCGGCTGGTACATCAAGAAGAACTGCTCTTCGCCCAAGGCGCAGCGCAGGTCCATGTCGAACGAGAGCCGGTCGAGCACGGCCGACTGCATCTCGGGTTCGAACATCGTGGTCCGGCTCTTGCCCTTCGCCTTCGCTCTGTAGAGAGCGATGTCCGCATCACGCAACAGCTCGCTGGCCGACACCCGCTCTCCCGACGCGATTCCGATGCTCGCCGTGACCGTCAGGGGGATCCCGCCCCACCCTTCGATGTAGAAGGGCTCGCGCAGCACGTCTTGGATCCGCTGCGCTACGAGCTCGGGCCCGGCAAGAAGCGAAAGGCCATCGGCGAGCACGACGAACTCGTCCCCGCCGAGACGCCCGACGGTGTCGCTTGCGCGCAGGACCCCGGAGAATCGCTGGGCGACCGCCTGGAGGAACTTGTCGCCCGTCTGGTGACCGAGGGTGTCGTTTATGTCCTTGAAGTTGTCGAGGTCGATGAAGAGCGCCGCGACGGGGTGGTGACCGAGGTCGCGCCTCGATCGGGCGAGCATCTGCTCGGCGCGGTCGAGTATCAGCGTCCGGTTCGGCAATCCCGTGAGCGGATCGTGCAACGCGGCGTGTGCGAGGCGCTCCTCAGCGAGCTTGCGCGCTGTTACGTCGCGGAGGTTCGCCACTATCCCGTTCACGTCGGGGTCCTCACCGAGATCCGCGAACGCGGCCTCGAACCAGAGCCACTCGCCGTCGGAGCGCCGCACCCTGATCTCCTGCTGCACGCTCAACGTGCCCGAGGCACGCGCCGCCGCCATGGCCTCGCGAAGCGCGTGCACGTCGCTCGGGTACACGAGAGCCTCGAGGTCGGCGACCTCTTCCTCGGCATAACCGAGGAGCCGCTCGAACGCCGGGCTCGCGTAGCGGAGGCCCCCGTCGGGGCCGAACACTATGACGATGTCGGCGGAGTTGTTCACGAGAGCCGAGAAGTGCCGCTCCCGGCGCCTCAGCTCGCGTTCGGCTTCCTCCCGTGCGAATGCGAACCAACCGAGGAGCGCGATTATGAGCACGACGGCGGCAGCCTCGAGCCCCGCGATCCCCTGTGCGAGCGGCTGGTGGATGAAGGACGGGACGAATCCGAGGGCGATGCCGAGTTGCCCGGCACCGATCACGAAGAGGCTTGACGCGATCGCGGGCCTCGCGACCGCCGAGCCGGTGCGCCGCATGATGTCGGCCGCACCGATGACGAGGGCCACGGCGAACACCGGCCCCCAGCCGATGGCATATACGACGGCGCCGATCGCACAGAGGTCCACTCCGGCGAGGGCCCAGGTGCGCCAGCCGGACCGAGCCTCGCTCCACGCGGCGAAGGCGACAACGCTCGCGACCTCTGCAACGAGGACGGTGGTGAGGATCGACCAGTAAGGGATCCCTGGGGCGACGAGGCGGTGCTGCCTCAGGAGATAGAAGCCGACCGCCACCGCCGGCACGGCGATGTTGATGGGGTGGGCGAGGCGAGCGAGGACGGCCGGAGCAAGCCGCTTCGTCCGTTCGCCGAGACCCAGGTCACGTGCCATGGAATAGGTCTTCGGCCCGACAACGACCGCACTTGACAAGGACAATGCTCCTTGCAGGGGCTACGCGATCGCGCCATGCCTGGGGCCCTCCCGGCGGGGCGATGCTCAGGTCCTCAGGCGCTGAGCACGACCACGCTGGCGTTCGCTCCCCGGCCGACCGTGTGGGCCAGGGCCACCCGGGCACCGGGGACCTGGCGGGGACCGCACTCTGCACGAAGCTGGCGGGCGAGCTCCACGACCTGTCCGAGCGCGGAAGCGCCGAGAGGCTCCCCCTTCGAGAGCAACCCGCCGCTCGGGTTGACCGGCAGCCTGCCACCGAGCGAGGTGGCTCCCTCGGCGAGGAGCTTCGATTGTTCACCCGGACGGCACAGGCCGAGCTCCTCGTAGGACAACAGCTCTCGCGCGGCGTCGGTGTCCTGGCACTCGACGACGTCGAGGTCCTCAGGGCCGGCGGCCGCCTCCTCGTAGGCCGCCTTCGCCGCTAGGGACGAAGCCGCCGGGATCGTGTCGTCTGCGAGGCCCGCCATCGGCGTCGACTCACCGAGCACCGCGCCCGGGAGGTGCGAGCGCAGAACCGCGGCTCTGACGATCGGTTTGCCCTGCGACCCCGACGACCCCGACGACCCCGACGACCCCGACGCCGCGGCCGCGCTTCGAAGCACGACTGCTGCTGCACCTTCGTTCGGTGTGCACAGCATCCACAGGTGAAGCGGCTCGCACACCACTCTCGACCCGAGCACCGACGAGGCGTCCACCTCGGAGCGGAACATTGCGTGTGGATTCGACACGCCGTGCCGGCGGTTCTTCACCACGACCTGCGCGAGATCGTCCTTGGTGATTCCCGAGCTGGCCATGAGCCGTTGGGCGCGAAGGGCGAAGTATGCAGGGGTGGCAGCGAAGCCCGCCTCTTCCTGCCAGGAGTCGAAGAAGGAAGAGCGGATGATCCCCTTCGGCATCTTCTCGACGCCGAAGACCAGGACGGTGTCGTATTGCCCGGACCTCACAGCGGAAGCCCCGAGCATCATCGCTGCCGCTCCGCTCGCGCACCCTGCTTCCACGTCCACGATCGGTGTCCCGGTCATGCCGAGGGCGCCCAGGACCTTGTGGCCCGAAGCCACCCCGCCGTAGGCGGTGGCGCAGAACGCCGCCTGGAAGCCGCCGCGCTCGACGTCTGCTTCCGCGAGAGCCTCGCGCACGGCGACCACGCCCATGTCGGTCGTGCTCTTGCCTTCGAAGCGCCCGAAGGGGTGGATCCCCGTTCCCGCGAGGACTACCTCGGTCACTGGGCCTCCGGAGTCATTGGGCCTCCGGAGCGAAGGCGTAGGTGAGCACCTGCGTGCCTTCGTCGTCGACGTGCAGAGGGACGAGCACGAGCCTCATCTCGAGCCCTTCTCGAAGCGAGGAGGGGTCGGATCGCGTGAGGCGGCCGAGGACTCGAAGCCCCTCGGGGAGCTCGACCACGCCGAAGCCATAGGGGACCTCCCCCTTGTACCCCGGCGGCGCGCTCGATACGGCGGTCCACGCCCAGAGCCTGCCCGTCGGGGAGAGCTCGACCTGCTTCGATCCCTCCGCCGAGCAATAGGGGCAGATTTCGGCGCGCGGGAAGTGGGACCGCTCGCAGACCTCGCACCGGCTCCCGAGGAGCCTCGGGTCGTCGCCTTCGCTGAACAACCCCTCTCGGACAGGGCGCCGCGCGGCAGAGGTGTGCTGAGTCATTCGGAGGGCTGGGTCATCAAGCTGGGTCAATGAGTGGACAGGGCGGCCTGCGCGCCGGACCGGTCCGCCAAGCCATAGAACGCGCGGGCGTTGGCCCCGGCGATACGCGCCAGGGAATCTGCTGCGAGGCGGCCCTGCGCGTGCTCGATCAGCTCCGAGGTCGAGTCCGGCCAGGCGCCGTCCCAATGGGGATAGTCGCTCGCGAACATCACGCAGCGATCGCCCAAGGCCTCGATGAACGCGGGAATCGTCTTCTCGTCGGGCTCGCACGTGATGAAGACGTTGCCGGCCTGCACGTACTCCTCGGGCCGACGCTGCCAACCACCCGGGATCCAGTCGCCGCGCGACTCGTAGTGCTCGGAGAGCCGCTCGACGAACCACGGGAGCCAACCGGCCCCCGACTCCAAGAACCCGACCCGCAGCCTCGGGTGCCGGTCGAACACTCCACCACTGATCAGCGCGGTCATCGCCGTCATCTGGTCGAACGGGAAGCTGATGCAGTGGACCTGGATGTAATTGGTGAATCGGTCCACCCCGATCTTCGGCAGATGGACGCCCGGGGCTCCGTGCACGCCGAGCGGCATGTCCAGGTCGGCCGCAGCTGCGTAGAAGCGATCGAGATCGGGGTGATCGAGGTTGCGAGTCTTGAGCGCAGGGGGCACCACGGTGCAGACGAGCCCGAGGTCCTTGGCCTCGGTCATCACGGCGACCGCCAGCTCCCCGTGTTCGATGGGCGCGACTGCCGCAGCATGCAGTCGGCCGTCGCCCTTCGCGCAGAGCCCGGCGACCCACTCGTTGTAGAGGCGGGCGACACCTGCCCCGAGCGAGGGGTCCTCCAAGCTCGGCACACAGAGGCCGAAGCTCGGGAACAGGACCATCTCGTCTATCCCGTCGGTGTCGGCGTTGGCGAGTATCCCCTCTGCCGTCGCCGGGTCGACGCCCTCGGCCTTCGTCAACCCGTGCTCGGGGGGACAGCCGGCGCCCGGGCCCTCGTAGGTCGGGTAGAGCCTGCCCTCGACCATCACCCCGAGGTTCGTGTCCCCGCGCACCGCGACTGCGTCGCCGAATTGGCGGAAGAGGTCGACGAAGAAGCTGACCTGCTCGACGGCGTGAGCGTCGGCATCGATCACGTAAGGGCGGACTGGTGCCGATTCGCTCGAGGCGGTCTGCAATGGCCCGGTCGTTTGCGATGACACAGTCATATGAGCTCTCTCATTTCTGCTCCCGCGGGTCGTCGAACACGATCATGCTCCGCGCCACCTCCCCCGCCGTCATCGCCCGGAACGCATCGTTCACGTCGCCGAGGCCGATGCGGCGGCTCACCATGCCGGGCCCGTCGATCCTTCCGCTTCCCATGAGGTCGACCAGCACGGGGAAGTCGCGATCTGGGTCGGTGGACCCGTATACGCAGCCGACGATGGTCTTCGCGTCCACGAACATCTCGAACGCGTTGAACGTCACCTCGTCCGACGGTGACCCCGCACCCACGAGCACCGTGGTGCCGCCGCGCCTCGTCGCCCGGAACGCAGTGTGGATCGTCTGTGGCCTGCCGACCACCTCGAACGCGTAGTCGGCGCCGCGCCCGCCGGTGAGCGAGCGGACAGCCTCCAGGCCGTCTTGCTCGGACACGTCCACCACGTCGGTTGCGCCGAGGGTCCTCGCCAGGGTGAGCTTCGAGCCCACGGTGTCGAGGGCGATGATCGACGACGCTCCCGCAAGACGGGCCCCTTGGACGACCGACAGTCCTACGCCCCCGCATCCGACGACTGCGACGCTCGACCCCGGCTGCACCTTGGCCGTGCGCCACACCGCTCCGGTCCCGGTGGAGAGCGCGCACCCGACGAGCGCAGCGAGCTCCAGGGGAACGGAGCTGTCGACGGGGACGACGCTCCCATCGGGCACCAGGGTCTCTGCCGCGAAGGTCGCTGTGCCGAGGCCGCGCACGAGCTTCGCGCCGCCGACTCTCGCGTAGGGACGCCCGAGGGACTCCGCCAAGCCCTGCTCGCAGAGCATCGGCTGACCCTCGAGGCACCAGAAGCAGCTGCGGCAGGGCGGCATCCACGTGAGCACGACGTGGTCGCCGGGGGCGACCCGGGTGACCTCTCCCCCCACCTCCTCGACCACTCCCGCCCCCTCGTGCCCGAGCACGGTCGGGAACATGAAGGGGATGTTGCCCTGCTGTACCGAGAGGTCCGAGTGACAGACCCCGCTGGCTGCGATGCGCACGCGGACGTCTCGAGGGCCGACAGGGGCGAGGTCGATGTCCTCGACCACGAGCGGAGCGCCGACTTCGTGGAGCACGGCCGCGCGGATGCTCACGGTGTGCCTGGCACTGTGACGGTCTCGGTGTCGGCTCCCGAGCGCAGGAGACGTCCCGCGTCGGTGGCCCCGGTGAACTCGCCGGACTGCACGATCTCGGTGCCGTTCACGATGACGTGCTCGATCCCCTCGGCCTGCGCGTAGAGGCGGCTAGCCCCTCCCGGCAGGTCGTCGCGGGTGCGCTCGGGGCCGTGGCCCACTCTCTCGGGGTCGAACACGACGACGTCCGCCCACCAACCCTCGCGCAGCCGGCCGCGCTCACGAATCCCGTAGAGGCGCGCGGGGACGTCGGTCAGCTGGCGCACCGCCTCCTCCCAGGAGATCAGGTTGCGCTTGCGGACGCCGTCGCCGAGCATCGAGGTGGAGTAGATCGCGCCGCACATCACGTCGAGGTGTGCCCCGGCGTCGGACCCTCCGACCACCGTTCGGTCGTCTCGCCAGACCTCTGCGCGGAGCTTCCAGTCCTCCTCGGACTCCCCGATGGGCGGGCGAAGCCCGGTGCGAAGCTCGTCCGCGATGACGACGTCGAGCAGCGCGTCGAACGGCTCCTGGTCACGCATCTGCGCGACGTCGCCGACGCTGCGGCCCTCGTACGCGGAGTTCGACTCTGCGAACGTCTCGTCGATGACGAGGTTCTTCCAGTTGGCCAGCGCGCCGATCAGGCCCGCTTCCTTCGACCGCGCCCCCTCGTCGAGCCGGCGGCGCTCGGCGGGGTCGGAGAGGACCTTGATCCGCTCGGGCACCGGCAACGCGAACAGCTCGCGCCATCCCGGCAGAGCGTCGATGATTGCACCGTGCGCGAACGAGAGCCTGATCTTCATGGTGTGCGGCAGCGTGAGCGCCACGACTTTGGCGCCTCGGCCGGCGGCCGTGGTCGACGCTTCGAGCTGGTGCTCGAGCCCCTTTCGGTTCAACGCGGACACACCGAGCACGTTCCAGTTGGCGGGACGGTTCGCCAGCAACGAGAGCGAGGCCATGAGCTCCACCTCTTCGTCGCTGAAGCCGTTGATGCAGCCGGGCAGGATCAGCTCGAGCGTCGTGCCCGGATGGCGGGACACCACCGAACAGAGAGCCTCCAACTCTTCGCGCGCAGCCGAGCGCGAGGGCACGGGCTGGCCGTCACCGTCGTTGTGGGTGTGGGCCTGGGAGGTCGAGAACCCGAGCGCACCTTCCTCGAGGCAACGCCCGAGCAGCTGCTCCAGAGCGGCGGTCTGCTCGGGGGTGGCCTTCGAACCCACCGCGTCGTCGCCCATGACCGAACGCCGAAGCGCCGAATGACCGACGAGGAAGCCCGCGTTCACCCCGACACGCCCTTCGAGGCGATCGAGCCAGTCGGAGAACGACGTCCAGGACCAGTCGAGCTGCTCGAGCGACTCGAGGGGCATCCCCTCGACCCTGGCCATCATTCGCGCCAGGTAGTCGGAGTTCTGAGGCCCCGCCGGCGCCAGCGAGAAGCCACAGTTGCCGCCGACGACCGTCGTCACCCCGTGGAGGGGCGAGGGACTCGCGGTCGGGTCCCAGAACAGCTGCGCGTCGTAGTGGGTGTGCAGGTCTACGAATCCCGGCGCCACCATCAGCCCGTCGGCATCGATGGTCCGTGCCGCCGGCTCGTCGGTGCTCCCGATGGCGACGACACGCTCGTCGCGCACCGCCACGTCGGCTCTCATGGGAGGGCCACCCGAGCCGTCGACGACCGTCCCGCCGCGAATCAACAGATCCAACATGCTCGTCCTCCTCGCTGTCCGGGCCGGTACCAAGCCGCAGTCCCGAGGGACCGTGGGTTCAGGCCTGGGCGCCGCTCCGCCGGTCGATGATAGGTTCCGCGACTCGACATGCTCCTACCCGATCCCGAACCAAGGCCGATCCGGGTACCGGTCATCTCGGTGGACGATCACCTGATCGAGCCGCCCGACCTCTTCGAGGGCCGGATGCCGCAGGCCATGGCCGAGCGGGCACCGAGGATCGTCGAGGACCCCGACGGGACCCAGAACTGGCTCTACGAGGGACGGCGCTACCCGAACATCGGTCTGAACGCGGTCGCCGGACGCTCGCGAGACAGCTGGTCGATGGACCCGTCACGCTTCGACGAGATGCGACCGGGCTGCTACGACATCGACGCCCGCGTCGCCGACATGGACGTGAACGGGATCTGGGGGTCTTTGTGCTTCCCGTCCTTGGTCGCGGGGTTCTGCGGCTCCGTCTTCTCGCGCTCCGAGGACCCCGAGCTCGGGCTCGCCTGCCTCAGGGCCTGGAACGACTGGCATGCCGAGGTATGGGCGGGCACCCACCCGAAGCGCATAATCCCTCTTCAGCTCCCGTGGCTCGCCGACATCGGGTTGGCCGCCGAAGAGGTCGGGCGCAACGCCGCGCGCGGCTTCAAGGCCGTGAGCTTTCCGGAGTTCCCTGCTCAGCTCGGCCTGCCGTCGATCTTCTCCGGTGAGTGGGATCCGTTCTTCGCTGCCTGCGAGGAGACCGAGACGGTGGTCTGCCTTCACACCGGCGCCTCCGCCTGGGCGCCGCTCCCCTCCCCGGGCCCGCCTTTCGAATTGCTGCCGACGCTGTTCCCGGTGAACGCGCTGATCGCAGCGGCGGAGTGGCTGTGGTCGGGGGTGCCGCTGCGGTTCCCACGCCTCGCTGTGTCGATGTCCGAGGGCGGGATCGGCTGGGTGCCGATGCTCCTCGACCGGGTCGACTACGTGCTCGACCATTCGGCCTCGGGTACGGAGTCGACGGCCTGGCCGTCGGACATGCGCCCGAGCGAGGTGCTCAAGCAGAGCTTCTACTTCTGCACCATCGACGACCCCTCTGTGATCGAGCTGCGCGACCGGATCGGGGTGGACCACATAATGCTCGAGAGCGACTATCCCCACGCCGACTCGACCTGGCCCGACACGCAGGCGGTGATCGAGAAGACCCTGGGGCACCTGCCCGAGGAAGAGTTGCGCATGATCGCCGCCGACAACGCCGCGACGCTCTTCCGTCACCCGCTTCCGCCGAACGACGACTGGAGGGTCCCGCCGCCGCGCGACGTTGCGGCATCGCCCTCGACAATCCCGAGCGCGTGAGCCGGGTCGTCGACGCCGACGGGCACGTCGTAGAGCCCCTCGCCGCGTGGAAGTCGTTGCCCGACGAGACGCGGCCGAAGATCACCGCGGACTCGAACGGTTTCGAGCACGTCACGGTCGGGGACACCGAGATCCTCGCGGTCGCGCTCGGGACGCTCGCCACACCCGGATCGCGCTTCAGTGAGCCCGGCGACATCCGGCCACTCGAGGACGCGATGCCCGGGGGATGGGACCCGGCGACGCGCCTGTCCGACATGGACTCCGAGGGCATCGACCAGGCCGTGCTCTTCCCGTCGATCGGGCTGTACTTCTGGGCGCTCGAGGACCCGGCGGCCGCCGTCGCGATCGCGCGGGCCTACAACGACTGGCTCGCCTCCTACTGCGCCGCCGATCCGATGCGGCTGTTCGCTGCGGCCATGCTCCCCGTGCAGGACCCGGCCGCCGCAGCCGCCGAGCTTCGCAGGGCGCACGACGAGCTCGGATTCGTCGCCGGCTTCGTGAGACCCAACCCCTGCATGGGCCGCTCGCTGTCGGATCGGGCTTACGAAGAGATCTGGCGCGCTGCGGTGGAGACCGACATGGCGATCGCCGTGCACGAGGGGAGCTCGATCATCATCCCCACCCTGGGATCGGACCGACCCTTCAACCCGATGGTGCTGCACGCGGTGAGCCACAGCTTCGAGGAGATGCTCGCGTGCGCGCAGTTGATCGCCTTCGGAGTGCTCGAACGACACCCGGAGCTTCGCGTCGTGTTCCTCGAGTCATCGGGCGGGTGGGCCCCGTTCTGGCTCGAGCGTCTCGACGAGCAGGCCGAGAGCTTCGGGGGGTTCTGCCCGGAGCTGAAGCTGCGGCCGAGCGAGTACTTCTCGCGCCAGTGCTGGATCAGCTACGAGATCGACGAACAGACGCTGCCGGTTCTCGCCCCTTTGATCGGGGAGCGGCGCATCGTGTGGGGATCCGACTACCCGCACCACGACGCCACTTTCCCCGGCGCGGTGGACGTGCTGAGAAAGACCATCTCCCCGCTCGCGCACGAGACACAGGCGCGGATCCTCGGCGACAACGCCGCCGAGCTCTACCGGCTGCCCGCGCCGGGCTCGACCGATCCCGGCTGAGGGGGCAGGACGCCACAGATGTCGTTGGGCGACGTGGTGCGCGAAGCGGCGGCCCGTTACGGCGACGCACCTGTGTACGTCACCACGGACCATGGTGCGTTCAGCTACGCGCAGCTCGACCGCTTGTCCGAATCGGTGGCCTCGGGTCTCTCCGAGCGCGGGGTGGGGATCGGCGACGTGGTCGCGGTGCTCGTCGGATCGGGGCCCGCGTACGCGGTGGCGTATGCGGGCGCGGCCAAGCTCGGAGCTGTGGCGGCCGGTGTCAACGACCGGTTGTCGCCTCTCGAGAGGGCGCGCTGCCTGGCGTTGTCGCGGCCACGGCTCGTGATATCACCGGTCGGCATGTCGCTGCTCCCCTACGCGCAGGACGCGCACGGCGCGCACGGCGCAGGCACCCTCACCGACTCCTCCGAGATCGTCGAGGTCGACACCGAGGTCGCGCACGACGAGCTGCTGCACGAGCTTCGCGGCACGAAGACGACGCCGGAGCTCGGCGAGGATCTCGATCGACCGGTGGCGATCGTGTTCACCTCGGGAACGACCGGGATGCCGAAGGGCGCATTGTTCTGCGGGCGCCAGCTCGACGCGATCAGCGACGCGGACGGGCAGATGCAGTGGGGCTCAGGTGGGCGCCAGCTGTCTCCGACCCCGTTCTCGCACGTCGGCTTCATGACGAAGTTCCCCCAGGCGCTTCGATCAGGCGGGACCACGTTCCTCATGAAGAGGTGGAATGCCTCCGAGGCGCTCGAGCTCGCCGAGCGCCACCGGGTGACGACGCTTGGGGGCATCCCGACGCAGATGGCGCTCATGCTCCGCCACGAGCGCTTCTCCGTCAGCGACCTGAGCAGCGTCGCGCTCGTCGCGCTCGGCGGAGGGCCTTGCACCGCGGCGCTCGTCCGCGAGTCGCGCGAGCGCCTCGGCGTGCCGGTCGTGGTGCGATACACCTCCACCGAGGCCGGGATCGGCACGGGAACGGATCCCGACAGCCCTCCCGAGGACGCCGAGGAGACCGTCGGCCGCGCGCGACCTGGGGTCGAGGTGACCGTGCGCGACGACTCCGACCGGGTCCTGGCGACCGGCGAGGTCGGAGAGGTGTGCCTTCGCTCCGCGGCCGTCATGAGCGGTTACTACTTGGACGAGGACTCGACAGCAGCGGTGATGACGCCCGACGGAGCCCTGCGCACGGGGGACGTGGGGTTCCTCGACGCTCGCGGCCGCCTCCACCTCACGGGCCGTTCGAAGGAGATGTACGTGCGCGGCGGCTACAACGTCTATCCCGTGGAGGTTGAGGATGCCCTCGCCGACCACCCCCAGGTCGCCCACGTCGCGGTCGCGCCGCGCCCAGACCCTGTCATGGGCGAGATCGGCGTCGCGGTCGTGGTGGCGCGCCGAGGCGGGGAAGCCCCGTCGCTCGAGTCTCTTCGAGAGCACGCTCGGCGCCGGTTGGCCTCTTACAAGCTTCCCGAGGACGTCCTCGTAACAGACGACCTCCCGCGCACCGCCGTGGAGAAGATCGACCGGAGGGCGTTGGCGGGGATGGTCGGCGCTGTCTCTCAGGACTCGCGATCCTCGGGTTCTTCGGGTTCTTCGGGTTCTTCCGGGCCGCCCCGGTAGCGGACGTACACGAAGCTCGGGCCTTCGTCGCTCGGGTGGCCCGAGTCGAACATCCCGGCCCAGCGGCGCACGAATCCCGCCTTCTCGAGCGCGCGCCACGACCTGCGGTTGACCTGCTGCACCGCGACGGTGAGCACAGAGCAGTCGCGGTAGCGGGCGAAGGTCTCCTCGCAGAAGAGGTCGATCATCTCGCTCCCGATGCCCTTTCCGAGAAGGTGCTCGTCCCCGATGAGGTAGTCGATGCCGGCCGCGTCTCCAGGGGTCGCTGCAGGCTCGAGGGCGTGCCCGTAGGTCGGGTTGTCGCTCACGAGGTATCGCTGGATCAGCCCGATCGGCTCCCCGTATCGCTCGACCACGAAGACCTCCGTCGGGTCCTTGCCGTCGATCGCCGGGCCGTACTCGGACTCGATGGTCTCCAGATCCGAAGGATCGCGCCACCACGCCGCGACGTGGGCCGACGCGAGCCACGCGGAGAGCATGACGAAGTCCTCGCGATCAAGAGGACGAAATCGAATCGTCGCGTCGCCGGCGTCTGTCACCGTGTGAGCCCTTCCCTCGAGGCATCCGAGCGTAGCGGCGCCCTGCACGGTCGCTCCCGAGCACTGACGGCATCGTCAGCTTCCTGCGACGTGTCGTAGAGTCTCCCGCCGTGACAGCGAGCGGCCCTCCCATACGTCTACTACCCAGGCTCGACGAGACGAACTCGTTCTTCTGGACCGCGGGCGAGGAGGGTGAGCTCAAGTTCCTTCGCTGTGGCGAATGCGGCAAGCTCTTCCACCCCCCTGCGCCGCTGTGCGCGTACTGCCTCTCGCGCAGCGTCGCACCTTCGACCGTCAGCGGACGCGCCCGCATCCACTCGTTCACGGTCAACCATCAGCAGTGGGTACCCGGCTCGGATCCCTACGTCATCGCACTGGTCACGATCGCCGAGCAGGAGGACATACGGCTCACGACCAACCTGGTCGGCTGCGACGCGAGCGACGTGCACATCGGCATGGAGGTGGAGGTCACCTTCGAGGCGCACGACGACGTGTGGCTGCCACTTTTCCGTCCGTCGGCGACGTCGCTATGAGCCGCCCCGAGCGCCTCGAGCGGCGCGCAGTCATATCTGGGATCGGGCAGTCCCAGGTGGGGCGCCGGATCGGACGAGGCGAGCTCGACCTCACCCTCGAGGCGTGTCTGGCAGCCGTTGCGGACGCCGGGCTCACCCGGGACGACATCGACGGGCTGTCGACCTACCCCGGCGCCGGATTCGGCCCGGGCGGGTTCGCGGGGCCCCCGAGCCCCGAGGTGCAGGACGCACTGCGGCTGCGGCTCAACTGGCACGACGGGGGGATCGAGGGACCAGGCCAGTTGCGCGCGATCTTCTCGGAATGCCTCGCTGTCGCCGCGGGGCTTGCGCGCCACGTGCTCGTCTACCGGACCGTGACCGAGGCGACCGCTCAGGGTTCCGGAGGGCGCCAGGGCATCGGCGGTGGAGGAGGTGGAAGCAGGGGTGTGCCGAGGTTCTCCGGCTTCATGCAATGGACGCTGCCGTTCGGCGCTGTGTCCGCCGCGAACTGGATCGCGCAGATAGCACAGCTGCGCGTGCACCGGTTCGGGCTCACACGCGAGCAACTCGCGCAGATCGCCTTGAACGGCCGGCGCAACGCGGCGCTCAACGAGCGCGCCATCTACAGAGAGCCGCTCACGCTGGAGGACTATCTCGGGGCCCGCATGGTCTCGACACCCTTGTGCCTCTACGACTGCGACGCGCCCTGCGACGGCTCGACCGCCGTGGTCGTCTCCCACGCCGACTACGCGAAGGACGCTCCCCGGCCCGCCTGTCACGTGAACGCGATCGGCACCGCCCTGCGCGGCCGTCCGAGCTGGGACCAGTTCGACGACATGACGACGTTCTCTGCTCGTGACGCCGCCGCGAGCATGTGGGAGCGCACCGAGTTTCGGCCGCAGGACGTCGACGTCGCCGAGCTCTACGACGGCTTCTCGATCCTCACCATGGTGTGGCTCGAGGAGCTCGGCTTCTGCGCCAAGGGCGAGAGCGGGAAGTTCGTCGAGGGCGGCAAACGGATCGCGCTGGACGGGGAGCTGCCGTTGAACACCGGTGGGGGTCAGCTCTCGGCAGGGCGGCTGCACGGCTTCGGCCTGTTGCACGAGGCGTGCCTGCAGCTGCGCGGCGAGGGCGAGGCGCGTCAGGTTCCCGGAGCGCCGCAGGTCGCAGCCGTTGCCGCCGGCGGGGGGCCCATAGCCGGCTGCATGCTGCTCACCAGGGGACCGGGCTCCTGACACTGCCCTCCTGACCCTGCTCTCCTGACCTGCTCCCCCGAGCGCCGGCCGCCGGCCACCCAAAACTGACACGAGCGTCAGGCGGCTACGATGCCCGGCCGTGCGGCTGGGATACGACTCCGAGACCGAGGCCTTCCGGGAGGAGCTGAGCGCCTGGATAAAGGAGAACCTGCCGACGCCCTCCGAAAGGGCCGAGCGCGTCCGCTCGTCGGCGCACATCCCGGACTGGGCGCGCAAGTGGCAGCGCAAGCTCTTCGACAGCGGGTGGCTCGTACCGGGTTGGCCCCCGGAGCTCGGAGGCCGCAACGCCACTCCGATTCAGCAGATGGTGTACTTCGAGGAGCTCACCCGGCTCGAGGTCCCCCGCACCTGCAACCCCCAGGGTCTGTCGATCGTGACGCCCTCGATCCTCGACTACGGAAGCGAGGAGCAGAAGAGGGATTTCGCCCTTCGATCCCTTCGCGCGGAGATCACGTGGTGCCTGGGAATGAGCGAGCCGGACGCAGGCAGCGACCTCGCGGGACTACGGACCCGTGCCGAACGGCACGGAGACGTCTTCGTCGTGAACGGCCAGAAGGTGTGGACCTCCGGGGCGCACGATGCCGACTTCTGCTTTTGCTTCGTGCGCACCGACCCCGACGCACCCAAGCATGCCGGCCTGAGCGTCTTGATCGTCGACATGAAGACACCGGGGATCGAGGCCCGCCCGCTCGCGGAGCTGAACGACCGCGACCGCGCCGACTTCAACGAGGTCTTCTTCACGGACGTCGAGGTCCCCGCCGAGAACCTCGTCGGCGAGCTCAACCACGGCTGGTCGGTGGCCCGCGGGTCGCTCGCGCACGAGCGCGCCATGTTGTGGATCGAGCAGGCCGCCGGTCTCGAGAGGATCCTCGGTCGCGTCGTGCAGACCGCCACCTCGCCCCTACCCGGAGGACGCCGGCTGGCCGACGATCCCTCGTTCAGGAGCACCGTCGGACGTGCCTACGTGAAGTCCCAGGCACTCAAGCTCCTCGGCTATCGCGGGTTCGCGAAGTTCGCCAAGGGCCAGACGTCGCCCGAGCACTCCGTGCTCAAGCTCCTCGGCAGCGAGCTGCGCCGGGACTTGGCTCTCGACGTCGGGGAGGCACTCGGGCCGATCGGCTTGGACCTCGACCGCCTCGACTCGCCCGCGAACGCGCGCGGAGACGACCAGGCATGGCTGCTCCACTGGCTCCAGTCGTTCTCGGGGACGATCGCCGGCGGCACCTCGGAGATACAGCGAAACATCATCGCCGAGCGCGTGCTCGGACTTCCGCGCTCTTAGAGCGCTCGAAGTGGACGACGACTACCGGGACGACGGGATTACCGGGACGACGGGAGCAAGACATGCCTAGCTACGGTCCAGAGGTGCTGGGACCTCCGCCACGCGATCCGAAACAGAAGTTCTGGGATCCCGAGATCCAGACGATGGACCGGGAGCGTCTGCGCCAACTTCAGAACGAGAGGTTGCGGGAGCTCGTGCGAAAGGTGTTCGAGACCCCGGTCCCGTTCTTCAAGGACAAGCTCGTCGCAGCCGGCGTCGGAGCTCCCGAGGACTTGAAGACCGTGGACGACCTGAGCCGCGTGCCGCTAACGGTCAAGCAGGAACTGCGCGACTCGGAGGCCGAGAACCCGCCGTTCGGCACATACCGCTTTACCGACCCGCGAGCCGCTGTGCGCATCGGGACGTCGACCGGCACGACAGGAGTGCCCACCATCTCGATCTGGACCCGCCACGATCTGTGGATCGAATACGAAGCCTCCGCGCGCATTTGGTGGCGCTCCGGGTACCGGCCGGGGATGGTCGTCACGCACGCTCACCCCGCTTACCTCTACGGGGGCGGACCGATGCTGTCGGGGTCCTACGAGTACTTCGGAATGCTCAACATTTGGGTCCCGCCTCCCGACACCGACGACCTCGCGGAGCAGGCGCTCCGCTTCTGGACGCGGGTAAAGCCCGACATCCCTTTCATGGGCTTCTCCACGGGCCGTTTCTTCGAGGTCGCCAACAAGCTGGGTATCAAGCCCTCGGACGCGGGTCTCGAGTTCAAGGCCATGCCCGGATTCGGGATGGGAAAGGGGATGCCGCTCATGACGGCCGGGGCGGAGTGCTTCGCGTACGTTGGAAGCGCGTGCGGAGAGCTCCCGGGGGCCCACATCGCCGAGGATCTCGCAGTCGTGCAGGCTGTCGACCCCGCAACGGGACAGGAGGTTCCCGACGGAGAGTGGGGCGATCTGGTGGTGACGACCCTGGGCCGCGACAACGGACTGTTGCGCTACGACCTCGAGGAAGCTTGCGCGATCCTGCGCGAGCCGTGCCCGTGCGGCGAGACGAGCATCCGCGGACTGTGGGGCGGCAGGTTCAAGGACCTCGTCTCCTCCCAGGGCAAGCGCTTCCAGGCCGAGGAAGTCGCATCGGCGCTGCGACGAGTGAGCGACGTCTCCGAGCCTTCGCTCGAATGGCAGATGGTGCGTCCTGCACAGGATTCGTCGCCCCTCGTCGTGCGAGTCGAGCGCGGGCTCGGGGCGTCCGAAGACGACGCCGAGGTCGCAGCGCGCTGCGCTGCTGCGATCCGCGAGACGCTCGGGATCGAGTCCTCGATCGAGGTGCTAGAACGCGAGGCGATCCCGCGCTCTGGCTACAAGGCCGCGCGCCTCGTCGACGAATGACCCACGACTCTCTGCACGACCTCACGCTCGCGGACGTCCTGAGGGGGCACGCCACCACCAGACCCCGCAGCACTGCTGCAGTGTGCGAGGGGCATCGCTTCGACTACGCGGCGCTCGACTCGCGCACGAGCCGGCTCGCCGCTGCCCTGGCGACGAGAGGCGTCGGCCCAGGTGACAGGCTGCTTTGGCTGGGCCAGAACTGCCACCGGCTCCTCGAAGGGCTCCTGGCCGCGGCGAAGCTCGGTGCGGCCTTCTGCCCTGCCAACTGGCGTCAGGCACCGGCGGAATTCGCATTCGTCATCGAGGACAGCGACCCAGCCGTCGTGTTCTGGCAGGAAGCGGAGATCGGCGATGCGTTGCGCCAAGCCCGGGCAGAGTCCGCTTCGCGGGCCTTGTGGGTACAGCACGACGGCTCGGGCGAAGACGGCTACGAGGCTCTGCTGGAGAGCGCCGCCGTGGAAAGGCCCGCGACGGCTGTGGACGACCCAGCGGCGGCTGTGGACGAGCGCGACTCCGTTCTCATGATGTACACCGCCGCGTTCTCCGGCAAGCCGAACGGTGCGCTCCTGTCCCACCGGGCGCTCGTGCTCCAGGGCTCGTTCGTCGCGCAGATCATGGGGATCGGCGCCGACTACGTGTACCTGAACTGTGGGCCGCTGTTCCACGTGGCGACTTTCATGACGACGCTCGCGACGTTCGTCTGCGGCGGCGTGAACGTGTTCACTCCCCGGGTGGACGCCGAAGAGCTGTGCCGGCTGATCAGCGAGGAGCACTGCACCGGCGCGTTCGTCATGCCGCCCACGATCGACCAGATCATCGAGCTCAACGCGTCTGGAAGCTACGACTTGAAGACCCTTCGTACCTTCCGCGGCAAGCCGGCGTGGACCGAGATGATCACCGTCGACGACAGCCCTTGGGGACGCCACCCCGCCGGTTACGGGCAGACCGAGGTGATGGGGCTCGCCACCTTCAACGCCCTGGGACCTTGTACCGGGAGCCACGGCAGGCCTGCTCCCTTCGTGCGCATAGGGGTGCTCGACCCTGCCGGTGACCTGCTCGCACCAGGGGAGACGGGCGAGATCGCCGTTCGCGGCCCGACGGTGATGAAAGGCTACTTCGGACGCCCCGAGCTGAACAGCGAGCGCCAGGCCGGTGGTTGGCACCACACCAACGACCTCGGCCGGATCGAGGAGGACGGATCGCTCAGCTTCATCGGGCCGAAGACCCGCCTCATCAAGTCCGCCGCCGAGAACATCTATCCGACCGAGGTGGAAGGGGCGCTGCGTTCGCATCCCTCGGTCGCGGACGCAGCCGTCATCGGTGTGCCCGACCCGACATGGGGCCAGAACGTGAAAGCCGTCGTGGTATTGCGCGAGGGCGAGTCACTCGAGGCAGACGACCTGATCGAGCACTGCCGCAAGAGCCTCGCTTCCTACAAGAAGCCCAAGTCGGTCGAGGTCGTCGACGCGCTCCCCCGGCAGGGTTTCGCCGTCGACTACGAGGCGCTCGACGAGCGATTCGGCGGGGGTGGCTACCCGGGCAGCGGACGCTTCTGAGGGTCCTGGCTTCGACGAGCGACCCGGCGGATGATGTACCAAATGGCTTCGACGACCAGACCGCGAAGAAGCGAGGCGGCTTCTGTGGACGATGCCCGGCCCGACCCTCTGGTCCATGCGGGCGCGCTCACAAGGCTGACTCCCTTCGACGGCGTGGCCGCCGTCACCGCTCGAGGCATAGGGACGGTGGGCCGGATGTTCACGTTCGACCTGGTGCGCAGGGCTCGCGCGGCCCAACTGCGCCGGATGCAGATGGCTCCACCCGAGGTGGACCCCTCAGATCCGCCGTGGTGCGCCCCGGGATCGGCCAGTTGGGTCATCCACGGCGACGCGTCGTTCCCGGTCGGAGGGGTGCTCGCTCTTTGGACACAAGCTCTGCACCCGCTCGCTCTCGCCGGGGTGATGGAACATTCCGACTTCGCCGAGCACCCGATCCGCCGTGCGCTTCGCACAGGCTGGTTCGTCTACACGACGACGTTCAGGCCGGGATCCGAGGCCGAGCTCGCCTGTGCACAGGTGCGCCAGATCCACACGCGGATCGTAGGAACCGCCCCCGATGGCCGGAGGTACTCGGCAGGTGATCCCGAGCTCCTCGACTGGATCCACTGTGCGCTGTTGCTGTCGATCGCGCGCGCGTGGCTGCTGTACGGGGATCGCCCGAACGTCGACCTCCTCGACGCCTACGTTGCCGAGCAGGCCCGGGTGCCACGCGAGCTGGGCGATCCCTCGCCCCCCGAGACCTGGGGGCAGCTGCTCGATCGGCTGCGTGAGCACAGGCGCTCCCTCGCGGTGAACGAGCAGACGCGCTGGATCGGCTCGTGGCTCGCGAGCCCGGGATTGCCCGCGACGATGCGGGTCGCCCTTCCCGCGTATCGCCTTCTGCACGCTCTCTCCGTCGCGGCGGCCCCCGCCTGGGTGAGAGACATGTGGGGGGCCGGCATGCCCGTTCTCCCGGTGCGGGCCGCCGGGAAGATCCTCCTCAGCGGTGTGGGCAGTCTCACAGGGCCCTACGCGTCGTACAGCGCAGCCTGATCGCACAGCCGGTGATCACGGCTCGGCTGGAAGCCGCCCACCTTCGACGAAGCCGGCGCTTCAGGACCCGAACGCCTGACGCATCCGCACCTCGATCAGCTTCTTGACGAGCGCTTCGGGCAGCGGCCGGTCAATGGGGAATTTGAGCGCCCCCCGACCCTCCGACGTCCCGTAACCCGCGACTTCCTCAGCGAGCTCGGGAAGGACGGATCCGCTGTGCGGAAGGTAGCTCAGGTGGTTCTTGAACGCAGCGAACCCCGCGATCACCTTTCCGCGCACCTTGAACGCAGGCAGTCCGTAAGAAAGGCCCTGTTCCACATCTGGCGCAGCGCCGAGGATCGTTCTCCGCAACTGCTCCAGGGTGCTTCGCTTGGGCTCTTCGAGCGCCGCCAGGTAGTCGTCGATCTCCTTCTCGGACATGACTCAATGTTCTCACTTCGAACCACGGAAGACTCACCCCGAGGCGTGCGAGGCTGGAGCTCGTGGAACGTGAGTCCTTGTACGAGGTCGCGGGTGGTGCTCCGGCTTTCCTCGAGCTCGCCGCCGCACATCACCGGCGATGTCTCGACGATCCCGTGCTGAACCACCCCTTCTAGCACCCAGGGAACCTGCAACACGTAGAACGGCTTGCGAGCTACTGGGCCGAGGTGTTCGGAGGACCTTCCACCTACTCGAGCTCGTGCGGAGGGCAGTCGTGGATGCTCGAGATCCACGCGCGCATGCAAGCTGAAGACGACCTCGGTGCGCGGTTCACCGATTGCTTCATGAAGGCGGCCGACGACGTCGGGCTTCCCGAGGATCCCGAATTCCGGGCAAGCTTGCGCGCCTACATGGAGTGGGCAGTGAGCGAAGTGATGGGCTACTCCCCCAAGGACTCGGTGGTGCCGCACGACCTCAAGGTCCCGAGATGGTCGTGGAACGGACTCGAAACCTGACCTGACTTAGTCATCGTTCGTTCATTGCTGAGCCGCGATCCGTGTCAGAGACTCGAGCTGCTCGGCGGTGCCGACACTGATCAATACGTCGCCGGCTTCGATCGGTGTGTGCGCCGAGGGGTTGGTCACGAAGCTGCCGTCGGGACGGCGGATCGCCAGGACCAGGGCGCCCGTTCTGTCGTGTACTCGCACAGCCGACAGCGTGCTCCCGCCCAGCAAGGACTCCGGGCTGACCGTGACCTCCTCGAGCCGGAACTCGAGGGTCCCGTCGTGCATCACGACGTCCATGAAATCGACTACGTGAGGCTGTGTGACCAGAGCCGCCATACGGTCGCCTCCGAGCTGTTGGGGGTTCACCACTCTGTTGGCGCCTGCCCTGATGAGCTTCGGCTCGGACGACTCGTTGCGAGCGCGGGCGATGATCTGGAGATCAGGGCGGATGCTCCTGCTGGCAAGGGTCAGGTAGAGGTTGTCGGCATCCGTTTCGAGAGCCGCTACGAGCGAGGTTGCGCGCTCGATGCCCGCTTGCACGAGGGTGCTGTCATCGGTGACGTCGCCGTGGACATACGGATAAGGAACTTCGTTCAGGCGCTCGGCATCTCTGTCCACCACCACTACCTCGCGGCCCGACGCGGCGAGGAACCGGGCGACCTCCCGCCCGACCCGTCCCCAGCCGCACACCACGACGTGACCCCACATCCGCGCGATGGCCTGCTCCATTCGTCGCCTCCTCATCAGCTCTCGCATGTGGCCCTCGATGAGCAACTCCAAGACCGCCGTGAACGTATAGAAGGCGGTTCCCACGCCCACTAGCACCAAGACGATGGTGAAGACCTTCCCCGCATCGTGGAGTGGGCGCACGGGCCCGAGCCCGACGGTCGATACGTTCACGATCGTCTGGTACAGCGCGTCCAGGAACCCGAACCCGATGATCCAGTAGCCGACGGTCCCGGCGACGACGACCAAAGCGAACGCCGCCAGGCCGATCCTCACCCTGCGCAAAGGGTTGTGCATCGCCAACATCATGCCCCCCTCCGCCGTCGCGATGGCCAGGAACCGTGCCCGGCAAACGACGTCCGTGCCGGCGGCAAACTAGCTTTTCGGGCGACACCGCCGAGTCACAGGAGGACCGCAATGCCCGGTTTCGTCCAGATCATGGAATTCGACACATCGCGCATCGACGAGGTGGAGGCCCTGTCCAAAAAGATGCAGGAAGAGCGGGGCGACGCCCTGCTCGCATCGAAGGCCACGATCACCGAGGACCGGGACCGCCGGGGCCACTACTACGTCATCGTCGAGTTCGACTCCTACGAGGAGGCAATGAAGAACTCGAACGACCCGGTCACCGGCAAGTACTCGGAGCAGATGGGCGAGCTGTTGGACGGCCCTCCGGCCTTTCACAACCTCGACGTGATCACGGTCACGGAGGTGCGGTAGCCGGACGGAGCCTCCGGAACCTTCTTCTCCTTCACCCTCGTTTCCGCAGTTTGCGCAGATAGCTAATGCGGGGCTCACGCCCCGATCACATGCTCCCGGCCACAATGGAGCATGCGATTCGGAAGCGTGATCGGCGGACACAGGTCCCGGCCTCTACGGCACAAGTCGACGGTCGCCCTCGTCGCCATACCGCTTGCCCTGACGACACTCGTGGCAACCGGCTGCGCGAGCACCTCGAGCTCGTCGAACATCTCGAGCTCGTCGAACACCTCGAACAGGGGCGGCTCGAGCCCCTCTGCGACGACCGGATCGCCGTACCTGCCGGGAGGTGCCGCAATCCGCCCTGCCGTCACGCCGATCGGCAGGAAGATCGATCAGAGCATCTCGGTGAACGGCACCATGCGCACCTACCACCTCTACGTGCCCAAGTCGTTGCCCACCGGAGGGGTTCCGCTTCTCGTCGCGTTGCACGGAGGGCTCGGATCGGGAGCTCAGTTCGAGCAGAACACAGACTTCGACGGCCTGGCCGAGGCGAACGGATTCCTCGTCGTGTACCCCGACGGCACCTCGACCAACCTCGGCCCCGACCATCTCGTGTGGAATGCGGGGGGATGCTGCGGGGCGGCAGAGGCGAGCCGGGACAACGTCGACGACGTGGCGTTCATCCGGACACTCATCGTTCACCTCGAGTCCACTTACGACGTCGACCGGGCACGCGTCTTCGTGACCGGCCACTCGAACGGGGCGCTGCTCGCGTACGTCCTCGCTTGTCAGCTCTCGCAGACGGTCGACGCCATCGCGGTTCAGGCGGGCGCTCTCCTGGAAAGCGGCTGCCACCCGACCGACCCTGTCGCCGCGATGGAGATCCATGGTACGGACGACCAGAACATCCCGATCAACGGCGGCAAGGGCTCGAGCGAACTGTCCGGAACGACCTTCCCACCCCCTGTCGACGCTCTCGAGACGATCGCGTCCGCCGACGGGTGCTCGCCTGCGAGCACGTCCCCGGATCCGTCGAACGAAGCGGTCACGATCGAGTCATGGACTCCGTGTGCAGCTTCGACCACGGTTCAGTGGGTGAAGGTGAGCGGCGCCAACCACTCCTGGATGGGCCATCCCCCGTCTTCGCCTGCAGCGGAGAGCCTCGTGGGCGCGCCGTTCATGGGATTCGACTCGAGCGCCGCCGTTTGGTCATATCTTGCGGCCCATCCCAGAGCCTGACGTTCTTCTGGTGCTCCGAGCCAGGCTTGATCCACTCACAGACCGCACACGGTGCGCGTCGTCCACGGCTCCCAGCCGTCCTGGTCGTACAGCGCCAGCGCCGCGGCATCCTGTGTCGAAGGAGGGTAGTCCTGTGCCGAGCCTGCAAGGCCGGTGACCGACTGCCAAGTCGCGTCTTCGAATTGATACGCCCCGCCACCTGAGTCCGAGTAGTTGTCGTCGCTTTCGTGCGAGCGGATGCACGCCCAGTCCGAAGTGTCGGTCGAAGTGGCATCCGATGCTGCCTGCAGGGGAGCTTCCGGTGGAGAGGGCGCGGGCGGTGGGGTTTGAGCTGCGGCGGCGGCGTGTGCATAGGCGGCAGCGGCATAGGCATAAGCCGCCTTGGCATAGGCCTCCTTGGCCTCGGCCGAAACCGAGACCTTCGCAGCGAGGAGCTTCATCGAAGTCGAGACCGCGGCGGCTGCGGCCTCCCTCGTCGAGGCCGAACCGCGCACCGAGCCTCGCGCGTGCCGAGCAGACCCGCTTCCCATGGAAGCGAGCACGATGGCCAGCACGACCGCCAAGCTGGCGACGACCGTCGCGACCCTCTCCCACAGCGCCACGTGGTGGGAGCGTGCGTGCTGCGGCTTGCCCCTCGGCCAACCGATCCGCTCCAACAACCTCGACCGATCGGGGACGTCCTCCCAGAAGACCCGATCGCGTACGTCGGCCCACAGGGCTTCGTCCGAACAGTCCCACGTCTCCTCGTCGGGAACCTCGCCCAACCCCTCGCATTCGGAGGTCCCCTCGAGTACGAGCTCATTGCCCTCGGTAAGTGTCCCTTCCATTTGCTTCTCGTTCCTCTTCTCGTTCCTCTTCTCGCTTTTCGGAGTGCGCGCGGTGCGCGCTGTGCGCGCGCCATCGGACGAAGTGGGGGGTTGGCTACAGATGCGAATACCGACGGATGTCCGCCGGTGGCTCGGTCCTCTAGGACGAGCTCCGTGCTGCGTGCGTACCCGGGTGCCCCGCACTCGGCTTCGCTGCGGCGTGCAAGCTGGAGGTCACCATGACCGCCTTCAGGACCAACCTGTGCGTGGCCGACCCGGGTGGCGTGCAGGTGGTCAGGGTCAGCGTGTACTCGCCCGGCGTGTTCGCCACCACCGAGGTGTCGGTCGGCAGCACCGAGAACGGGGGTGCGCTCACCACGTAGGAGCACGTCCACGCAGGCGTGGAGAACTCGACCAGGTCACCGGGCCCCACCTTGTCGAGCGCCGCGAAGGGATGGAGGAACGTGGTGCGGTGCCCCGCCAGAGCTGCGTTGCCGATGGTGCACGGCATCGGGCTACCCGGGTAGTGGCCCGGACCCGATGCGAGGGCTGCCGCGTCGACCCCTTGCACCGCCACCATGTTGAGCCCGATGGCCGGGATCATGATGCGACCGATCGGCTTGCCGTCCGCGACCGTCCCGTTTGCCACTTGCCCTGCCAACGCCGGGTCGTCGAGCTGGCCCGCGAGCTGGTTCTGGCGGTTGCCCGCCCACCAGTTGCTGAGCATCGGGAATGCCAGCGCCGCTGCGGCCACGAGGCAGAGCAGCAGCACGAGCACCGGGAGCCCGAAGCGGGTCCACCGGCTCCGGGCCACACGTAGAGTGCGCCGGCCTCGTGGCGCGCGCCTTGCGTGTTGGGGGCGTCGCCCACGTCGATCGCCTCCGCCGGCACCGGTGGCTCGCGTAGCCGGTGCCGACGGGGGCGAGAGCAGCGTCGTCATCGCCGGGTCAGGCGAAACGACGTCGGGCGATTCGCAGGCCCAGCGCCATGAGGCCGGTCAGCCCCCCGAGACCGAGTGCGGATTCCCCGACGAGCGGGATCCAGGACGGCTCGCCTGTGAAGGGAAGCGTGGCGCCGGACGGGTCCGAGCTACCAGAGGCCTGCGCGACCGGAGTGGACGCCGACGCGTCGGTCGGGCTGGTGGATGCCGACACGCTGCCGGCAGGAGTCGAGCCGGTCGCGTCTGCGGTAGCCGGCGGAGTCGTACTGGTCGACGGGCTCGACAGACCGGGGATGCTTCCGAGGGCACCCGTGAGCGCAGAGGCCCCGGGGATGCTGCCGAGCGCGCCGGTGAGAGCAGAGGCTCCCGGGACACTGCCGAGCGCACCGGTCACGGTCGACACGACGCCCGTCGGGTCAGGAAGCCCGCCACTCGAACCACCCGAACCTGTCGCGGCGCCGACAGCCCCCGTGACGGCTGAGGCTCCCGGGACACTGCCGAGCGCACCGGTCACGGTCGAGACGATGCCAGTCGGGTCGGGCACGCTCCCGCTCGACACCGGTACCGATCCGAGCGCACCGGTCACGGTAGAGACGATTCCAGTCGGGTCGGGAAGGCTGCTACCGGATCCTGCAACCGACCCGAGTGCACCGGTCACGGTGGAGCAATCGACCGGAAGACTGACCGGCAGTGCCGACGTCACAGTCGAGCACGGGTCCGACTGCGCCCACGCAACGCTGGCGGTAACAGGTCCCGCGACGAGTGCGACTGTGGCGCCCGCCGACACCAGAACCCCTTTGACGGCCTTCGACGAGATCTTCATGGACATTTCGTGCACCCCCTGAGTTCTTGGACCTCGGCTGCCGAGATCCCCTTGAACCACAGTGGGTGTACGGATGGCCACCCCGGCTACTGGCGAAAAACCTTCGGAATTCGCGAAGAGCACCTTGGACAGCTACGACGCGAAGCTACAAAGACCCTTACTACCGCGTAACCGTTTCGTGGCGGGTGGTCGCGCGACCGCGCGCACGGCGTGCTGTGCAAAGGAACGGTGACGATGCTCCGGCCGAAGAAGAGCGCTCTACGGGTGCCGACCTACGAGCAATTCAGGGAGTGATGAGGTTGCCGGCGAGCCCGCCGATCCCGGCGAGCCCGCCGGTTACCGACCCCGCGCCATCCGCCGGCGCAATGCCCGCCGAAGAGGAGGTCGCGGGCGCCTGCGGCGCAATCGGACCGAGGACTGCACCGAGACCGCTCGCGCCATCCGAGCCCGTGATGGCTCCTTGGACCGCATTGGAAACGGTGGTCGTAGCTTGGCCGACGACAGAGGAGCCGAGCCCGGCTACGGCGCCAAGCGGCAACTGGCCTATTGAGCCGAGAGCTCCGAGCGCGCCACCGACCGTCCCGGCGACGGCGCTGACGACGCCGCCCACCGAACCCACGGTGCTGGAGATCGCGTTCGTCACCGCGCTCTCGATGTCGGGCGCCGGGATCCCAGACAGCAGGGAGCTCCCGGACGCACCAGCCAAGTTCCCGTCGTTGCCCGCCGGCCCCGACGACCCGGCGTCCGACCCTGACGTGTTGCCTAGCGCCGCGGCACTCGGCGAGACGGGATCGTCATTCGTCTGCGCAGCGCTCGAGCCGGGCCTCGCGACGGGCCCCGCGCTCTGTCCGGAGAGGACCGGGGAGGACCCTGACGCGTTGCTTGCCTGCCCCGCCACGGTCGTGATCCCGTTCGGCTGAGCAACCTGAGTCGGCGTCAGCGAAGTAGGGGCGCTGAGAGCCGACGCCACAACCACCGCTGCAGCCGCAGCTGCTGATCCCATCGCAAGTGCGCCGCCTCCCCCGTTGTGCCCGATGGCGGCGACCCGCCGAATGGCACGAACGGGCAGGCGAAGCAGTCGCCGCAATGCCGCGAGCGACAACGCGCTCCCGATCCACGCAGCCGTCCGGTCCTCTGCGCGAACGAGCATCGCGAACTCGCGCCTGAGAGCTTGGCGCGCGCGCCAAAGCAAGGTCTCGACGGCCGTCGTCGCAAGGCCTTCGTGGTCGGCAATCTCCTGGTACGACCACTCGGAGCCTTCGCGCAGCCTCAGAACTCGCTGATGACGCTCCGACAACCGCTCGAAAGCTCTTGCAACGAGTTGCGAATCCACCGCCGCGATCATCAACTCCTCGCCGCCGTCCTCGCAGCTCGCAATGTTCTTCTGGTGAAATTCCGCGACAGGAGTCGAGCGCCTACGGCGTCTCCACACGTCTGTGCAAAGGTGGGCCGCGATGACGCTCAACCACGGATAGAAGCTGCGAGCGCCGTCGAAGGTGGACAACGCTCGCCAAGCACGCGAAAACGCTTCCTGAGTTACATCCTCGGCTTCGTGCGAGTCGTGAAGGCGACGGACGCAGAACCTGAACAGCCGCTTGTAGTAGCGCATGTAGAGATCGTCGAAGGCTGCGCGATCGCCGGCTTGGGCACGGGCCACGAGCTCTCGATCGCGTTCCGGGTCGACGTTGTCGTCCGGCCCCTGCCAGCTACGCGTCCGCTCACTCGTCGCGACCGTCGTCACCAAGCCCCCCTTGAATCGCCCTGACTGACACCTTGCGCGTACCGGTTCTCTTCGAGGCTCGAGTGCCAGGGTCTGGAGCGACCGCACCTCTTCCGGATTGATTTTCATGTTACGTGAGGGATCGAGTTTTTCAATGCCCTGGGTGCGCGCGACACCTTCCTCGGCCTCTTGCAGAGCGTCTCTTGACCCTTTGAAAATCCATCTTCACGACTGATTCGTGCCTGAAAAGACGTTGGGAAATGGCAACGAAAGTTTTGGGTCCGTGGGGCGTACACCTACACGCAAGTCCCGAAACGGACCGGGGGGGGTAGGTAGCGTGCGATGGGAAGGTGGACCAAGTTCGTCGCAGCGCGGCGAAACATCAGCAGGCACCGGGGAGGTCGACCTCGTAAGGGATCGAACCCTCGTACTTCGTGCGCAAGCAGGGGACTCGAGCGCGTTTGCCGACCTGTACGTCCTTTACTCCCGGCGACTCCGCCGCCTTAGCGCCAATCGGCTTGGCGACCGCAACGACGCCGAGGACGTGACCCAGGAGGCCTTTGCGCGAGCCTGGAGGGCCCTTCCCGGCTTCAACGGCGCGCGCACGTTTTACCCGTGGCTATCGGTCATCGCCAACAACCTCTGCACGGACATCCTTCGCCGCCGTGAGTTGGAGCTCACCGCCAAGATGGCTCAGAGGGACATCGCCAGCACCGAAAACCCTGGCGAGGAGTGGGCGGTCGCGCGCTCCGAGGAGGAGATGGCGAGCGAGGCGCTCGGGCGGCTGTCCGATCACCACCGGCGGTTACTGCGCTTGCGCGAGGAGCTCGGATGGTCCTACGAACGCATCGCCACCCACGAGGGCGTGAGCATCAGCTCGATCGAAACGCTGATGTGGCGTGCCCGCAAGGCGTTGAAGCGCGAGTTCGCCAAGATGTCCGAGAGCGGGCCACTCGCGGTCTGGGTTGCAGGACTCTCGTTTTCGGCGCGGGGCCTCGGCGGCACGTCGGTTCGACGGCTGAGCAGCACCTTCCTACGGGCGGCGAGGATGCTGACGAGGTTGCCGGCAGCGGCCGGCTCCTACTCCTCGGCACCGATCCTGGCGACGGCCGCAGGAAGCGCCATCGCGGCGGCAGCCTTTCAGGTTGCTCCTAATGCTGCGTTTGCAGCTGAGGCAGCGACGACGGCGATCCAGGCAAATGAAGCTCCTTCGCCTGCGACGCCTGCCAGCTCTGCGACGCCTGCCAGCTCTGCCACGACTTCGGACGCGCCGATGCGCCTCGCGACTCCGAACGTCGAGATGGTCTCGAGAGGGTATTCGCTTCCGGTCGTCGCGCCCTGCGCCCCGACGTCAAACACACAGGATGCCGACGTTTTCCCTTCGACCACCTCCTTGGGAGCGTTCGCGCCGGCACCTGCACCTGCACAGGGTCTTTCGAACGGCGCTCAGGCGCTCGGCGACGGGGTACGGGGCGTGACCGACGTCGTCACCTCGGTAACCGGCATTGCGAACGTCGTCGTTGACCAGACGACGACGGCGGTGGTCTCGCTGCTCGACCAGGCCGGGTCCGCGCTACCTCAGGCGTCGCCGACCTCTGCGGTCGCAGGCGCTCTGACCTCGGTGGTCGATCCTTTGACTGCGGTCCTCGCGCCGCCGGCGGAACCAGAGGTCAGCTCCCCGGCCCCTTTGGTCGACACGGTGACGGCGACTCTGGCTCCACAGCCTGACGCGCCCCTCGCGGCTCTCACTCCCGTCGCAGGTTCCCCAGCCGCCGCCCTGTCGCCGGCGGTGGGCAAATGACCTCCTCGAGGAAGCTTCGAAAAGGTCCGACCCAAGTGTCGAGGCGAGGCCGACGCAACCGTTCTCCTTTCATGGGAAAGAGTCGGGGGGCACTGTCTCGAGGCGCGCATGGTCCCAGAGACACTTGACCGCATCTCGCCGATGGCCGCCTTTGCTCCCTCTGAAGTCCCGAACCAGTCCTTCCGGCAGGCGCTCGACTCGCTCGACAGCGGGGTGCTGATCTGCGACGCAGATGGACGCGTCTTGATCGAGAACGTGGCCGCAGCCTCGTTGCACGGACTCGAGGCGGGGCAACTGACCGGCTACGCCTATGCGTCCAGCGCCAAGCTCAGCTCGGACGAAGGGGAGGAGGTGGCTCCGGAGGACCACCCCCTCACGCGAGCCCTCGCCGGGTCGGTCGTCCACAATCAGCGACTGTCCATCAGGCACGACCACGAGTTCTTGCGACCCGTTGCCGTCTCCGCCCGACCGTTCTCGCTCGGGGACCACGGTTCCGGCGCACTCCTCGAGATACACGACGAAACCGCACAGCGGGAACGGGAGAGGTCTCTGACTCGGCTGGCCCTCCACGACCCGTTGACGGGCCTGGCGAACCGTTCTCTCATCTTCGACCAGCTGACGCGGATGATCGCCAGAACCCGTCGCGAGAAGGGCAACCTGTGGTTGATCTTGCTCGACCTCGACGATTTCAAGGTCCTGAACGACAAGCACGGTCACCTGGCCGGAGACGAAGTCCTCATCGAGTTCGCTCGCCGTTTCAAGCGGGTCGCCCGGTCGAGTGATGTCGTGGGTCGCCTCGGCGGTGACGAGTTCGTCTTGTTCGGAATGGCCGACGTCTCGGCGGTCGATGCAGTGCTGGAGCTCGTAGCGAACAGAGTCAAGAGCGTCTTTGCGATCCCCTATCGAGTCGACGGAAAGCGGGCCCGCCTCGCGGCGAGCGCCGGATCTGTCATCGCCGACCATCGCGAATCCGTGACGACTTTGCTCGAGCGTGCAGACCGCGCGATGTACGGCGAGAAGAACCGCCGGAGCTTGACCATTGGAGATCGGGAGGCTGAACGATGAGTGTGACGATCAAGAAACACCCGAGGCTCAGGAGCCTGCTGGCCCCGTCCATCGGGGCCGCCGTCGTGGTCGTCGCGCTTTCCATTCCGGCGACCGTCCTGGCCGGTACGACGTCCGGTTGTTACCCGGCTGCGACCTGTACCACCCCGTCCACCCCTGATGGCCCGACTGTTTCGGGGAGTGACGGGACAGCCGCCAACGGCGGCGCGTCAGGCGCCAACGACGGGCCAACGAGCGCTAGCCGGCCCACGACGGCGGCCAACACGAGCTCGTTGCCGTTCACGGGAGGCGACATAGAGCAGCTGGCCGGGATCGGCGCCGGCGCAGTCCTCTTGGGCGGTCTCCTCGTCCTTCGTAACCGGCGTCGTGGACGTGGCGCCGGCACAAACAGCGCTCCCGGACTGGTGCTGGCCGGAAGGACTGTGTGGTCGCAGTGGCAATCGGATTCACGTACCAACCTGAGCTAACCGCCCCGCACCCAGGACGGCGGATCTCCACTCGCCTGGTCCCTGGGTCGACTGCGCGCGCGATGGCCGGTCTGGCCGGGCTCGACCTCGTCGTCCTATTGCTCGTTGCGGGGGGCTTCGCACATCGGCCGGCAACCAAATGGGTTCTCCTCTTTCCGATCGTGGCTGTCGCGCTCCTCGCCACCAACCGGCACTACGCGCCGAGGATCACCCTGGGCGTTGCGCGCGAAGCACGCTCGATCATCGGGCGGATGGCGATCTCGGCCGTGCTGCTCGATGTCGTCCACGTGGTGCGCATTGTGAGCCTTGTCGAGATCGCCTCGATCGCATCGGCCTCGGTCCTCATAATTCGCAGCCTCGCCTACAAGACGATTGGAAGTGCCCGAGCTCGAGGGCTCCTGAGCGAGCGAACTCTGATCCTCGGGTGCGGACGCGTGGGCGTGCAACTGAGCTCCCTCATGACGGAGCATCCCGAGTGCGGCTTGAAGCCTGTCGGGTTCCTCGACGACGTCGAAGGGGTCGAGGGAAGGGAGTTGCCGCTGCCCCACTACGGCCCCGTGAGCCTCCTCTCGACGGTACTGAACGAGCAGGCGATCGACAGAGTCGTGGTCGCCTTCGGCATCACGAAGGAGCCAGAGACGCTCGCGGTGATCCGGGAATGCGAGAGCACATCTGTCGTCATCCACGTCCTGCCGAGGTTCTTCGAGCTCGGAGTGGCCGTGGACGGGAGTGGCGTCGACGAGTTATGGGGGATCCCGCTCGTGCGGCTGCGAAGGCCTCGACCTTTCGGCTGGGCAACACGTGCGAAGAGAGCCGTAGACGTGATGCTCTCGGGTGTCGCCCTCATGCTGCTCGCGCCGTTGTACGGGGCACTGGCACTGGCGGTGAAAGCTTCGAGTCCCGGAGGCGTCTACTTCCGCCAGAAACGAGTCGGGCAGAACGGCACGATCATCGAGATCCTGAAATTCCGCTCGATGCGAGTCGCGGACGGCCCGGACACCGAGTGGAAGGCCGACGAGGAGAGGATGACCAAGGTCGGGAGGCTCATGCGGCGAACGAGCCTCGACGAGCTGCCTCAGCTTTGGACGGTTCTGCGGGGGGACATGTCACTCGTCGGACCCCGACCCGAACGTCCCTACTTCGTCGACCGTTTCAAGTCCGAGATCCGGCACTACGAATCGCGTCACCGCCTCCCTATGGGGCTCACCGGGCTTGCGCAGGTTCACGGGCTCCGGGGAGACACCTCCATCGAGGAGCGGGCGAGGTTCGACAACCGCTACATCGAAACCTGGTCCCTTTGGCGCGACCTCGTGATCCTCGCTCAGACGTTCTTCGCGGTGGCGCACGAGGCTGTCGGAACGCTTGGCGAGAGCGAGTACGGGTTCGTCTCTCGGGAGTGAGCTGCGCTCCGGGGACTCGATCCCAGTCTTCACGTCCTGGGTTCGGCAGGCACCCGGTCGGTGAACTCCCACCATTGCACCTCGCACATCATCGGCAGGAGGTACCGGACGTAGAGGGAGTGGATCTTCACGGGCCCTTGATCGTCGACGTGAAGGTCGATCAGCTCGACACGGTCGTCGCGATCTCGGTAGTTCTCCGCCCGCTGCTGGATCCCCTCTAGTTCCGAGAGCGCGCCGACCGCGAATCCGAAGTGGTCCATCTTGGGGCACTTCATGGGATCTTCCTCGGAGATGAGGAAGATGAACTGATCCCAGTGCACGCAGCTCAGGATCAGCCGGCGTCCGTCGACTGTCATCGTGGGCATCTCCTCGAAACCGAGAACCTCACCGAAGAAGTCACAGATCTCGGCTCGGCGTTCCGCGCCGAGGAGCTCCGAAGGGACACTCATCGCGACGTGGTTGAAGCGAGGGTTTCCGGAGGGGTAGTAGGGATGCGCCATCAGACCTCCTCGGAGTGGTCTTAAGAACTGCCGGCGGTCAGTCGGGGGGTGATCATGACCTTGCCCGCGACGCGTCCGTCCGCAAGGTCCGCCAACGCAACTGAGATGTGGTCCAGGGGGACGTCGCCAGGCTCGATGAGAGCGTCCGCAGCTACCGCGCCCGAAGCGAGCATGTCGAGCGCCACGTCGAAACCGTCCGCGTCGTACACGAACGAGCCACAGACCTCGAGCTCGTTCAGGATCATGCGGTTCGGGTCGAACTTGGGGGCTTCCATCCCGGCTCCGACGAGCACGAGCCGCCCGCCACGGCGCAGTTGGTGAAACGCCAGCTCCATCGCAGCCTTCTTGCCGGAGCACTCGAGGACCGCGTCGACTGCTCGGGCCGCCATCCGCTCGGGCTCCCAAGGGGGGAAGCTCTCGAGCTCGGAAGGATCGATCGCGCTCTGGGCACCCAGGCGAAGAGCAAGGGCCCGGCGAGACTCACCCGGCTCGACGACGGTCACGGGAGCGATCCCTTTCGCCAAGAGCGCGGCGACGCTCAGCGCGCCGATCGGGCCTGCACCGAAGACCATCGCAGAGTCACCGGCTTCGAGCCGAGATCGGGTGATCCCGTGAAGGGCGACGGCCAGAGGCTCGGCGAGGGCGGCCTGTCGCAGAGTGAGTCCTTTCGGCACCCTGAACAAGGACGCCGAGTCGACCAGGACGTAGTCGGCGAACGCCCCGTTGTCCAGGTGCTGGTCGACGCTTCCCTCACGCCGTTCGCACTGCGAGGGCTTGCCTTCCCGACATCGCCGGCACTCACCGCACTTGGGAGACGGTCCGGCGACTACCGGTTCTCCCACGGACCATCCCGAGACGTCCTTACCGACGGCTGCGATCGTGCCCGTGAACTCGTGTCCTCCCACGAGGCCCGGCTGTCCCCAGCCCTCGACCATCAAATGGAGATCGGAGCCGCACACACCGCAGTGGGAAACCTCGACCAGCACCTGCCCCGCTCCCGGGGTAGGGACGGAGCGTTCTTCGACCTCCACGCTCCCCGGGGCGCGGTAGACGGCGGCGCGCATCGTGGCCGGAAGGGAGGTCATCGCCCCGCACCCAGGCCTATCGTCCTGGCGACCCGCTCTGTGTGATCCGCCGTCGTGCCGAACAGCGCGGCCGAGGCTTTGGCTCGCTTCACGTACAGGTGCATGTCGTGCTCCCACGTATAGCCGATGCCCCCGAGCGTCTGAATGGCGTGCTGGGCGAGGAGCTTCTGGCAGTCGCCTGCGCTCGACTTCGCCATCGACACTGCAAGCGAGCGCCGCTCGTCCTCCTCGGCGATGCAGAGAGCGGCAAAATAAGCGGTTGCGCGGGCGGACTCGAGGGCCACGTACATGTCGGCGAGCTTGTGCTTGATCGCTTGGAACGACCCGATCTTCACCCCGAACTGCTCGCGTTGGCCTACGTAGGCGTGGACGATGTCGAACATCGCCTGGCAGGTTCCCACGAGCTCGGCGCTCAGTGCGGCAGCGGCCTCCTCGAGGATTGCGCGAAGAATGCGTGCACAGTCGCCTGGCGACCCCAGAACGCGGTCTGGTCCCACCTGTGCACCGTCGAGCTCGACCGTCGCGTACTGCCTCGACGCGTCGATATTTCTAATCGGAGCGGAGCGAACCGACTCGCGTGGGACGACGAACAGGCAGATCCCGTCGTCTCCGCTGGTTCCGGGGAGTCGCGCCGCGACCACGAGCTCGTCGGCGCGAGCACCGTCGGTCACGAAGTGCTTCGTGCCGCGCAGGACGAAGTCCGGGCCGTCCGCATCGGCCACTGCCTCGATCGCCCTTGTATCGAAGCTCCCCGACGCCTCGGCAACCGCCAGAGTCCCGACCATTCCCTCACGGACCACTGGTCCGAGGAACGTGCGCCTTTGGTCCGATGAGCCCGCGAGACGCAGCGCCGAGGCGAACTGGGCGGCCGTGGAGAAGAAGGGTCCGGGTGCGATCGCACGTCCGAGCTCCTCCGAGACGACGGCAAGCTCGACGAAACCCAGCCCCAACCCACCTTCGGACTCGGCTACGGCCAACGCAGGCCAATCGAGCTCGACCATCTTCTCCCACAGCTCTTCCGAGCCCTTCGAGTCCTCGACTACCTGGCGAACCAGCGCCACGGAACACTCGGCTTCCAAGAAGTCGCGCACCGACTCCGCCAGTTGACGCTGGTCCTCCGAAAGCTCGAGATCCATCAGCGCTTCCCGGCCGTCCGCAGCAATGAGCCCACCTCGCGCACGATCGCCCCCTCCTGCTTCGGGCCCACCCACCACAGTTCTATGACTCTCGTGTCAGCCTACTTGGGGGTCTCTCGAGCCGGGAAATGGACCTTCATGTTCCGGCATCTTCCGGCATCGTGTGCCGTCGCGGCGGAGCGTCGCCGGGGTGCCGGGTCAGAAGCCCCTGAACTGAGGATCGCGCCGCTCGGCGAAAGCCCGAAGGCCTTCTGCCGCGTCCGCCGTCGAGACCACGATCTCCTGAGCCCATGCCTCCTCGTCGAACGCGGTGCGCCGGTCGGAGTCGAGCGAGCGGTTGAGCAGCCACTTGGCCATTGAGATGGCCTTCGTCGGCCCCGAAGCCAGCCGGCGCGCGAGCTCACCTGCAACCTGGTCCAGCTGCTCTCGTTCCACCACGCGGTTCACGAGGCCGAGCCTTTCGGCGTCCTCGGCGGCGAGGTCGTCCCCGAAGAAGATCAGCTCCTTCGCCTTCTGCAGGCCGACCAGGCGCGGCAGGAGGTACGCACCTCCCCCGTCGGGCGAGATCCCACGCCGGACGAAGACCTCTATGAAGCGCGCACTGCGCGCGGCGACGACCAAGTCACAGGCGAACGCCATGTGAGCGCCGATGCCGGCAGCGGTGCCGTTGACCGCCGCAAGGACCGGCTTCTCGCAGTCGAGGATCGCCGAGACGAGCCGCTGTGCACCGAGGCGGATCATGCGCGACGCCTCGCCCAATACGCGCTCGGGGGCGTCAGCCGGGCGCGCCGGCGCGTCTTGGCGTGCGGCGCGCAGGTCTGCACCCGTGCAGAACCCCTCCCCGGTCGCGCCCAGCACCACCGCTCTCACCTCGAGTGAGGCGCTCGCCTCCTCGAGGAGATCGATGACCCGGTTGCGCTGGTCGGGCGTTATGGCGTTTCGCACCTCGGGCCGGTTGAGCGTGATCCATGCGACCTGGTCCTCGACCCGGTGGAGGACCTGCTCTTCGAGCGGCTTCTCCTCGTCTGTCATGACTTGGTTTGCTAGTGCCAGAGAGCTCCGGCGTCAACGTGGGCCCTCGTCGGGCCTCCGCCAGGCCTGGGACGCCCGGGTTTATGAACGGCTCGGGACCTCGCCAGGATGATGCCGGCTGCTCCTTGCGGCGCCTGCGTCCGATCCTGACGTGCGTGTCCGCGTCCGGTGGGTTTACGCTCGCCAACCGTGGCAGACGAGAAGAGACAGATCCCGGTCGTCGACTACCTCGTGCTCGGGGATGACCCCCACCTCGAGTCCAACTCCTGTAGCAGCTGCGGCGCCGTCTACTTCGACCGCCGCAATGCTTGCGCCCGTTGCAGCGGGAGGTCCTTCGAGCGGCGGGCGCTCGCTAAGACCGGCGTCCTTCGTTCGTACAGCATCGTCCACCGGGCCGCACCCGGCGTGCCGGTGCCCTACGTCTCCACCGTCGTCGAGCTCGACGGAGGCGGTGTCGTGAAGGCGAACCTCGTCGACGGCGGGACTGACCCCGAGAAGATCGAGCTCGGGATGCCGGTTCGGCTCACGACCTTCGCCTGCGGAGTCGACGGAGCGGGGACCGAAGCGATCGCCTTCGGATTCACCCCCACCTGAGCTGTCTAGGAGGGCCAATGACAGACAACGTTTGGATCCTCGGCGCGTCGATGACGCGCTTCGGCCGTTACCCCGAGCACGACACCATCGACTTGGCGAGCGAAGCCGCACTCGGCGCGCTCGATGACGCCGGCGCGACGATGGCCGAGATGGGCGTGCTCGCCGTCGGGTGCCTGTCCGAGGCCAACGCGATGGTCGGGCAGCGACTCCAGAAGCAGATCGGCCAGACCGGTGTCGGCGTCTACAACGTCGCCAACGCGTGCGCGACCGGTGCCACGGCGGTGCGCACGGCTCTTTTGGCGATAAAGGCCGGAGAGGCCGACATGGCTCTCGCCGTCGGGGTCGAGAAGATGGGGAAGATGGGCCTGCTCGGGCCGGCGGGGCGCGAGCGCAGCGGGCCGAACACCTTCGAGCCTTCGGGGCGCTACGGATCGGTGATGCCGGTCGAGGGAGTGCTCGGGACCCAATTGATGCCGGGAGTCTTTGCACAGGCAGGAATGGAGTACGCCTCGCGCCATCATGGTGTCGGCTTCGAGCAGTTCGCCAAGGTGGCGGAGAAGAACCACGCGCACTCGACGCTCAACCCACTCGCCCAGTACCGCAAGGCCTTCTCGCTGGACGAGGTGATGGCTGCAGAGATGATCGCCTACCCCAACACTCTTCTCATGTGCTGCCCCACCGGCGACGGAGCGGCCGCGATCGTGCTGTGCTCTGAGTCCAAGCTGAAGACGCTCGATGCTACACAGCGCAGGCGGGCGGTGAAGATCTCCGCCTCGGTGCTCACCTCAGATCCGTACGTCGAGTCCGACACGGCTCAACCGGACGTGAACACGCTGACCAAGCTCGCTGCAGACAAGGCGTACGAGCAGTCGGGAGTGTCTCCGCGCGACCTCGACCTCGTCGAGCTGCACGACTGCTTCGCGACGGCCGAGCTCGTCCACTACGAGAACCTCTCGCTGTGCGAACCCGGAGGCGCAGGCGACTTCATCGACCGGCGTGCCCCTTGGCGCGACGGCGAGATCCCTGTGAACGTCTCGGGCGGACTCATCTCCAAGGGCCACCCCATCGGCGCCACGGGTGCAGCCAACCTCTACGAGGTGACCACGCACTTGCGCGGCGAAGCGGGTGACCGGCAGATCGAGGGAGCGAAGGTCGGGCTCACCCACGTGATCGGGCTCGGCTCGGCGTGCGCGGTGCACGTTCTCGAGCGCGCTGCCTCCTGATCGCGAGCTCATAGCCAAGACTCCCAGAGGCGCAGGTGCGACCAGCCGGAGGACCCGATCCCGAACCGGGTCTCTCGACATTCGAGGTACCCGTCGCCGGCGGAGACATGCACGTCGCGAAGTGGGGTACGGAGCACTGCTCCGTGCTCGGGATCCACGGGATCACCGCTTCGCCGGTCTCGCTCGCACCAGTGGCGCGGCTTCTCGGGCCCGAGATCTCGACGTGCGCCCCCGACCTGCGCGGGCGCGGCAGGTCGGCGCACCTCGGAGCCCCTTACGGGATGCGCGCCCACGCGGAAGACTGCGCCGCGGTAATCCGCTCGTGTGCGAACGGTCCGGTCGTCGTGCTCGGAGTGTCGATGGGCGCGTACGTAGCGGTGGTGCTCGCGGCGTCACGTCCCGATCTCGTCGATCGTCTCGTGCTGGCAGACGGGGGACTCCCGATTCCCTTGCCCGCGGGACTGCCTGACGACCTCACTCCCGACCAGGTCACCGAGCTCGTACTCGGACCCGCGCTTGCGAGGTTGCAGATGGTGTTCGGCTCACTGGATGAGTACTTCGACTTCTGGAGGGCGCACCCTGCTTTCTCCGAAGACTGGAACGAAGACGTCGAGGCATACCTCGAGTACGACCTCGAGCCGGTCGAAGGGGGGTTCCGGTCAAGGGTGAAGGAGGAGGCCGTGCGCGTCGACGCCACCGAGCAACTCGTCGATCCTGAGATCATCACCGACTCGGTCGAGCGCATCGAATGCCCCATCTCGCTTCTCAGGGCGCCTCGAAACCTCCTGAACCAGCCGACCCCCTTGATACCCGACGAGGTCGCGCGCGATTGGGAGCAGCGGCTTCCCAATTTGTCGTCGGAGCTGGTGGAGGACGTCAACCACTACTCGCTCGTCCTAGGAGACCGCGGAACCAGGACAGTCGCCGATCGCGTGAGGGTTGGGGGTCGTCGCTGACCCCTCTCCTCAGTGGTCTGTTCCTCTCCCCGTTACGGTCTGGCGTGGCACTTCGTGATGCGGCTGAGGGTTGTTCGCGCGCTCCTCGCGGAGCCTGTTCTTCAGGATCTTCCCGTTCGGCTCTCGTGGCAGGACGTCCACGAACTCGACCGTCCGCGGCAGCTTGAAGTTTGCAAGCCTCACCGCCACTCTCGAGACGAGCGCCTCGGCGTCGGGGAGGGTGCCGGGTCGGAGCTCCACCACCGCGTGGACACGCTGGCCCATGCGTTCGTCGGGCAACCCGATCACAGCTGCGTCGACCACCTCGTCGTCCTCTACGAGCGCAGCCTCCACCTCCGCGGGGTAGATGTTGACCCCGCCGCTGATTATGAGGTCGGTGCGCCGGTCGGCCAGGAACAGGTACCCGTCCTCGTCGAGGTAGCCGAGGTCCCCGACGGTGAACAGTCCGCCGCTCCAGGCCTTCTGCGTCTTCTCCGGCGCGTTGTGGTATTCGAAGCGGTGTCTGCCCGCGGGGGTTACGTAGACCTCTCCGATCTCGCCGGGCTCGAGCTCCTCGCCGTCGGTGCCCCTGATATGGACAGACAAACCTGGGAACGGACGTCCCACGCTTCCCGGCTTGTCGAGCCACTCCTCCGGGGAGATCACCGTCGCAATGCCTTCGCTCGAGCCGTAGTACTCCCACACGGTTCCCGGGGGGAACACCTCGAGGATCCGCCGCTTCACATCGACCGGACAAGGAGCCGCCGCGTGGAGGATCCTGCGCACGCTCGAGAGGTCGAAGCTCTTCCAATCCGCCTCGAGGACCCTGATGAAGTTGGCCGGGACCATCTGAGAGGTGGTCACGCGCTCGGTCTCCATCAGGAGCAGGGCATCGTTTGCATCCCAGCGCGGCATGACGACGATCGTCCCGCCCTCGGTCAAGCTCATGAGCGAGTACGCGCTTGGGGCCGTGTGGTACATCGGTCCGCACATGAGATGCACGTCCGACGGGAGGAAGCCCCAGAACGTCGCGAACGGATTTGGTGGTGCCTGCTTGGCTGGGAGAGGTGGCGGCCGCACGATCCCTTTCGGGCGACCCGTCGTCCCGGAGGTGTACTGCATCGTGGTGACCGGTGTGGCGATCCAGTCGTCGGTGGGGGGCTCGTCGGTTCCTCCTGCTTCGATCACCTCCGAGACATCCAGGGCTCGCACCCCTGCGCCCGCGGCGGAGTCGAGTGCGACGGGAGACCCGTCGTGTACGAGGGTCACCGAGCCCGAGTCGCGCAGCATGTAGACCGCTTCGGGAGCAGTGAGACGCGTGGACACGGGCACGACCAGCGCGCCCAGACGAGCCACGCCATGCCACGCGCCGAAACCCTCGGTGGAGTTGTGCATCATGATCGCCACGCGGTCCCCGGGCGCATGGACGCTCGGTGCGATCGCGTGGGCGAAGGAGTTCGCCATGCGGTCCAGCTCCGCGAAGGTCGTGCGCCTTTCGCCGCAGACGATCGCCACGCGGTTCGGGTCGGCGCTCGCGACCGCGGCTAGGCCCCTTGGCGCCGCCGGCTCGCTCGGCTTCCTCGGCTCGCCGGTAGCCTCAGCGCCCGCAGTGCCCTCAATGCCCACCATTCGGGCGGCATCCTAGGCCCGACCGACCGAAGGTGCCTGACACGGGCGTCAGGTATAGGATCGGCCGGCGGCCCAAGCGTTTCAGGATCGTTTTCCGGCTTTGGCTATTCGGCTTCGGCCGCTTCGAGCGGGTCGGGCCGCCGGGAGCGGAAGGACCAGCGGCAACCAGGGAGGACGCGCCTTGCAAACAGAGGACCTCATCCTCGTGAGCGTCGACGACCACGTCGTCGAGCCACCCGACATGTTCGACGGGCGGGTGGCGTCGAAGTGGGTGGACCGAGCTCCTCGCGTGGTGCACAAGGACGACGGCACGGACGTGTGGTCCTACGAGGGCAACGAGATCCCAAATGTCGGCCTGAACGCGGTCGTCGGCACCCCTCCCGAGGAGTACGGGATAGAGCCCACCTCTTTCGCGGAAATGCGCCCGGGCTGTTACGACATCCGCGAGAGGGTGCGCGACATGAACGTGAACGGCGTGCTGGGCTCGATGTGCTTTCCCTCGTTCGTGCAGTTCTGCGGTCAACTTTTCGCGCGAACCGAGGACAAGGAGCTCGCGCTCGCCATGGTCCACGCGTACAACGACTGGCACGTCGAGTCGTGGTGCGGCGCCGCTCCGGGGCGCTTCATCCCACTCTCGATCCCTCCGATCTGGGACCCGGAGCTCATGGCCGACGAAGTGCGGCGGCTCGCAGCCAAGGGCTGTCACGCCGTCACCTTCTCCGAGAACCCCTCGAAGCTCGGGTGGCCGAGCTTCCACGACTCGCACTGGGATCCTTTCTTCTCGGCCTGCGCCGACGAAGGCACGGTCATCTGCCTGCACATCGGCTCGTCCTCGACTCTCGCGATCACCGCCCCGGACGCGCCTTTCGACGTGCTGATCGCATTGCAGCCGGTGAACATCATCCAGTGCGCCGCGGACCTTCTCTTCTCACCCGTTCTGCGCAAGTACCCCGACCTGCGCATAGCTCTCAGTGAAGGTGGGATCGGCTGGATCCCGTACTTCTTGGAGCGGGTCGACTACGTCTACCAGCACCATCACTTGTGGACCGGGCAGGACTTCGGGGACAGGCTTCCGAGCCAGGTCTTCAAAGAGCGGATCATCACCTGCTTCATCGACGACGCCTTCGGCGTTGAGAACCGCAGGCACCTCGAGCTCGACAACGTGTGCTGGGAGTGCGACTACCCCCATTCGGATTCGACCTGGCCGAACGCCCCCGAGATCGCGATGAAGTACCTCAGCGACGTGCCGGACGACGAGGTGAACAAGATCACTCACGCCAACGCCATGCGCCTCTTCCACTACGACCCCTTCTCGGTACGACCGAGAGAGAAATGCACGGTCGGAGCACTTCGGGCAGAGGCGACCGATGTCGACGTGTCCCTGCGGCCCAGGCGGGCTTCGGGACAGAAGCACAAGACCCTGGCCGCCGACCTGGGTGCGATCGCCGAGCGCCGGTCGTGACCCGGCTCGGTTAGCCGGCACGTACGGATTACCAGCGACCGACCTGTGCTCCTCGACGAGAAGCGTTGTGAGCTGCCCGGCGCGTCCAGGCTCCGGGGTACCAGATGACTGACTGGGCGCGGGTCCCGGTAGTCGTCGGCGCGGGGCAGCTGACCAATCGCGAAGAGGACCCGCTCTCGGCTCCTGATCCGTTCGACTTGATGCACGAAGCTGCGGGCCTCGCGGCGACCTCGGCAGGACAGGCCGGGATACCGAACACTCTGACGCACCTTTGGATGGTGCACTCTCTCTCGCTGCGACACGGTGACCCGGCCCGAGCGCTGGCAGATCGAATCGGGGCGGCCGGTGCGCAGGCGCGCTGCTCGGGCATGGGCGGCTCCGTCCCGCAGTGGCTCGTCGACCGCGCCGCGGAGCTGGTCTGCGAAGGCGGCCGGCCGCAATTGTTGATCGTGGGCGCCGAGGCCCTGGCGACCCGCAGACGCGCCAAGCGGGCGGGTCTGCGCCTGGACTGGCCGGCCACGCCCGGCTTCCCCGACACGTGGCCTCCCATCGAGCCTGACCTGGGGGTCCACGAGGTCGAACGCTCCCACGGCCTCGAGCAGGCGACGGCCATGTACGCGCTCGTGGAGAGCGCCTTGTCCAATGCGGGAGGTGAGGGCAGAGCCGCGCACACACGTGCGATGGGTGAGCTCATGGCGAGCTTCAACGAGGTCGCAGCCCGCAACCCCTTCTCGTGGTTCGCAACGGCCCGTGGTGCCGACGAGCTGACGACGGTGACACCCGAGAACCGGATGATCTATTACCCGTATCCGAAATACTTGAACGCCGTCATGGACGTGGACATGTCTGCGGCGGTGATCGTCACCGACGCAGCCACGGCGCGCGACTGGGGGCTCGCCCCTGACGAGGTCGCCTACGTGGCGGGGTGGGCCGACGCCCACGACATCTGGTACCTGTCGGAGCGGCCGCGGGTGGAGCGCTCGGAGGCGCTGGCGGTCTGCGCACGAGCGGCGATCGGGGCAGCCGCGATCGACGTCGGGGACGTCTCGGCGTTCGACCTGTACTCGTGCTTCCCGAGCTCCATAGAGGTCGCGCGCGACTGCATCGGTATCGCGCCTCAGGATCATCGTCCTCTCACGCTGACTGGTGGCCTGCCGTACCACGGCGGTCCCGGGAGCAATTACGTCACCCACGCGATCGCCAACACGCTCGAGTGGCTCAGGTCCGGGTCCGGAGACTCGGTGCTCGTGCACGGGAACGGCTACTACCTGACCAAGCACTCGGTCGGCGTCTATACGAGAAGGCCTCCGCTGGACCAGCCTCAACCGGTCGACGGGATCCAAGAGCTTGCCGACGAGCAGGGCCAGGCCGTTCGCGTCGACGCGTCGGCACAAGGACCGGGGACAGTCGTCGCGTACACGGCGCCGTTCACACGAGAAGGTGCTCCCGAACCCGCCGTAGTGCTCGTCGACGTCGACGGAAGACGCACCGTGGCCCGCGCAGACGAGCCTCTCACCGCACTCCTCGTCGGAGGCGTCGGCGACGTCGGAGGCGTCGGCGACGTCGGAGGCGTCGGCGACGTCGGAGGCGTCGGCGACGTCGGAGACGTCGGCGGCGCCCAAAGCGATGAAAGCAATGGCAATGGGGTGGGCTCGAAGGTCGTCGTGTACGCCGGCGCGGAGGGAAACATCGTCAGCGGAGGTGCATAGCGAGGTCCCTGGTTCGACGGTAGGCGGAGCCGTCGCGCTTACTGGGGCCCTGGCATGTGCAGCGTCGAACTCCCGTCTTTTCGGGAGACGTGTGCGCGGCTGGCTGGGCTCGGGTGCGAGATGCCGGGGCTGAACGATCTCGGCTCCCAGGTCTGACACGGGCGGGCCTAGGTCAGTCCGTCGTCGGGGTGAGCCTCAGCCGTCGATGACCAGAGCTTGCTCGGGACAATTCTCGACGGCGTCTCTCGCCATGCTCTCGCTTCCGCCGGGCACATCCTCTGCCAGAAGGACGCAATGCCCGTAGTCGTCGGAATCGAATATCGCGGGCGCGAGTGCGTAACAGCGACCGTGACCCTGGCAGAGCTCGGGATCGAGCCTGATCCGCATCGAGCGATCAGCTGGTGGGAGTGAACTCGAGAGGGAGGGTGTGCAGGGAGCGCAACCCGGGCGTGTACTCGAGAACAGTTCCCGGTGCCAGCCAGTAGTCGGGGATGCGTTTGTGGAATTCGCGAAGCGCCACGCGCAGCTCCAAGCGGGCGAGGTGCGAACCGAGGCAACGGTGAACTCCGCCGCCGAACGCCAGATGGGGGTTCGGGTTTCGCCGCAGGTCGACGGTGTCGAGGCCAGGGTGGGCGGAGTCGTCGGTGTTGGCCGACCCGAGCAGCAGCATGACCTGCTCACCCTTCTTGACGGGGCAACCTCCGAAGTCCACATCCTCGGTCGCAACCCGCGGGACCGCGGGCACGGGGCTCTCCCAGCGAAGCAGCTCCTCCACCGCAGAGGGGATCGCCGACGGGTCGTCGACCAGAAGCTTGCGCTGGTCGGGCTCCTGGGCCAGATAGGCGAAGAAGCAGTCGAGCGAGTCGGTGACGGTGTCGAGACCGGCGATGATGAAGAGGAAGCAGATGTCCATGACCTCTTCGTCCGTCAGCCGCTCGGAGTCCACCTCGCTGGAGATGATCTGCCCCAGCAGGTCGTCGGTCGGATTGTGGCGGCGTTTCTCGAGGATCTCTTGGAAGTAGATGTACACGGCGTCGCCGGCTTTCTTCCTGTGCGGCGCCTGCTCGTCGAGGGTGATCCCGGGCGGGCGGATTATCGCGTCCTTGAACTCGAGGAACATGTCGAGGTCCTCGTAGGGCAGACCCATGAGCCGCAAGAACACGGTGCAGGGCAGAGGCACCGCGAACTCCTCGTGGAGGTCGCAAGAGCCACGTGATGCAAACCCCCCCATGAGCTTGGTCACGAGCGAGACGACCTCGTCCTCCAAGAGCGCCATCTTCTTCGGAGCGAACAGCGGGTCGAGGATCCGGCGGTACTTGACGTGCTGGGGTGGGTCGATCTGAAGCGGTATCAGCGGCCGCACGTTGCCGAGATCCATCGGCACTTCGCTCCAGCAGAAATTCGCCGTGCGACGCAGCGCTTCCTCCACGTGCTCACGGCGCGTCACGAGCGTGAACATGTCACCGATCCGGTGAACAGGCTCCTCGCGTAACTGGCGCGCGATCGCGCGCGGGTCGTCGGACGAGGCGAGGTCGGCAACTGTCGCAGCCGACGGCCCTTTCGAGTCGTCACTGGGGTTCATCGATCGGCCTTACCTTTCGCTCTCGGGCTCTGCGGTTCGCTTCCCCGGCGCCGCAAGTCCGTTGCCGGATCGCACTCCACGAGAGGTCGCCCGAAATCCGCCCCCGAGGAGAAAAAGGCTAGCGTTTTCTGACGCCGATGTCAGGTCTGACACGGGCGTCACCTGACACGAGACGCCGTCGGCGTCAGGTGCCTACCAGGAGTCAGCTGCGGGTCAGACCCCCTGTCCCGACATGCAGATCCGGCACGGCTCCATCTCGACCACTGCGCCCGCCCCGAGCACCCGCAGGCCCTCCGTGTGGTGGGCGATGATCGGGCAGCTCGGGAGGTGATAGACGGTCCCCGCCGAGGTGACGACGTACGTGGCGCTCACCGGCCCGGCCGAGGAGGAGGCGTCGTGCGCTGCACCTGCTTCGGGGCGTCCCGGGGCCGGTGGGTACCCCTGGGGCTGGGGCTGCGGTTGTGCCTGGCCCTGGAACGGGCCGCCCTCGGGGCCGGCGACATGGGGTGAGACCCAACCGTTCCCGCCGGGAAGGCGGTCGGCGATGGCCCTGAGAGTCATCTGCATGGCCTGGAGCTGCTCCTCGTGGTGGTGGTCCGCCTGGTCGTAGAGGCGGTAGAGCCAGTGCGCCCAATAGAAGAGGCCACCGAGAACGATGCAGCCCAGCCCGGCGAACGACCCGCTCACGAGATAGGGGATCTGCTGCTGCACGTATGCGGTGTGCGCAGCTCCGTACCATGCGATCAGAATCAGCACCACGCCGAGCGGGACGAGGATCGATCCGGCGACCACCTGCCACGTGTTGCGCAGATCGACTCCGCTCCCCTCGCCTCCCGGCCGGCGTGGGAGCAGGCGTCTCCAGAAGCGTCCACCTCCCGAGGAGTCCGATGACTTCTCACCCGGCGGCGCGCCCGCTTCGTCTGGCGACGAAGCCGCTCTCGATGCCTCGAAACCCCACGAGCTCGAGCCGATCCCGCCGCCCGGGGCGGACGTCTCGGGCCAGGTCTCGACCGGCTGTCCTTCGGTTTCAGGGAGCACCCTCACCATCTTCTTCATCTCCCCCCAGAGAGGAACTGCCAGCGAGCTGCCAGCAGCATCGGATAGGCCATGACCACACAAAGCAAGAGCAAGACGATCAACCAGCCGAGGGGCGCCGGGATGCCGAAGGGCAGTCGGTTGGACGCCCTCGCGCCGAGCGAGCTGGGCGAGCCCGACGCGCTCGTAGCGGGACCGGAAGTGCCGGGGACCGAACCGAAGGAGCCCGAAGGGATTCCGAGGTCGCTACCGAGACCGCCGAGCTCGAGGCCGAGTCCCGAGTCGCCGCCGAGTCCGATCGACACGCCCGACCCCGAACCCGATCCCGAGAAGGCCGGGGCCAACGCGGCTTGGACGTCGCTCGTGGCCGCGCCCAGGGTTACCGACGTGGTCATTTCGTAGGTCCCGGCGGGAAGCCCGACGTTGCCGAGCGCCGGTAATGGAATCGTCGGCTCCCCGGGTATGTACGGGACGGCGAACTTGTGGCTCAGGCTGACCACCAGACCGCCGGCATCGGCGTCGCCCTCGGCCCCGTTCGAAGTCGTCGCCGGATCGAGCAGCCGGACATTGATCCCGTCCTGGGCAAACGTCGCGTCGAGAGTGTTCTGCGCTTGCGCGGGCGTGATGCCGATCGACGAGGTACTGCTTCCCGAAACGTGGACTCCCTGGCTGTCGATGTACGCCGGCAGACCCTCGACAGTGACACCGAGCATGTGCAGCGAAGCGGTAGGGGTTCCGGCGTTGCCGTCGGACTGCGACGAGGCATTGGAGGTGATCTGGCTTATGTTCAGCACCCCCGCTATGTCGATCGCCTTCAGGATCGTCGTCGCCGTCCCCGTGACCGCCGAGTCTGCAATCGCCACCTGGTTGGTCGATTGAACCTGTCCGATGTCGATGGCCGGTCCGGCGACGGCGCCCAGAGCACCGAGCACCGAGGGGCTCGAGGGGCCGAGGTGCACCACCCCCGCCGAGGGGGCCGAGGGGGGTGCGAACTGCAGGTCCGTCAGCGTCGCGGTGACATTCGCCCCCGAGGCATCTGCGTGCGCGGTCGCGCTGAACACGTTCGGGGCGAACGGGACTCCGGCGGGCGGAGTCCCGCCGAAGCTGGAGCTCTGGCCATGGCTCGGAGAAGGAGGGTATTGCGCCTCGGCTTGAAGCGGGTCGTTCGGAATAGGAGGTGCAGAAGGCTCGAACAGCGAGATGAGGCTGCCGAAGTTGCCGAGGATGTCGCCGGGCCAGAACGGGGTGCCTTGCGCGGTGATAACGGGGCCGTTGCTGACGCTCGTGCGCGCAAAGGGAACGTCGGCTTCGAGGATGTTGTCTCCTGGGAGCGGGAGGACACCCGGAACGTTGAAGGCGAACTGCACCGCGAGCCCTTCGACGTTGGCGGTGTAGCCCGTGATGGTGCTGCTCGACGAACCGTCGCCTGAATCGGCGTGGGCCGCAGGCGCGAAAGCGACACCCGTGCCCGCGATCGCGCCGGTGCACAAGGCCGCCGAGGCTGCAAGCCTTCGAAGTGTCGAGCTCGTGGGTCCCATCGTTCGGCCTCCTTTCAACTTCCCAGGTAGGCGGAGACGAGCGCGCCCTCGCGCACGTCCTCCGGCTCGCCCACGTCGACAACGCGGCCCTTGTCCATCACGTAGACGTAGTCAGCCAGCTGTAGCGCCGCGTCGACGTACTGCTCCACGAGGAGGATGCTCGTCCCTGACTCCGCGCGTTCGCGAAGAGCGTCGAAGAGCTGACCGACGACGATCGGGGCGAGCCCCATCGATATCTCGTCGACCATCAAGAGGCGTGGATCCGACAGCAGCGCGCGGGCTAGTGAGAGCATCTGCTGCTCTCCGCCCGAGAGAGTTCCCGCCAGCTGCTTGAGCCTCGTGCCGAGCGGCGGGAAGATCCTCGCGGCCTCGGCCACCGGATCGATCTCCTCACCCAGCGCGTAGCGCACCATCTCCAAGTTCTCGAGCACAGTGAGGCTGGGGAAGATGCCCCTCCCTTCCGGCACGTGGACCACACCGAGGCGCGCGATCGCGTGCGTGGGCCGCCGCTCGACGCGGATGCCCGATACCAGCACGCGCCCAGCCTCCGGACGTACGAGGCCCGAGATCGCACGGAGGGTCGTGCTCTTCCCTGCCCCGTTAGGGCCGAGAAGCGCCACCACCGAGCCTTCGGGAACGACGAGCGAGATCCCCGATAGAGCGCGCATCGAGCCGTACGAGACCCAGACGTCGTCCAGCTCGAGCACCGGCGGTGCCAGGGTCGCAGCCGATCCCTGCATGGTGATGTCGTGGAGATCGCTCATCTCAGGCGACCTCCGTCTCTCCGAGGTACGCCGAACGCACGGCAGAGTCCGAGCGGATCTGGGCCGGGGACCCGCACGCGATCCGCCGACCGAAGTCCAGGACCGTTATGCACTCACAGACGTCCATGACGAGGGCCATGTCGTGCTCCACGAGCAGGACCGCAGGCTCACCGGAGGAGCTGCGACCGACGACGGCGCGAAGCACCTCGCAGAAACGTGCGGTCTCCGATGCGTCTAGCCCCGAGCTCGGCTCGTCGAGGAGGAGCACCCGCGGGTCGGTGCACAGGGCGCGCCCGAGCTCGATCATGCGCCCCTGGCCGGTGGGCAGAGCGCCCGCCGGGACGTCCGCGATCCGCCACAGGTCGAGCAGGTCCATCACTTCCGCGACCCGGCGTCGCCGCTCGGATCGCCCGCGTCCGAGCACTGCTCCGGGGTGGCAGGCCTCCCACGCGGCTACGAGGTTGTCCTCGACGCTCATGCGCACGAACAGCTCGAGCCGCTGGAATGTGCGCGCGATGCCCGCGCGGCCGCGGCGGTGCGGTGGCCAGCCGTTGATGTCGCGGCCGTCCAAGGAGACATGACCGGCGCGTGGCGTGATCAGACCCGTGAGCACGTTGAACAGGGTGGTCTTGCCCGCGCCGTTCGGACCGATCAACCCGGTGATCTGACCCGCGGGGACCTCGAGGTCAACGACGTCGAGAGCCTGCAGGCCTCCGAAGCGCACCGAGATCCCTGCGGCGTTGAGAAGCGGTGGGTTGGCGACACCGACGCCGTCAGCGTCCACTGCCCACCTCCATTCTCTCGGGCGTCGCGAACAACGTCTCGAGGACCAGCTGCCTGCGCGGACGCGGGCGCAGCACGGACATGCAGCGGCGCGCTTCCGCCACCGAAATGGCCACCGTGCCTTCGGGTTGGCGGGCGAGCCCGATCACCCCGATGGCGACGGTGAGCGCTATGTAGTTCACGATGTTCGGGTCGGTCGACGCCACCAGGTGCTGGATGCCGACCACCGCCCCTGCGAGGACGGCGCCGGTGATCATCGTCCTGGCGCCGAGCACGACGAGCAGCAGCAGCTCGAGCGACCAGTTCCAGGAAAAGCCCTGCGGGTTGATCGCCTGCAGGTAGCTGCCGTAGAGCGAGCCGCCGAGCGAGGCGACCGCTGCGCATATCGCGAAGGTGACGAGCTTGGTCACCGTGAGGTTCACGCCCAGCGTGGAGGCCGCCAGAGGGGAGTCGCGAAGGATGTTGAGCCGCCTGCCCACCGGGCCGCGGTTGACCACGTACGCGGCGAGCGCCAGCACCCCGAACACCACGAGGACGAGCTCGTAGAAGCCGACTCGGCCGGTGAAGGAGAGGCCGAAGATGTTCGGGCGCGCGTCTGTGATCCCTGTGAGGCCACCGCTCACGTCGGGTCTGTTGAAGACCAGAGTGTCCATGATCAAGGCGAACGCCAACGTCGCGAGCATGAAGTAGAGCCCCGAGAGACGGAGCGACGGCAGGCCGAGCAGCAGACCCAGGGGCACCGAGATGGCCATCCCGATGAGAGTCGCCAGGAGGAAATGATGGCCGTGCGCGCCCGCGAAGTGGCCGACGCAGAATGCGCCCACACCCACGAAGCTGAACTGGGCCAGTGATATCTGTCCCGCCCACCCCATGAGGACGACGAGGGTGAGGGCGATCATCGCCCAGGTCACGGCGACGGTGAAGTCGTCGAGCTTCGGCCCGCTCAGCACGACCGGAACCAGCAGCGCCAAGACGAACAAGGTCGTGCCGATGGTGAGTGGCCGCTGACTGCGGCGGCGCACGGCCCTCTGAGGCCCCGAGAACGCAGAGGACACTGCGGAAGGCGAGGCGCGCGAGGACGAGGGGTCCGAGGCCGCTGCCGCCATCGGCCTGACCGCCACTCCGGCCTCTTTGAGGCGGTTGCCGAGGACGACGAGGAGTACGAAGAGAGCCAGGTACGGAATGCAGGCCTCGAGGTCGGCGACGGTCCCCGAGCTCGACCACCTCGAGAGCACGCTCTGGAGGATCCCGAGGCCGAGTGCCCCTGCGAACGCCCAGGGCATGCCGAAGACGAAGCCGAGCACGGCAGGAGCAAAGGCGTAGAGAACCACGAGGACGAGCTGGTTCACGTCCAGCCCTTGAGTGGGGCTCAGGAGGATGCCCACGAGGACGCCGAACATCGAGGACACGATCCACGCGCCGCGCCTGATGCTGCCGGCATTCACGCCGATGATCCCGGCGAGGTCGCCGTTGTCGACGACGGCTCTCGTCGCGGTACCGAACCGGGTGTGTCGGAGCAGGAACCACAAGGCTCCGCCCATTGCGAGCGAGACGAGCAGCGTCGCGAGCTGGTCCCAGCCCACGTGCAAGTTCCCGCCCAAAAGGAAGGTGGATCGGGGGAAGATGCTCTGGAGCTGGCGTGCCTGTCCGCCCCAGATGAGAACCGCCGTCACCTGCAGCACGGAGAGCACGGCCAGGGTGGCGACCATCGGGATCTCCGCCGAAGCACCGGAGAAGAAGCGGAACAGCCCCTCGAACGCGATCCCGAAGAGCGGAGCAACCACGAGCAGCAGGACCGGCAGGGCCACCCATGCCGTGACGTGCCAGGAATCGTGAAGCTGCCAGTAGGTGAACGCGCTGAACATCGCCACCGCGCCGTAGGCGAAGTTGAAGATGCCGGTGGTCTTGTAAGTGAGCACCACACCCATGGCGGCCAGGCCGTAGATGCTTCCGGTGAAGACCCCGATGACGATGAACGGCCACAGCGTGCTCACCGCCGGTCAACCCCCCCGGGTCTCATCGCCGGTGCCCCACATCTCCTACGACGACGCCTGCACGAGCTGCCCGCCACAGAACAGACCCGAAGACGGGGACTTGCGCACGAAGCCGTTGCCCTTCACGACCGTGTCCACCTGACAGGTGATGTCGTTGTGATTCGCCGGCGTTATGGCACCGAGCGCGCCACCGCCCGTCCAGTTCTGGATGGCGCCCACCACCTTCGTGAGCGATGCCCGCGTGGGATTGTGCCCACTCGCTATGAGTGAGTAGATGAGCAGCTGACCCGCCTCCCAGGCGAGGAAGCCGAACCCGCTCGGCTGCTGGCCCGGCTCGTAGGTGCTGAGCTCCTGCTGGTAGAGCTGCACCGTGGGGTTGGGCTCGTTCAGGGGAATGAACGGAAGCCCCACTATGAGCCCCTGGGCGGCACTCTCACCTGCAGTGGATATCTGGTCGGGCGTGTAACCGTCGAAGGTCGTGTCGGTGTAGGGCATCGTGAACGACTGCTGCTGCATGGCCTGCAGGAGCTTGGCGTTGCCGGTTACGTCCAATGTCGTGATGACGCCGTTACAACCGGCATTGCGCATCTGGGCCACATCGCTCTCCAACGAGGCCGTCGCCGGCGATATCGAGAAGTCCGTGTAGCACACGCTCCCGCCGCCGAAGTGCTGGTACACGTATTCGAACTGCTGCGCCGCCTGAGCGCTTATGGAGATCGAGTAGGACAGGAATGCCATCTTCGTCGGGAAGTATCCCTGTGCCTTGGCAAGCGCGAACGCCGTGTCGCCGATGAAGTACGGGCCGTTCGGCCCCTGGGGCTGGTCGCAGCTACCGCCTGCGGCCGACCAGTAAGTGGCCGACTCGCTTCGGTTGCAGTTGATGGCAAAGCCGAAGTCGGGCGTGCCTGCCTGCACCATCTCGGGCACTCCTCCGTTGTCCGAGTCGGATGTCGAGCCCGCGAAACCGAGCACCTTGGGGATGAGGTCGGCGACGTCGGAGGCGTTCGTCGAGGAGTCTTGTTGGTCGTCCTCGACGTCGAGGTTCAGCTTGCGCCCGCATATGCCGCCAGCTGCGTTCACCGCACCGAAGAGAGCTTCGACCCCCTGGGGACCCTGGGGGAAGCTGCCAGACAGCGGGCCTGTGAGTCCGCTCACGTTCCCGAACGTGATCGAGGTCGGCGTGACCCCGGGCGCCGATGCGGTGTTGCCCGCCGAGTTCGGGCATGCGCTCGCCTCGGACTTCGGGTCGAAGTTGAACTGGGACGGAGGTGGCACCGCGACTCCGGAGCTCCCCGCCGTGGCCGCACCCGCAGAGCCCGACGCTGATCCCGTCCCGCCGGCGGCGCCAGGGCCGCCCGAGCCGGTCGACCCGAGTCCTCCGGTGGCCGAGCTCGTTCCGGCACCGGCCCCGCCCCCGGCTGCGCCAGCGCCGGTCGCAGATCCACTCTGGCCGACACCCGTGTCGGTGCCCAGGTACGGTCCGACGCGCGCGCCGCAGCTTGCCATCAACGCCACCACCGGCACGAGCACGAGAGTCGTCCGCCACCGCGAGCCGCGCAGGACAATTCCGTTCCCTGAAATCCGGTCCTTCCCCCTCCGCACTGACCCTCCTCGGCAAAGCGGCGCCTTGAAGAAATTGCCCTCGGCCACCGTCCCACCCTCCCCGGGGTGCCCCCTTCGCCTCCCGGATGCCGACCCTGCCGATATACCCGCAGGCTCTTGAGGAACGCCTGATGAGATGGAAACTTTCGGCTCCTCGCCAGGACTTCTCGATGCCGCGACCTGGACTGACGATCCAGGTACTCAGGTCGACCTGACGGCGGCGTCATAGAAGGCCGGCGCACACTCCCGCGGGCAATTCGACGCGTTGGCTTGTGGAGCTTTTGTCGTTCTCGGGTTGGGCGGTTGTCGGGCGCTGTAGCATTTCGTTGCAGGGAGCAGGAGGATCGCGTGGCGACTGTAGGCACCGGCAAGCTGGCACGTCGCGGCGCCGACCGACGGAGTTCGGCGGGCACACCGTCGGACGTCGGCGCTGCTCTTCGTGACGCGCGCGAGCGGCTCGGCGTCAGCCTGGGCGAGGTCCGCGACCGCACCGGCATCCCGTGGCAGCACCTCGAGGCGCTCGAAGCCATGGACCTTGCCCGTCTGCCCGATCAGCGCACGGTCGTGACCGCGGCAAGGCGCTATTCCGAGGTCGTGGGTCTCGATCCGTCCGAGGTTTGCGGAACCGCACTGCGGGTCTGGCAGGACGTCCACTGGACCCAGGCCCGCCAGATCGGCCCGACTCCTTCGGCCACCGGCACCTCCCCGCCTCCCGACCAGACCGCGGTCACACCGGTGACCCCCTCCCGAACCCCTCCGGCGTCTAGCCGCTCGAGGCGACGCCAGAGCTCCGGCTCGGGCAATGGAACCGGCAAATCCAAGCGCTCCGGAAGCACCAAGGTCGCGTCCGGTGCGGCAACTGCAAACACCGACGCCGGCGGCGCTGCTGACGCTTTCCTAGGAACCTCCGAATCGGGCACGCGGTCGAGCCAGAAGTCGTTCACGCAGACAGCGGAAGTGCCGGGGATCGCGAGGGGCGCAGGTCTGTCGCTCCACTTCGCGGACACCGGAGAGGTCCCCGTCACGAGACGCTTCGGCGGCGGTGCACGACCGGTACCGCGCTGGCTCCTCATCAGCGATGCCGTCGTTGCAGTTCTGCTCGTGATCGCGGGCGCCGGGATGGTCGTTCACCACTACAAGCCCCAGTGGCTGAAGGACATCCACGTGACGCGCGAGAGCGTCGGCGTTCCGACGGCTGCAGCGCCCTCCACCCATGGAAGCGCTTCACCTGGCACGGGCTCGTCTTCTCGAGCGGGAGGCTCCTCACGCCCCCTCGTGGTCACCCAGCCTTCCGACTCGACGGACTCGGCCTCGGTGACGGTCCGGGCGAGGAGCTACCAGGTCGTCGTGCTCGCCCAGGACTCCTGCTGGGTCGACGCAACGGTGCCGAACAATTCGACCCCTGTCTACGAGGACGTGATGCAGGCCGGTCAGACCCAGGTCCTGACACCCTCGGGCGGCCAGATCTCGATCCAGCTCGGCGCGAGCGCGGTGGTCGTCGGGGTCCAGATAGGCGGCAAGACGGTCACCGGATGGCTCTTCGCGCCCAGCAGCGCACCCTTCACGTTGAACTTCGCCTCGGCACCGGGCTCCTGAGGTCGCGCCCCGAGCTCAGCTGCTGAAGTTTCCGAGGGCGCCGGCGCCGATGAACCCACCGATGGCCGCTGCCAACGAGTCACCGGTCTTGCCGGGCCGAGAGGACTCTGCTGCGCGTGTGGGAAACTGTCGGAGCGGCTCGAGGGGGCGGGGCCGGTTCGTGAAATCGAGTTCCAGGTGGCGCGCGTGCATCTCGTGCGCACCCAGGAACGTGGAACTCGCCGAACTGGAGGATCCTTGCGCTACAGGTTCAACTCAGCCCGTCCGACTTGCTCCCTCACCCGCCCGGCGATCCTTCTGGGCATCGTCGTCTTCTCACTGGGTGCATTTGCTCTGCTTCCATTGCCTGCCGGCGCGGCCACCTCACCGCCGAACCCGAACGGCGCGAGTTGGGTGCCGCAGCCGGCCCAGTACTCCGAAGGCAGCAACCTGGATCAACCCGTGACCATGTCCGACGGAACCGTGCTGCGCGCGGACGTCTACTTCCCGACCGATCAGAAGACCGGCCAGCCGGCGAGCGGAACGTTCCCGGTGCTGCTCCAACAGACGCCCTACGGCAAGCAGAACATCACCACTTCGGCAGCCACCGTGATCGCCAACACCGATGCCCCGTACCTCGTGGACCACGGTTACATCGTCGTGATCTCCGACGTGCGTGGAACCGGCGACTCCGGGGGTACGTGGGGGTTGTTCGATCCCGTGCAGGCCACCGACGGAGCGACCCTGGTCGAATGGGCGGCGCACCTCGCGCACTCCGACGGCAGGGTCGGACTCTTCGGAGAGTCCTACATGGGGATCAACCAATTCCTGACCGCAGGAGCATTGAACGCCGGCTCGCCGCTCAAGGCGATGTTCCCCATCATCTCCGGCAACGACCTTTACCGGGACACGGTCACCCAAGGGGGGATCCTCGACGCGGAATTCTCGTCCTTCTATTTGGCCCTGGTCGGCGGCCTGAACGCGGCAAACCCCGTCCTCAGTCCCCTCGAGGACCTCGGCAAGGGTTCCTCGGCATCTGCGACGGGCGATCTCGCTCCCCTCGCACCCGTCGAGCTCGCGCACAGCAGCTCGCTGCTCCAGTACGACCTACCCAGCGTTCTCGGCTTCGAGACGAACGGGGACGAGGCATACGACCAGAGCTACTGGGTGCAGCGGAACCCGATCAACATGCTTCAGAAGGTCGTCTCCGAACAGGTCCCGGCGTTCCTGGTCGGCGGATGGAACGACCTCTTCGAGCGAGGCGAGTTGCTCAATTACACCGGTCTGCAGAACGCCTACTTCGGGCGTCCACTTCTCGCGCCGATGACGGCGAGCCAACCGGTGACACCGAGATACCAGCTGATGATGGGCCCTTGGGAGCACGTGACGACGGGCACCGGTATCGACCTGTCCAAGCTGGAGCTGGGGGGGGGGG
>Ga0116216_10000105_pt1 | contig 77373 bp, 76 predicted proteins | sample Sb_taG_11_FD_89696 | JGI IMG/M metagenome (GOLD analysis project Ga0116216, IMG submission 89696) | Peat soil microbial communities from Weissenstadt, Germany - Sb_50d_3_AS metaG | ecosystem: Environmental > Terrestrial > Soil > Wetlands > Peat | place: Germany: Weissenstadt | collected 2010-09-21 | reverse complement strand
GGTGCTGTCGGCCTGGCCGGGTGCGCGTCGTCTTCTCCGGTGCGGCCGGTCTCGGGTGCGGTGGTCTTCGCCCAGGCCTGTCAGGTCTGCCATTCGCTGGTCGGCAACGAAGACGAGCACAAGCAGGGCGGTGACCTTCTCGGTTACCGTATGAGCGGGCAGTCGCTGACCCAGTTCTCGCGGGAGATGCCGGTCGGGCGACCGCTGACGCCCGCGGACCTGCGCGCCGTCGTCGATTATGTGCTGAGGGCTGAGCGCGGTGCGGCGGGCTGATCGCGGGGTGGGGGGTCACGTTCCGGCGGGTGCGAGCTCGCCGACTGTGGCCTGGGTGCCGCTGGCGGCGCTTCCCCCGGCGACGATCATGCGGTCGCCGAGGGAGACGACAGCGGCGTCCGACAGCGGCTGGGGCAGTGTGGCCGCTCGGTGGATCGTCCCGTTGGCCGGGTCGATCGCCCAGACGTCGGCGGATCGGTCGGTCGCGATCTCGCCTCGGCCGCCGACCAGGTACATGGTGCTACCGATCACCCCGGCCCCGGCGTGGGTGACGCCCGCTGGCAGGTGTCCGAGGACGGAGACGGCGCCCGTGCTGGGGTCGATCCGGTAGATGGCGTCGCTGAGTCCCGTCGGGGTCGAGCCGCCGGCGACCAGCACGTAGCCGTCGACCGCCGCTGCGGCGGCGTAGCGGAGCGCGACCGGCAGCCGGGCGAGGATCCGGGGCAGGGCACCCGGGGTGAAGGCGAGGACGGTGTTCAACCAGTTGACCCCGTCGAAGCCGCCGATCACGTAGCCGGTCGAGCCGTCGCCGGTGACGGCGACGTCGGATGCGGCGCTCGGGAGCGAGCCGGCGGTCTGGATCGAGTTGGTCTGCCGGTCGTAGGTAAGGATGTGGTCGTATTGGGTGAACTGTCCCCCGCCGAACACGTAGACGCGACCGCCGAGCGCGGCCGCTTGGGCATCGTGCTGGGCGTTGGGCAGGCTCGCTCGGACGGTCGAGCTATGCAATCCCGCCACGATCACTGCGTCGGTTGACGTGTCGGCGGCGGTCAGCCCGCCGAGCAGTACGAATTGGCTGGGTCCGAGCGCGGCGCTCGCGGGATCCTGCACGGGAGCCGCGAGGTCGAACAACGGACGGTAGGTGAGCGCCACCCCGCCGGAGGTGGCCTTGCGCGGCACGGCGGCTCGGCGCCCGGCGGACGGCGTCACGCGGGGGTGGTGCATCGCAGCGGAACCTTGACCGCCGCACGCACATAGGACCAGCGCGCATGCTGCCGCTGCCAATCCTGAGAGCGACGGCAGGGGTTGTCGGGCAGGTCTGGCGGGCGGGCAGATCGCGGCAGCGTACCGTGATGGATTACCGTCTCGACCCAGGTCGCGGGGTCGCTGAGAAGTTCCTCACAAACCGAGCCGGGCGGGATTTTTGCGCGCCGCGCCGTCTAGCCTGCTCGCGATGACGGTGTGCCGTCCGGCAACGTGTGGTCTCCTGGTTGTGGTCGTCTGCGCAATGCTCTTGGCGGCCTGTGGCGGGGCTACTCGGAATGGCCACGGGACTGCTCACAGGCCGGGGACGAGCCGGGGGGACGTGAGCGTGGACCAGGTGGGCCAGCCGGCGGGGGCCGGAGGGCCGATCGACGTTTACCGCTTCGACGGGCCACGTGACCTGTCTCCTGCCGTCGCCCGCGACCCGGCGCTCGTGTACGTGCCCAACAGCATGAGCAACACGGTCGACGTGATCAGCCAGCGTACCTTCAAGATCGTCGAGCAGTTCCCGACCGGCGAGTTGCCACAGCACGTGACGCCGGCCTACAACCTGCAGACCCTCTATGTCGACAACGACCTCGGCAACAGCCTGACGCCCATCGATCCGCGTACGGGCAGGCCCGGCACCCCGATCCCGGTGGAGGATCCCTACAACCTGTACTTCACGCCCGACGGGCGATATGCGATCGTCGTCGAAGAGCGGCTCCAGACGCTCGCGTTCCGTAATCCGAACACGATGCGCCTTGAGCGCACGCTGTACGACCCGACGTGCCGGGGGATCGATCACTTGGACTTCTCGGCCGACGGGCGGTACGCGTTCGCCAGCTGCGAATTCGCCGCGCGGATGATCAAGATCGATCTCAGCACCCTGAAAGTGGTCTCCACGCTCGTGCTCGCGAATGGCTACTCGAGCCCCCAGGATGTGAAGCTCTCCCCCGACGGAACGGTTCTTTACACGGCGGACCAGGCGGGTGGGGGGCTGTGGGAGATCGACCCCATCACGTTCAAGGTGATCGGCTTCCTGCGCACCGGCGCCGGCGCCCACGGTCTCTACCCGAGCCGCAACGCCAAGCTCATGTATGTGTCCAATCGGGCCGCGGGCACGGTCTCGGTGGTCAGCTTCGAGACCCGAAAGGTGCTCGCCACCTGGGTGATCCCGTCACCAGCCAGTCCGGACATGGGGGGCGTCTCCGCCGATGGCAGCACGCTCTGGCTGAGTGGGCGCTACAACGCGGAGGTGTATGCGATCAACACGCGGACCGGCCGGCTGCGGGCGCGGATCCCGGTCGGCCTCGGACCGCACGGGCTTTGCGTATGGCCCCAGCCCGGGCGCTTCTCGCTAGGTCACACCGGGATGATGCGGTGATGGCCTGGCCACGGCCGCCGGCACGCCGGCCGCCACGGGAGTTCACCTCCGCCTACCGGGTCGACAAGGCGGAGTTGACCGGAACAGCGTTCAGCTCTTGAGTGGTCAGGCGACGCAGGGGACGGCGGTTCAGCGCGCGATGATCGTGAAGAAGCCCCGGCCCCAATACGTGACGATCGACGCCAGTCCGCCACCGACCGGTGCCGCCACGCGGCCGTATGACTCAAACCCGCCGGAGCCGGTGGAAAGTTTGAAGCCCCCGTTGAAGGCCGCAGCCAGGTGCCGGAGCTCGGCGCCTCCGATCGACGGGCCGTACCGCCAGCCGAGCGTTCGGGCGTCAACGGTGCCCGAGTGGAGCGCAGTGCGAGCAGCTGCTGATTGAACGACATCAGCGAGACCCCGGATGACGCGCGTGCGATCCAGGCCGCCGTCTGTCCGTGCCAGCGAATCACGGGGACGAAGCCCGTTGGACCGTCCTCCAAGGCGGTTGGGAGCAGCTGTGGGTATGAGGGCTGAGGCGGCTTCGGGGCGGGCTTGGGAAATGGGGCCGTGGCGGCTCCAACCAGCTAGACAGTGCCGGTCTCGTCGCGTGCGGACCAATAGCGCTCAGCTTCGGCTTCCATGTGCGCAAGACGACTGTAATAGTCCGGAAACTCGTTCAAATGGGCCAGCGCGATCTTGCCAGTAGTGAGCTCGTCGTCGTTGCTCACATTGGTCGCGGGGTCACGGCGACCGTGCTCGAGCTCCACTTCGAGCCCCATCCGGAATTGCTCGACGTCGAACCGCGACTTGCTCCAGTCGATTCCGATCTGCTCACCGATTTCGCGCGCTCGGACTGCTGAGAAGTTGACGTTTTCCTCCATCGGCCAAGTGTCGCGGATCCGCGATCTCTCCGGCGGGCGGTCATCCGTTAACGCTGTTGGGTTGCCGCCACCTGGTCTCGTCACGAGCGTCCGACCAGGCGAACTTTCTGATCAAAGTCGTTGACGGTGTCGGGCGAGCGGCGGTGGCCACGCTGTAGGCAAGCCAGGATCCGGGTGGCGGCATGATCGCCCAGCAGCTCGCCCAGCAGCTCTACGGGCACGGACCCGGACGCTCTGGATCGGGCCCAGGCAGCGACGCTCGCGGGACCGTCTCACGCCACGTCTGCCTACGATCCGTTAGAGCATTACTCGCTTGCCAAGCTGCGACAGCACCATGTGCTCGACGAGCTCGTCGTTCACCACGACCTCACCCGAGCACAAGCAAACGCTACTAAAGGTCCGGCATTCCGCTGAGAGGACTCTCACCACAGTCTTCGCCACCCCTTCGCCTCGGCTGAGACTGCCCTTTGGATAGGCCGCTCTACTGGCTTCATGACACAGATCCCCAAGCCCATTTTTGCTGGACCGACATCCGCTCCGCCAGACCGGCCGCTCGGCCCGCGGGACCCCAGCGCCCGGAGCGCCCAGCGCGCGCTCGACGGCTATCTGGCGGGTTTGAAACGCGCCGCCTCGATCAGCAGGCGTAGAGGGGATCTGACGGCCAACGCGTCTGGCGGCTCCCCTAAGGGTCGCCGGCTCGGCGGCGCAGGTAGGCCATAGTGCTCCGCTGAGCTTGAGGGCCGCCCCGCATCGTCTCTACTGAACCCGGCGTGGTTTCGCGGCGACGCCGTTCCGCCCCCAACGGCGAGCGACGGCGGTTGCGGCGCCTCGGGGCTAAAGCGATTTCTGACCGATGCGCTCGACAAGCGACTACGTCCGCTCCGGCAGCGGCGCCGAGAATTCGCCGATGACCCTGCTCACCTGAGAAGCGTTCTCGCGACAGGCACCAACCGCGCCCGTCAGGTCGCCGCGGCGACACCTGGGCTTCTGGCGCCTTTCTGGTGTGTGTCAGCGGTAGCGGTCGCGTTATTGCTGCGATGACGGTGCCGTGATCGCGGGCGCGACGCGGCTGTTGTTGCCCGGGTCGTCGTCGAGCAGGTGCAAGAACGCTGCGCCGGCCGGTGATGGCTCGCGGTCAAGCGGGGTAACGAGAAGCAGTTCGCGTGGGATCGGTGGGTCGGTAACGACCCCGATCGCCCGTCCGTCCGTCATCCGGATCGCGGCCGGCGGCAGCAGTGACACACCGATGCCGAGCCCCACAAGTTCGACGAGGTCGGTGAGGGCGTCGACTTCACAGACGACGCGACGCCGAAGGCCCACCGCGTGACATGCGCGATCGATGCTTGCACGCAGCGAGGAGTCCGGCCGGTACTCAATGAACTCACGGTCGACGAGGTCGCTCAGCCGAACGCGGCTGCGGCGAGCGACCGGATCGTCCGCAGCGACGGCAAGCTGGAGCGATTCGGTAGCGATCGTGTGGGCCCGGACCCGGTTGCCTTGCGGCCCGAGTGGCAGGTCAACGAGCGCCAAATCGATCTCCCCGTCTGCCGTGCGTCGCACGAGCTCGGGCGCGCCAACATGATGGATCCTCAGAGTCACCGCGGGATGCCTGCGGTGAAAGCGGGCGAGCAGCCCGGGGAGGTTGACCCGCCCAAGCGATTGGATGGCACCGATCGCCAGGTGTCCGCGCACCAAGCCACGGACGGCGGCAACAGCGTCCCGGCCGTCTTCGGCGGCGGCGACAGTCCGCCGGGCAATTGGAAGCAGCGCCCGGCCAGCCTCGGTCAGCTCCACCTGTCGGGTGCTGCGGACAAATAGGTCACTGCCGAGTTCGCGCTCGAGCGCCCGAACCGAGCTCGACAGGCTCGATTGCGTGAGATGCACCCGCGCCGCCGCCCGCGTGAAGTGACGCTCTTCGGCAACCGCCAGAAAGTGCGAGAGCTGCCGCAACTCCATTCATCGATTCTATCGCTTAGTCTTATCGCCAATATCGGTTGGACAAATGTAGCCTCATTGCGAAGACTGAAGCTATGCCCCATACCAACAGCCCCCACAACGTTGCAGCATCGCCAGCCACAACCCCGACACAAGCCAGGTCATTGCTCATCAGACGAGGCGACTTGCCCGGATCGCCAGAAGCCCAGCAATCCACACCGCACCGAACATGATCACGGAATGGCTGGAACCGTCCATCCCGCTCACGGGAGCCCGAGCACACGTCGCGGACTCGGACCGAATGAGCAACTCAACGCCGAGCTCATGATCACCGCCTCAGGACGCACGAAAGGAACGCCATGCTGAGCAATCTTGGAACCGCACTCGCCGGGCTGCTCGCCTTCGCCGTCATCCTGATGGGCTCGCGCTACCTCCTCGACCCGAATCCGGCCGCGGCCGGATTCGGTATCCCCGGCGCGCTCGGCGAAGCGGGCCACGGTGCTGCATGGCTGGCCGTCAAAGGCGTGCGAGACATCGCCGTCGGGATCGCCATCGCTGCGCTCCTGATCGACGGAGCCCACCGCCAGCTCGCCTACCTGATGATCGCCACCTCCCTGATCCCGATCGCCGACGGCACGATCGTCTTGCGCGCCGGCGGTCCGAATGCCATCGCCTACGGCGTCCACTGGACCACCGCCGCGCTCATGCTCACCGTGGCCGCGCTCATCGCCGCGTGAGTCGAAACCGACGACCGCTGATGCGATCCGACGCCAGAGGCCTGGAAACGTCCGTGATTCATGGCCACCTAGCCGTCGCTTCAGGCGATAGCGAGGGCGCGGGGCTAGCAGACCGGGCAATAGAGAAGCTTGTCCACAGCGCGCGGTCGCGTGCGGGCGGCGCAGTCGCCGGCTGTTCGTGGCGGATCAGGCGAACAGCCGGTATGCGATCCAGATCCCGAAGAGGCCACCGATCATGAAGAACACGACCGATGCGATCGAGAGTTGGCCGGCTCCCCAGAGGCCGGGAATGAAGCTCCCGATTAACCCCCCAACGAACCCGCCGGTGTATGTGGGCCCCTTGCGCACCAATCCGTCTTCGGTCAATTCAACCACCGAGACCATGAATTACCGCGAAGATGGACAGACGGCGGGACGGAGAGCCGACCGTCCCGCGAGAGGAGGCGCGCGGGCTCAGATCTCAGCCGGCTGAGAGCGCGAGAGGGAGCGCTTGCGAATGGGCAGCGACGACGCGGTGGCCGCGGGAATCGACGCCACAAGGGCCCGCGCGATCGGACTGAGAGGTTTTATCCTCACGGCATGAGCCACCGAGGCACGCTCATCGCGCAGGCGGCCGCCGCCGCGATCGTGCTTCCGGCGATCGCGGTCGCCGCGACCGTCTCACCCACCCCAGCACAGAAAGCGGTGATCATCAAGGCGTTCGGCGACCCCAAATCTGCCATCTCGTGCCTGACCGTGCGGCTCGCGGCTTCCAACCACAACTACGCCACCGTCCGCTTCCGCACAGTCAGGAGCTGCCGGAAGTGGGCCTTCAATGGCGTAAACGCTTTGAAGCGCGTCAAAGGCAGACACTGGAAGGTCGTGTTCGAGGGCAGCGCGTATCGCTGTCCGGTGGCGCACATCCCGAGGCCGGTGCAGCGGGACCTCAGCATCTGTCGCTGATCTAGGCCGCCGCGAACGCCCCCGGCGCCGCGGCCGTCTGATCCGCCAGTAGCCGTCTTAACCGGTGAGCTCTCCCGCGCATGAGGACGAGCCGGTCGCAACCCAAAGTGGCGCCTGTTCGCAAAGGAGGAGCCGGTTTCTGAAGCCTGAGCGGCGCCACCGGGGTCTGGCTCGGCGACGGGTTTCGACGTTCGTCCCGCGTTCAGCCTTGCGTCCGGGCGGGCGCGGGCGGCGCGGCGGAGGGTGGGGAGTCGAAGCGATTGCGGGGGCGCAATGACAATTCGGCGAGGCCGACGCCGAGGCCGGCCGGGAACAGGGCGAACATCGGTGCGGCGAGCAGCGCGAGGTAGAACGGGAGGTTCTCTTGGGTGATGCTGAGTCCGACCCAATACTCGTGCCTGAGGGCGGGCGGGATCACAAGGTTCACGGGGTCGCACGTTTCGCACCCGCCGTTGGGCGGTGGTGATTGGAGCGGCACCCTCTGGGGGGCGAGCGCGATCGTGACCGTAGTCAGCGCCGCCAGCAGCAGTACGGCCGTGCCAGCGGCGCAGACGGCAACCAAGCCTCCCTGTCCGGCGGGAATCATGCCGTTGGCCGTGTAGCCGGCCGCAAGGCATCCAACTGCCACGACGGCCACGAGCAGTAGTGCCAGCAGGATGCCCTGCCCCGGCGGCACAATCAGCAGCACGGCCGTGCCCGTGGCGCAGACGGCAACCAAGCCTCCCTCTTCGGCAAGAGTCATGCCGTTCGCTGGCGTGTCTCGGGCCGCACGGCGTGTGACCGCGAAGCCGGTCGCCAGGGGTAACGCCAGGAATACCCACAATCTCAGCGGCGGGACCTGCAGATGAAAGCCATAGCGCGCGTACAGCGCCATGCCGGTGAGCGTCCCGGGCCCGATCGCGATCGGCAGCGCCGAGCGGGTCAGCCGAACGCGTTGGGAGGTGAGGATCAGGATGACGGCCGTGTAGCCGGCGATCACGAGAAACATCACGAAAGCGAACTGCCCGGAGCCGCCGAAATAGGCGCCGAGTTTTTGTCCCTCGCGCGCCTCGACTGCCTTGCCGGTGAGCAGAGCGAGTACGACCAGATAGCCGACAACCCGCACCGTCCGTGGCAGCAGGCCGTGGCGCACCGGACCGAAGAACCGGCGCACGAGCAGCGGTAGCAGCGCCAGCAGCCCCAGGTACAGCGGAATCTCGACCCGGTTCATCCCCACGGCGTGATCAGACGAACTGCCGGGCCAGGCGACCCACAGCACGACTCCCGCGGCGGCGATAAACATCAACACTCGGATCGCGCTACGCCGCAGCAGCTCCCCGGCGATCAGCCACACTCCTCCGAGCAGCCACGCAACCCGGGCACGACCCGCGCGGATCTCGCTCGCTGCGGCCACCAGCCCCTCGGTCCACTCAGCGGGGTCGCGTGCCAGCAGCGACGCCGATCGTGTCAGGAGTCCCGTCAGCATCCGCGTGATCAGTGCCATCACCCCTCCCTCGCCCGGACCGGCCGTCGGATCGCAGCGATCTTCGGACTGTGCCGCGGCGATCGGGCTTCGCTCAGCGCGGATCGCGCGGCAGCGAGCCCGTCGGGGGTGAGCCGATATAGGTGCCGGCGTGGCCGGCCGGCGGGCTGCTCGTCCTCCCAGCACGCTTCGACCAGCCGGTCGCGCTCCGAGCGATCGGACCGAGCGGCATCATGAGGCCAAGGGCTCGCGAGACGCGTCTTGGGGGCGGACCACGAAACAGGAGGGTGAGGAGTTGAGAGGCTCGAACACGGTGAGCGCGGGAGACGAGCGAGCAGCGCAGGGTCGCGGACACCCGCTCGATCCGCTGGCAGGGGACGAGCTGCGCCGCGCGGCGCATATCGCCCTCTCCAGGGATGGCCGTCAGTCCGAACTGAGAGTGGTGGATGTTTCCCTGTATGAGCCAGACAAGGACGAGGTGCGCGCCTGGCATCCGGGCGCGCGCGTCGACCGTCAGGCGTCGGTGGTTCTCCTCGACCGTGAGGACGGGTCGACGATCGAGCTCGTGATCTCGCTCCGCGATGACTCGATCGTCAGCGAGCGCGGGCTGGATGGGGTCCAGCCGGCGATGACGTTCGGCGAGTACGACGAGTGCGAGCAGTTGGTACGGGCGGATCCGGGATTTCAGGAGGCGTTGAGGCAGCGCGGGGTCACGGAGTTTGACCTCGTAACGGTTGAGGCCTGGGGGCTTGGCACACACGCGGACGAGCGGTTTCGGGACCGTCGGCTGGCGTGGACGCCCTGCTGGGTCCGCGACGACCCGGACGACAATCCGTACGCGCATCCGATCGACGGCCTGTTTGCGATCGTCGATCTGAACGCGATGGAGGTGCTCTACATCGAGGACCACGGCGTCAGCCCGATCCCGCGCACGTCTGGGCGTTACCAGCCGGAGACGACAGGGTTGGCGTCGCGGGCGGACCTGAGGCCCTTGGAGATCGAGCAGACCGAAGGGGCGAGCTTCACGGTCGACGGATGGGGCGTGGCTTGGCAGCGGTGGCGGTTCCGGATCGGTTTCACGGCGCGAGAGGGCCTGGTGCTTCATCAGATCTCCTACCGCGACGGCGAGCGCGACCGCCCGATCATCTATCGCGCTTCGTTTGCGGAAATCGTCGTGCCCTACGGCGATCCGAGCCCGGGCAGCTATCGCAAGTGCGCGTTTGACATCGGCGAGTACGGGATCGGGCTGTGCGCGAACTCTCTGGAGCTTGGGTGTGACTGCCTGGGGGAGATCCGCTACTTCAACGCCGACCTCTGCGACGACCGTGGCGAGCCGCTAACGGTCAAGAACGCGATCTGCATGCACGAGGAGGACTTTGGCCTGCTTTGGAAGCACTACGACGCGGGCACCGGCCACGCGGAGACGCGTCGGATGAGGCGACTCGTGGTGTCGTTCATCATCACGATCGGCAATTACGACTACGCGTTCTACTGGTACCTGTACCTAGACGGGACGATCGAGGCCGAGGTCAAGGCGACCGGGGTGATGCTCACTCAGGGGCTCGCGGCGAGCGGCACGGATTATGGTGTCGCCGTAGGGCCCGACCTGGTGGCGCCCCATCATCAGCATTTCTTCTGCGCTCGGCTCGACATGGAGGTCGACGGCGCGCATAACTCGGTCTACGAGGTCAACGCCGCGGCCGAGGAGGACGAGAGTGAAAACCCTTACGGCAACGCGTTCCGGCCGGTTGCCACCCGGCTCGAGCGCGAGCCGGAGGCTCATCGCAGGATCGACCCGTTCAGCGGCCGCTACTGGATGGTCGTCAATGACAGGGTCCGCAATTCGCTCGGGCATCCCGCGGCCTACAAGCTCTTGCCCGGGCCGACCACGTTCCCATTCGCCCGAGAGGGTTCTGACCTGATGCGGAGGGCGGCGTTCCTAACTGACAACGTTTGGGTCACGCACCATGACCGCCACGAACGCTTCCCGGCCGGCGATTATCCCAACCAGCACCCCGGCGGCGCGGGTCTCCCGGAGTACCAGCGGGCCGACCGGTCGATCGTCGATGAAGACATCGTGCTGTGGTACTCGTTCGGCGTGCTGCACATCGCGCGGCCTGAGGACTGGCCGGTGATGCCGGTCGACCGGATCGGCTTCATGCTGAAGCCGGCGGGTTTCTTTGACCGCAACCCAGCACTCGACGTTCCGCCTGCGCCGCATAGGTGTGCATGAGGATGACCGGACGGCGCCACCCTCGCCCGCCCGGCAGAGCCAGCCGCGCCAACGAACCGTTCCGGGGTATCGCGCGCTGGCTCTCGTTGCTATGAGAGCCGGTGCATGAGTGCGATGAGTTCGTCACGGCGGTAGCCGTGGCGGCGGGCGAACTCGATCAGCTCTTTGGTCTTGGCGATCACGGCGCCGCGGTCCGCGCTGCCGGTGACCCGGATCGCCCTGCCCCGTCCCATCTCGACTAGGCCCTCGTCACGCAGCAGCCGTAGCGCTCGTAGGACGGTGTTGCTGTTGACGCCGAGCACGGTGGCGAGATCACGGGCTTGTGGGATGCGATCGCCCGGACCAGCCTCGCCCTCCCTGATCGCACGCCGGATCTCAGCGGCGACCTGCTCGTGCAGCGGCGTGGGGTCGCTGCGATCGACCGCGTCGAATGCCATCTCGCGGTCGTTGTCAAGCGCGTTGACAGAGCTCATGAGACCAATGATAATAGCTTCAATGGTGGTCAAGCTCGACCCCCCTTCGCAGCGCGGCTTCCAGCGCGCGCTCGAAGCCCTGTTCCGTGAGGCTCGCATCCTGGAGCGCAGGCGCCGTCGCCGGTACGCGATGCTCGCACTTCTGGCATCCGCGGTTCTGGCGGCCGTGGGGTATCTCATCGTTCGCGGCGGTGATGCCCCGAAGGGAACGTCCGGGCAGCGGCCAGTCTCCGTGGCCGTATCGTCGACCAGGCTCCCCGCGAAAGGCGACTACTTCTCGCTCGCCGTTGTCGGTGGTCATCTGATCGTCTCCGGCGGCCCACAAGGGTCGCTGTTCCCTTCGGGGAGCATGACCTTGATGTCCGGCGGTCGACCCTCGGGAACCTGCGACGCAGCGACCGTTGACCCGGTGACCCTCAAGCTCACCGCCGTCGCTCACGCCAACTGTGGCGACCCCCAGCTGTACGGCGAGCGCGTGCTGCCGGTGAACTACGCGCTGCCCGGGTTGGCGCCCGGCGGCGGCACTCTGACGATCGGCGTACGCATCGCACGGGTCGATCCTGCGGCGCAGGACGGTTACACGCTCGGACCGATCGTGATGAGCTACCCACAGTGTTCTGATTGCGGCGTACAGTGGACATACGGCGACGGGTCGCTGTGGATTTATGACGCGCTGGTCGGCGGTGGCGCGAACCCTCCGAGCGAGCTACTGCGCGTATCGGAATCGACCGGAACCGTGCAACAGCGATGGGTGATGCCATCGATCACCACGGCGCTGCTCGCAGTCGACGCGGACAGCCTCTGGCTCGCACCGTCGATCCGAAGCGGCTCGCCTGCGCACACGCCGCCCTCGCAGCTGATCCGCTACCAGTCGGTCTACCGCGTCTCGCCAGGTGAACGCGCGCCATCGCGGGTGTTCGCGATCGGCTCCGGCGGCGCGCTCTGGCTCGTTGCCTCGGGACACACCGTCTGGCTTGACGCTCGCTCCGCCAGGAAGTTCGTGCTCTGGCGCCTCGAGGGGAAGGACGCGGCGCCTACCCTGCACGGCCCGTACCCGGCGAACACGAGCCCGGGCATCGAATACGGGACCGACGGACCGAACATCGCGGGCAACGCCAGGATCGGGATCTATTACGTCGTGAACGGCAATGGCACCCAGCGCATCGTCCGCCTTTCCCCGGACGCGCCGACCGAACGCAATGTCGCCACCGTGAGAGCACCGACCACTGTGTCGATCTACGGCACGCCGCCATCAGCCGTCGCGCTCACGAGATCGTTCTTCTTCCTCGACCCGCCAACGATCTCCTATCCCGGCGGTAGCTCAGCACCCGTCCTACGAGGCGCGGCCGTGCTGTACCGCGTCACCCCGTAAGCACCGTCGTCAGCGCTGGCACGACGGCACCCGTCGGCTGACTGCCGGAGTCGCTGCAGCGTGTCGTTCGATTTGTTGTGTGATGGCTTAGGCTGCGCGGCGGGCGAGATAGACCGAGGTCGCGATCGGAGCCAGGACGAGAACCGCGAAGACAGCGACTCCGAGAATGGGGGTGCTCTGTCCGGTGGCGTTGGTGCAGTGCTGCACGCCGCCGGCGAAGGCGTGGCAGATTTTTTTGGTGGGCGCTCCGATTGCGATCAGCCCGATCAGCACGCTGGTCGCGAGGCCGCCGGGTATGACGAGCGTTCCGATCCACTTCTCGCGGGTGGTCCAGGCGCGCGAGTTCCACAGCAGAATCAGACCCGCGAACCAGCCCAAACCGAGGATGAAGCCGCCGAACAGGAGCAGGATGATCGCGGCCCATTCCTTGGTTCCGCGACGAGCCGGGAGCTCGTCCGGATCCGGCGTGTCGGCCGCGATGATCGCCTCGGGCTCGCCGAGCTTGTCGAGAACCGTGAGTGCCTGCGCGTCCGACGCACTCGGGTCGATCGCCTCGGACAAGTGCCCCTCGATCTCGGCGAGCAGTTCTCGCAACCGCCCGCGCGGGAGGCCACGTCCGGCGCGGCGCAGGCGCTGCAGGTAGTCGGCAGCGAGCGGATGGAGGGTATCGGTCGTCATCTGAGTACTCCGTTCCCGAGCAGGTCGTCGACCGAGTCGCGGAATCGCGTCCACTCGATCACGAAGCCGTCGAGCGCTGCTTGGCCGTCTGGGGTGAGGTGGTAGTAACGGCGCGGGGGCCCTGACGGCGATTCGCGCCAGGTCGTATCCACGACGCCCTCGCGACGCAGCCGGCCGAGCAGCGGGTAGAGCGTTCCCTCGGTCGTCACAAGGCCATCGGCATCACCGAGCGCGCGGACGAGCTCGTAGCTGTAGCGCTCGCCGTCGCGCAGGAGCGCGAGCACACAGAATTCGAGCACGCCTCGCCGAAGTTGCGAGATCGCCGTTTCGCGGACCCTTGCTGCCATGCTACACAAGGTAGCAGGCTACGCAAGCTGGGTCAATCCGTCAGGTGGCCGTCGATCGTCCGCTTGTTTCGTTGGTTGGTGTGCGGAAGGGTCTAGGCGGCTGCGCGGTGTGGGAGCTGCGCGTCGATGTGGGCGATCGCCGACGTCTGTGGTGGGGCGAGGGTGCGCGAGCGGAGCAGGGTCGTGAGGATCGCGAGCGCGCCGGCGCCGCCGGCCAGCGCGAATGCGGCGGTGGGCCCGGCGCGATCGATGAGCGTGCCGGCGCCGGCTGCTCCGAGGGCGCCGCCGATCGCCATGGCGGTGGCGAGCCAGGCGAACGCCTCGGTCACGGTTCCCGCCGGCGCCGCAGCGTCGACCATCGCGTACAGGGCGGCCTCGGTCGGTGAGATCGCGGCGCCGGCGAGCACCAGCACGGCCCCGAGCGCGAGCATGCTCCCAGCCGCCGGGATCAGCGCTAGGGATCCGGCCGTCAGCGCGCAGAGTACGAGCGCAACTCCCGCGCCGGTGCGTGCCCCGCCGCCAAGGCGGGCGGCGAGCAGGCCCCCGGCGAACGATCCGGCGCCCCAGAGGGCGAATAGCGGGGCGGCAGCCGTGGTGCCGTCGAGCGTTTTGGCGGCTGCGGTAACGGCCACCTCGTCCGCGCCGAGCAGTACGCCGACCGCGATCAGCACGGTCACCAGTGTCCGCATCGCTGGCGTGCGCAGCGAGCCGCCGCGGGCTCGCCGGTCAGCGCGCGTCGGCTGCCAGCTGCGGGAGGCCGGCTGCGCGGCGAACGCAGCGGTCGCGACCAGCAGGACCACGCCGCCCAACGCAAGCGCCGCCCCGGTCGACCACAGCGCGCCGAGTAAGAGCACGAGCGGCGGGCCGAAGATCCAGCTCAACTCGAGGACCGACGCCTCGAGCGCGAACGCCGAGCGGACCGCGCTCGGATCGGAGAGGAGAGCGGGGAGCTGGGTACGCAGACACGCGCCCACAGGGGGGGTGGCCAGCCCAATGCCGGCCGCGAGCGCGATGAGCACGCCGAGCGGAGCGCCCGCCGGCACCACCGCGATCGCCACCAACAGCAATGCGGCAGCGCTCGCGCTCGCCAGTAGCACGAGGGTCTGTCCGCGCCGGTCGACGAGCTGCCCGAGCAGCGGTGCGCCCACGCCCTCCGCGATCGCGTACACCCCCGTGACCACACCGGCCGCGGCGAACGAACCGGTCAGCCGCTGCACGTGGACCACGAGTCCGATGCTGAGCATCGCCAACGGCAGCCGCGCGATTATCGAGGTAGCGAACAGGCGTCGGGCGCCGGCGGATGAGGCGATCGAATGCATGGCGCCGATGCTAGGTTTCTACTGGTGCAGAAAACAGATCCAGAGTCGCGGCCTTGGACGAGACCAGTCAGCCGATAGAGCTGCTCCTGTCGGTGAGCCGCGCGGGTTCCCGGACCCTGGGGACTCAGATCGAGGATCAGCTTCGGCGGGCGATCCGGGAGGGCGCTCTGCGACCGGATGCACGGGTGCCGTCCACCCGCGATCTGGCGGGCCAGCTCGGCGTTTCGCGGCGCGTCGTGGTGGACGCTTACGCGCAGCTTGCCGCCGAGGGGTATCTGAGCCTGCGCCAAGGTGCCCGCCCGCGTGTGTCCGGGGCCACGGCGCTCGGCAGCGTGGCGTCACCGCCGGCGATGCCGCCGGCGGGGACAGCGACGGCGCCTCGCGCGCGGTTCGATTTCCGTCCGAGCGTTCCGGACGTCTCGACGTTCCCGCGGGCGGCGTGGCTGCGCTCGCTGCGCACGGCGCTCGCGACCGTCACCGACGCCGACCTCGGCTACGGCGACCCCCGCGGGGTCGAAGCGTTGCGCTCCGCCCTGGCGGACTACCTCGGTCGGGTCCGCGGCGTCGTCGCCGATCCTGAGCACATCATCATCACGAACGGCTACACGCAAGGTCTCGGCCTGGTGTGTCACGCGCTCGCGAGGGCGGGCGCGAAGCGGATCGCGCTTGAGGATCCGAGCAACCCTGACGACGGACTGGTCGCCGCGCGCGCCGGCCTGGATCCGGTTCCGATCGGGGTCGACGAGGCCGGGACGCGGGTCGACGAGCTCGAGCAGGCCGACGCCGACGCGGTTGTATTGACGCCCGCCCACCAGCACCCCACCGGCGCCGTGCTCACGGGCGAACGACGAACCGCCCTGCTCGCCTGGCTCCGCGACCGGGACGCGATCGCGATCGAGGACGACTACGACGCCGAGTACCGCTACGACCGAGCGGCCGTCGGCGCGCTCCAAGGTCTCGACCCCGATCGGGTCGTCTACGCCGGCTCGGTGAGCAAGACGCTCGCGCCGGCGCTGCGGATCGGCTGGCTGGTCGTGCCGCCCGCCCTCGCACCAGCCGTCAGCCACGAGAAGCTTCTCGCCGACCGAGGTACGGCCCGGATCGAGCAACACGCGTTCGCCGACTTCCTTACCCGCGGCGAGCTCGACCGCCACCTGCGTCGCATGCGAGCCCGCTACCGCGCACGACGCGACGCGCTTGTCCAGGCGCTCACCGAAGCGCTCCCCGAGACCTCGGTCCGCGGCGTCGCCGCCGGCCTACACGTGACCGTCCAGCTCCTCGACAGCGACAACGAACAGACCATCCGCGAGGAAGCCGGCCACCGCCGCATCGAACTCGAGACGATGAGCGACTTCCGACCCAACGCCGCAGGCCGACCGCCCGCCCTCGTGCTCGGCTACGCGCAGATGTCCGAGCCCGCGATCCGCACAGGCGTCCACGAGCTCGCCCTAGCGGTACAAGCAGCAAGAGTCCGCGCCTAGAGCACGGGAGCACCGCTCGATGCCGTGCGCGACGGCGGCTCCTTCATGGCGGGCGCCGCCGGCGCCGCGACACCGCCGCTGCGTGGAACCGGGAGCGGGACACCTCCTCCCGGCTGCATGGTCGCCAGTAGCCGAATAAGCTCTGTCCATGAGCATCACCGGCCAGGTCCTCCGACTCCACGAGCAGCTCTACAAAGGCACCGACGGGCGCATTGGACATCGCATGATCGGAGTTCCGACCCTGCTGCTCCGCACCACCGGTCGTCGCTCGGGGGCGATCCGGACTAACGCCCTCGTCTATGCCCGCGACGGTGACGACTACCTCCTGGTCGCCTCCAACGGGGGCGCCGATCGTCCTCCAGCGTGGCTCTACAACCTCGAGGCCGACCCGGACGTCGAGCTCCAGATCGCCCGCGCGCGCCGGAAGGGCACCGCCACCGTTGTCGAGCCGTCCGATCCAGACTACGACCGCCTGTGGAAGATCGTCAACGACAACAACCACGATCGCTACAGCGCTTACCAGAAGCAGACGACGCGCGCGATTCCGGTCGTCGTCGTCCGGCCGACCTGATCAGAGGAGGCTGGCAGGGACGGGCGGCGGCGCGCTCGGAGGCCGGTCGCGGTTAGCTCTGGCGACCCGCCCTGCTCCGCCTCGATCTGAGGCCCATCGGCTGGTCCGCTCCGTGAAGTACGTTCGTGTCGTGGCTGATTGGTCTGTGGTGTATCGGAGTGATTACTGGAGCGAGTGGCGCCGCATCCGCTGCTCGACTCTCGTGGTGCGTGGCGAGCAAGGCAACTTCGATGCAGCGCACGCTGCTGAACTGGCGTCCGCTCTCGGGGCAGGCCAGTTCGCCACCATTCCACATGCGGGTCACGACGTGCACCTCAACGCACCCACACAGTTGGCAGACCAGATGCGTCACTTTCTCAGCTAACTGAGGGCATAGGCAGACACGCCGCCCGAGTGCTTTGCGATCTCCCGGCCGGATTGCGGCTCGAGGCAGGCACCTGCAAGGCTGCGCACATGAACGATGCGACGGTGGCGAGGACCACTGCTTCCGGTGCCAACGTGATCTTGCTGACCCTGGCTGCCGGCCAGTTCTTGATGACGCTCGATAGCGCGGTGATGAACGTCTCGATTGCGACGGTCGCCCAGGACGTCGACACGACGGTCAGCGGCATCCAGGGCGCGATCACCGCCTACACGCTGGTGATGGCGATGCTGATGATCCCGGGGGCGAAGGTCGGCGCGCTGATCGGCCGCAAACGCGCGTTCACGATCGGTTGCGTCATCTATGGCTGCGGTTCGTTCACCACCGCGATCTCCCAGAGCCTGCCAGTGCTGTTGCTCGGTTGGTCGTTTCTAGAGGGTGTCGGCGCGGCGCTGATCCTGCCGTCGATCGTCGCGCTGGTGGCGGGCAACTTTCCGGCTGAGCGCCGTCCTGCGGCCTATGGCCTGGTGGCGGCTGCCGGAGCGATCGCGGTCGCGCTCGGACCGCTGATCGGCGGGCTCGCGACGACCTATGCGTCCTGGCGCTGGGTGTTCGTCGGCGAGGTGGTGCTCGTCCTGGTGATTCTGGTGCTCGCGCGCCGCGCCGAGGACGAGCCTCCCGACCGGCGCCCGCAGATCGACCTGATCGGCGCCTTCCTGTCTGCCGCCGGCCTGGGCGTGTTCGTGTTCGGCGTGCTCAGGTCCGGAACCTGGGGATGGGTGGTGGCGAAGTCGGGCGCGCCTAAATGGTTCGGAATATCGCCGGTGCCGTGGCTGATGGTCGGCGGGCTCGTGCTGGTCTGGTCGTTTTTGCATTGGGAGGCGCGCATGGTGGCGCGCGGCAAGGAGCCGCTCGTCGATCCGGCGCTGCTGCGGAACCAGCAGCTGGACGGCGGACTGACGATGTTCTTCTTCCAGTACCTCCTTCAGATGGGGATCTTCTTCCTGATCCCGCTCTACCTGTCGGTGGCGCTCGGGCTATCGGCGATCGCCACCGGGGTGCGGATCATGCCGCTGTCCATCACCCTGCTGGCGGCGGCCCTTCTGATTCCGCGATTGTGGCCGGACGTCTCGCCTCGGTTGGTCGTGCGGGTCGGGATCTTCGCGATGCTGCTCGGAATGCTGGTCCTGCTCGCCGCGATCGACGTCAACGCTGGGGCAGAGATCGTGACCGTGCCACTGCTCCTCGTCGGGCTCGGCATCGGTGCGCTGGCATCGCAGCTGGGCGCCGTGACCGTCTCGGCCGTCCCCGACGAGCAGAGCTCGGAGGTCGGCGGCGTGCAGAACACCGTCACCAATCTGGGCGCATCGCTGGGCACAGCCCTCACAGGCTCGGTCCTGATCGCCGTGCTGACGGCCTCGTTCCTGACGAACATCGAGATGAACAGCGCGGTCCCACAAAGCGTCAAAGACAAGGCCAAGACCGAGCTGGCCAGCGGCATCCCGTTCATGTCGGACAAGCAGCTCGAGGCCGCAGCCAAGGAAGCGGGCGCGAGCTCGGAGGTGACCAAGGCGGCGCTCGACGCCAATGCCGAAGCCCGCCTCGACGGGCTGCGCGCCGGCCTGACCATCCTGATCCTGATCGCAGCCATCGCGATCTTCTTCGTCGGACGAATACCAACCCGACAGCCCGGCTCCGAGCCGGCCCCCGTCTAGCGGCGGCGGTATACGGCCCGCCACCTTTAGATCGGCCCTGCCGGCCGGCTGCGGCTGCTCCTGAGCCTTATGCCGGCGCCGCGGCTGTGTCCGCTCGACCTGCGCGCTCAGCCGACGCGGCCGCCGCCACAGCCGACGCGGGGACCCGCCCACGGATCAGGTCCGCCGCGCGCTCGGCGATGGCGATCGTCGGCGCGTTCGTGTTGCCGCGCGGCACGGAAGGCATCACCGACGCATCGACGACGCGCAACCCCTCGAGCCCGTGGACACGCAGCTGGGGGTCGACGACCGCCAGCTCGTCGACGCCCATCTTGCACGTGCCCACAGGGTGGTACAGGGTCTGCAACGTGAGCCGCACGTGGGCGAGCAGGTCCTCGTCGCTGTCCCCTTCCGGCGCGAACACGGGCCGCTGCGAGTAGCGCGCGAGCGGCTCCGTGTGGGCGATTTGCTCAACCAGCCGCACCCCGTCGATCGCGGAGCGGCGACCCTCCTCCTCAGCGAGGTAGTTATGGAGGATCAGGGGCTTCGCCAACGGGTCAGGGGAGATCACCGCGACCTGTCCGCGGGATTGCGGCTTCAGCACGCACGCGCCGGCCGCCCAGCCGTGCTCTGGCGGCGGAAGCAGGCCCTCATCCGCGGCAACCGCCTCGACTACGACGAGTGGCGCGACCGGACCAGGAACGACGTTGGTGCTCCGGACGTCCAGTTCCACGCCGGCGCCGCGCTGTTCCGTCCCCATCTTGCCCCTCTCGAGTTGCCGTGGATCGCGCCTTGTCGATTGTCGCGGCCCGGGCACGTCCCGGGCAAGCCGTTGCTATCGGGCTGATCGACGCGCGAACTCGTACGGCTCGGACAGTCTCCTCGGACTCCGAGACCGCGAGCGCGGAGGGGAAATTGGGCGAGCGTCTCGGAGTCGACCGGGGAGGCTAGGCGTGGTCGCGACGGCCCCGAGTGAGCATGACCAGGATCAGTCCGATGACCGCGGCGAGGCAGACAAATGCCACGCGGTGGCTGCTCGATTTCGGCCCAGTCGGGATCGGAGCGACCGGTCGCGAGGCATCCTGGCGCGGACGGGGCTGATCGTGATTCCGGGGCGGAACCGCGCTTACAGGCGGACTCTCGCGTTCGGATTCCTCGGGGGGTTGCTCGGTTGGTGAAGGCTGCTCAGACAGCATCGCGCGGTCTTGGCTCGCGGCTACCGCTTCGGCGGGAGCGTCGTCTGCCGGGGAGGGATCGGCACCATCGTCGGCGGCGGAGTCCTGGCTAGCGATGTCGCTTCGGTTGTGCGCTCCGTTTGGAACGACGGCCGGCACGTATCCGAACCGCAAAGTCGCGGGCGGTTGTGGAGCAACGTCATCGTTCGTTCCAGAGCCTTCCGCGTCAGGCCGCCTTGAAAGTTCCGTCGCCCGGAAACTTGCCACCGTCGCCTGGGCAGGGGTGTCATCGGACGGGGATCGATCCCGGCCGTTCTCGGAGACGCCGGGGACGGTGTGTTCCTGGGAAGCGTAAGGCTGGGCTGGAATCGCGATCGCCCTGGGAGCGGCGTCCGCCGCCGCCTCGCCAACCTTGCTCGCAGCACCTGCTTGCCGATCAGCCAACCTCGAGATGTCGGACAGCGAACCCAAGTTTCGGCCACACGACGGGCAGAAGTGGAAATCGCTTGCGGACGCCCCGCAGCCCGGACATACCCTCTCAATTTGCTCGGTCATGCGACCAGACTCCTTTTTCGTGTTCCCTGCTGCCCCTATCGGACCCATCGCGCAGGACCTTGAGACCCAGCGGCCGCCACAATGGTCGTAATGGCCGAGCACTACCAACGTCCGGGATGGGTCACGACCAACGTTTTCAACCGGCTTGTGGCCGCGCTCACGCGCATGGGCATCAGCCTTTACGGATCCCGCATTCTGGAGGTCAAGGGCCGCAAATCCGGCGAGTGGAGGCAGACGCCAGTCAACCTCCTACGCTTTGAGGGGGCCGAATACCTGGTGGCCCCGCGAGGTCAGACGCAGTGGGTAAAGAATCTCCGTGCCACTGGTCAGGGCAGGTTGCGCGTCGGTAGACGCACGGAGACGTTTAGCGCTGCGGAGCTCGCGGATGACGACAAGCCACCGCTACTGCGGGCCTACTTGAAGAAGTGGAAATTCGAGGTAGGGGTGTTCTTCGGCGGCGTCGGACCAGATTCACCAGATGAAGAACTCCGTCGGATCGCGCCGGATCACCCGGTCTTCCGGCTTACCGAGAGCTGATCACACAAGCCGGGCGGCTCGTGACGATCAATCCTCGAGGTTGTCGACGATCTCGTTGGCCCGCGACCACTGCTCAGGCGGGACGACGAGATAGATGTCGCCGCGACCGAAGCGATCCAGTGGGTGGTCGGCGAGGCAGCTGGCATCGATCCCCAGCTCACGTAGCCGATCGCGCCATGCGACAGCGCTTGCCTGATCCTCGAATGTGCTCACGGTCTCCCAGCCCTCCAGGCGAGGATCACCGACGGCTACCGCCGGCTCCTTCGACTTAGGGGTCTTACGGAAACGGGGCAAGGGCACCTCACAAGCGTACGTCGTATCTGAGCGAGCCAACGGTTGGATAACGGCCTGGCGCGTGACCGCTCTCGCCTGCGCCGTTTCAGGATTGGCTTGCGGGCCTACCAGGTACTGCCGACGCAGCCACCCGGGCTTTCAGCACCGGTGCCGGTCGAGCACGTGAGGGACACAGTGCCGCTGGTTTCGGCCAACGTGAACTTGTCGCCTGTCGAGGAAGAGGTCGAGACGAGCGTGTAGCCCGTGGTGCCGTTGCCGGTCACGGTGGTCAGCGAGGCGCTGGCGCCGGTGTCGCCGAGCGTAGGCTCGATCGCCGTCAGGTCAGACAGGCTGGAGGTGTAGGTGCCGTTGTGGTCGGTGGCGTAGGTCTCCATCGCCGTCTGAGCGGTCTTCACCTGCGACTTCGCTGCGGCGTCATATGCCTTGCCGCGCTGGTTGAGGAACGCGGGGATCGCGATCGCGGCAAGGATGCCGATGATCAGGATCACGACGAGGAGCTCGATCAGGGTGAAGCCCTTCTCATCCTCGGCACGGTGGAGCTTTTGGCGCATTGGTTGATAGACGGTTGGGGATGCTGGTCTCGCTGGAGATATCATCGGCAGTGAGCTGTCAAGCGTTGATTTGAAGGCCCGCAGAGCGGACACTAAACCGTCCGGGTGCTAGCGAACCGCACGACGGCTGGTGGGATCCGAGTTGCAGGGAAAGAGCCCCGTAGCCGCGTGGTGTTAGACCAGGTTAGGCGAGGCTCGACGGACTCACTCATATTTGCGGCTGAGCGCGGGGCGGTGAACGGGTCAGCTGTCGGTCGACTTGATCATCACCGGGACTGTGTCTTTCCCGTCGATGTCGTAATAAATGCCGGGGAAGGTCTGGAACTTTCCGCTGATGTCGTTGTGCAGATGCGACTCGTTGAAAGTCAGCGCGCCCCAGCCAGTGTCCACGACATCGAAGACGGCGCCGCCGCCCTCTCTGGCACCGTTGTTGTCCATCACGGTGCCGGCGATCATCACGTTGTCGTCCCGGCCGTCGAGGTAGATGGCGCCGCCGCTGCCGCCGCCCGGCGTGCCGCTCGAGGCCGGGTTGGCCCCCCGGCCTACGGCCTTGTTGTTGATGAACTCGCTGTTGAGGACGTCCCACTGGACGCTGATGCTGCTCAGCGCCCCGCCGTTGGAGCAGCGGCCGCCGCGGAACGTGTCGTCGGTGATGTATACGGGGCGGTTGTCGTACTGGGCCAGGGCCCGGATCGCGCCGCCGCCGAGATCAGGGCCGTAGGTGTAGCACCGGTTGTCGACGAACCGCGAGTTGACCGCCCTGAACTGGCCGCCCTCGACGTAGATGGCCCCCCCGCCGTCGACGCCGCCATACCAGCACTTCGGGATGTTGGCCGTGCAGGTGGCCTGATGCGCGTCGCTGTAGCCGTCCTCGAAGGTGATGTTCTGCACCACGATCTGCGGATACGGCTGGTTAACGCAGTCATCGGTCGACCAGGTGCCTGCGCATGTGTTCGCGTAAAGGATTCGGCGCTTGCCGCCTCCGCTCAGGGTGATCCGGCCGCCGCCATCCAGCACGACCCGGCGCCGGGTCTTGATCACTCGAGGGGTCGTGGTCATCACGATGGTGACGGGCTTGGACCCGCAGTTGAACGTGATGATGCCGCCCGCGGCAACGTCGCGCACCACGGCGGCCGACGTGCAACTGGCCGGCCTGCCGTTCCCGATCACGTGGTTGGGATGCCTGGTATTGACCGCGCGCCCGGCCGGCGGCACATAGAAGTGCCCCGTGGGGTTTCCAAAGTCAGGCACCGCTGCCGCAGACGTGGTCCCAACTGTCGCGGTCGCGGCATGCGGCGCGGGCACCGACATGGCCGACGTCACGCCGTATCCGATGGTGAGCGCTCCGACTAGCGCCCCGGCGCCGACCAGGGTACCCAGCAAAGTTCCGAAACCGCCGACCCGCCTCATGGCGCCCGATGGTAGTGCAGAGGTGGTGAGCGTCAGCGCGGTCTCCGGCAACGTTGCGGCGACGCGGGAACGCTCCGCCCTACCGCCAGGGATCGACCTGCTCGTGGCGACGGAGGAGTGCGGGCTAGTGCACGGGCGCCGGGGTCGTCGCGACCGGCTGGGCGAGACCGATCATCGCGTCGCGTGTGACAAGCGCAGCCAACTGCTCCTCGTTCATCTCCTGGGTCCCGGCCGGACGGATGGGGATCACGAGGTAGCGGATATCCGCAGTGGAGTCGAGCACCCGAAGCTCGACGTTGTCATTGAGCTCCACCCCGAACTCGCTTAGCACGCCGCGCGGATCGGAGACGGCGCGCGACCGGTAGGAAAGACTCTTGTACCAGTCCGGAGGTGGACCGAGCAGCGCACGCGGATAGCAGGAGCAGAGCGTGCACACGACCATGTGATGTACGGCGGGGGTGTTCTCCACGGCCATTACGACCGGCGACGGTCCCGGGTCGAGACCGAGCTCGAGCGCCGCCGCACGCGCGTCCCCTAATAGGCGCTCTTTGAACTCCGGATCGATCCAAGCTCGCGCGACGAGCCGTGCTCCGTCCGCGGGCGAGCGCGACACCAGCCAGTCGATCATCTGACGCACATCCTCGCGGCGGACCGTACCCTTCGCGACCAACAGCTCCTCGAGCGCGCGCACGCGCGCCGCCGCCGCGGGCTCGTCACCGTCCGTGATCGGCGGGTGGTCGTGGTCGTGCTCGCTCACTGCGCTTCCTCCAACCAATGCTCGAACACGTCGGCGTAGATCCGATCGCTCGCGCGACCCTGGTAGCCGTACCAGACGTCGCGCTGAACAAACCCGACCAGATACAACGGCTGTTCCGGGAGCCCGTCCCCGCCATACGCCCGCGTCTCCGGATTCGGAAAAGAGGCGTGGGCGCGCTCGATCGTGCCCGTCTTGCCCTTCAGGTAGCCGGGAGTGCGATGGTGGCCTTCATGCGCCCGGGCCGCAACTCGGACCCGCTCGCCGACGCGATACCTCATCCGCCCAGCCTCCGATCGAGCTCACCCGGCTCGAGCATCCCCTTCTCGGTCAGAACCGTCTCCAGCGAGTAGAGCCACCGCTCGTAGTACGAAGCACGCTCGTACTCGTCTGGCGGCATGCTCTCGATACCGCGCCGCAGCTCGTCGACGTTCATCACACCCTCCCGGTTGAGCGCGCCGACCAGCGCGTCGGTCAGCAACTCCCAATCGGCGAGCTCGTGCTCGCTTCGATCGATCGCGGCGTCCACCGGCCACCCACCGCGGTCATGCACGGCTCGCTCCATCTGCCGATCGTAGCCGAGCATCACTCCTCGAGGTTGGGGGAGGCGAAGCTGTAGTCTGGGGTCGTCGGAGGAGCGGAGAGACGAGAGGGAATATCGATGAGCGAAACCAGTCAGTTCATCATTGGCACCGAAGTCGCTTGTACCGACGGGGTTTGCGGGGATCTGAGACGCGTGGTCATCGATCCCGTCGCCCGCGCAATCACTCACCTCGTCGTCGAGCCAAGCCATCGGCGAGACGCCGGACATCTTGTGCCAATCGATCTCGTGACCTCGACGGCGAAGGTGATCGAGCTGGGATGTACCACGTCCGAGTTCGAGGCGCTCGAGGCCGCTGACGAGACTCAGTTCCTTTCGGGGGGCGGCGGGCAATTGGGCTACGCCGAGGACGAGTCGCACTCGCTGCCTTACTACGGTCTTGCCACGCGCGACATGGGCACCCGTGTGACCGATTTGGGGATCAAGGCCAACCCAAACGCTGATGCCCATGGGGTCAGCTACGACCATGTGCCCGTGGGTGAAGTGGAGGTGCGCCGTGGCGATCACGTATATGCCAGCGATGAGCCTGTCGGGCGGGTCCAAGGACTGGTGATCAATCCCAGCGATCATCACGTGACACACATCCTGCTCGACGAGGGCCACCTATGGGGCAAGAAGAGGGTCGCCATTCCAATCAGCGATGTGAAACGCGTCGGCGCGATCATTCGGCTGAACCTCACGAAGGACGAGGTCCAGGACCTGCCACCGGTCGACGTCGATAACCCGAGTGATCCGGGCGGGCCAGGAGCGGCCGCCGACTAGCTCGAGTCGGTCGAAGGCACAGGCTCAGCGGGAGCGACCGAGATGCGTCGCGCCCATCGCTGGGGGCGTAGGTGCGCGTGCACCGTGACCACGGTGGGCGTTCTGGCCATCCCGAGCGGGCTCCAGGTCATCCCAAGCTGGCGCTGATCGACCCTGGTGCTCGCGTCGACCTCGATCTGATCGTCGACTTGCCGCATGGCGGGCCGGAGCTCAAGCGCCACTCGGTCGCCGGCCCCGAGGAGTTCCCCCTGTACATGGAGGTGGCCGTCATCGGCGTCGCTCACGTGGCTTGAGACGCCTCGCATCCGGGGGCCACCTAATCCCAGCCCCCGAACCCTCGTCCCACAACTCCAACCCAATGCCAGGGCACGCCAGTCGACCCGACTCGGGCCTGATTGCCACGCTCTCCGTACCGGTGGGGAAGTCTCGCCGGCCGTTCCGGCGCGGTGCCGGCTGAGTCGGCGCTCGTCAGGGCGCGGACCAAGACCGCTTCCGAGCGCGCGTTGGGTTTGTGGTGCCCCGAGGTTTTTTCTAGTCTTTGACATATTCGTACACCGCCCGCGGGCCTGGACTGACGGGAGGAGGTGATTTGGTTGCGTAAGTACCGTGGCCGGCTGACCGAGCCGATGGTGCGCGAGAACGGCGCGCTTCGCCCGGCGAGCTGGGATGAGGCGCTCGATTTCGCGGCGGCGGGTTTGTCCCGGGCTCGGAAGCACGACACGACGCGCTCATTCGGGATGTTCAGCTGCTCGAAGGCCTCGAACGAGGTCAACTTCTTGGCGCAGAAGTTCGTGCGTTCTGTGATGGGGTCGAACAACATCGACTCGTGCAACCGCACTTGACACGCTCCTAGCGTCGTCGGTCTGGCGACTGTGTTCGGTGCGGGCGGCGGGACGTCGTCCTATAGAGAGGTCGAGGACACGGATCTGCTGATCCTGTGGGGGTCGAACGCGCGCGAGACCCACCCGATCTTCTTCCACCACGTGCTCAAAGGGGTTCGTCGTGGGGCGTCGCTGTACGTAGTCGATCCGCGCCGCACCGGCTCGGCCCAGTGGGCTGACACTTGGCTTGGACTGGATGTCGGCACCGATATCGCGCTGGCGAACACGGTCGCCCGCGAGATCATCCACGCGGGACTGGCGAACCAGAACTTCATCGATCATGCGACGTCCGGCTTCGAAGACTTCCGCGCTGCCGTGGAGCCGTGGACCCTCGAGCAGGGCGAGCGGGTCACGGGCGTTCCCGCGGAGACGATTCGCGAGCTCGCGCATGCGTACGCGCGCGCGGATCGAGCGATTCTGTGTTGGACGCTCGGGATCACCGAGCACGTGACCGCGGTCGACAACGTCCTGTCGTTGATCAACCTCGCGTTGCTGACCGGGCACGTCGGGCGGTACGGCTCGGGTCTGAACCCGCTGCGCGGCCAGAACAACGTCCAGGGGGGCGGCGATATGGGCGCGATCCCGAACAAGCTGCCGGGCTTCCAGGATGTCCAGGACGATCGCGACGCCCGCGGCCGGTTCGAGGCCGCGTGGGGCGTTCAGCTGCCGCCTGAGCGTGGCTGGCATCTCTCGCAGATGTTCGAGGCGATGGAGCGCGGCGAGCTGCGGACGTTGTATGTGATGGGGGAGAACCCCGCGCAGTCCGAAGCGGACTCAAAGAAGGCCCTGGAGTGTCTGGAGGGGCTCGACTGCCTGATCGCCCAGGACATCCTGATGACGAAGACTTGCGAGATGGCGGACGTGGTGCTGCCGGCGTCGGCGTCGTGGTGCGAGGTTGAGGGCGGGACCGTGACCAACAGCGAGCGCCGCGTGCAGCGGATGAGAAAGGCGCTGGACCCGCCCGGCCTGGCGCGCGACGATCACTGGATCCTGTCCGAGCTGGCCCGCCGGCTCGGGCACGATTGGGGGAACCCAACGCTCGAGGAGGCTTGGGATGAGTTGCGGTCGCTGAGCCCGATGCACCGCGGGATGAGCTATCGGCGGCTCGAGGAGCTCGGCGGAATCCAATGGCCGTGCCCGAGCGAGGATCATCCCGGGTCGCCGTTCCTCCACGGCCGGCTGTGGGACGAGCCTGTGGGGGAACCGCGGGCGCCGTTCTCGGCCACCGAATGGGTGGCGCCAATCGACGAGCTCAACGACGAGTTCCCGATACGGCTGACGACCGGGAGGCGCCTTGACTCCTACAACACCGGCGTGCAGTCCAACCTGTACAGCTCCCCGCTTCGTCGGGGCGAGACGCTGGACCTCTGTCCGGAGGACGCCGAGGAGCTCGGGGTGGAGCCGGGCGAGATCGTGCGGATCAGCTCTCGCCGCGGGGCGATCGACGCGCCGGTGCGCATCGACTCGGGTCTTAGGCCGGGGCTTGCGTTCATGACCTTCCACTTCCCGGATCAGGTCGATGTCAATTTGCTCACGATCGACGCCACCGATCCGAAGTCGGGAACGGCTGAGTTCAAGGCGACCGCGGTTCGCGTGGACAAGCTGAACGGCGACAGCCGGGAGGCCGCCGCGGTGGCCGGCAGCGAGGCCCGCGAGTAGCGTGGACGTTCGCCTGCTTGACGCCGAGCCGACGGCCGACGAGCGGGCAGCCGTGGACGCGTTCCTCGGACCGCCGGTGTCCAGCTGGGCGGGCGCGGATCGGGTGGAGAACGGGCACTCCGCTCACGGGGGCCATTCCGCGCGTGCCGAGCGCCATCAGCTGCTGCCGACGCTGCACGCGCTCCACGAGCGTGCGGGTTGGATCAGCCCGGGCGGACTGAACTATGTGGCCCGGCGGCTGACGATCCCGCCCGCTGACGTGTACGGCGTGGCGACGTTCTACGCACTGTTCTCGGTCGAACCCCGGGTGCCCCGCGTTGTGCACGTGTGCGACGACGTCGTGTGCCGCTGTGCCGGCTCTCAAGCTCTGATCGCCGCCCTGACCGAGCAGGTCGGACCGCACGGGTCCGAGATCGGCGGGACCAGCTGGACGCCGAGTCCGTGCCTGGGCCAGTGCGACCGGGCGCCGGCGGCCATGCTCGTCGAGTCCGGTCGGGTTCCGCTCGCGCGCGAGCTCCCGGCTGTCGAGGCTATGGGCCTGCTTGAGGTGATGGGCGGGGCCACGCCGTCGGCTCCCCGCCCGGCGGTGCCGCCCCAATCCGGTCAACCGGGTCTTCGTCTGCTGCAGCGGATCGGGGTGGTCGATCCCGAGAGCTTGGACGACTATCGCGCACACGGCGGCTACACGGCACTCCGGCGCGCGTTCGAGCTGGGCCCCGAGGGCGTCATCCGTGAGGTGGTCGACTCCAAGCTGATGGGCCGCGGCGGCGCGGCGTTCCCGACCGGTCGCAAGTGGGAGGCTGTCGCGCGCCAACCCCGGCGCCCGCACTACCTGCTTTGCAACGCCGATGAGTCCGAGCCGGGCACGTTCAAGGATCGGGTGATCCTCGAAGGCGATCCGTTCTCGGTGATCGAAGCGATTACGATCGCGGCCTACGCGACGGGCTGCGAGCACGGCTACGTCTACCTGCGCGGCGAGTACCCGCTCGCCCATCGGCGGCTCGAACGGGCACTCAAGCAGGCGCGCGAGCGCCACCTCCTGGGCGAGAACATCCTCGGCCGCGACCTGCGTTTCGACATCGAGCTGCACAAAGGCGCCGGCGCATACATCTGCGGTGAGGAAACGGCGGTCTTCGGTTCGCTCGAGGGCTATCGCGGTGAGCCGCGCAACAAGCCTCCGTTCCCGGTCGAACGGGGGCTCTTCGGCCAGCCGACCGTCGTCAACAACGTCGAGACGCTCGTCAATGTGCTGCCGATCGTGCTCGAGGGCGGTGTGGCCTTTGCCGCCATCGGCACCGAGCGATCCACCGGACCCAAGCTGTTCTGCGTTTCAGGCGCGATCGAGCAGCCGGGGACGTACGAAGTGCCGTTCGGAACCACTCTGCGCGAACTGCTCGGGCTTGCCGGCGGCGTGCCGTCAGGCCGGACCCTGCGCGCGGTGCTGCTCGGCGGCGCCGCCGGCAGCTTCGTTACCCCCGCGGCCCTCGACCTTCCACTCACGTTCGAGGCGACCCGCGATGCCGGCACCACGCTCGGTTCCGGAGTCGTGGTGACGATCGACGAGCAGGTCGACCTCGGCCGGCTGCTGATGGTGATCGCGGCATTCTTCCGCGACGAGAGCTGCGGCCAGTGTGTCCCGTGTCGCGTCGGCACCGTCCGCCAGGAAGAGGCGCTCGCGCGTCTGCTATCGGGCCGCACTCGCGGCACGGTGCAGGACGAGCTGGCGCTGATCGCGGAGATCGGCGAAGCGATGCGCGATGCTTCGATCTGCGGACTCGGTCAGACGGCCTCGTCCGCGATCGAGTCGGCCATCACGAGACTTGGCGTCTTCAACGGAGGAGCACCCGCGTGATCGAACTGCCAATGGTTTCCGCGCATGTCCCCGCGCGAGCGGTGAGGCTGACGATCGACGATCAGCACGTCGAGGTGCCGGAGGGATCGACGATCCTCGAGGCGTGCGCCAAGGTCGGGATCGACACCCCGACGCTGTGCTACGGCGAGACCCTGACCCCCGCGAACGCGTGCCGGATCTGCGTGGTCGAACTGGAGGGCGCTCGCGCGCTGGTGCCGGCCTGCTCGCGCAAGGTCGAGCCCGACATGGTGATCCACACCGACACGCCCCGGGTGCGCCACAGCCGCAAGATGGTGATCGAGTTCCTCGCCTCGTCGGTCGATCTGTCGGTCACGCCGAGTGCACAGGACTACGTGCGGCGCTACGACGCCCATCCCGAGCGTTACGGCCCGCCCGCGCCGCCCGACGCCGAGCGCGACCACAAACGCACCGGTCACCACGATGAGCCTGATGGGCAGACTGCCGCCACGGTCTACGCGCCGGCCAAGGTCGATAACGACCTGTACGTACGCGACTACTCCCGGTGCATTCTCTGCTACAAGTGCGTCGACGCCTGCGGCGAGCAGTACCAGAACACGTTCGCGATCACCGTTGCCGGGCGCGGCTTCGACGCGCGGATCTCCACCGAGTACTCCAACCCGCTGCCCGAGTCCGCCTGTGTCTACTGCGGCAACTGCATCGCGGTGTGCCCGACCGGCGCGCTCATGTTCCGCTCCGAGCACGACCTGCGCGAAGCCGCCGCCTGGGACGAGTCCCGCCAGACGCAGACCGACACGATCTGCCCCTACTGCGGTGTGGGGTGCAACCTCATCCTGCATGTCCAGGACAACCAGATCGTCAAGGTCACCTCACCCGACGACCACGACATCACGCGCGGCAACCTCTGCATCAAAGGCCGCTTCGGGTTCCAGCACATAGACCCCAAACCGAACCCGCCCGACGACACGTGAGCGAAAGCCGCGCCGACCCGCTCGCGGCCGGGATGATCAGGACGGTGCTCCACGACGGGCGCCGCGACGAGGTAGCTGTCGAGGAGCCACTGGAGATCCGCGTTGACGGCGTGCCGCTCGTCGTCACCATGCGCACTCCCGGTCACGACGAAGAGCTCGCGCTCGGCTTCCTCTACGGCGAGGCTCTGATTGACGAGCCTCGCCGCGCGGGGCCGGCCGACGACTTCGCGGCTAATACCGTCGAGGTTGACGGTCCACTCACCCGCGACCCCGGCGAGCGACGCTTCTACACGACGTCATCGTGCGGCGTGTGCGGCAAAGGAGCGCTCGAAGAAGTGGCTGTCAACGCCCCACCCGCCGGGCCCGGTCCGCGCGTGGACCGCGCGCGCCTGGCGACACTCCCCGATCGGTTGCGCCAACCAACATTCGAGCGGACCGGGGGACTACACGCCACCGGACTGTTCACGGCCACGGGCGAACTGCTCATCGCCCGCGAAGACGTCGGCCGTCACAACGCGATGGACAAGGTCATCGGCCGAGCGCTACTCGACCAGCTCCTGCCACTCAGCACAAACATCCTGTGCGTGAGCGGCCGGCTGTCGTTCGAGCTCGTCCAAAAGGCCGCGGTAGCCGGCGCCCCGATCCTCGTCGGCGTCGGAGCCCCAAGCTCGCTCGCGATCCAGCTCGCGGCCGACCGCGACATGACGCTCGGCGGATTTGCCCGTCACGGAACCGTCAACATCTACACGGGCGCGGAGCGCGTGCGCTCCTGACCCGCGCTCTCCCCGAGAACTACATCGCTGAACTCGAGTTCGACAACACCGAGGACTTGCAAGCGGCCCTCGGGAGTGCCGAGGGACAAGCTGCGGCGGGCGACGTCGGGACGTTGGCCAGCGGCGGCGCCACGCTCATGATCGCCGAAGCCTGACGAGCGCACCGGTCACGGATCGTCCACCGCGCCCAGTGTGATCGCCACCACCTCGTTCCAGTAGCGAGCGCCATGCTCGGCGCTCGCCTGTGGCGGATCACCGATCACGCCGTTCTCCGAAATCGAGTGGACGCCGCTACCGAAGATCGCGCCCACGGCGCATTCCATGTCTCCCGTGTAGCCGGCGGCGCCGCGTTCGAGATGGACGAGCTCGGGGTGGATCGACATCACCATCGACGTCTCCCATTCCCCGGCGTGGAGGCCGCCCTCGGCGAGCGGGACATCGTGCTCCTGCACCCCCAACTGGGCCACCGTCAACAGCGCGCCGAGATCGGTCAACGCACGGATCTCCACCCCGTCGATCGGCCCGAGCTTGTCCAGCGCAGCCGCGAGTGGGCGGAAGTTCCCACCGCGCGTAGGGAGCAGCGTCGGTCGCGAGCGGCATGTGCGGTCCGTGCTGCTCGGTGGCAGCGAACGCGATGACTACCGTGTCGCGACCGCCGTCGAGTTCCTGCTTCACCTCCGGCCATGACAGCTGGTCAAGCGAGCCTGAACAGCGCCGGGTCCGCGGTCGAAGACTAGAACGGTGAACGTCTCCGTGTGCGAAGCGTATTAGGGTGCCGATCGTCCAATTGCTGGAGCCACTGACGCACAGGGAGCGGGATTCGGACCACCCGCGGCCGCAGATGCGCCGCGACCGGTGGATCGACCTCTGCGGCCAGTGGGAGTTTGCGTTCGACGATCGCGACGCCGGTGTCGACGAGCGGTGGTATCACGCGGACCTCGCCCAACCGGGGCCGTTCGATCGTGAAATCCGCGTGCCGTTCGCGTGGCAGTCACGGCTCTCCGGCGTCGCCGAGGACGCGAACGCCGCGCACGACATCGTCTGGTACCGGCTGCGGTTCGAGCAGCCGGCCCTGTCGGAGCGCGAGCGGCTGATCCTCAACTTCGATGCCGTCGATTACGAGGCGACGGTGTGGGTCAACGGCGTCCTCGTCGGGAGCCACCAAGGAGGCCAGACCGGCTTCTCGGCGGACGCCACCGCGGCGCTGCGGCCCGGACGCAACACCGTCGTCGTCCGCGCACGTGACTACGCATTCGACCCCTCACTCCCGCGCGGTAAGCAGGACTGGAGGAAGATTCCCTCGGGGATCCTCTACACGAGGACGACGGGCATCTACGGAATGGTGTGGGCGGAGGTCGTCGACGCGCTCCACGTCGCGGGCATGCGGTTGACGCCCGACGTGGACGATGGTTGGCTCGGAGTTGTCGTCGCGTTGAACGGCTGGGAGCCGGGCGTCTCGGTCCGGGCGCTCGCGACGGTCGATGGCGCCGAGGCCGGCCGAGCCGTGCTCGCGCCGTCCGGAGAAGCCGGCGAGGCAGTCGGCCGGATCGATCTGACCGTGGCGCCGATCGCACTGTGGGAGCCCGCGCCGGGTCGGCCCGCCCTCTACGACCTTACGCTCGAGGTGCTCGACGCAGGCAGGGTCGTGCGTGACCGGGTGCTGGCCTACTTCGGCATGCGAAAGGTCGAGGCCGTGAACGGCCGGATCCGCGTGAACGGCAAGGAGGTGTTCCTCCGTGGCGTGCTCGATCAGCGCTGGAACGGCGACGGGCTGATGACCGTGGTCGGCGTCGATGACCATCGCCGCGACGTCGAGCTGGCGGTCCGTTGCGGCTTCAACTTCGTCCGCATCCATCAGCGGCGTGAGAGCCCCCGCTACTACGCCTGGGCGGACCGGCTGGGGCTGATGGTCAGCGGCGAGGCCGCCAACGCCTTTCACTTCACGCCGACGTATGTCGAGCGCATGACCAGCGAATGGATCGAGCTGGTCAAAGGGCTCTACAACAGTCCGTCCGTGGTGCTCTGGTTGCCACTCAACGAGAGCTGGGGCTGCCGGGAGCTTCGGGCGGACGACCGAGCCCCGGCGAACCCGTTCCAGGCACACCACGCCAGCGCCATGTACCAGCTGACGAAGTCCTTGGACCCAACGAGGCCATGCGCCTCAAACGACGGGTGGGAGCACACGGAGTCGGACTTCACGGGCGTCCACGACTACAGCTCCGCGGAAGCGCTGCGGAATCACGTCGAGGAACTGGATCGACCCGGCGGGATCGAGCGACTGCGGACCGAGCACGGCCGCCCATCTACATCGAGGGCAGCCGGCCGCGAGGCCGGGCGGTCATCTACACGGAGATCGGGGGACTGTTTCGTGGCTGCCCGGCGCCGGGAATCGGCTACCACACGTACAGCGATGATGAGGACTTCTACCGGCGGTTGACCGAGCTCGTCGCGGCGATGATCAGTGCGCGCAACGTCGCCGGATTCGTGTACACGCAGTGGATGGACGTCGAGTCCGAGACGAACGGCCTGCTCGCCGAGGACGGAACCCTGAAATGGGACCTCGACCGGCTCCGCGCCGCGATCACGCAGCCGCGGCGCTGACCCGTCAGGGATCCAACAGGCAGACCCCGGCGAGCCGACCGCGGTCGCGAACGCGCTCGATGGCATACCCACTCAGTTCGAGTTCGGTCAGCACGACGGCGGGAAACTCGATGCCGCGAGCTCGCAGCTCAGCGAACGACACGGGCTGCTGGCCGGCTTGGCGGAGCCGCTCGAGCGTCCGCTCCTGCTGCTCATCGCGGACCGCGATAGCCGGGACCGTCGGCCTGGGCGACGAGCCGTCCGGGCTTCGTATCGCTGAAATGACGCGCGAGATCACACAAGACACTGCACTACGCCCGTCCATACGGAGCCGAAAGCGACCCGAAGAATCTGTTAAGCGCGGAGACAGTCGGGCTGGATTGCGCCGCCGTGACGCGACACACTCGGTGGGCGCCCGACGCGAGAAGACGTGCCCCAGTCCTCACCAGCATGGCGCAGTGTGCGCCGGTGGCTGCTCAAGGCAGCGCTGGCAACGATCGCGCTGGGCGCGGTGCTGCTGATCGCGGCCGGCGTCTATCTGTTGACGCTCCCGGGGGTCGGGGACGCGGAGCGGCGCGTCGACAGGATCCTCGCGCTGCATCATGGAACCCGCAGCGGCGCACGGCTGCCGACGCGGGTCGGGGATGCCGTCGTCGCCACCGAGGATGAGCACTTCTACTCAAACGTCGTGGTGAACGTCGTCGACGGCGCCGGGCGGGCGGCGCTGGCGACCCTGCAGGCCAGCGAGGATCCAGGGGGAAGCACGATCGCCCAGCAACTGGCCAAGCAGCTCTACGGCCACGGGGGCGGGCTCGGCGAGACGCTGCGCGAGATCGGGCTCGGGGTCAAGCTCTCGCTGCAGTACTCGAAGCCGCAGATCCTCGACATGTACCTCAACGCGGTCTACTACGGCCACGGTTACTGGGGCGATGTCGCGGCCGCGCGCGGGTACTTCGGGAAGAGCCCGTACGGTCTCGACTGGGCCCAGGCGGCGTTGCTCGCGGGCCTGCCGCAGGCACCTTCGGCGTATGACCCGCTCGAACACCTCAAGCTGGCGAAGGAGCGCCAGCGCCACGTCCTCGACCGGCTGGTCGTCAACGACTACCTGACCGCCGCGCAGGCGAACGGCGCGTATGCGCAGCCGCTCGGCCTAAGGTGACCGGCGCACCGGGTTTGGGATAGATTCGCGCTTCACCTCGACCGGATGAAAGGTCCCTATGCCATTCGCCGAACTCAACGGGCAGCGCATCCGCTTCGATGACACCGGAGGAGACGGGCCGCCGGTGGTCCTCTCGCACGGGTTCCTGATGGACCGCGAGATGTTCGCGCCGCAGGTCGACGCGCTCGCCCCCGAGTTCCGCGTCATCACGTGGGATGAGCGCGGGTTCGGGGAAACCGAATTCGACGGCCAACCGTTCACCTACTGGGACTCGGCCCGGGATTGCCTGGCCCTGCTCGACCACCTCGAGATCGAGCAGGCCGTGCTCGGCGGCATGTCGCAGGGGGGCTTCCTGTCGCTTCGCGCGGCGTTGCTGTCCCCTGTGCGCGTCAGCGCGCTCGTCCTGATCGACACCCAGTCAGGGCTCGAGGACCCCGAGCGCCTGCCCGCCTACCGCCAGATGCAGCAGACGTGGCTTGCCGCCGGGGCGATCGACGAGCTCACGGAGGTGGTCGCCAACCTGATCATCGGCGATCCGTCCCTGAACGAAGTTTGGATCGCAAAGTGGAAGGTGCTTCCGCGCGAGGGCCTGGGACCGCCGGGCGACTGCCTGTTCGATCGAGACGACATCACGGACCGCTTGGACGAGATCTCCTGCCCGGCGATCGTGTTCCACGGTACCGCCGACGCGTCGATCGAGATCGAGAAGGGCGAGGAGCTCTGCCAGGCACTATCCGGCTGCCGTGGCCTCGTCCGCGTCGAGGGCGGCACCCACGCCTCCAACCTCACCAATCCCGACGACGTCAACGGGCCGCTGCTCGAGTTCCTGCGGTCCCTCTGAGCTTTCACCGATAGTAGGTATCCAGTTTCGAGGGCCGTTCGGCCTGAGCAGCGGCCCTTTCCTGACGGTCCGGCCGCGCGCGGCCGGACCTCACCGGGCGCGCCTCGTCAGAATGGCGATGATGGCCAGAGCACGCGCACCTCTGCCACAGTCGGCCCCCGTGGTGATCGTCGGCGGTGGCGTGATCGGTACCAGCTGCGCGTTTCACCTCGCCGAGGCTGGGGTGCGCGACGTCGTCCTGGTGGAACGGGCACAGCTGGGCTCAGGCTCCAGCAGCCGAGCCGCGGGCGGCGTACGCGCTCAGTTCTCCGACGCGATCAACATCGTGCTTGGCCAGCGGAGCCTCGAGGCGTTCGCCGAGTTCGCGCGCCGGCCCGGCTGGGAGATCGGACTGCATCGGGTCGGGTATCTGTTCGTGCTCTCGCGCGAGGAGGACGTCGAGGCGTTCGAGCGCAACGTGGAGCTGCAGAACCGGCTGGGAGTCCCGAGCCGGATCGTCGATCGTGAGACGGTGGGGGAGCTGTGCTCGCCGTTGCGCGTCGACGACGTCCTCGGCGGCGCGTTCTCGCCGTCCGACGGCCACGCCACACCTGACTCGGTAGTCCAGGGATATGCCGCCGGGGCGCGTGCTCTGGGAGCCCACCTGGAGACCGATTGCGAAGTGGTTGAGGTGGTCCTCGAGGGCGGCGAGATCCGCTCGGTCATCACAAGCAGGGGAGCGATCAAGACTGGAGTGGTCGTGTGCGCGGCCGGGGCGTGGTCGCGTGCCTGCGGCGAGATGGTGGGAGTCGACCTGCCCGTTACGCCACTGCGCCGCCAGGTCCTGTTCACGGAGCCGATGCCGGAGTTGCCGCCGCAGTTCCCGATGACGATCGACTTCGCCACCAGCTTCTATTTCCACCGTGAAGGGCCGGGCGTCCTGATGGGCATGGCCGCTCCGGGGGAGCGGTCGGGATTCGAGGTCGAGGACAACGACGACCTGATCCCGGCTCTGCTCGAGGTCGCCGAACGTCGCGCCCCGGCGCTCGCGCGGGTCGGCATCAGGGGGAGCTGGGCGGGCTTCTACGAGATGACGCCGGACCACAACGCGCTGATCGGCGAGGCGCCCGGCGTGAGCCGTTTCCTGTATGCCACCGGCTTTTCAGGCCACGGCTTCCTGCAGGCGCCGGCGGTGGGGGAGGTCGTCCGCGACCTGGTGCTCGACCGCGAGCCGTTCGTCGACGTGGCCCCACTGTCCGCCGAGCGGTTCGTCAAACCGGATGCCCTGCGGCCGGAGCTCAACGTCGTATGAGCGCGTCCCGCGAAGGCATCGTTACCGGCGGCGACCACTTGGCCGCGTTGGTATCGCCGCGCAGCTTGACCGTACGTCGAACCACGAGGAGACCAGCCCATGACAACCACGCACTCAGAGACCACCCTCGAGCTCGCATCGATGATCGGCGGGCAGCCGGCCGACGGCGGCGCCAGCAATTACGACTCGACGAACCCGGCCGACCTCGAGGACGTTGTGGCCAGGGTCCGACTCGGCGACGCGGCCACGGTCGTTGACGCCTGCCGCAGCGCGCGCGAGGCCCAACGGTGGGGAGCGGTACCGGCTCCGGTGCGTGGGAACGTGATCGCCAACGCCGCCGAGCTCGTCCGGCGCAACAAGGCCGTGCTGGCGGCGATCGTCACGCGCGAGGTCGGCAAGCCGACGGGGGAGGCACTCGGCGAGGTGCAGGAGGTGATCGACACCTGCGAGTTCTTCCTCAGCGAGGGCCGCCGGCTGTACGGCATGACCGTCCCGTCGGAGATGCCGGATAAGCAGCTGTTCACGTTCCGCACTCCGGTCGGGGTCGCTGCGATCGTGACCGCCGGCAACTTCCCGGTCGCGGTGCCGTCGTGGTACATCGCGCCGGCGCTTCTGTGCGGCAACCCGGTCGTATGGAAGCCGGCCGAGTACGCGTCCGCGTGCGCCCGGGCGCTCGCGGAGCTGTTCTGGCGCGCCGGCGTGCCCGGCGACGTCCTCAACCTCGCGCACGCCGACGGCGCGAGCACGTTCGACGGGCTCGAGCAGTCGCTCGAGCGAGGTCTCGTGCAGAAGGTCGGGTTCACCGGTTCGACCGAAGTCGGCCGTCGCATCGGCGAGCTCTGCGGACGGCACCTCCAGTCGCCTTGCCTCGAGCTCGGCGGCAAGAACCCACTGGTCGTGATGCCCGATGCGAACCTCGACCTGGCCGTCGAGGGTGCAGTGTTCAGCGGTTTTGGCACCGCGGGGCAGCGGTGCACGTCGCTCGGCACCGTGATCGTCCACAAGGGCGTCCACGACGAGTTCCTCGCGCGGTTCGCTCGGGCGACCGAGGAGGCCGCGATCGGCGATCCTACGGCTGACGTCCTGTACGGGCCGATGCTCGACGAGCGGTTTCTGGCCCGATTCGAGCGCGATTGGCTCGGGCTAATCCGTGACCACCAGTCGGTGCACGGCTCGACGGCCACGGGCCGGATCACGGCGACGCAACCGCGGGCCGGGTTCGTCGGCGGCGACCCCGAGCGCGGCCTGTACTGCCATCCGACGATCGTCAGCGGCGTGCGCGTCGACGACGAGCTCGCCAACACGGAGACGTTCGGCCCGCTGGTGGGCGTCGCCAAGTTCTCCGACTGGGAGGAGGCGATGGCGCTCGCGAATGGCCACGGGTACGGCCTCTCGAGCGCGATCTACACGAACGATCCGCGCAGCGCGTTCCGCTTCCGCGAGGAGATCACCGCAGGCATGGTCAGCGTCAACAACTCGACATCGGGAGCGGAGGCGCACCTGCCGTTCGGCGGCAACGGGAAGTCCGGCAACGGCGCTCGCCAGTCCGGCGTGTGGGTGCTCGACCAATTCACCCGCTGGCAGTCGATGAACTGGGACCTGGCCGGCAAGCTCCAGAAGGCCCAGATGGACGTGGCGGAGATCTCGGCGGATCTCGACTTCAGGTTGTGAGCAGGGCGGGGGCTAGAGCCCGGCGACGACGAGGATCTCTCCGCCGCGATCCGGCGTGACGACGAGCATGCTGCGCCGTGCCCGCTCGGGGCGCGGGCCTATCGGCCGGATCGTCAGCCACGCCGCCGCCCGGATCACCTCCCGCATCTCCATCTCGGCGAATGGCGCGCCCGCGCATCGACGGACGCCGCCGCCGAACGGAATCCACGACATCGGGTTCGGCTGTGGAGCTTCCAGCCATCGCTCCGGGCGGAACGCGGCGGCCTGGGGCCAGAGGTCCTCGCGGCGCATGGCCAGCCACAGGCAGGCGGCGACCTGGACTCCGGCAGGCAACGTGCGCCCGGCGATGCGCGCGGGCGCCAGCAGAAGCCTCGGTGCGATCGTGAGCGCGGGCCGCGCGCGCAGCACCTCCTTGACGACGGCGTCGAGGTAGGTGGGGTCCCCCTCGCGCAGGCGCGCCAGCACCGCGGGGTGACGGGCGAGGCGCTCGAACGCCCAGGCCAGGGATGCCGCCGAGCTGTCGTGCCCGCCCACGAGCAGCGCGACGAGCTGGTCGCGCAGGTGCCGGTCGGTGGGCCGGTTGCCGTCTTCGTCGCGCTGCTCGAGCAGCAGCGTGAGCACCGAGTCGCCACCCGGGTCAGCGCGCCGGCGGGCCAGGAACTCGAACAGCAGCGCATCGAAGCGCTCGACCGCGACCCGAAAGCGCCCCCACGGGCTGCGGGGCCCGAGGTCGCGCTGGATGAGCGCCATCGAGAGCATCCGCGGCAACGAGCGAACGCCGCCCAGCGTGCCCTCGATGACATCCCGGAGCTCCGCCTCCTCCCTGTCGTCGCGGACGCCGAAGACGACGCGCAGAATGACCTCCAACGTCAGCGATCGCATCCGCTCGAGCGCGATCACCGGGCCGCTCCACCCGCTCAGCTCGGCCCGGGCGAGCTCGCCGATCATCGGCGCGAACGCGCGCATCCGCGCCCCGTGGAACGGGGTCTGGAGCAGCCGGCGCTCGCGCAGGTGCTCTTCGCCGTCGAGCAGCAGGATCGAATGGGGTCCAGCAAACGGGCGCAGGAACTCCCAACTCTGGCCGGCGGGCGCGATCTCGGGGTCGAGGTGGAACACCTCGCGCACGGCGTCCGGATGCGAGAACAGCACCATCGGCTGCTCGGTCCAGTACGTCCGGATCGTTGCCGGGTCGCCAAACCGCTCGTGCACTCGGCGCATGAACGCTGCCGGCCGCGTCATCCACGCGACCGTCTGCCACGCGGCGGGTGCGCGCGGGCCGGGCGGTAGGTCCATGGCGCCGATGCTACGTGCGCGGTGCCCGGGCCGGCCAGCCGGCGCCGGGGCAGCTACCCGCGGGCCCCCCGCCGGAGTCGCACGGACACCAACGCCGCGCTCGCCGGCGGCACCAGCACCTGGTAGCCACCTGTGCTGCGGGCGACGGTCTCGATCGTCAGCGGGCCGTGCCAGCGGCCGTCGTGGCCGAGCTGCTGGCCCGCGAGCGTCATGCCCGAGACCGATGACGCCGAGGGCGCCAGCAGCCGCTCGACCTTCGCCGCCCCCGATCCGGGCAGGCTCACGCGAACGTTCGCGGACCGGCTTCCCTTGTTGATCAGCAGGACGTGCAACATCCCGCCGGACACTCGCACCGCCCAGGCCTTCAGATGCAGTGATGGATTCGCGTGCAGCTTGGCGTGGACCAGCTGCGGGTGGGAGCTGAGTGTCCGGGCGAACAGGATCATCCCGTACAGCAGCGGCCGCGCTCCGAGCCCCTGGCGGCTGAGCGTGAACGCGGCGTTGATCGCGTCCGTGCGGACGTGGATGTTCACGCCGTCGAGGCCGGCTCGGAGCAACTCGAGCAGCGCGTCCGGCGCCCACAGGGCGGTCGCGAACGCATTGCTGACGCCGGGCACGCCCTGGCAGGACACCGAGTTCAGCTCGGTCAGCCTGAACTTGTACCCGGCGCGGTGGGCCATCCGCACTGCGGGCATCATCCGGTGCGCCATGTCCGCCGTCGCGTGCTCGCTGAGCAGCCGCGCGATCGTCGGATAGCTCCCCGAGCGATGCTTGGCGCAGGCCGAGTACAGGTAGCGATGCGCGGTGACCGTCCCGAGCCCGCGATGGGGGCTGTCGAGCAGCGTCGAGATCCAGCCGGCGTTGCGCACCGGATTCGCCAGGGCCGGGCCGGCCAGGGGCACGCCGGGGGCGACCTTCGCGAGCGCCCTGCCGAACGAGCTGAAGTCGTGGGTATAGCTATCGGTCGAGACGTCGTCGGGGAGAAAACCGGGGCGGAATGGGGTCACCGCGACCGTCGCGAGCCAATTCTTGGGGCTGTAGTCGTCTGGCTCGTTCCCGATCTCAAACCCGCTGATACTCCCTCGAGGCAGTGCCCGCTCGGCCGCACGGGCCAGGCGCGCCGCCTTCTGGGGTGTACCAGTGATCAGGTTCAGATCGAAGATCAGCTTGACGGCGTCCCGGCGCACCAGGCGGCTCGTACGTCTGAGCACCTGCGGGGTCAACCCGATCGCCCACGGCGGCGTCCGCGCCGCGTTCGGCTCCCAGAACGTGTCGTCAGCCGAATTGCCGCCGACCCGGAGAATCAGCGGCCCATTGCCGCGGACACGCAGGAGCGACAGAACCCGCTCGAACAGCGGCAGGTGCTGCTCGTACACGGGCAGCGACGAGTACTCGGTCGAGATCCCGAAGAACGAGCGCGGGACGGTCGTCGTTCGCGCCGGTGACCCGATCCTCACCTCGGCTTGGGCCGACGCCAGCGTGGGCGCCGCTGCGCCCAGCGGCGTTGTCGTCGGTCCGACGAGCCCGATGTGCGGCGGCCTCGCGACCGCGCGGTTATGGTCGGGGACGGTGAGCAGCGCCGTGATTACCACCGCAAGCAGCCCGACCGCGGAAACCGCGACCGCCAGCGTGAGATGGCGGGCGCCGCCGCGGCGACCGGGGGTCGGTGGGCGTGCGACGCCGTCGTCGTTGTAATGGGGGGGAGGGGCGCTCATCGCGGCAGCGTCTGTCGGCCGCCGGCGATCAGTCGCCGGCCGATCGAGCTGAGCATAGGCTCAGATCCAGTTGTACCCGGGTTCAGGGTGTCCAGCATTAATGGGTCTTAAGAACGCTCGGGGGCAAGCGGACGCGCCACGCCGGTCAGGAAAGCTACGTCTGCTTGACCAAAGGGGTAGCGTGAGTCGTGAGGGAGGGTCGTGGTGTTCATGCGGGCTTTGCCGGCCGAGTGACAGAAGGGAGCTGATCGGAGATGGCGCAGTCGGAGATCGGTGGGAACCATTCCACCATCGGCAACGGCGGCGACACCCCTGAGGGGGACGATGGCGCGCCGGCCAAGGCTGAGCGAAAGACGAGAACCGTCACGGGCCATCCCGAGTCCCACGTCCCGCGGGACCGAGAGCCGAGTCCCTCCGCCGAGGAAGAGGACCGCCCGCCGTCGCGCTTTCAGAGCAACCGGCTGAGTCCGGCTGAGCGCGACAAGTCGATCACGGACGCCCGAGAGGTCAGATTTCCGGTGGCGCTGCGCGGCTACGATCGCGCTGCGGTCGATCACTACGTGCGGGAGGTCAACCGTTTGATCGCGGAGCTCGAGATCTCGTCGTCGCCCGAGTTGGCCGTCAGGCACGCGCTCGACGAGGTCAGCGAGGAGACGCGGGAAATCCTCCAACGCGCCCACCAGTCCGCCGAGGAGCTGACCGCGCGCTCGCGCGCCCGGGCCGACGAGCGGCTCGAGCAGGCCGAGGGCGAGGCGCAGGAGCTGCGCGAGACGAGCCAGCGCGAGGCGGAGGAGACGCGCGCGCAAGCAGCCGCTGAGGCGACCGAGACCCGTGAGCGGGCCGCAACCGAGGCCCACGAGGTCCGCGAAACGGCGTCGACGGAGGTGCGGGAGCTCCGCGAAGCAGCGTCGACGGAGGTGCGGGAGCTCCGCGAAGCGGCCGCGCTGGAATCCGAGCAGCTCCGAGAGAACGCCGACCGCGAGGCCCAGCGGCTGCGGGCGACCGCGCAGCGTGAGGCCGACGAGTTGCGAGCGGTGACGCGCCGCGAAGCGGAGGAGACGGTCGAAAAGGCCGAGACCCTTGCGCGTGAACTCAGCCACAGCGCCGAGTCGATCTGGCGTGAACGGCGCCGCCTGATTGAGGACATGCGAGGAGTCGGCGAGCAGCTCGTGGCCATCGGCGAGACCGAGTCCAAGCGCTTCCCGCGGTTCGGCGAAGAGATGGCGCTCGCGCTCGAGCCTCTGCGGGGGCGCAAGCCGGCCGACGGCGCGGACGCGGGGGAGCCGGAGGCGACGGCGCCGGCGGGCGCTGACGCGTAACCGCGGGGGCTCCGGCGCTTACGCAGGACACCGCTTAGCTCAGCGGCGGCAGTCGAGGCTGGCGGTCCTCGCCGCCGGCGGGAGCGCCGCTGGCCCGCGCTGAGGGCCGATCGCCACCTGCAAGACTCAGAACGATGACCCGCCGCGCCTGGCTCGCGTTCGCCGCGATGTCCCTGATCTGGGGCGTTCCCTACCTGTTCATCAAGATCGCGGTGCGCGGCGGCGTCACCCCGCCGGCGCTCGCGTGGGCGCGTGTGACGCTCGCGGCGGTGGTGCTGCTCGGACTCGCGTGGCGTGCGGGAACGCTGGGACAGGTCCGGGGCCGGTGGCGGTGGCTGCTCGCCTACGCGGTGGCCGAGGTTTCGATCCCCTTCCCGCTGATCGCCGCGGGAGAGGAGCATGTGGCCTCCTCGCTGGCGGCGATCATCATCGCCTCGGTGCCGCTGATCGGAGCGGTGCTGGCGATGCGCTTCGACGACTCCGAGCGGCCCACCCCGCAGCGCGCGGCGGGGCTTGTGGTCGGGTTCGGTGGCGTCGTCGCCCTTGTCGGAATCGACATCGCCGGAAACGCCGACGAGCTACTCGGAACCGCGGCGATCCTCGTGGCGGCGGTCGGCTATGCGATCGGGCCGATGGTGATCAAGCATCGGATGGCCGGACTCGACCCCCGGGCGATGATCGGGACGGGCTTGGGGCTGGCGTCGGTGGTGCTTGCCCCGTTCGCGCTCATCGATCTGCCGCACCGGGTTCCGAGCGCCGGCGCGCTCGCGTCCGTGGCCGTCCTGGGGATCCTGTGCACGGCCGTCGCGTTCGTGATCTTCACCGTGCTGATCCACGAGGCCGGGACGAGCCGCGCCACCGTGATCACCTACGTCAACCCGATCGTGGCGGTGGCGCTCGGGGTGACCCTGCTGGGCGAGCAGCCGGGCGCCGGCGCGGTCGCCGGCCTGCTGCTGATCCTGGCGGGCTCGTGGCTATCGACGGGCGGACGGCTGCCGCCGCAGCTGGGGAGGCTGGCCGGACCCCCGCCCCGCGCACGGTGGCATTCCCGGCGGCCGACGGTCAGCAAGGCCTCGGCGCCTTGCCCGTGAGCGCTCAAATTACACACGTTCCGCGGATCCGGGTACGATGGCGGTGTCGCGCAACTGGCTCGTGCAGCGCAACGGCGGCGCAGGGCCTGCCGGTTGAGGCGAACGGCAGTGTGTGGGGCCGCCGTCCTTCTAGGAACCACCACTCTAGGAACCAACTTGGGACCACCGAACCCATCCCCAGCGGCCCCGACCCTTGTGCGGGCGGTATCGATGCCGCTCGTCGACAGGATTGCCAGCGCCGTGGTGACCGCGGTGCCGCCGATCATGGTCCTGATCGGCATGTATTTCGGCTGGATGGGGAACCTGCTGAACTGGCAGGACATCGTGATCCTCGTCGTCTGCTACGTCGGGATCGGGGCGGGCGTGACCGTCGGCTTTCACCGCCTGCTGACCCACCGCAGCTTCAAGACCCACGGGCTCGTGCGGGCGGCGTTCGCAGCGCTTGGATCCGCCGCCGCCGAGGGCCCGGTGATCGACTGGGTGGCCACCCACCGCAAGCACCACCAGTTCTCGGACGTCGACGGCGATCCGCACAGCCCGCATGTCGGCCACGGCTCCGGGTGGTCGGGCGCGTTCCGCGGCCTCGTGCATGCCCATATCGGCTGGGTGTTCAGCGACATGGAGGTGGCGGATGAGCGGCGCTACGCGAAGGACCTGCTCGCCGACCCGATGATCAGGTTCGTCGACCGCACGTTCGTCGTATGGGTGATCGCCGGACTCGCTGTAGCGTTCGGCCTGGGCGTCGCGCTGACCGGCTCGGTCGTCGGCGGCCTAACCGCGCTGCTGTGGGGCGGCGCGGCACGGATCTTCTTCCTGCACCACGCGACGTTCAGCATCAACTCGGTGTGCCACTTCTTCGGCCGGCGCGACTACGACACGCCGGACGAGTCCCGGAACGTGGCGTGGCTGGCGATCCCCACGTGGGGTGAGGCGTGGCACAACAACCACCACGCCTTCCCGACGTCCTATCGCCACGGTCTGCGCCGATGGCAGATCGACCCCTCGGCTGCGATGATCCGGGTCATGGAGATGACCGGTTTGGCGTGGGACGTCGTGCGGGTGGACCCAGCGCGGCGGGAGCGCAAGGCAGCCGTGCAGCAGGCGTAGCGGGGACGTGCTCGCCCGTACCGAGCCGCTCCGCCGGGAGCTCGCCGGGGCCTTCCCGTCCCGTCCGTTTGCGGTGCGCTTCTGGGACGGCAGCACCCTCCGGGCCACCGAGCCCGATGCGTCGACGTTCACGTTGCGCTCGCCCAAGGCGCTCGCGCATGTGCTCCGGGCCCCCGGCGAGCTGGGACTCGGCCGGGCATACGTAGCCGGCCAGATCGAGGTGGACGACCTCGACGCGGCCATCTCGATCGTCGACAACTTCGATCCGCCGCCGCTCTCGTGGCGACGCCAGGCGAGGCTCGGCCTCGCGCTGGTCCGCGCGTGCGGGCTGGTGGTGCCGCCGCGCCCGCCGGCGACCGAGCTGCGACTGCACGGTGAACGCCACACCATCGCGCGCGACCGCCGGGCGGTGCGCTACCACTACGACGCCGGCAACGAGTTCTTCGCGCTGTTCCTCGACAGCTCGATGACCTACAGCTGCGCGCTGTTCTCGCGCGGCGCCAAGACGCTCGAGGAGGCTCAGGAGGCGAAGCTCGAGCTCGTCTGCACGAAGCTCGCGCTGAAGCCGGGCGAGCGGGTCCTGGACGTCGGGTGCGGGTGGGGGAGCTTCGCGATCCACGCCGCCAAGCACCACGGCGCTCGCGTGCTCGGCGTGACGCTGTCGGAACCCCAGGCGCAGCTGGGGCGCGAGCGGGCGCGCGCCGCCGGAGTCGACGACCTCGTCGAGATCCGCGTCGCCGACTACCGCGAGGTCGCCGCGGAGCCGTTCGACGCGATCTCCAGCATCGGGATGGTCGAGCACGTGGGGGCGGAGCGAATCGACCTGTACGCCGCCAGGCTGGCCGCGCTGCTGCGCCCGGGCGGCCGCCTTCTCAACCACGGGATCGCGAAGCTCAAGGACTTCGACGATCCGGACGAGGGCCCGTTCTCCGAGCGGTTCGTGTTCCCCGACGGCGTGCCGCTGCCGCTGTCGAGAATCGAGCTCGCGCTCGAGCTGGGCGGTCTGGTGACCACGCACGTCGAGGGCCTGGCCAGCGACTACGCCGAGACGCTGCGGCACTGGATCGACCGCTACGAGGCTCGCTACGCGGACGCGATCCGGATCGCCGGGATCGAGCGGGCCCGCGTGTGGCGGCTATACCTGCGCGCGGCGCGGCTCGGCTTCGTGACCGGCTGGGCCTCGGTCTACCAGGTTCTCGCCCACCGTCCCTGAGCCGACGGGCGCGATCCCGCGCGGCTGCACCGGGGAGGACTGGATGATCGACGTCGTCGTCTGGCCGAACGTGACCAGCTGATCGATGATCTCCTCGAGGTGGGTCATCGAGCGGACGTGCGCCTTGACCAGGTAGCAGTCCTCGCCGGTGATCCGGTGGCATTCGACGACCTCGGGCATGCCGCGCACGAGCTCGGCGACCTTGTGGATCTGGCGGGGCGCCGGCCGGACGCGGATGATGGCGCTCAGCGGGTAGCCGAGGGCCGCGGGGTCGACGGTGGCGTGGTAGCCCTTGATCACGCCCGGGCGCTCGAGACGCTGGAGCCGCTCGGCGACCGCCGGCGACGAGAGGCCGACGCGCCGGCCGAGCTCGGCGACGGTCAGACGAGCGTCGGCCTGGAGCTCGACGAGCAGGCGGCGGTTCGTGTCGTCGAGGGGGGTAGATTCGGCAATCAGGCCGAAACTCCTTTGATTCATAGGAGAAAATGCTAGCACACCTAAATATGACCATGGCAAGTCGTATACCAGCAGATGATCATGTGGTATGCAAAAACGCACGCCATCGCCGCACCTCTACTTCCTCGTAAGCGCGGTCTTCCACTACCTGGGCCCATCGTTCGCCGTGCTCCTGTTCGCGCGCGTCGAGGTGCTCGGGGTGGCGTGGCTGCGGATCGCGTCGGCGGCCGTGATCTTCGCCGTGTGGAGAAGACCGTGGCGACTGTGGGACGGGCTGACGCCGCCCGTCCGGCGCCTGCTGCTGGGCTGGGGGACCCTCCTCGCGGTCATGAACTGCTGCTTCTACGAGGCGATAGATCGGCTGCCGCTCTCCACCGTGGCCGCGATCGAGTTCGTCCCCGTCATCGGGCTCGCCGCCGTCGGCGCACGATCCAAGCGCAACGGGGCGGCGCTGGTCGCGGCCGTCGCCGGCGTGTATCTGCTGACCCGGCCGGCGATCGTGCTCGAGCCCGCAGGCTTCGCGTTTGCGTTCGCCAACGCCGCGCTCTTCGCGGGCTACATCGTGCTCGCCCATCGCGTCTCCCACCAGCCGGCAATCGCCGGAATCGACGGACTCGCCACCGCGATGATGATCGCCGCCGTCGTGGTCACGCCACTCGCGGGATGGCAGGCGGGGCCGGCCCTGACCCAACCGCTGGCGCTGCTGGCCGGCGTCGGGGTAGGCGTCTCGTCCTCGGTGATCCCGTACGTCACCGACCAGCTGGCGATGGCCCGGCTGCCGCGGGCGACGTATTCGCTGATGGTGTCGCTGCTCCCGGCGATCGCGACCGTGATCGGCCTCGTGGTGTTGGCGCAAGTACCCGACTTGACCGACGCGGCCGGCATCGCCTGCGTGATCGTCGGGGTCGCCTTGCACCGGGAGTCAAGTCAGGAACGGCATTCACACAGGCGATGGCGAGGGGGTGTAAGGTCGCGATTAACTCCACAACTAACGAGGGAGAGAGAGGCATGAGCGGACCCGTCCCTGTGCGCCTCAACGTCAACGGCGAAGAGCACCAGCTCGAGGTTGAGCCGCGCCTGTTGCTCGTTCACGCGCTTCGCGACAATCTGGAGCTGACCGGAACCCACGTCGGTTGCGATACGTCCAACTGCGGAGCCTGCACCGTCCATCTGGACGGGCGCGCAGTGAAATCGTGCACGGTGCTCGCCGTCCAGGCCGACGGCGCCAGCGTGACCACGATCGAGGGCCTCGGCTCCGAGGGCGAGCTGCATCCGCTTCAGGAAGCGTTCTGGAACGACCACGCGCTGCAGTGCGGGTATTGCACGCCGGGGATGATCATGGCCGCCGCCGGGCTGCTGGCCGAGAACCCGAACCCCACCGAGGAGGAGGTGCGGCACGGCCTCGAGGGCAACCTGTGCCGGTGCACCGGCTACCACAACATCGTCAAGGCGGTGCTCGACGCCGCGAAAGCGAAGGGGGCGACGGTCGGGGCGCCGGAGGTGACGGCATGAGTACCGTCGCGGAGCCTCACGTAGGTCGGGCGCTCCGCCGCAAGGAGGACCCCCGGCTAATCACCGGCCGGGCCCGCTACGTCGACGACATCTCGCTGCCGGGGACGCTGTGGGCGGCGTTCGTACGCTCGCCCGAGGCCCACGCCAGGATCGTCTCGATCGACACCTCCGCCGCGAACGCACGGCCCGGCGTTCACGCCGTGTTCACCGGGAAGGACCTGACGGACCTCGGGGGCCCGCTGCCGATGGCGTGGGTGCCGCCCGGGGTCGAGGTGAAGAACCCCGAGCACTGGCCGCTGGCCAAGGACGAGGTCAAGCATGTCGGCGATCCGGTTGCGATGGTCATCGGCGCCGACCGCTACGAGGTCGTCGATGCCGCCGAGTGCGTCGCCGTCGAGTACGAGTCGCTGCCGGTCATCACCGACCCAGAGGCGGCGCTCGAAGGCGGGCCGTTCGTCCACGAGGAGCTCGGGACCAACAAGGTCCACGAGTGGTCGCTGGCGGGCGGTGACCTCGACGCCGGGTTCGCAGAGGCGGACGTCGTCGTCGAGCGGCGCGTCGTCAACCACCGCACCGCGGGAGCGGCGATCGAGCCGCGCGGCGTGCTGGCCGACTACCGCGCAGGCCAGCTGACGCTGTGGAGCTCCACCCAGGTGCCCCACTTCGTGCGGCTGTTCACGGCGATCCTGCTCGGGATGAGCGAGGAGCGGGTCCGCGTGATCGCTCCCGAGGTCGGCGGCGGCTTCGGCTCGAAGCTCCAGGTGTATGGCGAGGAGATCCTCGCCTGCTGGGCCTCGCGTAAGACCGGGCACCCGATCAAGTGGATCGAGACCCGGTCCGAGAACATGGCCGTCACCCACCAGGGCCGCGACCAGATCTCATACGTGCGGATGGGCGCCAAGCGGGACGGGACGGTCACCGCCTTCCACGTGAAGATCATTGCGGACTTCGGCGCCTACAACATGCTGCTGACGCCGCTGATCCCGTCGCTCGGAGCGTTCGTGATGGGCGGCTGCTACAAGATCCCGGCCGTCACGACCGACATCGTCGGCGTGTTCACGAACAAGTGCCCGACCGACGCGATCCGTGGGGCCGGCCGACCCGAGGCCACGCACATGATCGAGGTGACGCTCGACCAGATGGCCGCGGAGCTCGGGATGGACCCGATCGAGATCCGGCGCAAGAACTTCATCCCGCCGGAGGATTTCCCCGCAGCGGTCGCCACCGGCGTCGTATACGACTCGGGCGACTACCAGAAGACGCTCGACCGGCTGCTCGAGCACGTCGACTTCCCGGCGTTCCGCCGGGAGCAGGAAGAGCTGCGCGGGAAGGGCGTCTACCGCGGCATCGGGCTCTCGACCTATACCGAGATCTGCGGCCTGGCGCCGTCTCGGATCACCGGCCCCGGAGGGGTCGGGGTGCAGGCCGGCGGCTGGGAGTCGGCGATGGTGCGCGTCCACAACACGGGCGCGGTCACCGCCTACACCGGCAGCTCCGGCCACGGCCAGGGGCACGAGACGGCGTTCGCCCAGATCGTGGCCGATCGCCTGGGCGTCGATCCGGCCAACGTCGAGGTGTTGCACGGCGACACCGGCACGGGGCCGGAGGGGCGCAACACCTACGGCTCGCGCTCGCTGGCGGTCGGCGGCGAGGCGCTGGCGAAGTGCGCGACGAAGATCGCCGAGAAGGCGAAGGCGATCGTGGCGTATCAACTCGAGGCCGCCCCCGAGGACATCGAGGTCCGCGACGGACAGTTCTCGGTGAAGGGCTCACCGGACAAGGCGATGACGCTCGCGGACATCGCCGGCGCGGCGTACCTCAACCTGATCCCGGATGGGATGGAGCCCGGGCTCGAGGACACGACGTTCTACGACCCCGAGAACTTCGTGTTCCCGTTCGGCGCCCACGCCTGCATCGTCGATGTCGACGCGGACACGGGCAAGATCAAGGTGGAGCGGTATGTCGCCGTCGACGACTGCGGCAAGGCGATCAACCCGCTGCTGATCGACGGTCAGCTCCACGGCGGGATCGTGCACGCGCTTGGCCAGGCGCTGTATGAGCGGATCCACTACGACGAGGACGGCCAGCTGGTGACGGGCACGTTCGTCGACTATGCGCTGCCGACGGCAGCGGAGCTCCCGAGCTTCGAGCTCGACCGCACCGAGACGCCCTCGCCGGTCAACTCGCTCGGTGCCAAGGGCATCGGCGAGGCCGGCACGATCGCGGCCAGCGCGGCCGTCACCAACGCGGTGATCGACGCGCTCCGCCCGCTCGGAGTCACCTACGTCAACATGCCGCTCAGCCCCATGCGGGTCTGGGAGGCGATCGCCGAAGCGAAGGGCGCGAGCCCGGAAGGAGGAGTGCACGCATGATTCCCGCCGAGTTCGACTACGTGGCGCCTGACACGCTCGAGGACGCCATCAAGGCGGTGAGCGACGGCGGGGAGGACGCCAAGCTCCTCGCCGGCGGGCACTCGCTGATCCCGCTGATGAAGCTACGCCTGGCGACGCCTTCGCTGCTGGTTGACCTGCGCAAAGTGCCGGGACTGCACGGCATCCAGCGCGAGAATGGCAGCTGGCGGATCGGAGCGCTGACGGCGCACACCGAGCTCGAGCACTCGCCCGAGCTGGGGCTGCTATCGGTCGCCGCCGGCACGATCGCCGATCCGCAGGTCCGTAATCGGGGCACGATTGGAGGCTCGCTCGTGCACGGTGACCCGGCCTCCGACCTCCCGGCGGTGCTACTGATCATCGAGGGCGGGGTGACGCTGACCGGGGCGAGCGGCCAGCGCACCGTCGAGGCCGCGGACCTGTTCCGCGATTACCTCGAGACCGCCGTCGAGCACGGCGAGGTCCTGACCGAGGTGCGGGTGCCGACGCTCGAAGGGTGGGGCTTCGGCTATCAGAAGTTCAACCGCCGCAGCGAGGACTGGGCGATGGTCGCGGTAAGCGCCGTAGTCAAGAAGTCGGGCGACACCGCCGAGGACGTACGCATCGGCCTCACTAACATGGGCTCGGTGCCTTTGCGTGCGTCGGCAGCCGAGGAAGCGCTTCGCGGTCAGCCGCTGACGGCTGAGACGATCGCCAGCGCCGCCGAGCAGGCCGCCGAGGGCACCGATCCGCCGGCCGACCTCAACGCCAGCCCGGACTACAAACGGCACCTGGCGCGGGTGCTGTGCCGGCGCGCGCTGACCGAGGCGGCAGGGTTGTCGTGAGGCGGCCCTGAGCTTGCGGTTCGAGTCAGTCGAGGCGGCGAGCGCGGCGCTCGCCGCCCAGGACTATCTGGCCGATCGCGGGCTCGCGCTGGCCGTCCACCTCGCGGTCGTGCTCGGGCAGCCGCTGCTGCTCGAAGGCGAGGCCGGGGTCGGCAAGACCGAGGTCGCCCGGGCGCTGGCGTCCGCGACCGGCGCCCGGCTTATCCGCCTGCAGTGCCACGAGGGGATCGACCTCCACCACGCGGTCTACGACTGGGACTACCCGCGGCAGCTGCTGGCGCTTCGCGCCGCCGAGGGCGGGGTCGACGAGGGCCAGCTGTTCTCGGAGCGGTTCCTCCTGCGCCGTCCCCTGCTCGACGCGCTCGAGGTCGACGGTGAGCAGGCTGTGGTGCTGCTGATCGACGAGATCGACCGCGCAGATGACGAGTTCGAGGCGTTCCTGCTCGAGTTCCTGTCGGACTTCGCGGTGACGATCCCGGAGCTCGGGACGATCAGCGCGGCTCGGCGGCCGATCGTGGTCCTGACCTCGAACCGTACCCGCGAGCTCCACGACGCCCTCAAACGACGGTGCCTGTATCACTGGATCGACTACCCGGACCCAGAAAGGGAGCGCGCGATCGTGGCGGCGCGGATCCCGGGTATCCCGGCGTCGATCGCGGCGCGCGTGGTCACCGCGGTCCGCAAGCTGCGCGAGCAGGGCGACCTGTACAAGCTGCCGGGCGTGGGGGAGACGCTCGTGTGGGCGCAGGCGCTGCTGGCGGTCGGCGACGAGGCCGACCTCGACGACACGCTCGGAGCCGCGCTGAAGGTCCACGAGGATGTGCTGAGGGTACGGGAGCGCAAGGTGCTAGAGGGTGTCTGACCCCGTCATGGGGCCGCTCAGCGAGCTGACCGCCGAACTGCGGGCCGAGGGCATGCGCCTAGGCGTCGGGGAGCTGCTGGAGGCCCACCGGGCGCTGGCGGTGGTCGACCCGACGTCACGGGAGGACGCCAGGCTGGCCCTGCGAACGGTGCTGTGCTCGAGTCACGGCGATCTCGAGCGGTTCGAGCGCGCGTTCCTGACGGTGTTCGGCGACGTCCGTCCGCCCGGCCGCCCGGAGGAACTGGAGGAGCTCGGCGCGATCGAACGCGCCGCCCTGCCGCGCAGCGCGATCCCCGGGGGCGAGCAGTCCTCGCCACCGGGAGACAGCGAGCTCGTGCCCGCCGCCTGGAGCGACGTCGAGCTGCTGCGCACCAAGGACTTCGCCGAGTACACCGAGCTCGAGATGGCGGTCGCGCGCGAGCTGATCGCCCAGCTGGCCCGCCGCGGGCCCGTGCGGCGCTCGCGGCGCACACGGCCGTCGCGCAGACGGGGCCATGCTCCGGATCTGCGGCGGGTACTGCGAGCCTCGATGCGGACCGCAGGCGAGCCCGTCGAGCGCTACTGGCGCACGCCGAGCACCCGCCCACGCCCGCTCGTGCTGGTTTGCGACGTCTCGGGGTCGATTTCCCCGTACGCCCGGATGCTCCTGCAATACCTCCACGCGTGCGTGGCCGCCCGGCGCCGGGTCGAGGCGTTCGCGTTCGGAACGCGACTGACCCGGATCACCAACGAGCTCGCCGGTCGCGATCACGACCGCGCGCTCGAGCGTGCCGCCGAAGCGGTGGTCGACTTCGCCGGTGGCACGCGGATCGGCGCGTCGCTGGCCGAGCTCAACCGTGTCCACGGGCGGCGCCTGGGCCGCGGTGCCGTGATCGTGATCCTGTCCGACGGCTGGGATCGCGGGGATCCCGAGCAGCTCGGCGCCGAGATGGCGCGGCTTCGGCGTAGCGCCTACCGGTTAGTGTGGCTGAACCCGCTGGCGGCCCATCCCGGGTATGAGCCGCTGACCCGGGGCATGCGCGCCGCGATCCCTTTCGCGGACGAGTTACTCGCAGGCAATAACCTGGAGTCATTGGAACACCTTGCTGAGAAGCTGGAGGAGATGTGAAGGACGTCCTTGATGAGGTCAGCGCATGGACTGAGCGCGGGGATCGGATCGCGCTCGCGACCGTGATCGACACGCAGCGTTCCGCGCCACGCCCAGCCGGAGCCAAGATGGCCGTCACCGAGCTCGGCGAGATCGCCGGCGCCGTCTCCGGCGGGTGCGTCGAGGGGGCGGTCATCGAGATCGCGGAGCAGGTCCTGGACGGCGCACCACCCCGACTCGTGCACTACGGCATCGCCGACTCCGAGGCATGGGACGTCGGCCTGCCGTGCGGCGGCGAGATTGACGTATGGATCCAGGAGTATCAGCCTGGACACTTCGCCGAGATCGCCCGCGACGGCGGCCGTGCCGCCGAGGTGACGCTGCTCGACGGTGCCGCGCCCGGCGCGAAGCTGCTGGTCGAAGCCGACGGGGCTCGCTCGGGCACGCTGGGCGCACCGGAGCTCGACGACGAGGCTGTCAGGGCCGCGACCGAGCTGCTGTGGGCCGAGCGCTCCGAGCGCCGTGGCCCGCTGTTCATCGACGTCGTGGCGCCCGCGCCCCGGCTGATCCTGTTCGGCGCCGTCGATATCGCGGCGTCGCTGTGCACGCTGGCGCGGCACGCGGGGTGGAGGCCGTACGTGATCGATCCGCGGGCTCGGTTTGCCACGCCGGAGCGGTTCCCTGATGCCGAGGAGGTGATCGCGGCGTGGCCAGAGGAGGCGTTCACCCGGATCGGCGGAATCGATCCGGCCACCTCGATCGCGGTGCTGACCCACGATCCGAAGCTCGACGACGCGGCCTTGGCGCTCGCCCTCCGGTCTCCCGCGCGGTTCATCGGGGCGATGGGCTCCCGGCGCGCCCAGGCGGTACGGCGAGAGCGGCTGCTCGAGCTGGGCTTCGCCGACGAGGATCTCGAGCGGGTGGCGGCGCCTCTGGGCCTCGACCTCGGCGCGATCAGCGCGGAGGAGACGGCGCTGTCGATCCTGGCGGAGATCGTCGCGGCGCGTCACGGTCGCAACGGCGGACGGCTGGCGAACGCTCGCGGACGGATCCACGAGGTGCCGGCCTGACTAGTGGGCTGATCCTCGCGGCCGGCTCCGGCACTCGGTTCGGATCCGAGCGAAAGCTGCTGGCCGAGCTCTCGGGGCGGCCGCTACTGGAGCACGCGATCCGCGCCCAGTGCGAGGTCCCCGAGATCGAACGCATCGTCGTGGTGCTGGGGGCGGGAGCGGCCGAGCTGCTCGAACGGGTCGACTTCGGACGCGCGGAACCCGTGATCTGCCCGGACTGGGATTCGGGCCAGGCGGCCTCGCTCCGCCATGGTGTAGAGGCGCTGGCCGGTGCCGATAAGGTGATCGTGACGCTTGGCGACGAACCGCTGATCACGCCCGAGGTCGTGGCGCTGTTCCTGGACCAGCCCGCTGGCGCCCGAGCCATATACCACGGAAGACCCGGCCATCCGGCCGTGCTCGGCCCCGTGCAGCTGCGCTCGCTGGCGCGGCTGACCGGTGACCGCGGCGCCCGGTCGCTGCTGAGCGGCCCCGAAATCGAGTGCTCCGAGCTGTGCTCGGGTGCAGATGTCGACACCCCCGAAGACCTGGAGGCGATCCGCGATGAAGCTAGAGCAGTCCTTTGACGTCGCCGCCCCGCTCGAGCGGGTGTGGAATGCGCTGATCGACGTCGAGCAGGTGGCCCCGTGCCTACCGGGGGCGGCCGTCACCGGCCGCAACGAAGACGGCACCTACAACGGGACGTTCACGATCAAGATCGGCCCGACGACCGCCTCCTACGCCGGCAAGCTCGAGATGGAGGACATCGACGAAGCGGGGCACCGCGCGACGATGCAGGCGAACGGGACCGACAAGCGCGGCCAGGGCGGCGCGAAGGCGACGATCGTCTCGTGGCTGTCCGAAGCGGGGGGTGGCGGGACCCGGGTTCGGGTGGCGACCGATTACCAGATCACCGGCCGGCTGGCGCGGTTCGGCCGCGGCGGCATGATCGAGGACATCTCCGAGCGGCTGCTGCGGGAGTTCGCGGCGCGGCTCCAGGAGTCGCTCGGGCGTGACCCCGGGATGGGAGAGGCGAGCCAGACCGCCGAGCAGGCGCCGCCGGCGGTTGAGGAGGCCCGGGCGGCAGCCGAGGAGCCCCAGGAGGAGGACCGCTGGGAGACGGTGAACGTGGCCGCGCTCACCAGGGATGGGGCGCAGGCGCGCGAGGAGCCGGCGCTCGTCGCCGACGAGCCGCCGCCCGTCCACGAGACCCCACCGCAGCCGGCCGAGGCCGCCCCGGCTCTCGAGCGGGCGGAGGCTTTATCTGGTCCGAGCGAGTCCCCGGCGCCCGAGCCGACAGAGGCCGCGGCAGCACCCGAGACGTCCGAGGTCCCGCCAGAGGCGATCGAAGAACCGCCGCCGCCGGTGGCCGAAGCCCCACCACCACCGGCGCCGACGGACGGCCCGCCGGAGCCGCCGGGGCCCGCGGAGGCTCCGCCGCCACCGCTCGCCGAGGCGCCACCGCCGCCCGAGGCGCCACCGCAAGCTCCGCCACGGGCCCTCCAGCCCCCGCCACAGCCCGTCGAGCCGTTCGACGCCGGCTCGGCCGTCGGCTCGGTCATGTGGGAGCGGCTGCGGAGCAACGCCGTCCTGCCGTTCGCGTTCATCGCGGGCCTGGTGCTCGCGCTGATCCTGTTCCGACGCCGCGGCCGTCGGTAGGCGGCAGGACTCGTGAGCGACCAGGTCGAGACGGCAGAGCGCTTCCTCGCGCTCCACCATCGGGACCGCCCGCTGTTGATCCCGAACCCGTGGGACGCCGGATCAGCGATCCTGCTGGCGTCGCTCGGGTTCGAGGCCCTGGCCACGACTAGCAGCGGCTTCGCCGCGACGCTCGGGCGCCTGGACGGGTCGGTGACCCGCGACGAGGCCCTGGCGCACGCCGCGACGATCGTCGCGGCCACCGAGTTGCCCGTGTCGGCCGACCTCGAGAACGCGTTCGCCGACGACCCGGGCGGGGTTGCGGAGACGATCGGCTTGGCCATCGAGGCCGGGCTCGCCGGCTGCTCCGTCGAGGATTTCACCGGGGACGAGGAGGATCCGATCTACGAGCTGGATCTCGCCGCACAGCGAGTCGCCGCCGCGGTCGAGGTGGCGCATCGCGGTCCCGTGCACCTCGTTCTCACGGCGCGCGCCGAGAACCACATCCACGGCCGGCAGAACCTGGCGGACACGATTGCCCGCCTGCAGGCGTACGAGCGCGCCGGCGCCGACGTGCTTTACGCGCCCGGCCTGACCAGCGCCGATGACATCCGCTCGGTCGTCGGGTCGGTCGGCCGCCCGGTGAATGTGCTGGCCCGGCCCGGCGCCCCACCGGTGTCCGAGCTGGCGGCGATCGGCGTCAAGCGGATATCGGTCGGTGGCGCGTTCGCGTTCAACGCGATCGGCGCGCTCGTCGAGGCGGCGCAGGAGCTCTCGGAGCAAGGCACGTACGGGTTCGCTAAGCGGGCCGCCACCGGGGCCCGCGCCGCCCGTTCGGCGTTCGCGCCGTAGCCGGTTTTCGGGCGTCGGGCGCCGGGGGAGTTTGGGCGCTCATAGGCTGTGCCGGGGGTCTGTGGGAGTTAGGACCGCCACGAGGCCCGGCTCTCGACAGCAAACGAGCTAACCCGGGCGAAACCAAAAAGGGGCGCGCGAATGCGCGCCCCCATAAATAACGAGCTCTAGCTTCCGGTGAACGCCGGCTCGCGCCGCTCGACGAACGCCGCGGCGCCCTCGATGAAATCGGTCGTGCGTCCGAGCGCGTGCTGGAGGTCGGCCTCCAGATCAAGCTGGCCGTCGAGGTCGCCGTAGATGAACTGGTTCAGCGCCCGCTTCGAGCTGGCGTAGGAACGGGTGGGCCCGGCGGCCAGCCGCTCGACGAGCGCGTCGGCCTCCGCCAGCAGCTGGTCGTCGGGGTACACCCAGTTGACCAGGCCCCACTCAAGCGCCTGCGCGGCGGGCACGCGCTCGCCGAGCAGCGCCATCTGGAACGCCCGCGCCTTGCCGACGGCCGGAGGCACGAAGGCGGTCGAGCCGCCATCCGGCATCAGGCCGATGTTCACGAACGCGAGCCCGAAGAACGACGACTCCGCCGCCATCACCAGGTCGCACGCCAGCGCCAGCGAGCAGCCGATCCCGACGGCCGGACCATTGACAGCGGCCACGACCGGCTTGGGCAGGCGCCGGACGCCGACGATCGCCGGGTGGTAGACGTCGTGGAGCTCGCTCTTGATGTCGGGCATGCCGTCATCGGCGGGATGGAACCCCGCCTTGAGGTCGGCGCCGGATGAGAACCCGCGACCGGCTCCGGTCACGACCACGGCCCGGACCGACTCCTGCGCCGCCTCGTGCTCGATCACCTGCCTCAGCTCGCGGCCGAACTCGGCGGTCCACGCGTTGAGGGTCTGAGGCCGGTTGAGCGTCAACCGCCCGACCGCGCCCGTCTGCTCCCAGATGATCGTCTCGTAGCTCAATTTCGTGCTCCTTGGCGCTGCGCGCCGATTCAGCGCTTCAGCTTCGCGCCGAGTTTTGTCCGCGTATTGAACGCGCGTTTGAGTGCCCTGTCCGCCGTCGTGCCGTCGTCGGGCAACATCCCGAGCTGGCGGGCATATTGCATCTGGTCGAAGACGACGAAGTTCGACACGACCGCACCGTCGTGGAACACGAAGTGGTCCATGCCGTCGATCTCGAGGCGCTTGTGGGTCGGCTCGATTCGCATCAGCGCGCCCTCGTGCGTGCCGGTGAGGCGCCAGTGCACGAACACGTCGTCGCCCTGCTCCGCGATCGTTTTGACCTCCATGTGGAAGTCGGGTATCGCGGCGAACGCGTCCTCGAAGTACTTGAGGATCTCGGTGGCGCCGTGACAGGTGCGGTCGGGGAAGCGCTCGACGGTGGCGTCGGTCCAGAACTGCCTGAGCGGCGTGACGTCGTGCTCGTTGAGCGTGTCGAACGCCCACCGAACCCGTTCCGCGTTGGACACGCCGGTGGGGGGACTGGCGGTGGTCATGGCGGCATCATTCCATGCGCCGCCGAAGCCCGGCCTTCCCGCCGCGCGCCCAGGCCTCCGAGCGAAGCCCGCCTATGCCGCGCCGCGCGCCCAGACCTCCGAGCGAAGCCCGCCTATGCCGCGGCGCGCAAGCTGCTGAGCGGGGGCCGCTGCACCGGCGCGCTGCCGATCGCATGGGGCCCATCTTGGTCCAGGCCCAGGAACGTGGCCGGGAGCGGCCCCTGGAGCCGGCCCTCCCGCTCCAGTCGCGAGGCCACCGCCTGAAGAACGGCGTACGCCATCGGCCCGAGGTCGCGCAGCGGCTGGTGGGCATTCTGCCGGACGTCGAGATCGACCTGGGCGAGACCGTCGAGGCCGACGGCGTGATAGGCGTCGATCAGCAGCGCGATGTCCACGCCATAGCCGGTCATGAACGGGAGGCGCTCGAGCAGCTCGCGCCGCACCGCGATCTCGCCGGCGAGCGGTTGCTCAATCGCCGCCAGGTCGGGATAGAAGAGATTCAAGAGCGGCCTGGCGGTCAGCTCGGTGACCCGGCCGCCGCCCTGGGGGAGGGTCAGCTCGCCGACCCGGAACGGGCGGCGATAGAAGCCCTTGACGAACGCGATCCGCGGGTCAGCCAGCAGCGGGCCGACCAGCCCGGTCACGAAATGTATGCCGAAGTCCTGTGAGTCGGCGTCCACGAAGCAGACGATGTCGCCGGTCAGGATCGGCAGGGCCCGCCACATCGCGTCCCCTTTGCCGAGCACCGCTCCGTGCTCGGGCATCAGCTGCTCCTGGTCGCGTACGTCGATGTCCAGCGCGCGGGCGATCTCGGCCGTCCCGTCGGTGGAGTTGTCGACGACCACGATCTGCTCGACGAGCCCGCCGTCCCGCAGCGGCACGAGCTGCTCGAGGATCGGGCCGATCGTCGAGGCCTCGTCCCTGGCGGGCAGGCACACGGAGACGGTCGGCCCGTGGTCTCCCTCGAGGCGCCGCACCGGGAAATCGGCGTGGCTGAACGTGTTGCTGCGGTGCCAGGACCGGGCGCGGGCGGACATCCACTCAGAGGATGCCAGGCGACGGATACGGGGGCTGGCGCGGCCGTCAGAACTGGGCGCTGAGCAGCCGCCGCTCGCTGCGCGCCGCCCAGGCGACGTCGCCGAACCGCTCGCCGAGCGCCGCGGCGCTGCGCTCGTGGTCGTAGCCCACGCGGCGAAACTCGACGGCGCCGTCCTCGCGAACGAGTGCGTAGGCGGCGCGCTGGTCGCCGTCGAGCGGCATGCCGACGCTCCCAGGATTGATCAGCTCGATCCCGTCGTCGCGGAGGCGGCGAAACTGGATGTGGGTGTGGCCGAACACCACCCGCCGCTCGCCCGCGCCACCGAGCAGCCGCTCGTCGTGGTCGGCCGGCTCAGGCATGAACGACTCGAGATCCGACACGGGCGAGGCGTGGCAGTAGCGCGTCCCGTCGAGGACGATCTGCTCCTCGAGCGCGCCGAGCTCGGCCACCGTGTCGGCGCCCAGCGCCTCCTGGCAGTCGGCGATCGCCCGCTGCAACAGGTCGGCCGGATCCGCCTGCTCGGGGAACGCGCACCAGCGGTCGACGTTGCCGCGGATCCACGTCGCGTGCGGGAGCGCGCGCAGGACATCGACGGTCTCCGCCGGCAGCGGCCCGAACAGGGCGTAGTCGCCGCCGAGCAGGAACCGGTCAGCGCCCGCGTCGCGCGCATCCTCGAGCACGGCCTTCAAGGCGAGGACGTTCCCGTGGACGTCGTAGAGCATCGCCAGCGCCGGCACAGCCTCAGTAATACCATCGAAGCCGTGGAGGTGCTAGGACCGACGCTCACACTCCGCTACGCGAGTGACGCCGACGCGCGCTCGCTGCTGCTGCTCGGCGCCGATCCCGAGGTGACGAAGTTCTTCTCATGGGGCCCGTACCGCCAACTCGGCGAGCCGCTGGGGTACATCCAAGGGCTCGCGGGGGAGCGAGAGAGGGGCGAACGGCTCGACTTCGTGATCGTCGAGCCCGGCCGGGGGCCGCTCGGCGTGACCGGCATCTCCGAGTTCAGCCACCGAGACCGCCGCGCCGTCGTCGGGACCTGGCTGGGACGGGCCCACTGGGGGAGCGGCGCTAACGCGGAATCGAAGGCCCTGATCGCCCACCTGGCATTCAACGTCCTCGGGGTCGAGCGGCTGGCCGCCTACTCGGACCTCGAGAATCCCCGCTCGCAGGCGGCGCTGACTCGTCTCGGCTTCACGCGCGAGGGCGTCCTCCGACGCTGGCATCGCCACGGCGATCGGGTGCACGACGTGATCGTCTACTCGTGGCTGAAGGAGGAGTGGGAGCGCTCGCCGCTGGCGGCGACCCCGGTCGAGGTCCGCGGAGATCCGCCGTCGAAGTTCGTGTGCGAATCTGGCCGCAGCTTCAGCTCCGCCGCTGCTCCCAGCTGAAGCCGCGGACGGCCAGCCAAATCCCGAGCGCCGCCCACACGGCGATCACGCCCAGGTCGCTGATGTTCGTCGCCAGCGAGGTGCCCTTGACGATCGCCCCCGACAGGCCGTGGATCAGCGGGTACAGCGGTAGCGCCTCCGCGATCGTGCGCAGGAACGCCGGGGCGCTGCTCGAGTCGAACACATAGAAGGACACGAACACCACGGGGAGGAACACGGCGTTGACGTACGCCGCGGTCGACTCGAAGTTCGGGATCGCGTGCGCGAACGCGACGCCCAGGGCGGCGAAGCAGACGACGCCGGCGATCACGAACACGACGAGCTCGAACCAGTCCTTCGGCCAGCCGATCCCGAAGAACACGCGGCCGGCGATCACGACGATCACGATCTGCAGCGCCGTGTTCGTTACGGCGTTGGCGGCGACCCCGCCGAAGTAGGAGATCGCGGGCAGCGGTGTCCCGCGAATCCGCTTGAGCACGCCGCGCTCGCGCAAGAACACGATGTTGTAGGCGAGCGCCGTGAATGTCGTCGACATCACGCTCATCCCGGCGATCGACGGCACGAGCTTGTTCAGCTGGTTCTGGTTGCCGGCCAGGATCACGCCGCCGGCTGCGAGGAACAGCAGCGGCAGAAGGAAGTTGAAGAAGGCGGCACTGGGGTTGCGCCAGAACAGCCGGCGCTCGAGCCGGTACTGGCGCCAGGCCAGCGATGCGACGTCAGGCATCGTCGCCTCCACCCGCGGTCAGCTCGAGGTACACGTCCTCGAGGGTCGGCCGGGTGACCGTCAGTCCCTCGAGCCGCTGGCCGCGCTCCAGCGCCCGGCCGGTCAGCTCGTGCAGGAGCGTCGTGGGGTCATCGGTGACCTGCTCGATCGTCTGCCCGCCACCGTTTCGGTACGCGATCCGGTACGGAGAGGCGCCGCCGGTTGCTCCGAGCTCGTGCGGGGCGCCCTCGACGATGATCCGCCCGTCCTTGATGATCGCCACTCGATCGGCCAGCTCCTGCGCCTCGTCGAGATAGTGGGTGGTCAGCAGCACCGTCTTGCCCAGCTCCTTCAGCGAGCGGATCGTGTCCCACGCGTTCCGCCGCGCCGCCGGATCAAATCCCGTCGTGGGCTCGTCGAGAAAGATCAGCTCGGGGTCGCCGACCAGTGCCAGCGCGAGGTCGAGCCGGCGCAACTGGCCGCCGGAGAGGGTCCTCGCCAGGGCGTCCTCCTTGCCCTCGAGCCCGGTCAGCGAAATGACCTCGTCTACCGACCGCGGATGTGGGTACATGGAGCCAAAATGGCCGAGCGCCTCGCGCACTTTGATGTGCCGGTAGAGGCCCGTGGTCTGGAGCACGATTCCCACCCGAGCCCGGAGCTCACGCGAACGGCCGCCGGGATCCAACCCGAGCACGCTCACCTCGCCGCCGGTGCGTTCCCTATAACCCTCGAGGATCTCGACCGTGGTCGTCTTGCCGGCACCGTTCGGGCCGAGCAGGCCGAACACCTCGCCGCGTCCGACATCGAAGTCAATCCCGCGAACAGCCTCAAATTCTCCATAAGACTTGCGCAAACCTCTCACCCGGATCGCCGCATCGTCCATGCAGAGGATGATGCCAGTGTCCCCGTCGTTGATACTTCGCCCGCGTGCGAGCCGTTCTGAGACTCCCCACCTACCGGCGGCTCCTGGCCGCCTACACGCTCAACGAGCTGGCGTGGTCGATCGGCTCGCTCACGCTCGCCCTGCTCGTCTACCGCCGCACGGGCAGCGCTGTCGGCGCGATGGGGTACTTCCTGTCCGCCCAGTTCATCCCCGCGCTGATCGCCCCGTCGGTGGTCGCCAGGCTCGATCAGCGGCCCGTGCGCCGGGTCCTGCCGACGCTGTACGCGCTGGAGGCGGTCGCCTTCCTGCTGCTGGGGTGGCTGGTGTCGCGGTTCCTGCTCGCGCCGGTGCTCGGGCTCACGGTCGTCGACGGCGTGCTCGCGCTGAGCGCGAGGCCGCTCGCCCGCGCCACCACGGTCGGGGTGACCGCGCCCGTCGGGCTGCTCCGTGAGGCCAACGCGCTGACCAATGCCGCGTTCTCGCTCTGCTACTTCGCCGGGCCGGCGATCAGCGCGGCCGTGGTCGTGGTCGGGGGGACGATGGCGGCCCTGTTCGTCAACAGCGCGCTGTTCGCGTTGATCGCGATCACGATGGCGACGGCACGCGGGCTGCCCGATGGGACCCGGCGGCCCGTTCCCGCCGCCGGCCGGCTCCGTGCCGCGATCGCGCTCGCCCGCGAGCAACGGGGAATCCGGACGATGCTCGGATTCCAGATCATGGCCGTGCTGACGTTCACGATCGCGATCCCCGTCGAGGTCGTGTTCGCGCAGCGGTCGCTGCATTCGGGCGCGGGCGGCTACGGAGCGCTGCTGACGGCCTGGGGCGGGGGCGCCGTTGTCGGCAGCCTCGTCTACGCGCGGTGGCGGCGGGTACCCAACCGCACACTGATCGCCCTCGGTGCGATGTCGCTCGGGATCGGGATGCTGGTGATGGCGGTGGCGCCCTCGCTGGCGGTCGCGATTCCCGGCGCCGCGCTCGCCGGCGTCGCCAACGGGCTCGAGGCGGTGGCCGTCAAAACCGCCCTTCAGGAGCAGGTCGAGCAGCAGTGGATGGCGATGATCATGAGCCTCAGCGAATCGATCTTCCAGGCCGTGCCCGGCGGTGGGATCCTGATCGGTGGCGCGATTGCGGCGACCGCGGGCCCACGCGCGGCGCTCGCGGTGGCCGGGTGCGGCGCGCTCATCATCTCCGCGGTGGCGTGGATCGTGCTGCGCCAGGAGCCAACCTTCCCGCGTGTGGCCAGCCTGTCCGAGGAGCGCGAGGTCGTGCGCCACGGGGCCCAGCCGACGCCCGCTGCCAGACGGTAGCGTTCCGCACGCGTGCGCCGTGCCTGCATCGACATCGGCTCGAACACGACGCGCCTGCTGGTGGCGGAGTGCGATCACGAGCGGCTGCTGGAGATCTACCAGGAGCGCGCGTTCACGCGCCTCGGCCGCGGCGTGGTCGAGCACGGCGAGATCCCGCCGGCCAAGATCTCCGAGGTGGTGGAGATCGTCGTCGAGCAGCTCCAGACCGCGCGCCAGATCGGGGCAAAGGAGGTCTACGGCGTGGCCACGGCGGCGATCCGCCGCGCCAGCAACGGCGCCGCGCTGCTCGAGGCGATCCGCGGCGCCTGCGACCTGGCGATCGAGGTTTTGTCCGGCGAGGAGGAGGCCCGGCTCGCGTTCCTCGGGGTCGCGGCGACGCTCGGCCACGACCCGAGCGGAAGCCTCGGCGTGGTCGACGTCGGGGGCGGCTCCTCGGAGCTCGTCGTCGGGACGGCGCCCGACAAGGTCGGCTGGAGCACCTCGTTCGGCGTCGGCTCAGGCGACCTCGCCGACCGCTACTTGCACTCCGATCCTCCCGGGGCGCACGAGCTGGCGGCGGCACGGGCGCACGTCGCCGATGCGCTCGACGGGATCGACGCTCCCCGCCCGACGGAGGCGGTGGCGGTCGGCGGCAGCGCGGCGTCGCTGCGTAGGCTCGCCGGCCCGCTGCTGGACGGCGATTCGTTTGCTCGGGCCTTCAATCTGCTGTCGGCCGAGCCGGCCAGCGAGATCTCACGGCGGTTCGCGCTCGACACCGAGCGGGTGCGGTTGCTGCCCGGCGCCCTGGTGATCCTGCAGGCCGCCTCCGGGCTGTTCGCCTCCCCGCTCCAGATCGGGCGCGGCGGCGTACGCGAAGGCGTGTTGCTCGAGGCCGGTCGATGAACCGCCCGGTCGAGCCGCCGCTGCCGCCGCGCGAGGCGCTCGCCGACGTCCGCGTCCGCGCCCCGACGCGGGGCAACCGGCGGCTGGAGCAGCTGCTCGAGGCCGTCAACAACGATGATCAGGTGAAGGCGTGGTGGCACGTGTCGGCGGTCAACGCCACGCGAAGGCTCGGCATGAGCGATCACAGTTGGGTGCACGTCCAGATCGTGCTGAATATCGGGTTGCGGCTGGCGCGGCTGCTGTTCCGGCGCGGGGTCGTGCCGAGCGTGGTCGCCGACTTCGCGCTGAGCGAGCGCGATGCCGAGGTCGTGATCGCCGCCGGCTGCCTGTTCCACTGCGTCGGCATGTCGATCCACCGCGATGACCACGAGCGCTACAGCCTGTTTCTGACGGCCGACAAGCTGCCATCGCTACTGGCTGAGATCTACGCCGAGCCCGAGCGCACGATCATCGTCTCGGAGGCGCTGCACGCGATCATCGGCCATCGCCGCCGGGGTGATCCGTTCACGATCGAGGCGGGGATCGTGCGGGTCGCCGACGCGCTCGACATGGCCCGGGGACGGTCGCGGGTGCCATTCGAGGCGGGCCACCAGAACATCCACTCGCTGTCGGCGTACGCGATCGACGAGGTCAAGATCTCGCCGGGTCGCGACCGGGCCGTCCGCGTCGAGATCGCGATGTCGAACAGCGCCGGCATCTTCCAGGTCGACGAGCTGCTGGCGACCAAGCTGCGCGGGTCGGGGCTGGAGCAGCACATCGAGGTGATCGCGCGGATCGAGGCCGAGCACGAGCAGCGGCTGATCCCGGTGTTCCGGATCTGATCGCTGTGATGGATCGGGCCGACGGTCGTAGGAGGGACAGCTACGCTCAAGCAACTGGACAGGAGTTGGTTTTTGGTGATTGGTAGACGGCTGGTCGCCGCGGTGGCGGTGGTGGGGGTCCTCGGGGTGCTGGGCGTGAGCATCGCGACCGGCTCGCCCGCGCCTGGTCCTCAGCCCACCGCCGGCTCGAACCGCTCGCAGGCCCAGGCCGACGCGTCCGCCCGGCTGGCCGCGCTCAACCTGCCCGCCGGCGCGCAGCCTTCGAGCTCCGAGCCCGCCGGCGGCGGGCCGGCGCTCGCCAATCCGGCCGCCGGGGAGCCGGCGACCCCCAACCTCGTCGACGATCACGGATGGTGGGTGATCCCGGGCTCGACGAGCTCGGTCGTGGCCTACATCGACGCCCACCCGCCCGCCGGGTCGACACCGAGCCTCAGCGGTTCGGGTGGCAGCCCCCAGGCGGTGACGCTCACCGGCTTCTCGTGGCCGGCGATCACGGGCGTGCTCAGCGACCGCCAGCTGGTTGTCGAGGCCGTGAGGTTGCCGGGCGGCGCCACCGGCCTGCGCGCCGATGCGCAGATCGTGTGGATCAGCCCCCGGCCGAGCACGGAGCGGATTCCGGCAGGCGTCCGCCGGCTCACGGTCAGTGAGCGCCGGGGCGAAGAGGCCGTCCTCGTCCCGCTCACGGTCCGCTCGCCGAGGCGGTTGCGCCGGGTCATCGCCGTGCTCGACTCGCTCCCGCTGTTCCCGCCGGGCGCGTACTCATGCCCAGCTAACTTCGGCCTCGCGATTCACCTGGCGTTCTACGGCGGCCACGGCGCGCCGCTGGCGGTGGCGCTGGTTGACCCAGGCGGTTGCCAGGGCGTGGGGCTGAAGATCCGTGGCCAGCGCGAGCCCGGGCTCACCGGGATGGATGTCCCGGGATCGGGCCTGCCCTCGAGCTTCTCGCTGACCCGAGCGCTGGGCAGGGCGCTCGGCGTGAAGTTCCGGACGATCGTCAACTAGCAGGGCCCTACCAGTGCACGCCGCGCATCAGGTACGCCAGCGCCACCTGCTCGTTAGAGGCGTGCTCCTCGACGCCCTTCTCGCCCTTGGCGGCGGCGGAATCAGGGAACACCTTGTAGGCGGCCGAGAGGATCTGGTCGACGGCCTTGGGGAACAGCGCGTAGGCGACCTCGCCGAACGTTCCCAGCCGGGTGTTGATCTGCTTGGGCTTGGCGCGGATGGCCTCGCAGATCAGATCCGCGGCCTCGTCCGATGAGATCGTCGGGAAGCTGTCGTACATCTTGGTCGGAGCGATCATCGGGGTGCGCACGAGCGGCATGTGGATCGTCGTGAAATGGACGTCGTCGCCGATCGTCTCTGAGGCGACCACGCGCGTCCACGCGTCGAGGGCGGCCTTCGAGGCCACGTAGGCGGAGAACCGCGGCGGGCTCGTCTGCACGCCGATCGAGGAGACGTTGACGATCATCCCGGACTTGCGCTCGCGCATGTGTGGGAGCAGGTCCATGATCAGCTTGATCGTCCCGAGGTAGTTCAGCTTGATCGTGCGCTCGTAGTCGTGGAAGCGATCGTAGGAGAGCGCGACCGAGCGGCGGATCGAGCGCCCGGCGTTGTTGACGAGGATGTCGACCGCCGCGTGGTCGGCAAGCACCTTCTCGCACAGCTCGTCGACCGAATCCGGGTCCGAGATGTCGGCGGAGTAGGAGTAGGCGGTTCCGCCCAGGTCCTCTATCTCCTGCCTGGTCTCCTCGAGCTTGTCGGCGTTGCGCGCCACGAGGATCGGGATTCCGCCGGCGCGGGCGATCTTCATCGCTGCCGCCTTACCGATCCCGCTCGAGGCGCCGGTGATGAGCACGGTCTTGCCGTTCACCGCGCCCTCGAAGCTGCGGTCCTTGAACAGGTCCGGATCGAGGTTGCGCTCCCAGTAGTCCCACAGCTTTGCCGCGTAGCTCTCGAGCGCCGGCACCATGATGCCGCTGCCGTCGAGCGCCCGTTCGGCGTCGCGCGTGTCGAACTCGGCGGTCAGCCCGATGTAGGAGAGGATCTCGTCGGGAATGCCGAAGTCGGCGAGGATCGAGCGCCGGACGCCCTTCGCCGCCGGCAGCTGCATCAGCATCGAGAACGTGCCCTTCGGCAACGCTTGGATCAGCTTCGAGTCGATCCGCATCGAAAGCTTCGGAGCGTGCGCCGCCTCGGCAAACGCGTTGATCACGTCCCCCGAGCGCTGAGGCCTGGGGTTGCAGAGCTGGAAAATAAGGCCATCGAGCGCGGGCTCGTGGGCGATGTGGTCCATCGCCGCGGCGACGTAGTCGACCGGGACGATGTTCGTGTAGCCGAACTCGGGTCCGATCAGCGGGAACCAGCCCGGCAGGTAGTGCCGGGCCATCTTGATCGCGGTGAAGAAGTAGTAGGGCCCGTCGATCTTGTCCATCTCGCCGGTCTGCGAGTTGCCGACGACGATCGAGGGCCGGTAGATCCGCCACGGGACGGAGGTCTGCGAGCGGGCGATCTTCTCGGACTCGAACTTGGTCAGGTGATAGGGGTGCTCGAGCTTCTGGCCCTCGTCGAACATGTCCTCGCGGAACAGCCCCTCGTACATCCCGGCGACGGCGATCGACGAGGCGTGGTGAAAACACCCGACCTCGAGTGAGTTGGCGAGCCCGACGGCGTGCCGGGTGCCCTCGACATTGGCGACGCGGTTGCGCTCCTCGTCGGCGGTCATGTCGTAGACCGCGGCGAGGTGGAAGAAATGGTCGACCTTGCCATGCAGCTCGGCCAGCGTCTCATCGGAGATGCCGAGGCGCGGTTTCGCCAAATCGCCGATTACCGGCTTGATCCGCTCCACGGCGGTCGGAATCGCCGGCGCCCACTTCTGGGTGATCAGCGTCTGGAGCTTCTCGGTGGACCCCTCGCGGACGAGCACGTAGCAGTACCCCTCCCGCCGCAGCAGACGCTCGACCAGATGGCGTCCGATGAAACCGGTCGCCCCCGTGACGAAGTACGTCATCGCCGAAGCGGGCGCGGAGCTACCAGCCGCCGCGCCAGTCGACGTTCGCGTCGCGCCGCTTGGCGGTGTCCATCTTCGCGTGCTTGCGCTTGTCCAGCCGCCACTGGATCAGGCTGAACACGACGATCAGCGTGGGGAAGAAGATGATCGTCAGGAACATCGCGTTCGTGATCACCTTGTCGTTGGTCTCGCCGTACCAGCCCTGGCCATCGTCGGCGGCGGCGAGCGCCGCCGGGGCGACCGTCAGCAGCGTCACCGTGAACACAGTCAGCCCCGTCATGATGCGGGTGCGGCGGCTCATTGCCGCAAGCCTACCGGATGGGCTCGGGTGCCCCCACCGGCGCGCACGGCGTCGATCGCCTGCAGCAGCGCCGGGTTGTACTCGGCGGCTCGCCAGCCGACCTCGAGATGGCTTACCGGCGCCTCGAACACGGTCGCGGTCGCGGCCGCCGCGAGCTCGCGCTGCTTGCTCACCGGCACGAGCTCGTCGCGAGTCGTCACCACCACGGCCACCGGCGGTCGCGCCGCCCCCAGCCACGGCCGCGAGTCGAAGCGGCCGAGCTCCCGGCCGGCCTCGGCGATGTCGCGGGCCGAGTGGCGCATCAGCTCGGACTCGAGCCAGATCGTCTGCTCGTTCTCACGGATCCGGGCGCGCCGCATCCCGGCCCGGAGCGTGCGCCGCGGGGCCAGTGACAGCATCAGCCCGAACACGCCCATCGTCCGGAACGCGCGCCGGCTCGCCTGGTCCTGCCAGTGCTGCGCCGTCCCGCTGAGCACCACGCCGGCGGCGACGTCGGGGTGGTCGCGGGCAACCAGCTGGGCGATTGCTCCTCCCATCGAGTATCCGACGACGACCGCGGGAGCGAGGCCCAGCGTTCTCAGCACGGCGGCGGCGTCGCCGGCACAGTCCACCAGCCGGAACGGGACGAGCGCGCGCAGCCCCCGCCCGTGGCCGCGGTGGTCGATCGCCAGCACGCGATGGCCGGCGCTGACGAGGTCCCCGTACGCCGCCCACCAGTTGACGTCTGCGGTGGCGATCCAGCCGTGCAGGAGCATCACGACGGTCCCATCGCCCCCGGTGTCGCGGATGAAGAACTCGCCGCGGTCGGGCACCCTGACGGTTCGTGCGGGCGGCATCTCGATCGGGGGAACAGGTGGCCACCGAGGGACACGCATCCGCCCGATCCTACTCACGGTTCCTACCATCTGGCCCCATGGCCGTAGTGATCGCATCCGACCTCGGTAAGGACATTGCCGGCGAACCACTCCTGCGCGGGATCGCGTTCAAGCTCGAGCGCCGTGACCGGATGACCCTGTCGGGCCGCAACGGCGCCGGCAAGACGACGCTGTTGCGGATGCTCGCCGGGGAGGCGTCGATTGATTCCGGCGATCTGGTAGTGGCCAAGGACGTGAAGGTGGCGCTCCACGACCAGCGTCCGCCCCGCGAACGGGCGCTGTCGCTGCGCGACTACGTGCTATCGGGGGCGCGCGAGCTGGTCGCGATCGAGGCCGAGCTGGCGGAGCTCGAGCAGGCGATGGCGGGCGGGGCCCACGACGAGCGGACGCTCGGGCGCTATTCCGAAGCGCAGGCCCGGCTCGAGCACGCCGGCGGCTACCGGTGGCGCGAGGAGGCGCTGGCGACGCTCCACGGCCTCGGCTTTCGCGACGACTCCGATCTCGACCGCTCGCTCGAGACGTTCTCTGGCGGCGAGCTGACGCGCGCATCGCTGGCCCGGGCGCTGGCGGGCAACCCCGACCTGCTGCTGCTCGACGAGCCCACCAACCACCTCGACATCGAGTCGCTCGAGTGGCTCGAGCAGCAGCTCACGAGCCTCGACGCCGCGATCGTGCTCGTCGCCCACGACCGGTGGTTCCTCGAGGCCGTCGGGACCTCGGTGCTCGAGCTCGAGGCCGGCCGCGGACGGTTCTTCCCCGGGCCGTGGCACGTCTGGCGGCGCGAGCGGGCCGCGCGCGATCTGGCCCTGGGCCGGGCGATCGAGCGCCAGCAGGCGGAGATCGAGCGGCTCGAGCGGTTCGTCACCCGCTTCCGAGCGGGGACGCGGGCGCGGCAGGCCCAGTCGCGGGCCAAGCAACTCTCGAAGATGGAGCGGATCAACCGTCCGGCGAGTGATTCGGGGGCGCTGCAGTTCGTGTTCAAGCCGCCGGAGCGCAGCGGACGGGTCGTGTTCGAGCTGGACGGGGCACGGATCTCCGCCGGGGACAAGCTGCTGCTCGACGACGCCGAGCTGTGGCTTGAGCGCGACGAGCACGTCTCGCTCGTCGGCCCCAACGGCGCCGGGAAGACGACGCTGATCGAGACGCTGTCGGGGCGCCGGGAGCTGGCGCAGGGGAAGCTCCGCACCGGGCACAACGTCAAGGTCGGCTACCTCTCGCAACATGCGGACGAGCTCGGCTCAGGGACCGCGCGCACCGTGCTCGAAGCCGGGCAGCACGCAACCGGGCTGACGCCGGTGAAGGCGCGGGCGCTGCTGGGGAGGTTCCTGTTCTCCGGCGAGGAAGCCGACAAGCCGCTCGAGGCCCTGTCCGGCGGGGAGCGCCGCCGGCTGTCCCTGGCGATCCTCGTCCACTCCGGTGCCAACGTCCTGATCCTCGACGAGCCGACCAACCATCTCGATCTGGAGAGCCGCGAGGCGCTCGAGGAGGCGCTGCAGGCGTTCAGCGGCTCACTGCTGCTCGTCTCCCACGACCGGGCGCTGCTGGACGCGGTGGGTACGCGGACAATCGCGCTCGAGGATCGCCAGCTGCACAGCTACGTCGGCGGCTGGCCCGAGTATGTACGCGTCCGCGAGGAGCGGACGGCAGCGGCCGCGAAGCCCGCGGCCGCGGCAAAGTCCGCGCGGCCGAAGCGGGCCGAACGCCCCGCTCGCCCGCGGCGGACGAAGCGGCCGCGGCCATCCGGCGATCCCGACAAGCTGGAGGAGCAGATCGAGGCCGCGGAGGCCGCGCTGCGCGCGCTCGAGGACGAGCTCTCGGACCCCGCCGCCTGGGCCACGCCCCAGAAGAGCGCCGACGCCACGGCTCGCCACGAGCGGGCCAAGCGGGCTGTCGAGGAGCTCTACACCCAGTGGGAGGCGGCCGCGGGCTGACGGGTCCCGCGTCCTGGCGGCCTCGTACACTTGGCCGCAGATGGCACCGCCAATCGATGCGGGGCGTGTCCGGGTCGCGCTCATCGACGAAGACAGCGGTCTGCTGACTGTGCTCGACAGGAGGTTCGCGGCCTTGCGCTGGGACCGCGAGGCGCTCGCATACCCAGCCGGGCCAGACCAGCTGACCGCATTGCGGCTCCACGCGCTGATCGTCAATCCTGCCCTCACCGGGCTCGAGTACGTTGAGCGGATCGGGCACGCGCTGCCCGGCCTGGCGATGCTCGTCTGCAGCGATCCGGCGCCGCTCGCGGAGCGCGTCCGCGCGCTGCGCGGCGGCGCCGATGACTGGATCACCAAGCCCTGCCACCCCGAGGAGCTGGTCGCCCGGATCCAGGCGGTCCTCCGCCGCCGGCGCGCCGGCGAGATCCCCGTGGTGGACGAGGCGATCGTCGACGGGGAGCTCGCGATCCGGCCCGATCGCTTCGACGCGTACGTCGGCGACGAGGCTGGCGGCCTGTCCCGCAAGGAGTACGAGCTGCTCTACCAGCTGGCGGCGGTTGGGGGGCGGGTGCTCCAGCGCGAGGACATCTATCAGCGCGTCTGGGGCTACCTGATGGTCCGCGGCGATCGTTCGGTCGACGTGTTCGTGCGCAAGCTGCGCCAGAAGCTCGAGCGGATATCCCCCGACTGGCGCTACGTGCACACGCACTTCGGCGTGGGCTACCGGTTTGCGGCCGAGCCGGCGGATGGTGCGGTGGCGGCGCCGGCGCCGGCGTCGGCGTCGGCGTCGGCGTCGGAGGAGCCCGAGGTGCCGGCGCCGGAGGCCAAAGCTCCGGCGCCCGTTACGCTTTCCGGAGAACGGTGAACAAGAACGTCCGCAACATCCTGATCGTGCTCGGTCTCGCCGTGCTGGTGGGCCTGATCGGCGGGGGCACCACAGGCGTCAACCTGGCGATTCAGGCGGTGTCGCTGGTGTTCCTTGCGTCGATCGCCTGGATCGCATCGCTGATGTACCGCCAGCATCGGATCGAGCTGTACGCGCTTGGGGACGTCAAGCGCGGCACGCTGTACGTAGCGGGCGCGGTCGCGGCACTGACCCTCACCGCCACGTCGCGCCTTTGGGCCACGGCCGCCGGCGAGATCGCGTGGCTCGTGCTGATGGGCGCCGCCGTGTACGCAGTTTTCGCGGTGTTCTGGTCAGCGCGTAAGTATTGACGGCGCCGGCGCCAGGCCGGGGCGGGCGCCCGCGTTATGCCGGCGCGGCCGCGCGGACCGGCGCGAGCTCGACCGGGATCCCGTTCAGAACAGCGTTGCCGGACACGGCGTCGAGGAGCAGCTCGTCGGCGAGGACGTTGCTGTTCGTCCCCGGGTGATCGGCGGCGACGCGCTGCTGGGTGCCGGCCACGTCGTGGCCCCACCCGTGCGGGAGGCTGACGACGCCGGGCATGATCGCGTCGGTCACCTCGACCTGGGCCACGACCGCCCCGGTCCGCGACCGGACCTCGGCGTCGGCGCCATCGACCAGCTCGTAGCGGTCGGCGTCGTCGGGGTGGACGTGCAGCGTGCAGCGGGGCTTGCCCTTGACCAGCACCGGCAGGTTGTGCATCCACGAGTTGTTGGACCGCAGCTGGCGGCGTCCGACCAGGACCGGGTGATCGCCGTTGCGCGGCGCTGTCAGCGAGGCCCGCAGGCGCTCGACGTCGGCGACGATCGGTTCGGGCGCCAGCTCGACCTTGCCGCTCGGGGTCCGCAGCGCGTCCGGGAGCCGCGGCCTCAGCGGGCCGAGGTCGATCCCATGGGCAGCTTGCTCGAGCGCCGCCAGCGACAGTCCCGGTCCATCCGTGCGCGCGCCGAACCCGTCTCCGTAGGGCCCGGTCCGGAGCATCAGGTCGAGCAGCCGCTCGGGACCGACTCGCGGCTGGAGCGCTTCGAGCACCTCCTCGACCGTGCGCCCGCTGACCGGCGACTCGGCGGTTGACACCTCTCGCTGGATCAGCGCGCGGGCGGCCTGCTCGTCGAGCCTGGCCACGTCGGCGTTCGGGCCGAGGCCCGCGGCGACGCCGCTCAGCCGCAGAATCGTGATCCATTCATCGGGCAGGTCAGGCTCGGGTGCAAGCGCCGGCGGCGAGTAGTTGGCGACATTGCGCACCGCGAACAGGTACAGCGCGAGGTCGTAGTGGGAGCGGCGCAGCGGCGACGGGGCGGGGAGGATGACGTCGGCGTGGCGGGTGGTTTCGTTGACGTACACGTCGACGCTGACCATGAACTCGAGTTCGGCGAGCGCGCTGTCGAGCCGCCCGCTGTTCGGCGTCGAGACGACGGGGTTGCCCGCGAACGTGATCAGCGCCCGCACCTGACCCTCGCCGGGCGTCTCGATCTCCTCGGCGAGGCACGCGACCGGGAGCTCGCCGAAGATCTCCCCGAGTCCGCGGACCCGGCTCTGCCACCGCCCGAACGTGGTTCCGCGGCCGCGACTGGGTGGGCCAGCCGCGTTCGAGTGCCCGGCCGCCCCGAGTGGGAACATCGCCCCGCCCTCACGATCGAGGTTGCCGGTGAGGACGTTGAGGACGTCGACAAGCCAGCTCGCGAGCGTCCCGAACTCCTGGGTGCAGGTCCCGATCCGGCCGTAGACGACGGCGCGCGGGGCGGCCGCGAGCTCGTGGGCCATCCGGCGGATCTCGGGCGCCTCGATGCCGCACACGTCGGCCACGGCCTCCGGTGTGAACGGCGCCGCCAGCGCGCGAACCGTCTCGAGCCCGTCGCACAGCGCCTCGAGCCGCTCGCCCGGGTCGGCGAGCCCCTCTTCGACGAGGACGTTGACGAGGGCGAAGAGCAGATGCGCGTCGGTCCCCGGGCGGATGAAGTGGTGCTCGTCGGCCTCCTCGGCGGTGCGGCTGCGCCGGGGATCGATCACGACGAGCTTGCCGCCGCGCTGGCGCATCGCCCGCAAGCGGCCGCGCGCGTCGGGGGAGGTCATCAGGCTGCCGTTCGAGGCGAGCGGATTGGCTCCCAGCATCAGCACGTGGTCGGTGCGGTCGAGATCGGGGACCGGAACCGTGGTGCCTGTTCCGAACATCAGCGCGCAGGACATCTGCTTGGGGAACTGGTCGACGGTGCTCGCCGAGTACAGATTGCGCGTGCCGAGCGCGCGCAGCAGCACCTTCCCGTACAGCATGTTGTCGAGCAGGTGGGCGTTGGGATTGCCGAGGTAGACCGCGACCGCCTCGCGGTCAGCGGCGAGGATCGGGGACAGGCGGCTGTCGATCACCTCGAACGCCTCGTCCCAGCCGGCGGGCTCGAACGTGCCGTCGCCACGGCGGATCAGCGGGGTGCGGATCCGGTCCGGATCGGCGTGGAGCTCCTTCAGCGCGTACCCCTTGGGGCAGATGAACCCCTTGCTGAAGACATCGTCGCGGTCGCCGCGGATCGAGGCGACCTGATCGCCGGCGAGCGTCAGCTCGAGGCCGCAGGTCGCTTCGCACAGCGGACACGTGCGGATCGCGGTGCGATGGCCGTTCCCGGTCGCGGACATGACTTCGGCGGAGGTTACTGTTCCCGACACGAGCAAACGAAGAAAGGAGAGGGCATGCCTCTGGGAAGGAAACTCGCCGTCGAGTTCATCGGGACCTTCTTCCTGGTGTTCACAGTCTGTATGGCCACCAACCCCAAGACCGGCGCCGGGGCGCTGGCGCCGCTGGCGATCGGGGCGGTGCTGATGGTGATGGTGTTCGCCGGCGGCCACATCTCCGGCGGCCACTACAACCCGGCGGTCAGCACGGCCGTCCTGCTGCGGGGCAAGATGACCTCGGATGAATGGGTCCCATACGTCGTGACACAGCTCATCGCGGGGCTGATCGCGGCGCTGATCGCGCGCGCGGCAGCCGGCGCCGGTCACGCGGGGTCGTTCGCGGGCGTCGGCAAGATGCTGATTGTCGAGTTCCTGTTCACGTTCGCGCTCGCGTATGTCGTCCTCAACGTTGCCACCGCGCGCGGGACCGAGGGCAACTCGTTCTACGGACTCGCGATCGGCTTCACCGTCGGGGCCGGGGCGTTCGCCGTCGGCGGGATCTCCGGGGGCGCGTTCAATCCGGCGGTCGCGTTCGGCGCGAGCGTGTATGGCCTCTTTGACTGGAGCAACATCTGGGTCTACGTCGTGGCGCAGTTGGCTGGCGGCGCGGTCGCGGCGGCCGCGTTCCTATACGTCCAGCCGGCTGAGAAGGTCGGCGGCGACGTCGAGGCCGCGCCGCCGCAGTAGTGCGTACGTGAGACGCGAACAGCGCGAGGTAGTCGCCGACTGGCTGGTGATCGTCGGCGCCATCGCGCTGTTGGCGTCGCTGTTCTTGACGTGGAGCCACCAGTTCTCGCCGGCGTTCCTCGCCGAGTGGGGGAGCTCGGCCCAGCTCCAGGGGGTCCCGCATGACCCCACGGCGTGGCAGGTGTATTCGACGGCGGATGTGGTGCTGGCGGTGCTGGCGGTGGCGCTGGTGCTGGTCGCGCTGCGCGGCGGGCCGCGCGTCCGGTTCGTGGCGCTGCTCGCCGCCGCCGGCGCCCTCGCCTTCACGATCCGCGCGCTCGGCGTCCCGCCGACGAACGGGACCACGATCTTCGACCCGTCGACCGGGGCCTACGCCCCGAACTCGCCGGCGTCGGGGGCGGGGGAGGTGGTGGCGGTCGTCGGGCTCGGGGTGGCGATGCTCGGGCTGGCGGTGTCGTTCACGGCGGACTAGGGGGTTGTCGTTGGCGTCGTTGGCGTCGTTGGCGGTGGCGGGCGGGTGGGTGCGGCGTTAGTGATTTTGCTGGGGAATGGGGCGGGCGGGGCGGTTCTCGCGCGGCGGTGAGGCGCGGAAAAAAACCTGCACAACACGACAATCTCCTCCGGATCGGCGAGCCTTGGCGCACTGTGCATGACAGTCATGTACAGCACGACACGGCTCGGGCATTGGGCC
>Ga0116216_10000102_pt1 | contig 78325 bp, 70 predicted proteins | sample Sb_taG_11_FD_89696 | JGI IMG/M metagenome (GOLD analysis project Ga0116216, IMG submission 89696) | Peat soil microbial communities from Weissenstadt, Germany - Sb_50d_3_AS metaG | ecosystem: Environmental > Terrestrial > Soil > Wetlands > Peat | place: Germany: Weissenstadt | collected 2010-09-21 | reverse complement strand
GCCATGTCGAAGTCCGCCGGGCTGGTGACTCGATGGTTTCAGCGGGCGCCGTTCAGTCTGGCCGGGCGGCCGCGGCCGCGGCTCGATGCCTGCGCCAGGCCCAGGCTGCCACCAGGGCAATGACGATCGCGGCTAGAGCGATCGCCAGCCCGGCGCCGACCTTGCGCTCGACCACGCCATAGGCGGAGCCGGCCAGGTATCCGAGCAGGCTGTAGCCCACTCCCCAGATGACCCCGCCGATCAGGTTGTGAATGACGAAGGTCCGGTACGGCATCTGGGCCGCTCCGGCGGCCGCAGGCATCAGTGCCCGCACCACGGCCACGAAGCGGCCGCCGAGCACGGCCATGCCGCCCTTGTTCCGCAACGCCGTTCGGGCGCGGTGGACGCCACCGGGCACCCGGTTCAGCATCCGCGACGAGAACAGACGGTCACCCATCCGCTTGCCGATCTCATAACCGACCAGCGGGCCGGTCACCGCGGCGATCACGACCACACCGACGAGAGCGGGGAGGGACAGGTGACCTCGGCTGGCGAGGACTCCGCCGAAGACCACGGCAGCCTCACCAGGCAGCACGAAACCCAGGAAAATCGCCGTTTCACCGAAGACGAGGGCCGCGATCAAGCCGACGGCGACCCACCCGTGGAGATGGTTCAGCGCGGCGTTCATGCTGCTTACGATGCTGGCCAGAGCATTCATTGCGGCCCGCAGACCCGCGCTGCCGCCCGGCCGGACCTGGCTGCCCGATACACCCACTGGCTGTGGTCTAGTTGGACATAATGCGTCCTAGTGCCCAGTTTCGGGGAGGAGACGCCGATGCCAGCCACGCCCCGGCCGTCCTTCGCCACCGCAGGCAGACCCGGCGCGGCACCTGAGCCTTGGTGGGTCACCGGCCGGCTACCGGCCGACGACCACTCCCGGCCGCACGCCAGCCAGCCCCCGTGGCCCGCCGGCCCACCACACACCGACCAGCCCCCGTGGCCCGCCGGCCCACCACACACCGACCAGCCATCATGGCCCGCCAGCAGGCCCCCCGCTGGTGAGCCGCCTTGGCCGGCCGCCGTACCCCCGGCACCCATCGGCGTGTTCACGCACGCGCCCAGCGAGGCCGGCACAAGCACGGGCAGCCTCCCTGCGATCACGGGCGGTCTCATCCGCCGCCAGGGTACGTTCACCGGCCGGGTGACCAGGGACGGCTCAAGCGGATTCGCGGCGGAACCGGCCCGGTACCAGCTGTACGCATCACTAGCCTGTCCCTGGTCGCAGCGCGCCCTGATCGCATGCCGACTGCTCGGTCTCGACCGGGTGATCGGGCTCACCCTGACCGATCCGGTCGCCGATGAACGCGGCTGGCGGTTCAGCGACGACAGCAGCGACCCGCTTACCGGCGCTCGCTTCCTGGCCGAACTCTACCGGGCGACCGACGCAGGTTACCCGGGCCCGTTCACCGTCCCGCTGCTCTGGGATCTGCGATCCCGCCGGATCGTCAGCAACGATGTGGCGCAGATTACCGTCATGCTGGAGACCGAGTTCCGGGCCTTCCACCGGCCTGGCGCGCCCGACCTGTACCCCGCGGCCAGGCGCAGGGAGATCGAGTCGCTCGCTACGTTGATTTACCACACGGTCAACACCGGTGTGTACAAGGCAGGCCTGGCTACTACGCAGGCTAGTTACGACCAGGCCGTCGAGGCCGTATTCACCACGCTCGACGCACTGGACGAGCGGCTGGCCCGGCGCCGGTTCGTGCTCGGCGACCAGCTCACCGAGGTTGATGTCAGGCTCTATCCGACGCTGGCCAGGTTCGACACCGTCTACTACCAGCTGTTCGACTGCAATCTGCGGCGGCTAACTGACTACCCGCATCTGTGGGGCTACGCCCGAGACCTCTACACCCATCCGGGATTCGGTGAGACCACCGACCTGGGCCAGATCAAGCAGCATTACTACCGGTCAACCGGGTGGCGCAGTAAATGGGGCATCATCCCGATCGGACCACAGATCAGCTGGAACGAGCCGCACGGCAGAGCCAGGATGCCTAGCTGATTTCAGGCCCAGCCCGCTGCGGGTCGGCGGGATGCCTAGCTGATTTCAGGCCCAGCCCGCTGCGGGTCGGCGGGTAGCCTTAGCACGCGGGTTCTACAGGTCATCAAGCTCCGGAAGAGGCGATGTCGGCCGTGTCTGCCGAGTTCTCGGGTGCGTCCGTTAATCTCACCGCGCCTGGCAGGCCGCCGGGCGAAGCCGGCCAGCCGCACGGCGAGACTCCTGACGACTCCGCCGTTGCCAGCGGTACCGCAGCGCGCCTGGCGAATGCGGATTTCGGGCCGAACGAGTGGCTGGTGGACGAGCTCTACCAGCGGTACCAGGCCGATCCAGGCTCGGTGGATAAGGCATGGTGGAACTTCTTTGCCGACTACCGGCCACCGCCGACCACGGCAGAACCGCCGACGAGCGAGCCGACCGGATCGGCTGCGCCACCAGCGGCACCGGCCCATGCGTGGATCCCGACTCCGGTCGGCTCGGCGAGTCCGACTGCTGTCGCCACTCCTCCGGCCGCCGGGCCCGTGGCGCCAGCCGCTCCGGCCGCACCGGCCGCACCGGTGTCTCCGGCGTCAGCAGCTCCGGACGGCCAGGCTGCGCCGAGCGGCGGAACCACACCGCCGAGCGGTGACAGCAACGGCAGTCCGGCTGAAATGCGGCTGCGCGGCGCCGCCGCGCGCACCGTCGCCAACATGGTGGCGAGCCTTCAGGTGCCGACCGCGACGTCGGTCCGTTCCATCCCGGCCAAGCTGCTGACCGACAACCGGATCGTGATTAACAATCACCTGGCCCGCGGCCGCGGCGGCAAGGTGTCCTTCACCCACCTGATCGGATACGCGGTGGTCCGCGCCCTCGCGGCTGCCCCTGAGCTGAACGACTCCTACGCCGAGGTCGATGGCAAGCCGGTGCTGGTCCGGCCCGAGCACGTCAACCTGGGACTGGCGATCGACATCCAGAAGGAGGACGGCACTCGCCAGCTGCTCGTGCCGAGCATCAAGTCAGCCGAGCAGATGGACTTCCGCCAGTTCTGGATGGCCTACGAGGAGATTGTGCGCAAGGCCAGGGGTGGCAAGCTCGCGGTCTCCGACTTCGCCGGCACCACGATCAGCCTGACCAACCCGGGCACCATCGGCACCATGCATTCGGTCCCCCGGCTGATGCCTGGCCAGGGTTGCATCATCGGCGTAGGCGCGATGGAGTACCCGGCTGCCTACCAGGGCGCCTCGGCCGAAACCCTGGCCAGGCTCGCGCTCAGTCAGGCGGTGACCCTCACCTCGACCTATGATCACCGGATCATCCAGGGCGCCCAGTCCGGCGAGTTCCTTCGGATCATCCGCGGCCTGCTGCTCGGCGAGCAGGGCTTCTACGACGAGATCTTCAGCTCGCTTCGGATCCCGTATGAGCCAGTCCGCTGGGTGCGTGACATTCCGGCTGGTCACGAGGACGACATCAGCAAGGCCGCCCGGGTGCACGAGCTGATCCATGCCTACCGGGTCCGCGGCCACCTGATGGCCGACACCGATCCGCTCGAGTACAAGCAGCGCAAGCACCCCGATCTGGACATCAACCAGCACGGCCTGACGCTATGGGATCTGGAACGGGAGTTCGCCACCGGCGGCTTCGGCGGCAAGCCGCGGATGCTGCTGCGCGAGATCCTCGGCGTGCTACGGGATTCCTACTGCCGCACGGTCGGGCTCGAGTACATGCACATCCAGAACCCGGCCGAGCGTGCCTGGCTGCAGGACCGGGTGGAACGGCCGCATCGCGATGCTGACCACGCCGAGCAGATGCGCGTGCTGTCCCGGCTGAACGTCGCCGAGGCCTTCGAGATGTTCCTGCAGACCAAGTTCGTCGGCCAGCGCAGATTCTCCCTTGAGGGCGCCGAATCACTGATCCCGCTGCTCGACGCCGTGCTGACCGAGGCAGCCAAGGGACGGCTGCATGAAGCGGTCATCGGCATGGCGCATCGCGGCAGGCTGAACGTGCTCGCGAACATCGCCGGCAAGTCTTACGGGCAGATCTTCAACGAGTTCGAGGGCCACCTGGACCCAGGCAGCACGCACGGCTCCGGCGACGTCAAGTACCACCTCGGCGCGGAGGGCAGTTACACCGCGGCGGACGGCACGGCGATTCCGGTCACCCTGGTCGCCAACCCGAGTCATCTCGAGGCCGTCAACCCGGTGCTCGAAGGCGTGGTCCGGGCCAAGCAGGACCTGCTTGACATGGGCGACCCCGGCTACACCGTGCTGCCGGTCCTGATCCACGGCGATGCGGCGTTCGCCGGCCAGGGCGTGGTCGCCGAGACGCTCGAACTGTCCCAGCTGCGGGGCTACCGTACCGGCGGCACCGTGCACATCGTGGTGAACAACCAGGTCGGCTTTACGACCGACCCGAAGTATTCCCGGTCAAGCGTGTACGCCACCGATGTGGCCCGCACGATCCAGGCACCGATCTTCCACGTCAACGGCGATGATCCGGAGGCCGTGGTCCGGGTCGGCCGGCTGGCCTTCGCCTACCGGGAGGCGTTCGGCAAGGACGTCGTCATCGACATGGTCTGCTACCGCCGCCGCGGGCATAACGAGGCTGACAACCCCTCCTTCACGCAGCCGCTGATGTATGACCTGATCGACGCGAAGCGATCCACCAGGAAGCTCTATACGGAGTCGCTGATCGGCCGCGGTCACATCACCCTGGAGGAGGCCGAGCAGGCCCTGCGCGACTATCAGCAGGAGCTTGAACGGGCTTTCACCGAGACCCGCGAGGCAGCAGGCCGGCCGGTCGAGCCCGGCGCGGTGGTACCGGTGCCGCCCCAGCAGCCGGCCCTGATCGATCACGCGGGCACCCCGACGGCGATCACCGCCGAGACCATCAAGCGGATCATCGACACCCAGCTGAACCTGCCTGTGGGCTTCGTCCCGCATCCGCGGCTTCAGCCACAGATAGCCCGCCGCGCGGTCGTGGTCGAGCAGGACGAGATCGACTGGGCCACCGGCGAGTTGCTGGCGTTCGGCTCGACGCTGATCGACGGCAATGCGGTCCGGCTGATCGGGCAGGACAGCCGCCGCGGCACGTTCGGCCAGCGGCACGCCGTCGTCGTGGACCGGCACACCGGCGCGGAGTACATCCCGCTGCGCCAGTTCAACAACGGAACGGCCAAATTCCACGTCTACGACTCGCTGCTCTCTGAGTTCGCTGCCGTCGGGTTCGAGTACGGCTACTCAGTGGCCAGACCGGACGCGCTGGTCTGCTGGGAGGCGCAGTTCGGCGACTTCGTCAACGGGGCGCAGACGATCCTGGACGAGTTCATCTCATCCGGTGAGCAGAAGTGGGGGCAGCGGTCCGACGTGGTGCTGCTGCTGCCGCACGGGTACGAGGGTCAGGGCCCCGATCACTCGTCGGCCAGGGTCGAGCGGTTCCTGTCGCTGTGCGCACAGGACAACATGACGGTGGCCATGCCGAGCACCCCGGCCAGCTATTTCCACCTGCTGCGCTGGCAGGTGCTTTCGGAGCGGGTCAAGCCGCTGATCGTGTTCACGCCGAAATCCATGCTCCGGCTGAAGACTGCAGTCTCCGCGGTCGCCGACTTCACCGCGGGCTCGTTCCGGCCGGTGCTGCCAGATCCTGAGGCAGCCGCACCCGGCCCTGCCGCTGGTTTCGATCCGGCCGCAGTGCGCCGCGTGCTGCTCTGCTCCGGCAAGATCTACTACGATCTCGCCGGGAAACGGCGGGCGGAGCACCGGTCCGACGTCGCCATCGTCCGGGTGGAGCGGCTCTACCCGCTGCCGACGAAGGAGATCGCAACCGAGCTGGCCAGCTACCCGAACGCCGAGGATCTCCGCTGGGTGCAGGAGGAGCCGGCCAACATGGGCGCCTGGCCGTTCATGGCGATGCACCTGCCCGGACCGCTCGGCCGCCGGCTTGGCGTGCTCTCGCTCCCGGCCAGTTCGGCACCGGCGTCCGGATCAGCCAAGGCACATGCGGCCGAGCACGCTGCGCTGGTCGCCGCCGCACTGAGCTAAGACGGTCCGACGATGTACTTCACCGACCGCGGCATCGAGGAACTTCAGGACCGGCGCGGCGATGAGCAGGTCACCATCGGCTGGCTGGCCGGCCGCCTCACCGAGTTCGTGGACGCTCATCCGGAATACGAAGCGCCGATCGAACAGCTGGCGACCTGGCTGGCCCGTCTCGACGACGAACCCGACCTGGACTGAGCCGACCGGATATCGGGCTTGCCCTCGCCAGTGCCGCGGGCAGGGCAGCCAAGATCGACAGCGGAAACTTGCGGCCGTGGTCAGGCTCTCCTTCGGCTGACACGATATATCGTCTGTATCAGGAGGGTGATGATCAGTGAGTCCGGTGTTCCGCCACGGCAGGCTGCGGCTGTATCTTCTCAAGCTGCTCGAAGAGGCGCCGCGGCACGGCTACGAGGTGATCCGGCTGCTGCAGGATCGCTTCCTCGGCGTCTACTCGCCATCGCCGGGGACGATCTACCCGAGGCTGACCAGGCTGGAGGATGAGGGCCTGGTCACCCACGACGAAGTCGACGGCAAGAAGGTCTACCGGATCACCGAGAAGGGCCGCCAGGAGCTTGAGAACAGGTTCGATGAGCTTGCCGAACTGGAGGAGGAGCTCACCGCGTCTGCCCGCGACATTGCCAGGGAGATCGGCCGCGACGTCCGCGACACCGTCAGAAGCCTGCGCGAGGAACTCGGCCGGGCCGCGGCCAGGGGCGGATTCAACGAGCCCGGCGCTGCCGCTAGACCACAGGCCAGCGATGGGTCAGACCGAACCAGGCTCGGCCCGTCGTGGTTCGGTGAGCCCGGCGCGGCTCGGCTCACCGATCCGGCCGCGACCAGGTTGACTTCTGATCAGACCCGGCTGGCCGGAGCCGGCCCTGATATCGGCTCGGCCAAAGGTCGCGGCCCGTGGCCGCCCCCCGCTTCCTGGCCTGATCTGGAGCGGCTCGCGACGGACTTCGCCAAGGAGATCCAGTCGGCCGCCGTCCGCGCCCGCTCCGGCCTGGACGAAGGAGGCCTGCGAGATCTCCGCGGCATCCTTGCTGACGCCCTGACCCGGATCAGGACCGAGGTCTTCGGCCCGGTCGTCCCGACCGATCAGGCGGAGCAGGCTGGCCCTGCCGGTCAGGCTGACCCGGCTGGCCCGATCGATGCGGCTGGCCCGACCGACGCTACAGACCCTGCTGGCTCGACTGACGCTACGGATACGGCTGGCCCGGCGGACGCGGCTGGCCCGGCCGACGCGGCTGACCCGGCCGACCAGGGCACAGCCAGCTGACCAGACCAGCGGGACATCCCGCCTACAGCGTGAACACCACCTTGCCGAACAGGTCGCCGGAGATCATCGCCTCGAATCCGGCCGGCGCCTGATCGAGCGGCATGGTCCGGTCGATCACCGGCCGGACGCCGGCCTGCGCGCAGAATCGCAGCAGCCGGGCAAGCTGATCCCGGCTGCCCATGGTCGAGCCGACCACCGACAGCTGCAGGAAGAACACCCGGCTCAGATCGGCAGGCGGCATCGACCCGCTGGTGGCACCGGAGATCACGATCGTCCCGCCCGGCCGCAGTGCCTTCAGCGAGTGTGACCAGGTCGCCTCGCCGACCGTTTCCATCACCGCGTCTACCCGCTCGGGCAGCCTGGCTCCGGTCGCGAACGCCTGATCGGCGCCGATGGTGACCGCCCGCTCCCGCTTGGCCTCATCCCGGCTGGTCACCCAGATCCGGTGACCGGCGGCCCGGCCGAGCAGAATGAGCGCGGTCGCCACGCCGCCGCCGGCGCCCTGCACCAGGATCGTGCTCCCCGGCTCGAGCGCTACCTTGCCGAACAGCATCCGGTAGGCGGTCAGGTAGGCCGTCGGCAGACAGGCGGCCTGCTCGAAGGAGAGTGCCGCGGGCTTGGGCACCAGGTTCCGGCTGGGCACGGCAAGCCGCTGGGCGAAGGTGCCCTGGTACCGCTCGGACAGCAGCGACCTGGCCGGGTCGAGCGTCTCGTCGGCCACGCCTGCCGATCCCGGGTCGCCCACCACCGCGTGCACGACGACCTCGTTGCCATCGGCGTCCACCCCGGAGGCGTCGCAGCCGAGGATCATCGGGAGCCGGTCGGCGGAAATTCCCACGCCGCGGAGCGTCCAGACATCATGGTGGTTCAGCGATGCCGCCCGGACGGTGATCGTCGTCCAGCCATCGGGCGGCGACGGCTCAGGCCGCTCACCGAGTTCGAGGGCGGACAGCGGGTCAGCTGAGTCGAAGCGGGCTGCGGTGACTGCGAACATGAGCAGGACCCTAGCCGCCCGGCCCGCGACGGTCCCGGTCAGGGCCGACCTGCCGATCTGGCGCAACAAACTCCCCGGTGCCGATGCGTGCGACCACCCGATCATCGGCCAGACCGGTCGATCCACGCGGAAGCCGATGCAAGCCTGTCCAGAAGGCACTTCCGTGGCGCACGAGCTGTGCGATACTCGACGCTTAGGCAGGCCTGATTCCCCCTGCCGGTAGGGACCGGAGTGAATCTGGCGTCCTTTGCCGAGCTAGCGGTGCGCCTGGTCAATTCTGGTGTCTGTGACGCCGACGCTGACCCGCTGAGCACCCGCGAGGCGTTCCGCGAGATGGTCGCGGACCGCCCATTTCTTGCTGTCCCGGTGACGCCGCACGATCTGGACCGGCTGAAGCTGCTGCGCGCCGAGCTGACCGCGGTCTTCGCCGCGGCGGTCGACGGCTCAGGTTCAGCCGCGGTGGAGCGGCTGAACGGGCTGCTGATGATTCACCCGATCCACCCGGTGATCGTCGGCCATGGCGGCGAGCGCTGGCATCTGCACCTGAGTGAGTCGGGATCGGTCACCGACCGCTATGCGGCCGCCGCGGTGATCAGCCTGGCGCTGCTGGTCAGCCAGCTCGGCACGGAACGGCTGGGCATCTGCGCCATTGCCTCCTGTGACCGGGTATTCATCGACGGCAGCAGCAATAAGTCCAGGCGCTACTGCAAGGATCACGGCGCCAGGGGAAACGTGACCTCGCTAAGGCGGCAGAGCCGCGGCGCTACATCAGATCCAGCGCCTTCGACGGTATCGGCCGCAAGCTAGGCCGCAGAACGCCCTCTAACGCACGCGGCATCACTTGCGTTACCGAAACGACACCTTCTGGCTTCTTCTCAGGCTCCGCAATGATCATTAACATGAGCCTCACTCGCGGGGGTCACGTTCTAGTCGTGCACCGAAAGAAGGTTGGACATGGCAATCGAGACAATAGAGGCGCGGCCGGTCGACATAGGCCTCAAGCGAGAGATGGGGTTGATCGGCGCCATGTGGGCGTCCGAGACCTCGATCATCGGCTCAGGCTGGCTGTTCGGCTCGTACTTCGCGGCGGTCGCGATTGGGCCGGCGGCGATCTGGGCGTGGGTCATCGGCGGCGTCGCGGTCATCATCCTCGCGCTCGTGCACGCCGAGCTTGGTGGGATGTACCCGGTGGCGGGGGGCACGGCGCGGTTCCCGCACCTCGCCTTCGGCAGTGGCGCCGGGATCACGTTCGGGTTCTTCTCCTGGCTTCAGGCGGTGACCGTCGCGCCGATCGAATGCTTCGCCGTGCTGCAGTACGGTCAGTACTGGCTAAATGGGAAAAATCCGAAAAACCCGACGTTCCTGATCTATAACTCGACCACCGGCAACGTTACCCACTGGGGTTTCGTGATCACGATCGTCCTGATGGCGATCATGACTGCGGTGAACTTCTTCGCGATGCGCCTGTTCAACAAGGTGAACGCAGCCATCACCTGGTGGAAGGTTGCGATCCCGGTCCTGGCGATCATCATCTTGCTGTTCAAGTTCCACTCGCACAACTTCAGTGTCCAGGGCGGGCTCAACCCGGGCCACGCCTTCGGCGCCCCAGGGATTGGCGGAGTCGGCTGGCACGCTCTGTTCTACGCGATCCCGTCGGCCGGCATCGTCTTCGCCTACCTCGGCTTCGAGCAGGCCGACCAGCTCGCCGGTGAGGTCAAGAACCCGCAGCGGAACCTGCCGTGGGCGATCATCGGGGCGATCCTGATCGGCACCGCGATCTACGTGCTGCTCCAGGTAGTCTTCATCGGCGCCACCCCGTCCAGTCTGATCAGCGGTCACCTGGGCTTCGCGGGCATCGCGTCGTCCAACCCGATCGTGATCGGGCCGTTCGCCGGCCTGGCCGGCGCGGTCGGTCTGGCCTGGCTCGCGGCCGTCCTGCGGGCGGACGCGTTCATCTCCCCGTACGGCACCGGCCAGATGTACGTGACCTCCACCTCTCGAGTTGGCTACGGCCTGGCCAGGAACAGGTACTACCCGTCGATCTTCACCAAGACCGACAAGAACGGCGTGCCGTGGGTCGGCTTGGTCGTCGCGTTCCTGTTCGGCCTGGTCTTCCTGCTGCCGTTCCCGAGCTGGCACTCGCTGGTCAGCCTGGTCACCTCGGCGAGCGTGCTGATGTACGCAGGAGCGCCGCTGGCCCTGGGCGCATTCCGCAAGAACCTGCCCGACGCGACCCGGCCCTACAAGATGCCGGGCGCGGTGGCCGTCGCGCCGATCGCGTTCGTCATCGCGAACCTGATCATCTACTGGTCCGGTTTCGAGACGCTCTGGAAGCTGGGCGTGGCCGTCATCCTCGGCTACCTGCTGATCCTGATGCACTTCTCCGACAACCCGCACGCACCGAAGATCAACTGGAAGAACTCGACGTGGATCGCCGTCTACCTGATCGGCATGGGCGTGATCTCGTGGTATGGCGAGTTCGGGCTGCCCGGTTCGGCAGTGCTCAAGCCGAACGGCAACTACCGAGGCCACATTCCGTTTTGGTGGGACATGGGGCTCGTCGCCGTGTTCAGCCTGGTGATCTACTACTGGGCCATGTACTCCTGCCTGTCGCGCCCCGAGATGGAGGAAGCCATCGCGGCGCAGTCAGGAGGCGCTGAGGACTGGGAGGCGCAGACGGCAGAGTCCTGGGGCGAGACGGAAACCCCGCCGGCCTGATCTTCACCCTGCGAGTACGAGGCTCCGGCCCTTGCGGGCCGGAGCCTCACCGCCTCTGCGGCGCGGGCCGACCGCGGCGATAGCGCAGCAGCAGCGTGCCCTCGATCAGCGCGGGCGGCACGGGACCGAAGTGGCCGCTGTCCACAGCACCGGCGCCTGGGTTGTCCGAGATCAGGAACCACCCGTTTGGCTCGCGTCTGGCGACTCGCTTGACCAGCAACATGCCAGGTCGCTGGGGATGGCACGCGACGACGATCTGTCCGCGGCGGATGCGGGGCGGACCATCAGGTCGCAACCCGCGCCAGACCAGCAGCCAGTCGCCGGGCCGCAAGGCCGGCTCCATCGACCTTTCGGCGACCGCGACCCGCCATATCGGCCAGCGCACGCATCCCTCCCGTCTGCCGATCGGCGCCACGTTGTACTGTCAGATTCCGTTACCCAATGATCCGACACGAGAGAAGGACATCATGAGGCTGCTCGCACGTGCCCTCGCGCCCAAGGTCACCGCGTTCGCGCACTGTGACCTGCCGTGTGGCGTCTACGACCCGGCTCAGGCCAGGATCGAGGCCGAGTCGGTGAAGGCGATCTGCGAGAAATACCAGCAGAACTCCGACTCCGAATTCCGGACCAGAGCTCTGCAGATCAAGGAGGAGCGGTCCGATCTAGTCAAGCACCACCTCTGGGTGCTGTGGACCGACTACTTCAAGCCGCCGCACTTCGAGAAGTACCCGCAGCTCAGCCAGTTGTTCAACGAAGCCACCAAGCTGGCCGGAGCCGGTGGCACCAAGGGCAGCACCGACGTGGCCAAGGCCGATGCGCTGCTCGCGAAGATCGAGGAAATCTCGACTATCTTCTGGGAGACCAAGCAGGGCTGAACCCGGTCAGTCCAGGCAGGAAGGGTCCGGTAACCGAATCGGCAGGGGGCTGCCAGATCAGGCCGGCCCAGATTCGCGCAGCCGACGCTGACGGTCGGCGGATGGCGGGCCCCGCGGCCATCGAGCCGCGGCCCCGCCGCCGCCGGTCGCGCCGCGCCAGGTCAGCGAATCGTCGGTGTAGTGCGCGACCCGAGATAGGTTGCAGGAAGAAAGTCGATCCCTGCCCCGGCGCAGGAGACGACATTCGGCCGTTGTTGGAGGGGCAAGACGTGACCGAGGAAAGCACAACGTCGGCGATGAGCCGGACGATTGCCGCTGAGCATGACGATCATGACGAAAATCAGGCACTTGGGCGACTTCTCACCGCGGTTCAGCCGGCTCCGGCCGAGCCGGCCGAGGCCGACGCCCGCGATGAAGTCACCATCCGGCTGCCGGCTGACGGGGCTTACCTGTCGGTCCTGCGGACAGCGACGGCCGGCCTGGCGGCGCGCCTGGACTTCACCCTGGACGAGATCGAGGATCTGCGCATCGCCGTGGATGAGGCGTGCGCGATGCTGCTCAGCCAGGCGATCCCGGGCAGCACGCTGGAGTGCCGCTTCCGGCTCGGCCAGGACACGATGACGGTCTCGGTCTCCGTGCGCTGCCTAGCGCCACGGGCACCGTCCGGCGATACGTTCGCGTGGACTGTGCTCTCAGCGCTAGCTGGCAGTGTCGATGCCCAGGTAGGGCCGGGCGACCTGCTGACGATCGTGCTCCGCAAGAGCCGTGATTCATCGAGGTCGGTGTGACGGGGGAAGCTGAGGTCGCCTTGACCGAGGAGTTCGAGACGGTAACGGCTGAGCCTGCCGGGGGGCAGCCTCTTGCCGGTCCCGATGAGGTCCTGGCCGTTGCCGGACTGATCGCCGAGGAGCTGGACGACGATGTCGCCGAACAGCTCTCCGGTGCGGTGCGGGTCCAGCACGCGGTGCGCGAGCGCGGGCACGCCAGAGCGCTGTTCGTACGGCTCTCCGTGCTGCCTGAGGGTGATCCGGAGCGGCTCAGGATCCGGGGCGAGCTGGTCGAGCTGCACCTGCCGCTGGTGGAGTACCTGGCCAGGCGATTCCGCAACCGGGGCGAGTGGCTCGACGACCTGACTCAGGTGGCGACGATTGGCCTGATCAAGTCCATCGACAGATTCGACCTCAGCCGCGGCGTGGAGTTCTCCACCTATGCCACGCCGACCATAGTCGGCGAGATCAAGCGGCACTTCAGGGACAAGGGCTGGGCCGTCCGGGTACCTCGGCGGCTGCAGGAGCTGAAGCTGGCCCTGACCAAGGCCATCGGCGATCTGGCGCAGCGGCTCGGCCGGGCGCCGACCGTTGCTGAGCTTGCCGTGCACCTGCAGATGACCGAGGAGGAGGTGCTTGAGGGACTCGAATCCGCCAACGCCTACTCGACAGTCTCGCTCGATGCACCCGACTCGGGGGATGAGGACGCACCGGCGGTTGCTGAGTCGCTTGGCATGCTCGACGATGCGCTTGAAGGCGTGGAGTACCGGGAATCGCTGAAGCCCTTGCTCGAGCGGCTGCCGCCCAGGGAGAAGCGAATCCTGCTGCTGCGATTCTTCGGGAACATGACTCAGTCCCAGATCGCGACCGAACTCGGCATCTCGCAGATGCACGTATCCAGGTTGCTCGCCCGTACCCTCGCACAGCTCAGGGAGGGGCTGACCAGCGACGACTGACCCAGCCTAGCGGGTTGGCTGGTCCGCCGACTGATAGGCAAGCGCCCTGATGCTCGGCGGCACAAGCAGCAGGACGAAGCCAGCCACAGACAGTACTAGGAGCGGCACGCCCCACCAGTAGCGCTGACCTTGCACCAGGTAGATCCCGACGATGCCGCAGAAGAGCTGGGTCAGCAGCGCAGGCGTCCGGCTCCACCGCCTGGCCCTGGCCAGGCCCGCCGCCACGAAGCCGAGCCCAACTGCCGTCCCGACGCCGATGGCTGTGATGGCGATGCCGCTGGCGTTCTGGTAGGACCTACCCTGGCCGGTCGCGATGCCGGCCAGCACGGCGGCGGTCATGACGGCGGCGGCCTGTATCGCCTGCACGAGGGCCGCGCCAGCCACGGTCAACGGACGCGGCTGATGCTGAGCCGCGGGCGAGCCGTTAGCCTGAGCGCGTGCGCGCGCTCCTGATCGTGAACCCACGTGCCACCTCCACGACCCGGCTGCGCCGGGATGTCATCGCGTCGGCCCTTGCGTCCGCTGTCGAACTTGAGGTCGTGGAGACACGCTACCGGGGGCATGCCACCAAACTGGCGGCCAGAGCCCGGTCTGAAGGCTATGGCCTGGTGCTCACGCTGGGCGGCGACGGCACGGTTAACGAAGCCGTCAACGGCATCCTCGGCGGCGCTGGCCAGCCATCGGCCGGTCACCAGCCCGCCGACCTCCCGTCCGAAGACCATCTGCCCGTCGACCTCCCGGCCGCCGACCTTCCGTCCGAAGACCGCCCATCCGAAGACCGCCTGCCCGCGGACCGGTTGCCCGCGCTCGCTGCCATGCCCGGTGGCAGCGCGAATGTCTTCACCGGAGCCCTGGGCCTGGGACGCGACCCGGTGGACGCCGCCGGGCAGATCCTGCAGGCACTAGCTGAACACCGCGAGCGCACCATCGGTCTGGGGCTGGCCGAAGGACGGTACTTCACCTTCAATTCCGGCCTGGGCCTGGACGCCGAAGTGGTCCGGGCGGTGCAGGGACTGCGCGCCCACGGTCGGCCGGTCACGCCCGCGCTGTACGTGCGACTGACACTTCGCCAGTTCTACCGGCAGACCGATCGGCGACGGCCAAACCTGACCATCGAGCTTGATGGCCAGCCAAGCGCAGGACCGGTGTTTCTCGGCATCGTGTCGAACACGGCACCGTGGACTTACCTCGGCGGCCGCGCCGTCCAGGCCAGCCCGCAGGCCGGCTTCGACACTGGCCTGGACGTCTTCGCGATGACTTCGCTGTCCTCGCTGCGCACCTTCCACGCCGTCGGCCAGATGCTTACGAAGAATGGCAGGCCACCACATGGCCGCCACATTCTGACGTTTCATGATCAGGCGGTCGTAACACTGCGATCCGAGCGACCAGTTGCGTTCCAGATCGACGGAGAGTATGTGGGCGAGCGGGAGATCGTCTCATTCAGATCCGTCCCTGACGCCCTGCGGGTCGTGGTCTGACCCAGGTCACGGCGCAACGACCGTACATATCGGACCGATCAGCTTAAACCTATCCATCCCGGTACTCGTCGACGCTCCGGACCCCTTCCCGGCGCACGGGCCATGCCCGCCATGTGACTGATCTGACACCGAAATCCGGCCTAACCTTTGCCTAAGGGTCTTGCGCTTGATCGATTAACTTGGGAGGGTTGTAACGCTCCTGGCGAGAGGCAAGCACGCGCGCCTACGCCAGGCGGGCGATGTCTGCGCGGGCAGTGTCCACGGGGGCGTGGCCTGGCGGTCTCACTGGGAGCCAGAGCGGAACATAAGTTTCGTGAGCGCAGTTAACTAGCTTGGGACGCATAGCGAATCCCGAAGACATACGGCATAGCTCGTGAATTCGTTCACAAGCACGACAGAGGCGGCGGGCCTCGGCAACTGCCCGCGGGTCCTCACAGAGGAGTGGACCGCATGGACTGGCGTAACTACGCCGCATGTCGTGACGTAGACCCGGAGCTGTTCTTCCCGATTGGCAACACCGGTCCCGCACTGCTCCAAATCGATGAGGCTAAGCAGGTCTGCGGTCGCTGCAAGGTCGCCGATGCGTGCCTGCAGTGGGCGCTGGAGAGCGGTCAGGACTCCGGTGTCTGGGGCGGGCTCAGCGAGGACGAGCGGCGAGCGCTCAAGCGCCGGGGCGCACGGGTCGGTGCCAGCGCCTGATCCGCGTCTGGAGTGGCCTGGGCGGCGTCTAGCCCCGCTTGGGCTTTGTTCTGCCGTGCCTGGGCCGGGTCTAGCCCCGGCTGGGCCCCGTTCTGCCGCGCCTCGTCCGGTGATCCCAGATCCGGGTTAGGCAGCGGCAGGTCGAGCAGCACGCTGGTGCCGCCGCCTTCGCGAGCTGAGATCACCAGCGTGCCGCCAAGTTCACCCACCACAAGCGTGCGCACGATCTGCAGGCCCAGGCTGCTGGTTGCCTCCAGATCGAACCCCGGCGGGAACCCGCCACCGTTGTCGGCCACGGTCACCGCAATCCGGTCTTGCCGCCGGTCAGCCGTCAGCTCCAGAGTTCCGGTCGCCGGCCCCCCAGCGGAAGCCAGGCCGTGCTGCACGGCGTTATGCATCAGCTCGGTCAGCACCAGAGCGAGCGGGGTGGCCACCGAGCCGGAGAGCATCCCGAAGCGGCCGATCAGCACCGGCGTGATCCGGGCCTCCGGTGCCGACAGCTCGCCAGCCATCAAGGCGATCTGGCGAGCGATGTCATCGAAGTCGACCACCTCGCCGGTCGCCTGGGACAGCGTCTCATGCACCAGCGCGATCGAGCCGACCCGCCGAACGGCCTCATCGAGCGCGGCGACCGCCTCAGGCACCCGCATCCGCCGGGCCTGCAGCCTGAGCAGCGCAGCGACGGTCTGCAGGTTGTTCTTTACCCGGTGGTGGATCTCCCTGATGGTCGCGTCCTTGGTGGTCAGCTCGCGTTCCCGGTGCCGCAGCTCGGTGACGTCCCTGAGCAGAATCAGCGCCCCGGCGGACGCGCCGTCGACCACGAGCGGGATGGCTCGCATCTGGACCACAGACCCGTTTGCCTCGATCTCGGTCTCCAGATGTGCCCTGCCGCCTGCCGCCAGCATCAAGGAGTCATCTCGCGGCGTGCTGCTCGCGCACAGCCGCGCCGTGAGCGGCCCGAGCTCCCGTCCGGCCAGGTCGGCGGTCAGGCCGAGCCTTCGGTATGCCGACAGGGCGTTGGGGCTGGCATAACTGACCTTGCCTGACCGGCTGAGGCGCACCATCCCGTCGGTCACCCGCGGGGACCTGACCAGCGTCGGCGAGCTGGCCGGGCAGGGGAACAGCCCAGCGGCGACCATCTGGGCCAGATCGTCGGCGGCTCGGAGAAAGGCCAGATCCATCCGGCTGGGCGTCCGCGCCGAGTCAAGATTGGTCGACCGCTCGATCACGGCAACAACCCGTCCGCTGCGGCAGACCGGAATCGTCTCGTGCCTCACCGGCACGCCGCGCTGCCAGTCCGGGTCACCCTCGCGGCAAATGCGCCCCTGGGTCACGGCCGCCTCAAGCAGCGGTTGCTCCCCCGCGGCCCGGACCGAGCCGACGACATCACCGGGGAAAGCCGTCGGGCCGGTGGTCGGCCGGACCTGCGCGAGCGCGAGCCAGGCTTGCTCGGCCGGGAGCGGAGCCCAGAGCACCAGATCTGCGAACGACAGGTCGGCGAGCAGTTCCCAGTCGGAGACCAGCGCGTGCAGCCACTCGGCGTCCGTAGCAACGATCTGGGCCCGGCGGGCCAGGTCGTTCAGCGTCGGCACCTCGCCATCATCGCATTGCCTGGCTGGCCGCCGGTGCACCGTCCCCCGCCGCACGTCAACGATGCCGTCCATCGCAGCCTGCAGCGACGCGCTAAACCCGGTAACGTCGCGGCCATGGCGCAGGACAACCAGCTCCAGGCAGTCAATCACGGCGGCGCGCAGGCGGTCGCCGCCGCCCGGGCGCACGGCGCGCGGACGATCTTCACCCTGTCCGGCGGGCACATCTTTCCGGTTTATGACGGAGCGGTCAAGGCCGACCCGCCGATGCCGATCCTGGACGTCAGGCACGAGCAGACCGCCGTCTTCGCAGCCGAGGCCACCGCCCGGCTGACCAGGTCACCGGGCTTCGCCGTGCTCACCGCAGGACCTGGCGTGACCAACGGGGTCAGCGCGATCACGACCGCTCATTTCAACGGATCAAGCGTGGTGGTGCTGGCCGGCCGGGCACCGGACTACCGATGGGGATCGGGCAGCCTGCAGGAATTCGATCATCCCGGCCTGCTCGGCCCGATCACCAAACGGGCCTGGACCGAGCACCACGCCGCCGGAGTCGGCCCGGCGGTCAGCGAGGCCTTCCGGCTGGCCTGCGCCCGCCATCGCGGACCAGTCTTCCTTGATGTCGCCCTTGAGGCGCTCTTCGGGACGCCTGACCCAGGGTCCGACAATGCCCCGGCATCCCGGTCCGGCTCAGCGGCGGCTGGCGGAGTCCCGCCGTCCATGATCGTGGAGAGTTCCATGCGTCAGGCGCAGCAAACTCTCCACGATAAGGCCGGCCCGGCGGCTGACAGCGCCGCCGGCGGCGATCCGGACTCCGGCAGCCTCGCCCGGATCGCCCAGCTGCTGGCGCAGTCTGCCCGGCCGGTGCTCGTGCTCGGATCGGACGTGTGGCTGGACGGTGCGCAGACCGCCGCGCGAGCGGCGGCCGAGGAGCTGCAGTTGCCGGTGATCACCAACGGCCAGGGCCGCGGTATCTTGCCGGCCGGCCACCCGCTGCTGGTCACCCGGGCGCGGTCGGTCGCCTTCGGCGAGGCTGACCTGGTGATCGTGGTCGGAACCCCGCTCGACTTCCGGCTCGGCTACGGCGAGTACGGCGGCAAGAATGGCACGCCTGCGGCCCAGGTCGTGCACGTCGCCGATGCCCCCAGCCAGTTGGCCGCGCACCGCGAGCTTGCCGCCGCCGCGGCTGGCGATCTGTCGGTCTGCTTCGACGGCCTGACCAGCGCCGCCGACCAGATCGGCCTGAACCGGCCGTGGACCCGAGACTGGCTGCCACGGCTGACCGACGCGCGCCGGTCTGCGGAAGCCGCCGACGCCGACCTGCTCGCCAGCGACGCGGACCCGATTCACCCGATGCGGATCTACGGCGAGCTGGCCAAGTTGCTCGATCCCGATGCGGTGGTGATCGGCGACGGCGGCGATTTCGTCAGCTACGCAGGCAAGTACATCGAGCCGCGGCAGCCGGGCTGCTGGCTCGACCCAGGCCCGTTCGGATGCCTGGGCACCGGGCTCGGCTACGCGATCGCGGCGCGGGTCTGCAGGCCATCCGCCCAGGTCGTGCTGCTGCTCGGGGACGGCGCCGCGGGATTCTCGCTGATGGATGTGGACACACTGGTCCGGCACCGGCTCCCGGTCGTGATGATCTGCGGCAACAACGGGATCTGGGGTCTGGAGAAGCACCCGATGCGGGCGCTGTACGGCTATGACGTGGCCGCCGAGCTGCAGCCGCAGTGCCGGTACGACCAGGTGGCCGCCGCGCTCGGCGGCGCCGGCGAGCTGATCACCAGGCCGGACCAGATCGGACCGGCGCTGCGGCGCGCCTTCGACTCTGGCGTTCCCTACCTGGTCAACATCGCCACCGACCCGCAGATCGCCTACCCGCGGTCCACCACCGGGATCTGACCCGGGGCTGCCCGGCTACCCGGCAGCACCTGCCCGAGCCAGGAACCGATCCCGGTCGAGTAGCACCCGCTCCACCGTCCCGGCCCCGATCACCGCGTCCTCGCCGGTGCCTGGCCCGTAGGCGATGAACATGAACACGCACCGGCGCCCGTCAATCTCGGTCAGCTCGGACTCGACCTCGATCTGCGTGCCGACCGGGCTTGGCCGCCGGTGCTCAAGCGAGGCCGCGGTACCTACGGTCGTCTGTCCCGGCGCGAGCTGCGGTGCCACCGCGGCCACCGACGCCGCCTCGGCCAGCGCGAGCAGCCGGGGCGTGCCAAGTACCGGCACGTCGCCGCTGCCGAGGGCCGCGGCGGTGTCGGCCTCGGTGACCTCGGCACTGACCGTCGCTCGCAGCCCGACCGTCAGACCGTCCTGATCGGCGGTCATTCGATCACGGCGATCAAGTCGCCCTCCTGGATCACGTCGCCCTCGGTTACGGCCAGCCGGATGATCCGGCCTGAACTCTCGACGAGCACCGGGATCTCCATCTTCATCGACTCGAGGATCACCACGATGTCGCCGTCGGCGACGGCCTCCCCTTCGACCGCGACGACCTTCCACACGTTGGCGACCATCTCCGCGCGGATCTCGATCACGCGCACCTCCTTGGATTCAAGCCCCGACCTGGCCGCCTGGTGCGTGTCACCCGGCCCTCGGACACCATCATTTCTCGCGCCTGGCTGTCAAGGGCGGAGTCTGCTCACCACGGCGGTGTCATAATCGCCGCTGGCGAAGTCCGGGCTGTCCAGCAGCTCGGCGTGGAATGGCAGATTGGTCTTCGGTCCGGTGACCTGGAAGCACCCGACCGCCGCCCGTGCCCGCTCCAGCGCCTGATCACGATCGGCTCCGTGCACGATCAGCTTGGCGAGCAGCGGATCATAATGCGGCGTCACCGTGTTCCCGGCCGCATAACCGGCATCGACCCGCACCCCGGCGCCGGCCGGCTCATGCCACCCGGTGATCACCCCTGGGCTGGGCAGGAACCTGACCGGGTCCTCGGCGTACACCCTCAGTTCCAGCGCATGCCCATGAGGCGAAACGGACCCCACGTCGAAACTGCAGTCCGCACCGCCGGCGATCAGCAGTTGCTGCTCTACCAGGTCGATTCCGGTGACCATCTCGGTGACCGGATGCTCGACCTGAAGCCTGGTATTCATCTCAAGGAAGACGAACTCACCCGTCGACTCCTCGACCAGGCACTCCACGGTCCCGGCCCCGCGGTAGCCGACCGCCAGGCCGGCCCGGATGGCGGCGGTCAGCATCCGCTCCCGCAGCTCAGCGCCGACGCCAGGAGACGGGGTCTCCTCGGCCACTTTCTGGTGGCGGCGCTGCGCCGAGCAGTCCCGTTCGCCGAGCGCGACCACCCGGCCGTCGGCCAGGCCGAGTATCTGCACCTCGACGTGGCGGGCATGGGCGATGAAGCGCTCAAGCAGGATCGCCGGGCTGCCGAAGAACCGCTCGGCCCGGGTGCGGGCGGTCTCGAATCCGGTCCGCAGCGCTGCGACGTCGGCGGCTGCGCTCATCCCGATTCCGCCGCCACCGGCCGCCGCCTTGATCATCACTGGGTAGCCGATCCGCGCGGCCACCTCGGCCGCCGCATCGGCGTCGGGCACCGGCTCGGTGCTGCCTGGCGCGACCGGAACGCCAGCAGCGGCCATCAGGTTGCGGGCGCTGATCTTGTCACCCATCCGCGCGATCGCGTCCGGTGGCGGACCTATCCAGGTCAGGCCGGCGTCGATGACCTGCTGCGCGAATTCCGCGTGCTCGGCCAGGAATCCGTAGCCGGGGTGGATAGCCGCGGCCCCGGTCCGGCTGGCCGCGGCCAGGATGGCCCCGGCATTCAGGTAGCTGAGCGCTGGCGGAGCCGGGCCGATCAGTATCGCCTCGTCCGCTTCGGCCACGAACGGCAGCCCGGCGTCGGCCTCGGAGTACACCGCGATGACCCTGATGCCAAGCCGCCGCGCCGTCCTAGCGATCCGGCGGGCGATCTCGCCACGGTTGGCGATCAATACCGATTCAGGCAGCACGCCGGCAGCCTACCGGCCGCCGGTCCGGCTGCCGCGATCGACTGACCCGGCAGATCTGGTCAGCCCGTCCGGGCCCCGCAGATCCGACAGACCTGCCAGCCCGTCAAGACCTCTGACCGGCACTGGGCCGGTCGACCCGCTGACCCGGCAGACCTGGCAAGCCGTCACAGCCGGCTGACCGGCAGTCGGCCGGTCACCATGGCCAGCGCCGAGACCACGCCGGGGTCGTACTCGGTATCGGTGTCCATCCGGAGCCGATCCAGCGCCGCGCCGATCCGGTCCCGGTCGGCCGAGCCGCCCACCAGGTCATCGAAGGCGTTCACCGCGCGAATGATCCGGCTGCCAAGCGGCGGGTCATTGACCCCGCCCCGGCTCGGCATGGACTGACAGCGGACCAGCTCAGCCACGGTGTCGAGCACGCCAGTCTGCTTGATGACCTCCGCGCCGAAGTCGGCGATCCGCTGCTGGTCAGCGGCGGAGACCAGCACAGTAGCCCCGCCAGGGATCGGGTCAGGCAGGGACAGCTGGCCGATGTCGTGCATCAGCGCCGCGTATTCCAGGTTCAGCAGGTCGAGTTCCGGCATGCCGAGCTCCCGGCCGACGGCCAGCGCCAGCCTGCTGACCCGGCGGGAGTGCCCGCTCTCGACGTATCCGCCGACCTCGGTCACCTGTGCCAGCGCCCTCACGGTCTGCAAATAGGTGGCCCGGATGCCGGCGTACCGGCGGAACGCTAGCTGGATGACCAGCAGCGGCCCGGCGAAGACGGCCAGCTCGGCGATCCCCATCACCTCCGCGCCGAGCACGGTGATGATCGCCGAGACTCCGATCGCCAGGCCAAGCCGCCACTGCAATACCATCTCGTCCGACAGCGTGACCGAGTACTTGGCCCGCAGATCGTCCGCCCGGATCACGGCGGTGATCACGATCTCAGTCAGCCAGCCAAACGCCGCCACGACGGCCATCACGGCAATCGCAGCCCACAGGTGCTGCGGGTAGCTCAGGTACATGCCCCTGCCGACCATCGGGCGGAAGACAAAGGCGACCAGGGCCACCGCGACCAGCCGGGCCGACATCCCGGTGACATTGGCCGGGCGGCCCGCCGCGATGTGCGGCAACGCGCCGAGCGACATGCCGATCGCCGCAACGGCGATCACCTGCAACGGCGGAATGTGGACAAGCGCCGGGGGATTCCCTCGCAGCAGAATGCCGGACAGCGGCGCGATCCGCAGTACCAGCGCGTAGGCAAGCGCCGCCGTCATAGCGATCGGCGCGGCCTCCCTGCCGCCGGGCAGCGCCAGCCTGAGCAACTCGCCGAAGGCGATGAACAGGCCGAATGCGATCGCGAACTGTGGCTGCTGAACCTTGATGCTGACCGCAGTTCTTACTAGCGCCACCACTACCAGGACCGCGGTGGTGCCGAGCAGCAGCAGCCGACCTGAGTCCACCGACTGCCAGGCCTGCCACCGCTGGTCCGCCGCACGGGACGCCGTCACACTGCCGCCGTCATAGGCTCTCGACCACGCGCAATGGCGCGATCGGATCGTCGTGGTCCTGAGAAGTGATGATCTCGTAACCGCGCGGCTGCAGCGGCCCGGGCAATTGCCAGCCCTCCCGGTTCAACGCGGCGACGAACGCGTCGACGATCTTCGGATCGAACTGCGACCCGGCCCCCTTGCGCAGTTCGGCGATTGCCTCGCCGATCCGGCGTGCCTTCCGGTAGGAGCGGGTGGATGTCATCGAGTCGAACGCATCGGCCACCGCGATAATCCTGGCGAACTCGGGGATCTCAGCGCCGGCGAAACCCATCGGGTAGCCGCAGCCATCCATCCGTTCGTGGTGGTGCATGATCCCGGTCAGCGCCTCGTTCAGGAAACCGATCTGCCTGACGATCTCAAGTCCGCGCATCGGATGCAGCTGAATGGCCGCGAACTCCTCCTCGGTGAGCGGGCCATCCTTCTGCAGCACCTTCGTGGGGACGCCAAGCTTCCCGACGTCATGCAGCATCCCGGCGTACGTCACCGCTTCGGCGCGGTCGGTTCGCATGCCAATCTGCCTGGCGATCATCCCCGAGCCGCGGGACACCCGGTCGCTGTGCCCGCGGGTGTAGAAGTCCTTGGTCTCCACCGCCTGGCAGAGCGCCGCCATCGTCGCCGCGTAGGCCCGCTGCTGCTCGGCGAACTGCCCCATGGCCCACCTGGCGACGTAGAGCGGCACGAGCACGATGGCAGCGGCGAACATCGGGACGATGTCCCACAGCGCGGCGATAACGAGTCCGAGCCCAGCAAAGCCGAGGTCGGAGACCAGCAGCAGTTGCAGGCTCGACCCTGGCGTGGCCTGCTGCGCCGCGCGGCTACGGCGGTCGAGCCGCAGCATCCCCCAGAGCATGCCGTGATTGACCAGTACGTGCACGGCTGCCGCGACGGCGAATGGCACGATCAGCGTCGAGAACATCCCGGACACGTGGATGCCGTCCGGATGACTGGGCTGGGTGGGGATCATGCCAGGCGCAGGTATGTTCGGAAGTCCGGCGATGGTCACGTAAGTTCGTCCGGCCGCATAACCAGCAAGCGCGTACATGGCACCGTTGAACAGCCGCTCGGCGACCGGCCCTCTAGGCCTGAAGCTGAGCACCGCCACCGCCCCGACCATGGCCGCACCTTGCGGCCCGAGCAGCACAACGGCCGCCAGGGTGGCAGCCGAGCTTGGCGACCACGCTGACTGGCGAGGCGCGAGCGGAGTGGGAGTCGAGTCGCAGATCAGGAAGAGTGCCGCCAGGACAGCGTAAGCCCCCCACCACTTCATCGACGCGGAACCGCCCGGCTCATGGATAAGAATGGCGACAGCCGCCGTAACAGCTGCCGCGATATAGAGCCAGGTGATCCAGGAGAGCCTGCCCATGTCCTCCTCGCCGGCCGTGCCGCCTGCACTGACGCCACTCAGAGTAACGCCATCACGCCTATCCGCGTAGGCGTCCGGCACATTGGCAGCAGATCGACGTCAAAGAGACACCGGATTGCGCCAGGACCGGCCGACAAACAACTCGCTTCCAGGCCAGCTAGCCAGCGTCGATCTGCGCCCTGACCGCCTCGATCCGGATCAGCACCTTCTCCAGCAGATCCGCCGGAACCGGATCATGGCCGCAGTGCCGGTGCACCAGGCGCTTGACCACCTCTTCAAGGCCGTACTCGCGCAAGCACGGGCCGCACTCCTCCAGATGGACCTTGACCTGGGCGTAGGAGACCTGATCCATCTCGCCGTCGAGGTAGGTATAGACCAGATCGAGGACCTCGGTACACGGCACTTCGTGCGGCTTTCCGCAGCTCATCGCGGATCCCTCCCCGGCGTCTGCGCGGACGACGACGCCTGAGCGGCGGCCCTGGCCAGACCCTGTTCGGCCGCATAGTCCTGCAGCATCTCCCGGAGCTGCCGGCGACCCCGGTGCAGTCGGGACATCACGGTCCCGATCGGGGTTCCCATGATGTCGGCGATCTCCTTGTAGGCGAATCCCTCGACGTCGGCCAGGTATACCGCGATCCTGAACTCCTCGGGGAGCGCCTGCAGCGCTTCTTTGACGTCGGAATCCGGCAGTCCCTCCAGTGCCTCAGCCTCCGCCGACTTCAGACCTGACGAGGTGTGCGAAGCAGCGCGGGCCAGCTGCCAGTCTTCGATGTCCTCGGTACCCGACCGCTGCGGTTCCCGCTGGCGCTTCCGGTAGGTATTGATGAACGTGTTGGTCAGGATCCGGAACAGCCAGGCCTTCAGGTTCGTGCCGTCCTGGTACTGATGGAACGATCCGTAAGCCTTGGCGAACGTCTCCTGTACCAGGTCCTCAGCGTCCGCCGGATGCCGCGTCATCCGCATCGCCGCCGCGTACAGCTGATCCAGGTACGGCAGGACATCGCGCTCGAAGCGCTCATTGCGCCCCTGCAGTGTCTCAGGTACCGGACCCACCCCCTCCGCAATGCCCATCCGACTCTGGCTGGGCAACCAGCCACCTCGGGCGGAGGATACCGTGCCGGGCACCGGGGCCAGTCGCGTGGCTACCCGAATTTCACCGGATCGGTACCGGGCCTTATCCGCGGACGCTATTTCGCACCTGCAGTCAGCAGCTATGGACACGGGCGTTGCAACACGGCCGGCACCGGCTTCATTCCGGCAGGCCGGCCAGGTCAGCGTTCAGCGGCGCAGTCGATCCCGCTTTGCCTGGCATGTCAGGCATCTCGCTGCCTCTGGCTTGGCCTCCAGCCTGCTCTCCGGCACCGGATCGCCGCAGTCCACGCACGTTCCGTAGGTACCGTCGTCCAGCCGCTGCAGCGCGTCGAGCACCAGCGCACGGCGCGCCCTGGCCGCCGCGAGGATCGCCTCGGAGCGGTCGGATTCGGCCAGATTGGTGCCCGCGTCCGCCGGATCCTGCGGATAGTCCGCGACCAGCGGGTACTGCTGATGAGACCCGTGCAGCACCGCCAGCGACCGGTCCAACTCGTCCCTGACTTCCTCAAGGCGCTTCCGAGCAGCCATGGTTTCCAACCGACCTGCACCTCCTGTCCGCGATTGATCCAGCAAGCCGACGCGTGGCGTCGGTCCGCCCGCTGGGCCATTCACGTCTCACGCCCGTCAGTCCGCCTGCCAGCCCTGGCTGACCTGGCACTTGATGCTCCGGCGCCGGCCTGGTCTGCGTCGGCCGGCCAGACCGGGTCGGCGGCGTCGATCAGCTCAGGACCGTTGTTACGCACCGAATTGACCGCCAGCGAGACCGGATAGGACATCAGCCCGCTGGCCGCGGCCGGGACAAGCAGCGCGCGGACGTCACCTGGATCGGTGCTGACCGGGTCAAGCCAGTCTGCCCAGCTGGCCGGATCGATCACCATGGGCATCCGGTCATGGATCTCGCCAAGTTCGTCGGGCGCCGTGGTTGTGATGATCGCCGCGGTCCAGAGCCAGGCGCCGGGGTGATCTCTGGGCAGCGCGCGATCGCGCCACAACTCGTATACACCGGCAAAGGCGAGCGGGCCGTGATCGGGACGGCAGATGAAGTAAGGCTGCTTCCGGCCGCTGCTCCCCGGCGGCGGCTGCTGCCATTCGTAGTAGCCGTCCGCGGGAAGCAGGCAGCGGCGCCGGGCGAAGGCAGCCCTGAAGGCCGGCTTCTCGCTGACTGTCTCGGCTCGCGCATTGATCATCTTGCTGCCGATGGAGATGTCTTTGGCCCACGAGGGCACCAGCCCCCAGCGAACCACCCTCAGTTCGCGGGTGGTGCTTCCGGTCGCGTCCCGGCTTCCGGTCGCGCCCCGGCTTCCAGTCGCGCCCCGGCTTCCAGTCGCGTCCTCCGCACCCGAGCTGGCCTGCGCACCAGCGGCAGCCTTGGCTCGGTCATCGGCCGTCGGCGGCTCATCCCGCCGCTGCCTGGTCATGACGGCATAGACCGGCTTGGTGGGCGCCACGTTGTAGTCCGGCGGCAGCGACTCAGCGACACGATCGCGCTGCACGGCGAACTCCTCGAGGAGCTCGACGCGGGAGCGCGCTGAGGCATACCGGCCACACATGTGCTCACCTTCGTAGTGCGTCGCGGGAGACCGGGGGCGGTTTCTCGGGTCAGAAATGGTGTCTGCAGGACACTGTCGCAGTGACTGACCGGAAACCGGGGGTCGCCGGGGTCGGCCCCGCAGGCTGGCAATGATTGTCGCTGTTCATAGCCAGGTCGGGGCCCTGCCAAACATTCGCAAAGGCACCACGTTCTGCTAGATCGCGCGAGCGTGGAGATTTTCAGCAACTGTCCCCGAGAAATATCCACGCTGATCTCCGCGCCCGCTCGACTAGCCAGCGAGCGCAGGCCGGTCCGGTCGGCAGGGCCGTCGATCCGCTGGATTGGCAGGCTGGCACCGGGCCGGTGCACTGGCCAGCGAGACTGCAGGCAGCCGGGCTCGGTAGCCTCGCAGGATGAACGCCGATCAGCCGCACGGCGCCGGCCAGGTGCACAGCGAAGCCGCCGACTGGGCGGTGCCGCGGGCGACCGGTCCGGTCCGGGCGCTGGTGCGGCTGCCAGGCTCGAAGTCGATGACCAACCGGGCGCTAGTGCTCGCTGCCCTCTCCGACCGCCCAACTCTGATCACCGGTCCGCTGGTCGCCAGGGACACCGCGCTGATGGTCGCGGCACTGCGGACGCTCGGCTGCCGCATCGACGAGGACCCCACCGCCGGGGGCGCCCTGGGCGGGCCTGACCAGGCAGCCAGGCACGAGCAGGCAGGCGGGCCAGCCGGGCCAGACCGAGCCGACCGACCAGACCAGGCAGGCGGCCCAGACCAGGCAGGTGGGCCAGACCGAGCCGACCGACCAGACCAGGCAGGCGGCCCAGACCAGGCAGGTGGGCCAGACCGGGCCAGCGGGCCAGACCGGGCCGACGGGTCGGACCGGGCCGACGGGTCGGACCGGGCCGACGGGTCGGACCGGGCTACCGGGCCAAACGACGCGGGCTGCTGGCGGGTCGAGCCAGGCCTGCTGGGAGGCGCCGGGTCCGCCGTGCAGGTGGACGTCGGCAACGCCGGCACTGTGCTCCGCTTCGTTCCGCCGGTCGCGGCGCTGACCAGCGCCGATGTGACATTCCGCGGCGACCCGAGGGTGTCTAAGCGACCGGTGGGGCCGCTCCTTGCGGCCCTGCGGGAATGTGGCGCGCAGATCGAGGACGGCGGAACGGGGATCATCCCGTTCCTGGTGCACGGCCGCGGCGCGCTGCGCGGCGGAACCGTGACCGTTGACGCTTCCTCCTCCTCTCAGCTGGTCTCCGGATTGCTGCTGGCCGCCGCCCGATTCGACAACGGCGCCGAGATCAGGCACCGGGGCGATCCGGTGCCGTCGGCACCGCACATCGAGATGACCGTCCGGATGCTGCGTGCCTGCGGCGTCGATGTGAGCACCGGCGCCGGACGATCCGTTTCGAATATCTGGCGAGTAGCTCCTGGTCCGATCTCAGCGGGGCGGATCGACATCGAGCCGGACCTGTCTAATGCCACCCCCTTCCTTGCCGCGGCACTTGCTACCGGCGGCGAGGTGACCGTGGCTGACTGGCCAGCGAACAGCCTGCAGCCAGCCAGGCAGATCCTCGGTCTGCTGGCCGCGATGGGCGGCACCGTGACCCACACGCCGGCCGGACTTCGGGTCAGCGGCTCCGGCCAGATCCGCGGCGTCTTCGCCGACCTGAGCGAGGTCGGCGAGCTGACGCCAGTACTGACCGCCCTTGCGGCGCTGGCCGACTCGCCGTCTGAGTTCACCGGCATCGGCCATCTGCGCCGCCATGAAAGCGATCGGCTCGCCGCGCTGGCCGGCGAGATCGGCAAGCTGGGCGGCGACGTCACCGAGCTGCCCGACGGGCTGCGGGTCATCCCGCGGCCGCTGCGAGCCGACGGCGTGGTCTTCGACAGTCACGACGACCACCGGCTGGCGATGGCGGCTGCCGTTCTCGGCCTGGTGACAGCCGGCCTGCGGGTGCGTAACGCGGCCACCGCCGGCAAGACGTTCCCCGGGTTCGACCGGCTCTGGGCGCAGATTCTGGCGCCAGCCGGGTGATCCCCCGCCATCAGCGCGATGCTGTGCTACATACAGCGGTGCCACATACAGGTGATGCCGCAGGAGGGCGGATGATGAGCGAGCGCCCATGACGAGCGGTCTGGCACGGTGACCGGGCAAACCCGGCACAGCGGGATGGACGAGGACGACATCCGGGTCAGGGCCGGCCGCGGCTCCCGGCCGCGTACCCGGCGACGGCCGGCTCATCAGGACGCAGTCGAGGCCTTCGTGCTCGCTGTCGACCGCGGCAGGTACCGCTGCCTGATCGGCGACCAGGCGGTCAACGCGATGAAGGCGCGCGAACTGGGCCGGGGCAACATCGTCGTCGGCGACACGGTCAGCCTGGCCGGCGACATCACCGGGGCGCCCGGCACGCTGGCGAGGGTGGTCAGGATCTCGCCGCGCCGGTCCGTGCTCCGCCGATCCGCCGACGACACCGATCCGGTGGAGCGGGACATCGTCGCCAATGCCGACCAGCTGGTGATCGTGTGCGCGCTCGCGGACCCGCCTCCCCGGCTGCGGCTGATCGACAGGTTCCTGGCCGCCGCCTATGACGCCGGGCTCGAGCCGGTGCTCTGCCTGACCAAGGCCGACCTGGCCGGTCCGGAAGCGATCTTGCCGGTCTACGCCCCGCTCGGGTTCCGCTGCCTGGTACTCGGCCGACCGGTGTCCGACCAGCTGCTTGCCGAGCTACGCGGCCTGCTCGCCGGGAAGATCAGCGTCCTGGTCGGGCATTCGGGAGTCGGCAAGTCGACTCTGGTCAACATGCTGATCCCGGATGCGCACCGGGCCGTGGGCCTGGTCAGCCCGGTTACCGGCCGCGGCCGGCACACCTCATCGTCGGCGGTCGCGCTGCCGCTGCCGGGGGGAGGCTGGCTGATCGATACCCCGGGCCTGCGCAGCTTCGGGCTAGGCCACATGTCGCCCGAGCGGGTTGTCCGCGCCTTTCCCGATCTGGCCGAGGGGGCGACCGGCTGCCCGCCGGGCTGCGGCCACCTGCAGCCGGACTGCGCTCTCGACGGCTGGGTAGCCGCTGCTGGCGGAGATTCGCTGGCGGCCCGCCTTGACTCGCTCCGCCGGCTGTTGCGGAGCCGGGACGGCGGCGACTCCGACGAGTCGTAGCCGCGCTCAGACCGGGCTAAGACGGACCGGGCGTGGTCCCACTGCCCTCATTAGCGATAGCGTTTCGCTGCATGGCGGGTTTTGATGACGACCTGCGGTTCGCCCACGTGCTTGCGGACGCGGCGGACGACATCACCATGCGCCGATTCCGTGCCCTGGACCTGAGCGTTCAGGCTAAAGCCGACATGACCCCGGTCACCGACGCCGACCTGGCGACCGAGGAATCGCTGCGGAACGTGCTCAGCCGGGCCAGGCCGCGCGACGCGATGCTCGGCGAGGAGTTCGGCCGGACCGGGGTAGGTCAGCGCTGCTGGGTGATCGATCCGATCGATGGGACTCAGAACTTCGTCCGCGGCGTACCGGTCTGGGCCACCCTGATCGCGCTGATGGCCGGCAACGAGGTCACGGTGGGCGTCGTCTCCGCCCCGGCCCTGGCTCGGCGCTGGTGGGGCGCCAGAGACGGCGGCGCCTGGACCGGACGCTCCCTGACCAAGGCCACCGCGTGCCGGGTCTCCGAGGTCTCCCGGCTGCAGGACGCCTCGATGTCGTACTCAGACCTAGCCAGCTGGGAGAAAGCCGGGCAGCTTGACCAGTTCCTGGACCTGGCCAGATCGGTCTGGCGGACCCGCGCCTACGGCGATTTCTGGTCGCACGTGCTGGTAGCCGAGGGAGCAGTGGACATCTCGGCCGAGTCAGAGGTCTCGCTGTGGGACCTGGCTGCGCTGCAGATCATCGTGCAGGAAGCCGGGGGTGCCTTTACCGATCTGTCCGGCGCCGCCACTCCAGACGGCGGCAGCGCGCTCTGCACCAATGGCCTGCTGCACGCGGAGGTACTTGATCTGCTGGCAAGCAAGCCTGACCGGGCGGCCCACCGGGGCTGACCTGGCCGTTGGCATGACCAGGCAGCCGTCGCGGCTGACCCGTTCGTCCACCGGCTGGGATCAGCCGCCCGGCCGGGATCAGTCCCTGCGGGCTGTGCGCGCTTAGCCATGCTTGCCGTGGGCAGCCTCATGCGTGATGCTTGAGGCAGCACAAATCACAAGATCACAAATGTGCTCGTCAACGGGCCTCGACCCGATGCGGGCTGACTGCATCGGTTATCTCGCGGGGGAAGTGATCGGATCATGAACGTGCAGGACGGCATGAGCACGGTAGTTCTGAGCCTCGGTCCCGCGCACACACTGCGCGAGGCGGCTCGGCTGATGTCGACGCATCGCGTCGGCGCCGCGGTGGTGATCGATCATGAGCACTCCGGCATCGGCATCCTTACCGAGCGCGACATCCTGGATTCAATCGGGGCCGACCAGGATCCGGATGCGGAGATGGTCGCCGACCACCGGACCGCTGACATCGTGTTCGCCGCGCCGGACTGGACCTTGGAGCAAGCAGCCAAGTCCATGGTGGCTGGCGGCTTCAGGCATCTGGTGGTCATCAAGGACGGCCGGGTGGCCGGCCTGCTGTCGATGCGCGATATCGTGCGCTGCTGGTCCAGTGCCAGCGCGTCGGCCGGCCCGGCGCCTGCCGCAGTCTGAGTGCGGCCTCGTCGGTGGGCGGCCTGGGCGGCACTGGCACACCCGGCGGACGATCATGGCTGTCACAGCTGCCGCCTGAGGTCAGTGCGCAGCGCGATCTGCTCGGCATCCTGCTCGACGCTGCCGAGGCCGACCCTGCGATCCGCTGGATAGAGCTCGCCGGCTCGCTCGCCAGGGGTGCCGGCGACGAGCTGTCCGACATCGACGCCGGGCTCGGCATCGCCGACGGACAGTGGCCGGACACTGTTGCCGCGGTGCAGGAGGTCATCCGTGCGGCCGGCCCCATCGCCGACGAGTTCGAGCAGCCCTTCGGCGGCGAAGCCGGGCAGAACGCACGGCACCTGTTCACCTTGTACGCCTCCGGCCTGCAGCTGAGCCTCGTCGTCCAGCCGGCCTCATGGCGCGCCGGACTGCCGCCGCTATCGGTCGCGCTGTACGACGTCGACGGCCAGCTGGCGCGGCCCTGGACGCCAGCTGCCGCGCTGGTCACCGTGCAGACGGCGAGAGAGTGGGCCAGCCTCGCCTGGCTCGCGCTCGGTGACCTGGTGAAGTACCTCGATCGCGGATCGGCCTGGGAAGCCAGGAGCCAGCTCGAAGAGGCCAGGAGCCAGACCTGGAGGCTGTGGGCGCTGGCAATCGGCGCGATCTACCCCGCGTTCGGGCTGACCTCGGTGCTGGATACTCCGGGGCAGGCCGTTCCGCCTGGAATGGAGTCCACCGCTCCCGGCCTGGACCCGGCGGCACTGGCGACAGCCGCAGCTGCCCTGGCTGGCGTGCTTGATCAGGTGCTGCCGCTGGCACAGCAGGCAGTCCCGTTCGAACCCCCGGCCGGCCTGCGGGCCTGGGCCCGCACCAGGCTCGGGCTGCCTGCTGGGTGACCGGGTGGTCGGGGCCGACCTGAATGCTACCGCCGGGCCGGGAACAACCGGGCGAAACGGTGCAGCGACGAGCCAAGACCTAGCCTGGCGACCGGCCCGATGACGGCCGCTGCCAGCCTGCCGAGCGCTGGTGGCAGCGGCAGCTCGATCCGCTCGATCCAGCGGAACTCGGATCTGTCGCCGCGCGGGTGGACCTCGAACTCGCCTGAGCCGCGCACGACCTTTCCGGTGTGCGTGACCGTGCACCGTCTTGGCGGGTCCCACTCGGTGATCACCATGGTGTCGGTGAATCCGATCCGCCCGATGCCGGTCCACCCGCTCACCGCGGCGCCGGCGCCGTGCCCGCCATCCACCCGGGTGGCCCAGATCCACTCTCGCTGTCGGCGCCAGTCGATAGCCGCTTCCCAGACCCGCTCAGGGGCGGCTGGGACCAGCACCCCGGCAGCGATCGTCAGCTTGGTCGGCATAACGTTTACGCTACCGAGTGTCGCCACCCGACCTCGCACCGGGACTGACCGCTGGTCAGCTGCGTACAGCGTGCTGCGGGACCTCTCGCACCCTGGACACCCTGGTCAGCACCACCTATTCTTGACTGTATGGTCAGTCAGCTAATCTCGCCGCCCGCTCCACTGGATGCCGCCGCACTCGCCGAGTCACTGCGCCCGTTCGGGCAGAGCCGGATGCTGCCCAGAGCCGCCTACGTCGACCAGGCCGTCTTCGACTGGGAGCAGCGCAACTTCTTCGGCGGCGGCTGGCTATGCGTGGGCCGCAGCGACCAGGTTGCCAGCCCCGGCACTCAGCGGGCCGAGCCGGTCGGCGCCGGCGGCGTCCTGCTCTCCAGGGACGAAAGCGGCGTCTTGCGTGCCTTCGCTAACACCTGCCGCCACCGCGGCCATGAGCTGCTCCCGTGCGGCTCGACCGCGAGCCAGGGCGTCATTATCTGCCCTTACCACTCGTGGACGTACTCACTCAAAGGGGATCTTCGCGCGGCCGCGAGCTTCAAGAACCGACCTGGCTTTAACGCAGACCAGTGGGGACTCATCGAGCTGCCGCTGGTCGAATGGCACGGACTCGTCTTCGTCGACGGCTCGGGCCGGGCAGCGCCGCTTGCAGACGCGCTGCGCACGCTGGATGACATTCTCGCCCCGTACGAGATGGGGCGTCTGGTGGTCGCCGGCCAGCATGAGTACGACGCGGCAGCCAACTGGAAGATTCTGACCGAGAACTATCACGAGTGCTATCACTGCCCGGCGATCCACCCGGAGCTGTGCCAGGTCAGCCCGCCGAAGAGCGGGGAGAACTACGACGCGCCAGGCACCTGGGTCGGCGGCTGGATGGACCTGCGGGACGGGATGGCCACGATGTCTCTGGACGGAGTCAGCCACGGCGTCCCGCTGCGCGGTCTGGACGGCACCGGCCTGCGCACCGTGATCTACCTGAACGTGTTCCCGAATGTGCTGATCAGCCTGCACCCGGACTATGTGATGGTGCACCGACTGCTGCCGCTTGCGGCGGACCGTACCAAGATCGAGTGCAGCTGGGCGTTCGCGCCCGAGGCGGTTGAGCAGCCCGGTTTTGACCCTGGCTATGCCATTGAGTTCTGGGACCTGACCAACCGGCAGGACTGGGCCGCATGCGAATCCGTGCAGCGCGGGCTGTCCTCGCCGCACGCCGTGCCCGGGCCGCTCTCACCGGCTGAGGACGCGGTCTACCAGTACGTCACCATGGTCGCCCGCGGCTACCTCGGCCAGCCGGTGTGGAACACCGGCGGATCGGCGTGGAGCGCGGGATAGGCGCCAGCCGACCGTCTGGTCGAGCCGGACCAGCCCTCATCCGCCGAACCTCGCGGCTGTCGGTCAATCATGAGTGACCCGATCGAGACCTTTCTGGCAACCCGGCCATCGCCAGGTCCGGCATGCTCTGAATCGGGTACGAATCAGCCGGGGATGGCTTATCGCGCGGTTGTAAGCAGGAGGTGCCGCATTGGCTGGCAGCGACAGCAGGCCCGGCAAGACAGCCAAGAACCCCGGCAGAGCCGCCGGGTCTACCGGCAAGGCCGCTGCTGACGCCGACCGAAGCGCGAAGGACAAAGCGCCAGCAGCCAGCGGCGTGCACCGGATGAAGCGCTCGCTGTACGAAACCGAGCTGTTCAGGCTGCAGGCAGAGTTGGTGAAGCTGCAGGAGTGGGTGCGCGCCGAGCGGACCAGGATCGTGGTGATCTTCGAGGGCCGCGACGCGGCCGGCAAGGGAAGCACCATCAAGCGGGTGACCCAGTACCTGAACCCCCGCGTCGCCCAGATCGTCGCACTGCCGGCCCCGACCGAGCGGGAACAGACCGAATGGTACTTCCAGCGCTACATCAGCCATCTGCCCGCTGGCGGCCAGATCGTGCTGTTCGACCGCAGCTGGTACAACCGGGCCGGGGTCGAGCATGTGCTCGGGTTCTGCACGAAGGAGGAGTACGGACGCTTCCTGCATCAGTGCCCGATCTTCGAGCGGCTACTGGTCGAAGACGGCGTCCTGCTGCGGAAGTACTGGTTCTCGGTCAGCGATGAAGAGCAGGAGCGGCGGTTCAGGTCCCGGCTTGAGGACCCGATGCGACGGTGGAAGCTGTCCCCGATGGACCTGGAGTCGATCACCCGGTGGGAGGACTACTCCCGTAGCAAGGACGAGATGTTCGTGCACACCGACATCCCGGAGGCGCCGTGGCACGTCGTCGAAAGCGACGACAAGCGCAGCGCCAGGATCAATATGATCGCCCACCTGCTCTCGACCATCCCCTATCAGGATGTGCAGCGGATGCCCATCGCCTTGCCGCCACGGCCGCCGGCTCAGGGGTACGTCCGGATGCCGCGGGACATGCAGACCTACGTGCCCGACCATGCAGGCTCGCTGCGGGCCAGAGCTCATTAGCCGGGACCATCGCAGATCGGGACCAGATAGGTGACAGTTGAGGCGACCGTGGCGCCCGCGCTCGCCACGATCGTGAAGTTCAGGATGTAGGCCACGCCCGTGCCCGCGGCGCCGAGCGCTACCACGCTGAGAACCGCGGCCGGCGGCAGCTGCCGTGGTGCGGACGTAACCGGCACGGCGATCGCTGTCAGCTGGACCACCGCACAGCACAGCTGCCCAGCTGCGAGGGTTACCGGCGCGGGTCCGGACGAGGCGAGGAATCGGCGCGAGTACGGAAACCCGGCGCCGTACGAGCACGCGGCGGCGAAGCACAGCGCGTCGCCGGCCAGGGTGCGGGCACCAAGCTGCGGGGCGCCGCCGAGCAGTATCAGCACGCCGATGAAGCCCGCGGCAAGCCCGGCGATCCGGCGGCCGTCCGGCCGCTGGTCCAGGATGAGCCAGATCGTGGCCGGCCAGGTCAGCAGCGGCGTCGCCGCGTTCCACAAGCCGGCGTCCACTGAGCTGATCCGCTGCTCGCCGTAAGCGAGCAGCGTGAACGGCACGGTGTTCATCAGCAGCGCGGCGACCGCCAGGTGCAGCCACAGCCTGCGGTCAGCCGGCCGCCGGACCTGCGCCGCCGACGGCCACCTGGGTCATCGCTGCGCCGGGGCAGTGGCGGGCACTGCGGCCGCCAGCTCGGTCAGCTCTTCGAGGGTCTGCTCGAACGTCCGCTGCGGACGGTACCCGAGCACGGTGCGGATCTTCCCGATCCGGCAGCGGCTCAGGAATGGCGCCCGGTCCGGCGGAGTGATCCCCTGCAGGCGCATCGCCGTCATGATCGGAATGAAATAGTCGCGAATCGCGATGTTCGCGTCCACGGCGAGAAAGGTCTGGCCGACCGCCGCCGGATGCGTTGCCGCCAGCCAGGTCATCTCCGCGAGGTCGTCGGTATGGACCCACGGGATGACGTCGTCCGGGTGCCACCTGTCACGCCAGTCCGGATCGCGCAGCCTGGTGATCAGAATGTCGCCCCATTTGGAATTCCTGGCGGAGCAGATCGCGCCGGGCCGCAGAATAACGGCCGCCAGGCCGCGCGCTCGCACCTCGGCCAGCGCGAGTTCGGCCCGGGCCTTGGTCGCTACATAGGCGCTGCGAGTGTCAGCCAAGGCCAGCGGGCTGTCCTCATCCAGGCCATCTGGCTGCGGATCCCCGTGCACCGACATGGTCGACACCTGCACGAACCGGCTGACTCCGGCATCCAGCGACGCCTGCGCCAGCCACCTGGTGCCATCGGAGTTGGCCGTCTCGGCCAGCTCCCAGTCCTGGCCGAGAGAGGCCGCCGCATGGACCACGACGTCGACACCCCGCACGGCGGAGCGCAGTGACTCGGGCCTGCCGAGTTCGCCGTGCGCTGATTCCCACCCGTGCTCGGCGGCTACGGCCGCCTGCTCCGAGGTACGCACCATCGCGCGGACCCGAAGGCCGCCTGCCCTCAGCCGCCTCGCCGTCGGACCGGCCACCTGGCCGCTCACGCCGGTGACAAGCACCGTCCGACCACCTTGCATGCTCCGCTCCAGGTCTGCTCGGGTCCGCTTCGCAAGCGAATCTAGGCAGCCGCAGGTCGCGATGCTGGCGGGAATCCGCCGTCACGTTCAGACTCCGGGAGCTCGGCGTCTCGGGGATCGCGCACCACCAGAGCGGTTTCGCGGCTGATTCCTCGCCTGACGTGTGTCGCGAAGCCGGGCATTGGCCCGAACAACGGCTCCACCTCAGCCACCAGTTCCAGCCAGGACGGCAGGTCGGCCAGGTCAGCGGGCTCGGCCCGGATGACAATCGCCTGCAGCAGCTGCGACTCGGCCAGGATGACGTCGACAGTCTGCTGCAGCGTGCTTGTCTCGGAGATCACGCGCTCGCTGACGGATCGGTGCGCAGGAGGCTGTAGGTCACGCCGTCCCGCCAGGCTCCACCCCGCCATCCGATCCCCCGCATCACGCCCTCACGAGTGAATCCGGCCTTCTCCAGGGCTCGCTGCTCGGCGATGTTACCCACCTCGGTCCCGGCCTCGATCCGGTGCGCCGTGGTGTGCGCGAACAGGTAACGCGCCAGCAGCCGATGTGCCTGGGTGCCGTACCCGTGACCGCGGGCTTCGGGCAGCATCGCGATCCCCAGCATCCAGCAGTATCCGGCCGGCGTGGTCGGCCGGCGTCGCCAGTTCACGAAGCCAAGCCGCTCCTCACCGCGGACGACCATCAGCACTCCGCCGTCCTCGCCGAGCAGTCTGTTCTCGGCCCAGCCTCGCCGCCATAGCTGACGATCGAACCACCCGAACCGGGCGAACTCCCCTGCCGTCTCCTCGTCCCAGGTCAGCGCCTCCACCACCGGCAGGTCATCCTCGCCGACTGGCCGCAATGTCACCTGATCGCCCATCTTCCAAGCATGCAGCACAGACCGGGCCGCGATCCTCATGCAGGACAGCCCAGGGCCGCAGGCTGCTCGCCTCAGACTTCGGAGGCACGACCTGCGTGAATCAAGCACCCCCCGGAGAACTCCGCGGACGGCTCGCGAATGCGATAACGTGCCCGTCCCGGTCGAGAGAATAGGCCGCCTTGTCGCCCCAGGTCCGTTGCCGCAATGGCGACAGTTCGCGTGCTCCAGCCGCCAGCGCTCGGGCATGATGACCGCGCGGATCATCCACGACAAGGTACAACTCGCAGCGCGGTATTCCCCGCGCCGATCCGGGATCGGGCAGTGCGGGCCCAAGCAGCGCCCTGATTCCGGCCTCCGGCATCAGTCCAAGCACTGCCCCCTGAGTCAGCGTGAACTCGGTCATTCCGGGGACGTCGAGCGACGGGGAATAACCAAGCACCGCAGTCCAGAAGGTGGTCGCGGCGACCTGGTCGGCAACATACATGATGAAGTGCGCCGGCCCGGCCATGTCAACGCCCTCGGCGTGTGTCGCGTGAACGGTGGCCGACCGAGCAACCCACGTGCCGCTGGTCCGCCTCGGCTCTAGACACGACCCCGAGTATAGGGTTGGCCGACCAGGCCGTGCCGCCGCACCGAGGGGCGGCCCACAAGAGCCAACTCAGGTCGGTGGCGTGCCGGAAACCGCCTACCGGACGACGGCCCGGTCTGACCCAGGTGGTGGACCGGCCGGGACGTCGCCGCAACCTTCCCCAGGCAGCCGGCCCGGCCACAGTACGCCGCAGGGATCCGCAAGAGCTATGCCCGGTCGGACTGGGCCAATGCCGGTCGGACGTGGCAATCTATGGCACATGCGACACTGGGCCTCGCCTAGCCAGATCTCCGCCGCAGGCAGAACGACCGCCAGCTCGTACGCCGAGGGGTGCTGACGCGATGCGTAGTAGCCGGATTCTTCGTTGGGCTGGCGCCTACCGGGTGGACATCGCCTGGGTGATCTTCATCGGACTGAATCTGCTGGCAATGCAGCTCATCCCCGCCTGGCAGACCGTCCCCTTCCTGATCATCTGGGTCAGCCTGACCGCGATCTACGGCTTCCGCCTGTGGCACCTGGGATCCACGCTGCTGACAGTCGTGACCGTGACCCTCGCCACTGGCGGCTTGATCGGATGGCAGGTCCTGCGCGGGAAACAGGACGGGGATTACCTCGCGGAGGTCCCGCTGCTGGCCATGATGTTCGTGATCATGGTCTGGCATTCCCGACGGCGAGTCGCTGCCATGGAAGAGATGCGGCGGGTCTCGGAGCACAACCTTGTCCTGCTGGACCAGCAGCGCCAGTTCCTGCAGGACGCCTCCCACGAGCTGGGCACGCCCATCGCTATCGCACTTGGCCACGCTGAGCTGATCGAACACGCTGCCCGTGATCAGGAGATCGCGGCAGACGCGCGCGTGGCGGTGCAGGAGCTGCTCCGGATGCGCCGACTGACTAACCGGCTGCTGCTGCTGGCCGCCACCGACAGCCCGAACTTCCTGCGCCTGGCTCCGGTGGACATCGCGGACCTCATTGCCGAGACCCTCCGCCGGTGGAGCCACGTACCCCGGCAGTGGTCGATCGGCGCCCTGGATGGCTCAGGTGTGCTTGGCGACTGGGACCGGCTGACCCTGGCCCTGGATGCACTGATCGAGAACGCCGTCGATCACACTGATCCGGGCGGCGAGATCGAGATCAGCGCCCGACGCGATGGCGGGACTGTCCTCCTCACCGTGACCGACTCAGGTTCCGGCATTCCGGCTGCCGAGGTCGGGCGGATCTTCAGCCGGTTCTCCCGGGTCGACGCTGGCCGTAGCCGGACGACCGGCGGGTTCGGCCTCGGCCTAGCCATAGTGAAGGCGATCGCGGAGGCCCACCACGGCTCCGTGAGCGTCCAGAGCACGGTAGGCCAGGGCTCGGTGTTCGAGTTGCATCTGCCCGCGTCCTTGGTCTCGGTCGGTTCGCAGCAGCCACTGGATCAGCGGACCGCGCCCAGATAAGGCGCCCTGCCCTACACTCCGTGCAGTGACCTACCGACCGGTTCCGCTGCCGAGCGCGCCCGGATTCGTGGTGTGGAAGCACGACGCGCTGCGAGACTACGCCCGGCTCGCGGAGCCGGATGGTCAGTCGGCTCTCGTCCTTGGTGACGCGGCCGCCGTGTTGTCGGCCATGCCGGCCGGCTGCGTGCAGACCGTGATCACCTCGCCCCCGTACTGGTCGCTGCGGGATTACGGAATAGACGGCCAGATCGGCCTTGAGGACTCTGTCTTCGACTTCATCGATGCGCTGGTAGTCGTGTTCGAGCAGGTTCGCCGGGTGCTGCGGGACGACGGAACGATGTGGCTCAACATCGGGGATTCGTATACCTCCGGCGGACGGACCTGGCGCGCCCCGGATAAGAAGAACCGTGCCAGGGCAATGCCGGTGCGCCCGCTTACCCCACCGGGCCTCAAACCCAAGGATCTCATCGGTGTGCCGTGGCGGCTGGCTCTCGCCTTGCAGGAAAAGGGGTGGTACCTGCGCTCGGACATCATCTGGAATAAGTCAAATTGCCAGCCTGAAAGCGTGACCGACCGTCCCACGCGCTCTCATGAGTATGTATTTTTGTTGTCGAAAAATGAACGTTACAAATATGACGTGCAAGAGGTGCAGGGACCGAACGGCCGTCGCTTGCGCAGCGTCTGGGACCTGAAAACCCAGGCTTATCCCGATGCGAGCGGCCACTTCGCCACGTTCCCTCCGGCGCTCGTCGAGCCGTGCGTGCGGATCGCCTCCGGCCCCAGCGAGCTGGTGCTCGACCCCTTCGTCGGCTCCGGCACGACCAGCCTGACCGCCGGCCGGCTAGGACGCCGGTTTGTCGGCATCGAACTGCATCCCGACTACCTGGCCATGAGCCGCGACCGGCTGCTGCGCAACGGTTTTGTCGAGCTGACCGCTGACGTTTCGGCCCAGGACATCGCGACGGCCTGAGCGAGCGGGCCAGACCTCTGCTAGCTGTCTGCGGATGGCACCGCGTCCTCGTCGAAGAACCGCTGCAGCTCGCTGACGACCAGGTCCGGTGCCGAGTCGACGGCCTCATGCCCGCAGCCGGGCAGGTCCACCAGTCTGGCACCGGGGAGCGCCGCCGCAAGAGCACGGGTGATGTCGCCAGCCCATGCCGGACTCAAGGCACCGAGCAACAACAGTGCCGGCTGGGCGACCTTCGCGGCCAGGCTGGGGAGGTCGACGTTCGTGAGGGCGTGGGCCTCGCGCGGCAGCGTTGCCGACACGATCGGGAGCACGTCTTGCGCTCCTGGCGCGGCCCTGAGCTGATCGATCTGGCTAGCGGTCAGGCCGATGATCTCGGTCAGGAAGCTGACCGTCGCGCGACCTGCCTGCCCGTCGGCGACCATGGCACTCATGCGCTCGACCCACTCTTGCGGGACGGTCTGCGGACCGGGCGGCTCATACAGGGCGATGCGTCGGAAGGGAGCCCCCTGAGCCGCGGCTCCAAGCGTGCAGGTCGCGCCGTAACTGTGAGCGAACACGTTCACCGGCCCGTCCAGGTCGGCCAGAGCTGCGGCGACTGCCACCACGTCGTCGTACTCCTGGCCGAGCGCGTAGGGCTCAGCGTCGCCGCTTGATCCTCTGCCCCGGCGGTCCATTGCCGTCACCCACCATCGATCGGCCAGCTGGCGCCAGATCGGCTCCCAGCGCTCAAGACGGCCCATGCCGCCATGGACGAGCAGCAGCGGTCGGCCAGCCCCCGCCGTCAGCATGCCGATGCTGACACCGTCAGGACCGACAACGCAATGCCGTTCACCTTCCACGACAACCCATGCCGCTCACCCTCCGCACCAGCTCTTGCCGATGATTGGCACCCAGATCGTGGCATGCGAGGTCCGATCCGCACCACTGGATTACGCCGACGGGCTCCTATCACGGTGAGACGTGTCAGGTACGTATCCACAAGTCGAACGGGTGGCCGGCCGGGTCGAGATAGACCCGGACATCATCCTGGGGCTGGTACTCGGCGAGGACCGCGCCAGCCGCGATGGCATGGGCTCCGGCGGCGTCGAGATCCTCGACCTCGATGTCCAGGTGCATCATCATCTGCTGATCGCCTGGTCCGGCCGGCCAGGTCGGCCTGACGTAGGCCGTCTCGGTCTGAAAGGACAGGCCCGCCCCGCCGTCGGGGGCGCGGAGCGTTACCCAGCCTGGCTCGTCGGTCCTGATCGTCCAGCCAAGGAGGCGGCGATAGAACGCTGCCAGTTCGCTGGCGTCTGGCGCGTCAAGCACTGTGGCTGTCAGCGTCATTCGTGGCTGCATGACGGCGCGCCTCCGCAACGGACGGCTGAGCGGGTTCGGACAGCATCAGATTACGAGCCAGCGCAGGTTCCGGGCAGCCCATTCGGGGCAGCCGGTTCGGGGCAGCCTCAGCTGCACCGCTGTAGCCGGCGGCCGTTAAACCTTGTGCGGGAAGCCGCCGAGGTCCGGGGCGACCGTCAGGCCGAGACCGTACCTAGCGCAGGTGCGCCTACTTCTCGTGCGGGACGACGACAACCGGGCATGCCGCGTGATGCATGACCTGAGTGCTTACCGAGCCCAACATGAGCCGGGCAAAGCCGCCGCCACCACGCGAGCCGACCACCACCAGGTCGGCATCGTGCGATGCGTCGATGAGTTCCTTCGCCGGGAAGCCGTTCACCACGTGCAAGGTCACTGCGGCTGGCTTGGCATCGCCGAGTTGGCTGGCTACCTTCTGAGTCATCTCGTCGGCAGCCTCCCGCGTCTTCTCCAGCTTGGCGCTGTCCCCGCCAATGGGGACGGGGTTGCCGGTCCAGTAACTCTTCATGACTTCGTGCACTGCTATCACGGTGAGCGGAGCATGCTGCGCAGCCGCCGCTTTCATTGCCCAGCTAAGCGCGCGTTCTGAGTTGGGTGAGCCATCGATGCCCACCACGATTCCAGGCATTTGTCTGCTCCTCTATCTGGCCACCGCGCTACCCGGGTGGCAACTAACTTCTCGATTTGATAGTCAGGCTGCCGGTCAGGCAGCGATAGAGTCGTTAGTTGCCGAGCCGAAGGACCTTTGGTCCCGGTTAGCGGCAAGAGCGGGTTATGACCCAGGTGAATGACCTGGGATCATTGGCGACCCGGCGTTGAACAGGACCTTCCTCGCATCGCTGCGAGCCTGCTTGAATGCCGCAGCCGGGTGGCTGACTAATTCGGCCGGCCCGGGCTAGCCCGGCGCGCCGCCGACTAGGGTCCGGTGTGCACGTACGGCGCCCATTGGATGGGCGGGTGACCTGCAGCTCGCAGCTGGCTGGTGGCGTCATGCAGCGCTCGGGCACTGTCGATGACCGCGGGCTGGCCGCCACCGGCGCCGGTGAGCGCGGCATAGACGCCACGCGCGACGTCGGGAGCGACGGTGTCGGCGATGTACCACAACGTGCCGATCACATGGCGGAATCCAGCCAGCTGGGTCGCCGCGGCCATGGTGATCGCCTCGTCCAGGTGCCGCAGGCTTCCGGTCGCTGACTGGCAGGCGGACAGGAAGGCCAGCTCGGCGGCCGGCAGGTCGCACTCGGACAGCTGCCTGATGGTCAGCGGACCGTCATCGAGGTACAGGCCACCCGCTGAGGGGTCGGCGGGCTGGATGCCGCCGTGGCAGGCGAAATGAGCGTAACTGGCGCGTTGCATGGCGGTCAGGACGTGCGTCCTGGTCGCCAGGTTGCCGGTGAGGTGCGTGGTATTCGGCAGGAAGTGTCTGGCGACGACCTCAGCCTCGTCCGCGGCGCCGGGCAGCGGCGCGCCGCCGGCCAGATACCGCGTGACCGGCATGGTCACCAGCAGCATTCGCGAACTATCCGAGCCCGCAGGGACCGGACGGGTCCGGGCCGCATACAACGCGCGGAGGGTCGGGGTGTAGGACGAGACGACGTGGTTCAGGACGCAGTCGCCGGTCGAGCCAGCGTGGTGCTGACCCGCCGCATGCAGCGGCAGGACTGTCATCGCGCCGGTTGGGCACCACCAGATCCTGGGCAGCGCGTCGCCGGACGTGACCCCGGCCGGCCTGGCCAGCCGCAGGGCGGCCAGGATCGGGTCGGTGACGGCATCTGATAGCCAGCCCAGCACGTCCCTGATGACGCCGTCCGCCGCCACAGCCTGGCTGCCAGCGAGCTGGCCTGGGGCGGCGAGCGCCCACACCGCGGCCAGGAATGCGTTGGCCCGGTCACGCACCTGATCCGATGTCAGGCCGGGCAGCGGGATGACGGTCAGCCCGGTCGGAGTCGCCGCGAGCGCATCACAGCGGTACCTGCTGACGTTGATGATCACCACGGTGCCGCCTGCGGTCGCCCGGGCCAGCTCGGCGTACGGCGGAACGTCCAGGAAGTTCTCGAAACCGGGCCGCTGCCGGACTTGCTCCACCAGCTGATCCCATTCGGCGGCATAGCGCATCCGGGCATCAGCCAGCGCTGCCTGGTCCGGCTGGGCGGCGGCGGGATCAGCGTCGGCAGCGCTCGAGCTCAGATCACGCTGGTCGTCTGGCTGGTCGAGGGCTGCCCGGATCGCAGCGAGGCGATCAGCTATGGCCGGTTCCGACTGGCGCAGATCGTCGAGCTCACCGCGCAGTTGCAGCAGCTGAGACCACAGCACCGCGCGGCCGTGCTCAAGCAGCTCGACCGCGCGTTCCGGATGGCCCGCAGCGACGGCGCACGCAGCAGCGTCTGAGGCGATGCCTGGCCGCCCCGCCAGCAGCAATTCCTGGCTGCCGCGGTCCAGGCCGCGCCAGGCCAGCAGCGGAAGCAGCCGGACCGCGGCGCCGAAACCCTCCGCAGCCAGCTCGGGATTGCCGTCGTCGGCCGCGGCCTCGCCCCAGGACACCGCCGCCATGATTCGCGATGACGCGGGCGCGGCGCGCTCCTGCTGTGCCTGACGCCAGCTGGCGAAGGCCTCGTCTCGCGCCGCATGGTCGCCGAACGCATTGAACCTGGCCCACAGCGAGTCACTTAGGGTGCGCAGGCAGTCGGCGGCCAGCGGATGGCCTGGCGGGCAGGCAGCCACGGCGGCCCGAGCGAGGCCGATCGATTCCTCCAGGTCGGCCGGGATTGCGGTCAGCTCGAATCGGGTCAGCAGCCTGGCGCTAAGGCCGGTCAGGGCAACCGCCCGGCTCGGATGTTCAGCCGGGGTGGAGGCGAGCGCGTCGCGCGCGGTCTGGATCGCCCCGTCCAGATCCGCCGGGTTGCGGGTCTGGTCGTACCGAAGCTGCTGCGCATTGCTGAGGTTGCCGAGCCTGACGCCACGGTCGGGCTGGCCGAGCGGAGTTGCGCTGGTCGCCTCGCTGAGCCGGTCAGTGGCCTGGTCCAGGTCCGCGGCTATTGCCGACTGCAGGAACCGTGACAAGAACGCGGCACCCAGCTCGGCCAGGTACAGGGCGCGGCGGCGGTCGCCGACGGGCAGCTCGGAGACAGCCACGCTCAGGTCGGAGATGGCCTCGTCTAGGTCCGCCTTGCTGCCGGCGCGGTTGGCCCTGAGCCGCAGCACCTGACCGAGGTCTCCGCGACGGCTGGGATACTCCGTCCAGCCGGCCGGAGTGGCCGCGAGCGCGTCACGCAGACCCGAGATCGCCTGGTCCAGGTCCGCCAGCTGGCCGGTCCGCCAGTACCGCGCGTGCAAGGCGCCGGCCAGGTTGGTCAGGTATCCGGCACGGCCTGAGTCCTCCGGGTCGGTGGCGGCCAGGGCGGTTTGCGCGCTGTCGATCGCCTCGTCCAGGTCCGCCACATTGCCAGTCCGCCAGAACCGGACCCGTAGCTTGCTGCTCAGGCCAGACAGGTGGGCGGCATGGTCGAAGCGACCCGGTGCAGTCGCGCCGAGCGCGCTGCGCTCGGCATCGATGGCCTCGTCGAGGTCGGAGATATTGCCGGTCTGCCGGAATCTGATCTGCAGGACGCTGCTGAGGTTGCCGAGCAGGACCGCATCGTTACCCCCGCCTGCCGTAGCTTCGGCGACGGACTCTCGCCCGGCCGATACCGCCGCATCGAGGTCGGCCAGGTCCCCGGTCAGCCGGAACCTCGCGCCGAGCGTGACGCCGAGCTGTGAGAGCACCTCTGAGCGGCCCCGCTGACCCGGCCCGGTGATCGCCGTGGCCTCCGTCAGCAGCTCGATCGCATCGTCAAGGTCAGCTGGCTCGCGGACTCGCTCGGACCTCAGCCGCAGGGCGAGGGCCAGCGCCAGCAAGCAGCCCGTTCGGTTGGAGTTGTCAGGAGCGATGGCGGCCGCCGCCAGCCGCCCGTTCCTGACCGCCTCAGCCACGTCCGCCTGGCTCCCCGTGTGCTCAGCCCGCAGCCGGAACGACTCGCACAGCAACGCTGATTCGACCGCTGGATCACGCCCGGACAGCTGCCCGGCCTGGCCAGCGCGCAGATCCGCAATCAGCTCATCCAGATCCGGTACGCTCCCGGTCCGCTCGTACCTGGACTGAAGCGCCAGCCTGAGCTCATGCTGGCAGCCGGCTAGCTCGGCGCCGTACGGCCCGGCTGCGTCGATCGCACCGCGCAGCACATCGATCGCCGCATCCGCATCGGCCTCGTGGCCAGCCAACGCGGACCGAGCCCGCAGCGCCGCCCCGAGGCTGGCCTGCACCCGGTCCCGGTTGGGGTACCAGGGCGGAGCCTGGGCAAGCACGGCCTGCCCGGCTGCGATCGCCTCGTCAAGGCCCGCCGCCGCACCAGTGCGGTCAGCTTCCGTTCTGAGCACGCTGAACAGGTTGATCAGGTACATCGGGCCGTCAGGATCACCCGGCGCAGTGGCCTCGATCGCCTGCCGAGCGCAGGCTATGGCCTCGGCCAGGTCGGACGGGCTCGCCGACCGCGGATACCGTAGCTGCAGGGCGGCACCGAGATTCGACAGCCGTCCAGCCCGGTCCGGGTCGTCGGCGGCAGTGTGCGCCAGGACTTGGCGCAACTCGGTGATCGCCTGGTCCACAGCGGCCTGGTCGCCGGTCGCCATGCCGTATTTGAGCAGCTGTGCGGCGCTATCGGCGGCCTGCTGCGAGCCTGGTCCCGGTTCCGTCACCTCGATCAGAGCCCCCCTGGCGCAGTCATGGCGGTGCCGACATGGTCGTCGCGACGACGAAGAGGATTGCCCCGAGCGCGGCGACGGCCGCGCCGCCGAAGGTGTGCAGTCGGGCGCGCCGCAGCTGATCGCGGACCCGCCAGGCGTGCGCTAGTTCCAAGAGCCAGCGCAACCGCGCTCCGGCCTGCGCCGCGTTGGCGAGGGCGTCCGCGATGCCCTGCGCCAGCTTGCTCTTCTGGCTCTCGTCCGGCTCGCCGGCCAGCATCACGGCAGCGCGCGCCGCCACCGTCTGCCACAGGACGTATTTCGACTGCAGCTCTTGCACGGAGCTGCCGAATGGCCCGAAGAATGCGGCAGGCTCGGCCTGGATCTGCGCCCGCAAGCCGGCCAGCTCCGGCTGGTCGATCGCCGCCAGGGTGGTCCCGATCGGCATCAGGGCATCCGCCGTATGCCAGATCGCCCAGCCGATCCCGGCTAGCCCGATCACCAGCCCGGCGAACGCCGCGCCTGCCGGTCCGAATCCGTGGAGCTTCCCGACCGCGCTCAGCGGGGCGCCGCCGAGCAGCGCCGCCCCGACCGCGGCGAGCGCGCCGATCGTCCATTTCGCGCTGGCCCGCATGTCATCGATGCTGTCAAGCGGCGAAGGCAGGCCCACGGGCGAGCCGTCCTGGCCGCTGGCCGCACTGGCCAGGACCGGATCGGTCATTCGCCGGCCGAGGTGTCGGCATCAGCCGACGGGTCAGCTGCCGCCGCGCCACGGTCCGCGCCGGCCCGGGAATCAGCCGATGGAGAAATCATGCGGTTAATCTGGAACTCTCCATTGTCGGCAATGCGCTCGACCGGCAGCCAGGCAGTGCCATCGAAAGTCAGCATAAGCCCGTGTTCGAAACGAACATCGCCTACTGCAGGGACGCTTTCATCATTTCCGCCTGCGGCGTTCTGCCCGCTCATGTTCCACAGTATGGCGCAAGGCTGATTACCGGGCCACCGACCCGCAAACCTGGCGGAAATTTATGGCTATACATGTCAATTTGCTGCGTCGGATGACTGGCTGATCGCCGGTGAATAACCAATGCGAATCACAGTTGTCTGTGCGTATAGTTTCTCTTTCAGGATAATTAGTCTATTAAGTCCTGTTTAGATGGCTTATTGTGGCGAAGATCTGGCCGTGCAGAGGCGCGGACTCGGGTACCCGCCTCGACGACTACGTAGCCGGTCCAGCCAGCGGATTACGTGTTCCTGCCGATTTGCGCGGGAGGGTCAGCCCGGACGATGGCCGTATCAGGCGCGGTGGCGCGGGAGATCATCGGCCACCGTCGGACGTGATACCTGCGGCGCTAGTCACCCGGAACTGTCACCGGGGCAGACCGCCGGTCCGCTCTGGCCGGCCATTGGCCGTCCAGAACCAGGTGGTCTGCCTTCCGGTGGCAGGCAGCCGAAGTTTGCCGATCCATGGCGAGGCCGGCCCGCTGATTCCGTGGGCCTGGTCCAGCAGGCCGGCCGCGCCGGAGCCGAGGCCGGCTAGCTGCACCGGACCCGTCGCGGCTGCCGCAGGACGATGCGCCGGGACAGCCCGCCCGCGCGGGAGATGCCCGGCGATCACGACCGCCAGCACGACCAGGACCGCGATCACTGCCAGGCGGCGGGGCCACCGGCTGGGTTCCCGGTCTCCGCCCTGGCTGAGGACGTCGTCCATGTCCCGCACCGCCTTGAACACGCCGATGTCTGCACTTGACGATACTTCGGCCAGCCTCGCAGGGCGACCAGGTCATCGCCAAGCCGCCCGGAGGCCGGGTCGGCCCCGATCACCCGCCGCGGCGTAGTCGCGATGGCCGCGATGACGGCGCGGGATCCGTTCGCGGTGCCTCATCACCTGGCCTCGGGCTGGTCAGTTGTGAGGTATTGACAGGTCGGGGCTTGCAGCTCCATTCTGAACAAATGTTCAGAACAGATGTTCAGACACGGGACGGGTGCGCCGACGTGGCCGTGATCGGCGGCGGCATGGCGGGCATGGCGACGGCCCTGCGGCTGCGGGCCGCTGGCGTATCTACCGTGGTGCTCGAGGCGCACGGCCATGCGGGCGGGTGCGCCGGGTACTACCGCAAGCGGGGCTTCTCGTTCGATGTCGGCGCGACCACGCTGGTCGACTTCGCGCCGGGCGGGGTCGGCGCGGAGCTGCTGGACAGCGTCGGTATCGCGCCGCTGGACGCCAGGGAATTGCCGGGGTACCGAGCCTTCCTGCCCGATCGCGAGCTGGTGCTGCACCGCGATCCGGTCGCGTGGCATGCGGAGCGGCTGCGAGCGTTCGGCGACACCGACCGGCACCGGCGCTTGTGGGCGCTGCTTGACCGGCTGGCCTATACGTTCTGGCGGGCCAGCCGGTCGGGTGTCCGGCTGCCGGTCCGCGGTCCTGGCACCGCGCTGCACGACCTGCGGGCGGTAGGCCCGGCCGGCGTGCCGCTGATGCGCTACCTGAACTGGACGCTCGGCGACGCGCTGCGCAAGTGCGCGCTGCGCGAGGATTCCGCCCTGGCCGGGCTGCTCGGCATGCTGGTCGAAGACACCGTGCACACCAGCATCGACGACGCGCCGCTGATCAACGGGGCACTCGGCATCACCATCCGGGGCGCTGGCCTGGCCAGGCACACCGGCGGCATGCACGGCTTCTGGCGGGTGCTTGTGACGCACTACCGGAGCCTCGGCGGTGTGCTGCGGGCCGGCTGCGAGGTGTCGCGGGTGGACGGCGAGCCAGGCGCTTACCGGGTGACGACCCGGCACGGCACTCTGCACGCCCGGCGCGTCGTCTGCGCGGTGCCGACCACGACGACAGCCAGGATCTGTGCGGCGCTGCCCGTCGCCAGCAGGTTGCGCCCGTATCTGGAGCGGGATGCGGACGCGCTCGGCGGTGCGTGCGTGGTCTTCCTTGGCGTGCCCGAGTCCGAGGTCGCCGGACAGGAGCTGACCCACCACCAGTTGCTGCAGGCCTACGACCGGCCGCTCGGTGATGGCAACAACATGTTCGTCTCCGTCTCCGAGCATGCAGACTCGCTCAGCGCCCCGCCCGGCCATCGGGCGGTGATGATCTCCACGCACACCGACCTCGCCGACTGGAGCGGGCTGGACGAGACCGGCTACGAACAGCGCAAGAAGGAGATCGGCGAGCGGCTCATCAGCTACGCCAGGCGCGCCTACCCGAACCTCGGCGAGCGGGCGGTGATCGCGCAGACGGGTACGCCGCGCAGCTATGAACGTTTCGGTTTCCGGCCGGCCGGCGCGGTCGGCGGTCTACGCCAGCACCCGCGCAACACCAACCAGCATGCCGTGCCGCACGATCTCGGCGGTCCCGGTCTGTGGCTGGTCGGGGACTCGACCTGGCCGGGCCTGGGCACGGTCGCCTGCGTGCTGGGCAGCCGGATCGTCGCCGCAGGCATGCTGCGCGAGAAGGCGGTGCGCAGATGACCCAGCCCACCCTGGCCGAACTGGGCGCGGATCTGCTCACGACGACGCGCCGGCAGCGGCTGATCGCGCTGTCCCGTCCCTGCGCCGGGGTGCTGGCCTTCGCGGTCCTGGTGTGGCTGCGCTGGTGGTGGCTGACCCCGTTGGTCGTCTTCGGGATCTTCGTCGCCGTCGTCACGGTCACCCACGACGTGGTGCACCGCACGATCGGACTGTCGGCGCGGGCCACCAACTGGGCGCTGTTCGCGATGGGCCTGGTACTCCTGGAAAGCGGGCACGCGTATCGGGCCACGCATACCCAGCATCACCGGCTCTTCCCGCACCCCGACGACCCTGAGGGTTACCCGGCCAACCTGTCGATGATCGGCGCGATCTGCTATGGCCCCGTCTTCCTGGTACGCCTGTGGTGGTGGTCCTACCGGCGGGGACAAGACCGCAGCTGGCTGCTCGCCGAGGCGGCCGCGCCGATCGCCGCGCTGGCCGGCGGGTTGCTGGTTCGGCCTCATGCGCCGGGAGTGCTGGTCTACGCGGTGCTGGCGATCGCGGGCAGCTGGGTCTACCCGCTGCTGACGGTCTACCTGCCGCATCACGACTACGGTCAGACGCCGCTGACCCAGACCCGTACGCTGCGCGGCCGGGTCATCCCGGCCATCTTCCTCGAGCTCACCTACCATCTCGAGCATCACCTGTACCCGCAGGTGCCCAGCCATCAGCTGCCGGAGCTCGCCCGCCGGCTCGAAGGCTACTTCGCCGCCAACGACGTGCGGCCGGTGCGCGTTGTCTGACACCCGCACCCGCGTCCTGGACGCCGCGCTCGCCTGCCTGGTTTGCCATGGCTACGGCGGCACCACCGCCCGGGCGATCGCGCAGATCGGCGGCTTCGCGCCCGGCGTGATCTACTACCACTTCACCGACCTGGATGACCTGCTGGTCGCCGCGCTGACCCACACCAGCCAGGCCCGCGCCCAGCGCTACCGAGCCACGCTGGCCGGGATCGACCGGGCCGCGCCAGCGGTCAAACTGCTCCGCGAGCTCTACCACGAGGACACCGAAACCGGGCACGTCGCCGCCATCCAGGAGATCTATGCGGGCGCCCGGCCAGGATCACGGCTGGCCGCCGAGCTGGCCGCCGAGACCCGGCGCTGGGAGGAGCTGGCCGCGGAGCTGCTGACCACGCTGCTCCGCGGCAAACCCCTCGCCACGTCGGTGCGCGTGCCGGTGGTGGCCAGCGCCGCCGTGGCGTTCTACCTGGGCATGGAGACCCTTGCCCACCTCGACGGCGACCGATCACGTCCGGCCGCGTTCTTCAACCAGGCCGCCCGCCTTGCGGCCGTGTTCGACAAGATCCCCCGCACCCGCCGGCGCGACCGACAGCCGTAGTTTGACAGCCGAATCGAGGACGCAGTGGCGCTCTTCGGCTTGCGGCGGCGACTGTGCCGATCTCTGGCGGCTCGCAGATTCGCCCTGGTCAGCGACCCAGGTTCACAGCACCGCGTAGTAGGCGGTCGGCTTCCAGCCCCACCCGTAATGGATGAGGCCCACCGTTGAGCCGTAATCGTGGGCGCCGAACGTGTAGCCCCACTTGCGGAACAGCTCCACGTGCCCGGATCCGTAAAAGGCGAGGTCACCTATCTTCGGGTGCCAGACCCTGACCAGCAGCGGGCTGGCGAGCATCTCCGTCGTGGTCCTGGGCAGGCGAATCCCGGCGTGGCGATAAGCCATCATGACGAGTCCCGAGCAGTCATAATCCGGACCGGTGCCACCCCAGGCGTACGGGGCGCCGGCCTGGCTCAGCGCCCAGGCGTAGGCGCGCAGCCGTCTCAGTTCCCGGTGCCTGCGATGCCTGGCGTGCTTGGCGTGGCTGGTGGCGGGCAGCATCGGCGCTTGCGCCCGCGTGCTGCTCAGAGAGCTGAGGGAGCTCAGGGAGCTCGTCACGGCTACCGGATGCGTGCTGGCCGCTGTTGCCGCGCTGGCCGCTGGTGCCGCGCTGGCGACCGGGGCCTGGAACGCGACAACCGCGGCTATCCCGACCGGGATCGCCACGGCTGCGAAGTTGCTGGCTGCCTTGCGTATCAGTGGAGACAAATGGGTCCGATCACGCGCAGTGCGCGCAGACCCGCGGGGACCGGCGATGACGGACATGCCTGTCGCGGCGGAACTGCGCCTGACATTCCGACACCCTAGCGGCGTCGGCTGGTGCTGTCCCTGAAAACGCCTAAGAATTACCCGGCGGCGAGATTGCGAAACACCGAGAAACAGTCACGTCGAAGGGTCAGCCATGCCTAGGAGATCGTGGACGAAGCCGCCATCTGTTAGCCAGGCAAAGGAAGCTTACGGATTCTCGACAGCGGACAACGAGATGGCTGTCCATCCCGCCTGCCGAGCGCAGCCCTCTGACCTGTGGCTATGCAGATGAATGCGGCCGAAGCAGGTCCCTGAGTTGCCGAGGTGCGGCGCTCATCCAGCGTGCGGTCGGGCCCGCCACGGACATGCCTATCGGATCCGAACGGCGTCAGGCGGTCGTCCGGAATCATCGGGCGGACCGATTCGCGAGCCGCGCGTCGCCGGTCGATTCTGATCGCTGGCGTTTCTGTGCCTAACCGCTGTATGGCGCGTTCTAGCCGTGCATGAGACGCCTTGCAGGTGTGGTATGTCCAAAGTAGCTTTTTGGTTACATAACATGATAATCGGACCGGCTGAGTGCGCACTCCAAAAAGCTGCCAGGCGAAGTCATTCAGCCGGAACTGAAGAAAACATAGATGCCCGGTCGGCGCGTTACGTCATATGCCCCCAAGTATTACGACACCGGCAAGAGGCCGCATTCGACACAGGAACGAAATCCTGTCACCCACATCCGGCAGCACTGCCCCACGCCGCTCCCGCCGCTCTCGCCGCTCTCGCCGCTCTCGCGGAACCGGTGCCCGGCCTGTCTCGTCCGCGCCCGCGGATGACAGCCAGGCCGGCGGTGTCGCCCCCTGTGCGCTGGCTCAGATCGGATCGAGCGTGTCGCCAGCCCGCCGGCATCGGCATATGCTCGGCCCGCGGGCGCCGGACGCTGAGGAGGCGTGATGGCTGAGGTGACGATCGCGAGTTCACACGGACAGGTGCCCGCCTATCTGGCGACCCCCTCGGGTAACGAACCGCGGCCCGGGGTCGTGGTCATCCACGATGCCGGGGGCATGAGCCAGGATTTGCGCAACCAGGCCGACTGGCTGGCCAGCGAGGGGTACCTGGCCGTGGCGCCCGACCTGTTCTACTGGGGCGGGCGGATGAGGTGCCTGCTCGCCATCGGCCGCGACTTGCAGGCGCGGCGGGGCAGGGCATTCGAGGACGTGGAAGCTGTGCGCACCTGGCTGGCCGGCCAGGAAGGCTGTACCGGCAAGGTCGGGGTCATTGGCTTCTGCATCGGCGGCGGGTTCGCCCTGATGCTCGCTCTCGACCACGGGTTCACGGCCTCCAGCGTGAACTATGGCGTGGGGGTCCCGAAGGACGCCTACGCCGAGAGCGTGCTGGCGGCCGCCTGTCCGATCGTGGGCAGCTATGGCGCCAGGGACCGGGCCAACCGGGGGACGGCCGACAGGCTCAGCCGGGTCCTTGGGGCGGTGGGTGTGGACCACGATGTCAAGGAGTACCCGGACGCCGGGCACGCGTTCCTCAACGACCATGACGGCGCTGGCGACCGTACCCCCGCCATCTTCGTGGTGATGGGGATGTTCGGGGGCCCGTCCGGCTACCACGAGCCGTCGGCGACGGACGCCCGGCGGCGCATCGTCTCCTTCTTCGACCGCCACCTTCAGCCGGCCGGCTGATTCCGCGGATGAGTTTGGCCACGGATACCAACAACCAGCGTGACTTCCCCGAGGCGGTCACCGAGATCCGGATCACTTATCCGGCAGACCTGCCAGACATCGACGACTGAGCACAGGGCAAGCCGCGTCCGCCACATGTCAACAGCGAAGGCGTCTCGGGTCACCATTCTCCACGCCCAGCGGAAATGCCACCCGCACACCTCACCGGCCGCATCCGAACGTGAGGAATCGCTGGCGCGGGTCTGGTCGATATCAGCTAGTGCTGGACACCTGGCGGTGCCGTGATCGTTCAGGCCTGGCGGAGCATCGATCTGAGGATCCTGGCGCTGCTGGCCGGGTTCAGCGCGTCGATGCATAGCTGGTCCATCACCGCCAGGTAGCCGTCGACGATGTCGGGCTTATCCAGGTACTGGGCGCTGGTCAGCTGCTCGATGTAGACCACGTCGGACAGGTCGTACTCGGCAAAGCTCAACAGGCTGAAGGCGCCGCCGGCCGCGGCATGGCCGCCGGCCTTGAACGGGATGACCTGGATGGTCACGTTGGGGCGCTGCGACATCTCGACGAGGTGCTCCAGCTGCGCCCGCATCACGCGGGAGCCTCCGATCGGACGCCTGAGCAGTGCCTCATCGAGCACCATCCTCAGACTCGGCGGATCCGGCCTGTCCAGGACTGCCTGCCGGGCCATCCGCAGATCGACCCGCCGGCTGATCCCCTTGGGGTTCGAGTAGCCGAGCATGATGACGCCGCGGGCGTAATCCTCGGTCTGCAGCAGCCCCGGGACGAACTGCACCTCGTACGCGCGGATCACGCTGGCTGCTTCCTCAAGCCCTACATACGCATCGAACCAGCTGGGCAGGACATCACCGTAGTCATGCCACCAGCCAGGGGAACTCGCCCGGATGGCAAGATCGCGCAGGGCCTGGCGCTCCTTCTCATCAGTTACGCCATACAACGTGAGCAGGTCCGCGATGTCGCGGTCCTTGAACCCCACGCGGCCGGTCTCAAGCCTGCTGATCTTCGAGGACGAACCGCGGATGACGTCGCCCGCCTCCTCCAGCGAGATCCGCCTGGCCTCGCGCAACCGCCGCAGATACGCCCCGAGCAAGATCCGCAGCACCGTCGGGCTCCCCGCAGCCGACGGCGCCGTCAAGCTCTGGGCCAGGCCCCTCGAGGGTCCGGCCGTTGCAACCACTGCACCTCCCTGCGCTGGCCGACCCGAGTAGGTTGACCCCAAGAGTGTCCCACGCCCGGCGGCCATCGCGCCATAAGCGCGACGTTACCGATCCGAAACTGCCAAAGCTCCCAGCCTGGCGTTCCAGACCGCCTGCTGGGACGCCGGCGGCACCTCAACCAAGGCCGCCCACTATCCACAGCTTCCTGAGTTTCGACCGAGCGTGCGCTGCTTCGACCGCGCGAGCCTCCAAGTCACGTTAAGCGCGTTGCCAAGCGCCGCATCAATCATGCTGTCGCCCAGTCACAGCGGCGGGATCTTGCTCTGCTTCGGGGATGTCGGCGTCCTGTGAGCTACCTTCAGAGGCGCTGTCGGATGCTGGCGCGCACGGAAGCAGTTTCTCCTGGACAAAGTCCCGGAACGTGTCGAAGTAGTCGTATTCAAAGGCGAGGCCTGCCCAGGCCTCCCTGAAGCATGGGAACCGGGCCACCTGCTGCATGCCCTTCTCCCAGACATTCCAGGTCGCACGGTCGATCCGGCGGCGCTGATGAAGCCAGATTTCTTCCGAGCACAAGTTGAAGTACTCACGGTAGGCGCTGAGGACACGGGACCTCTCACCTTCCGGGAGTGACGAGAGATGGTAATCGCTGCCAGGCTGACGTGCCTCGAACGGAAGGTCATGCATGGCCTTCGCGTACCGGTCTGTGTAGGTCAGGAAGACCGTGACCTGAAGCTGATCTCGAACACCCTTCAACGCCGCCACGATCGCGAACGCCGAGACGATCACAGTGGCGATGCTGGCGATCGCGATCCAGTCGGTGGTGGTCAAATGACTGCCCTTCCCGCCGCCACGAGTTGAAGCCGGAGATCGTCATTCTAACTTCCTATTCCTAAAGTTGCTGAAACTTGACTTATCGGACACCGGCACGCGGCGGCCTATGCGAATCTGACGCGGCACTGTGACTCGCCCCGCATCGCGGCGGAGATGAAGCGGGTTTGAACGTGAGCTGTCTGTTCGAGCGTCAGCCGGGGAGAGCGTCGCTGACAGCTGTCCGTTCGTTGTCGAAGGGGAGCCTCTTCCACGTGGGGCTGCGGCCCGATGATCATGGTGGGTCGCCGGGCGGGGTCGTGGTTCGGCCAGACCACGTCTGGCCCGGCCGGCGTCCCGGTGCCTGCGAAGGCGAGCCAGCGCTGCTGCGTCCAGGTCGTCAGGTGGTCGATGTCCGGGCCGGACCCGGTCCATGCCGTGATGCCGGCCGCGGCACCTTGGGCGAGGTGGGCGGCGGGCGGCCTGGTCAGCAGGTGCCCGTCGATGACCGGGACGAACGGCAGCCCGGCGGGCGGCCCGGCGGCCAGCTGCCCGGCGACCAGCGTCCCGGCCGGGACGTTGCGCAGTGCCCGCACCGATACCACGCCGAGGTGCCTGGCGAGGCGCTCGGCCAGTTCGGCTGCTTCGGCGAGCGCGCGGGCTGCGTCCTGCGTGTCTGGAGACCGTCCGCGACCTGGTCAGGCTCCGCCGCGACCACGGGGCGGCACCCACAGCACAGATCGAGTTGCGCGGCCCAGGCCCGGCCACAGGGCGGCACCATACGGGCCGACGATTGGAACCGATTCCCCACGGCTAGACCAGCACTGGGCAGTCCCATCGGGCACGCTTCGGGCACAGTCGGGAGGCCTCGATTGTGGCGGTCAAAGGCGCGGGCCCGTCGCTTGAATCACATGGTGGGCCTTGCCGGGACTCTGCCATTATCGCGAGGGTTCACTGGGAGGTGAGAGATGGCCGGACTCGTAGCGGGGGCCTCTTCCGCCCTGGAGGCGAAGCTGAACGGGTTCGTGCAGGAGAACCGGTTGCCTGGCGCAGCAGCGGGTGTCGTTCATGGTGACGAGCTTGCGTGGCTGGGCACCATCGGTTTCGCTGACGTGGCTGCGCGGCGGCCGACTCGGCCAGAGACGCTGTACCGGATCGCATCGATCACGAAAACGTTCACGGGAACGGCGATCATGCAACTGCGCGATGCGGGCCGACTGGACCTGGATGATCCTGCGGTCGCATACCTTCCCGAGTTGCGTCGCGCCGTCAGCCCGTTCACGGGGATCGAGGCCGTGACTATCCGCCGGATGCTCGCGCACGAGTCAGGGCTCCCGGTCGAGCCGCCAGGAACGGACTGGTCCGTCCCGGTCTACCAGGGCGAAGCGGCGGTGACTCTCGCGCAGGCCGGCAGCATCGTCCTGAAGGTCCCGCCGAACATGCAGCACAAGTACTCCGACCTTGCCTACCAGCTGCTCGGCGAGGTCGTGACCAGAGTAAGCGGTACCGCATATCCCCGGTATGTGCGGGACGCGATCCTCAAGCCGCTCGGCATGTCAGCAACCGGCTTTGAGCCGCTCGCGGGCACGCTGGGTGTCCGTCGTTCGACTGGATACGACTGGCGAGCGTGCTCTGATGAGCTTGACCGGGCGCCAGCGATGTCACCGGTGTGGGCCGAAGGCGGCCTCTGGTCGTGCGTGGAGGATCTCGCCCGGTGGATCTCCTTCCAGCTGCGCGCCTACCAGGAGCCGCCGCCGGACTCGCCGGTCCTGGCGGCAGCCTCACTGCGCGAGATGCACAAACCCCGTTATCTGGCCGACGACGACTGGAGGAGGGCATGGGGCATCTCGTGGTGCGGGGATCGCCGCGATGACGTCATCTGGATCCAGCACTCCGGCGGCCTCCCAGGGTTCACCAGCACCGTGTGCTTCGATCCCAGGGAGCAGGTCGGAGCGATCGTCTTGGTGAACGGGACCAGTGGCTCCGCGGAACTAGCCTTCGACCTCGCGTCGATCGCCCAGCACCTGGCCCGCTCCGCGCCGCCAGCGATCGACGCGTTCGCGCCGACGCCGCCCGCGTACCGGCTGTTGCTCGGCATCTACGCTCGGCCCGGGCTGGGCGGCTGGGTGCTGCGCCTTGAGTGGCGGGACGGGAAGCTGGCCTTTGTCAGCACGGAGATGCCTGGCTGGTCCCTCGCGCTAGAGCCGACCAGCAATCCCGACATCTTTACCGCCCAGCCAGGATCCAACTTCTCGGGAGAGGAGGTGATCTTCCGGCGTCGCGCCGACGGCCGCGTGACCTCGGTGCTCCTCGTGGAGAGCACCTTCGTGCGACTGGATCAGCCGGCAGACATTGGCGATACCAATCTGTCCGTGCGCTTGGCCGACTAGACGCAACCGAGGCATGCGGGCCCGCTGACGGTCTGAGCTGACGTTCATGGCAATTACGCGGCCAGCTGCTGCAGCGCCGGGCGTCTTCGCAGGTCAGCGCTGTTTCCCCGCAGGTCTTAGAAACTGCCCCGAGCCGTGAGCCCACGTCGTGGCTCGGATCCCGCACCCTTGGCTCGCTCCACCGAGGATAAGCCGCTGCCCGCTCTTCATTTTTCGCGCCGGTCCGCGCGCGGGCGCCCTACGGTCGACGTGTCCATTCCCTCAGCACATTGACGGCAGCCACGGTGTCGGGGTGCTCCGAACCCAGGATCCGCGCCGAGTCGGCGGCGACCCGCTCGAGGATGGTGATCGCGTCGGCGGTGCGCCCGGCCTGCTCGTAAGAGAACGCCAGGATGCCCTCGGCGGTGAGGGTGGAGGGGTGCTCGGGACCAAGGATCCGCGCCATGTCGTCGGCGACCCGCTCCCCGAGGGAGATCGCGTCGGCGGTGCGCCGAGCCTGACAGTAGGTGGCGGCCAGGATGCCCTGGGCGGTCAGGGTGCGGGGGTGCTCGGGACCCAGGATCCGCGCCCGGTCGGCGGCGACTCGCTCCTCGATGGTGATCGCGTAGGCGGTGCGCCTGGCCTGCTCGTAAGAGAGCGTTAGGATGCCCTGGGCGGCGAGGGTGGAGGGGTGCTCGGGACCAAGGATCCGCGCCATGTCGTCGGCGACCAGCTCCCCGAGGGTGATCGCGTCGGCGGTGCGCCCGGCCTCCTGGTAGGAGGAGGCCAGGTTCGCCTGGGCGGTCAGGGTGTCGGGGTGCTCGGGACCAAGGATCCGCGCCATGTCGTCGGCGACCAGCTCCCCGAGGGTGATCGCGTGGGCGGTGCGCCCGGCCTGCCAGTAGGAGGAGGCCAGGTTCGCCTGGGCGGTCAGGGTGTCGGGGTGCACGGGACCCAGGATCCGCACCGAGTCGGCGGCGACCTGCTGCCAGTGGGCGATGGCCTCGGTGTGCAGGCCCGCGTCCAGCATGCTGTTGCCGGCCCGGTAGAGCACGGGGTGCCCGTCGGGGTGCCACAGGGCGTCGCCGGAGCAGGCGGCGAGGGCGGTGGTGCTGGCGCGCAGAGAATCAGCCAGCGCCGGGTCGGTGTAGTCCGGGTCGGGCCAGACAGCCAGCAGGGCATCGGCCGCGGCCTGCGCGATCGCGGGCACCTGGCCTGCCGGGGCGGTCTCGCGAGCGGCGCGGGCGGTAAGGGCGTGCACGCGCACGGCGCGGGACTCGGCATCCTCGTCGAAGGTGGCCAGGCCGTAGCGGTGCAGCAGCACGAGCGCCTCACGGGCCTGGGCGGACGTGACAGCTTCCGGCGCTGACCCCGGGGACGGTTCCGGGTCGGCTCGCCGGTCCGGTCCGGTCCGGTACTGGGCGAGGTAGGAGGTAACGGCCTCAGTGGTCCAGAGAGCTGCGGGGTGCCCGGCCGGGTCGAGCACTCCGGCGAGGCGGATCGCCGGGCAGGCCAGCCCGGCTGGCTCGCGGGCGTCGGCGGCGTCCAGGGCCAGCAGCAGCGTGGCCCCGACGGTGCGGCCGTACCCGTCGGCGTCCGCGCTGGCGGGCATCAGGTCATCCAGGCGGTCCCGGCCGCTGACGTACCGGTCCAGGTAGGTGGCGCAGCTGATCTGCTGGTCGATCAGGTACGCGGCGGCGTGGCACAGCGCGAGCGGCAGATGCCCCAGCTCCCCGGCCAGCTCCCCGGCCCGGCCATCCAGCAGCCGCGCCCCCGCGGTGGTCAGCCGGTCGGTCAGGTAGGCCTGGGACTCGGCCGGGGTATACACGTCGACATCGATCAAGACCTGGCCCGACCCGGCCAGGACCGCGTCATGGCGCCGGGTTGTCGCCAGCACCCACCCGGTGCCGGTATGGCTGGCCGGCCACCAACCGTTCAGTAAGCCCGGGTCGGCGATGTCGTCCAGGACGACGAGCCACGACCTCGACGTGGCCGCTGCCCAGGCCAGGAACTCCCGCGCATCAGCCTCCGCATCACCCCCGCCGGCGCCAGCGGCCTGGACTCGGACCGCCGCCCGGGCGAACACCTCCACGACAGCCCCGGCCTGGGAGGCGTCGGTCCAGACCACCAGATCGGTGCCCGCGCCCAGCGCGTCGTGCGCGTACCGGGCGGCCAGCTGCGACTTGCCCACGCCCCCGCCACCGGACAGCACCTGGGTCAGCACCGCACCGCCACCCGATGACCGCGCCGCGTCGACCTGCTCACGCAGCGCGGACCGGCCCTGGAACGCCGAAGCCAGCGCCGGGATCTGCCCGACCTGAACCGGCCACGACACCCCGAGCGGCGGCGCCTGATGACAGTCCAGGTGATCGATCCGCTCCGCCGCCACCGAACCGCCCGTGGCGGCGATCATCCTGGCGGCGGATCTCCCCGGCTGGCCGGCCGGGTCCGGGGGAACGCTCACGGGCCCGCCTGGCCATCGGGCGCACCGGGGTTGGGGCGAGGAGCATTCATGGTGATCTCGCCGATGTGCTGCGCGGCCACGCTGCCGTGACCGGCGATGATCGCGACGCCGCCAGGACCCGCCGGCGCCGGATGGGCTGGAGGCGCTGGAGGCGCTGGCGGCGCTGGCGGCTTATAGACGGCGGCAGGTACGGAGCGAACAGCCCAGCCAGGGCGATCGCCGCACCGATCGGGGCGGCGAGCTTACCTGCCTGATCCAGGCCCGCCGCGGACAGGTACCCGGCCAGCCCGGCCACCGCCGCCACGGCGACCGCCCGCCCGGTCCAGACCCACGCGCGGATGCGATGCGGCATCCCGATCCCGCCCTTCCTTCCTGCCATACTGACGCCCCAAGCCTGCCCTCTGCCAGATCTACTCTGGGTTATCACACAAGCACCATCTGTGCTAGCCATTGGGGCATTCGCGCTATGCCCGGGAATCGTGTGCCTGCAGTCGAAGCAGGACCTCGCCGGGCCGGACTAGCAGGAGGACGTTTGCAGTCCCGGTCGGCCCGTGCACCTGGCCGGCACCAGCAAGCTCGGCGGTTAACCTCCGGGTTAACCTGGCGAGGCTCTGAGCACCGGTCATGGTAACTTCGCGGCCAACCGGCCGCAGTGCCGAAGTGCCGAGCGTTTTCGCTGGTCATGGCAATTTCCTCGCAGGGATGAAAACCGCTGGGGAGTCGACGAGTCCTCTGGATTTGAACCGCAGCTTCCGCCCGTGGTTCGCCGGGCGGCCCGAGTGGCGTAAGGATCGGCGAGCCCGTGGCCACCGCGGCGTCGCCATGAGTCGGTGGTGGCGGTGCTCAGGCGGTGTGCGGCCTGCCTGGGTCTGCGGGCTCGGCGCGGATGGTGTAGGGGTCGCGCGGGCTGGGGAGCCGGGTTACTGCCCGGGCGAGTGCCGCGTCGACCTCGGCGTCCCAGAGCGGCTGCTGCACCACGCCGAGAGCTTGCCGAGGGTACCGCCGACGCCCTTCCAGGACAGGCCCAGAGCGCCGGCCAGCGACGCGAGGACGGCCGTCAGCTTGCCGGTCTCGGTGGCTGCGTAGGTGACCGCTGCCCACAGAGCCGCGCCCAGGCCGACCAGCAGGATCGCGATCACCCCGGCCCACTGCACGACGAACTGCGTGACTATTGCCGGTACGCCATAACGGTTTGTAACCGGCTTGGCTGACAGACTCCTGACGGGCACGGGCAGGGTGACCTCGATCACTCCGATGGGCGAGGATGAGGGTGAAGGAGGAATCGAGCATGGGCGAAGCGTGGCCAGCGCAGTCCGCGGCAGATGACGGTCCCGCACGCGGCGAGGCACCGCTGATCTTGCTTGCCGAGCCGCCGAGTGAGGTGGAGCGCGCGCTGGTGAAACGGTGGCTGCGCGATGGAGACGTGCGGCCTGCCGCGGTGCTGCCACTGGATGGCCCGGAATTGGCCCGGTCGCTGGCTGCGGCGCCGGCGGACACGGTCATCACCGCTGTTCGCGTCGCGTGGCTGCCACGCGAGCGGCGCGGCGAGCGGCGGGTCTACTGGTCGGACGTCCTATCGCAGGTCAACCCGCGCCGGCCGCCGGTGTTCTGGCAGACCCGCATAGCGCAGCGCGAGCCCGACCGGGCTCGGATAGTGGTGGCGGAGCCCGCCACCGTGGCAGCGCTCCGCGAGCGCTGGGGCGGCACCGGTTCGTTCGCGCATTTCGTGTCCCGGCAGGCCAGGCTTGCGCTGGACCGCTCCGAGCGGGGCCTGCTCGGGCACCGCTACAAGGTGCCCAAGGACGTCATCGAGGCGATCGAGGACAGCCCGGAATTCCGCGCCGAGGTCGCCACGCTCGCCGCCCGGCTTGAGCTGACCGAGCCGGAGGCGGCGGGACGCGCACGGGAGGCACTGGACGGCTTGGTTGCCTCCATGAGCCCAATCGCGGTCGACCTGCTTTCCGGCGCGCTGCGCCCACTGCACGCCCGCGCGTGGGACGTTCAGGCCGACACGGCCGGGCTTGACCGGCTGCGCGAGCTGAACCGCCGCCATGCCCTGGTCTTCCTTCCCAGCCACCGCTCGTACGCGGACCCGCTCCTGCTCGCCGATGTCCTCGCCGAGCATGACTTCCCCCGTAACCACATGCTCAGCGGAGACAACCTCCGCCTATGGCCAATCGGCCCGCTGGCCAGGCGCGCCGGCATCGTATTCATCCGGCGCAGCATCGGCGACGATGAGGTCTACAAGCTGGCGCTCCGTGAGTATCTGGGCTATCTGCTCGCCAAGCGCTTCAACCTTGAGTGGTACATGGAGGGCGGCCGCTCGCGGACCGGCAAGCTACGCCCGCCGCGGTACGGCCTGCTGGCATACGTCGCCGGGGCTCTCGCGCGCGGCCGTGCCGACGATGCCTATCTGGTGCCGGTGGCAATCACCTACGATCAGCTCCGCGAGGTATCGGCAATGGCGGCCGAGCAAGGCGGGGTGGCGAAAAAAGCGGAAGGACTTGGCTGGCTGGCGTCCTACGCGCGGGGACAGCTCACCCGGGTCGGCACGGTGCACGTGCGGTTCGCGGAGCCGCTTTCGCTGCGGGAGGCCCTGGAGCCCGGCGGTGACGAGAGTCCGGACGCGTGGCGGCTCGCGCTGCAGAAGGTAGCGTTCGAGGTGGCTGTCCGGATCAACCGGGTCACCCCGGTGACGGCAACAGCGCTGGTTACGCTCGCGCTACTGGGCGTTCGCGACCGCGCGCTGACCCTAGGCCAGGTACGCGGGGTGCTCGAGCCGCTGAGAGCCTACCTAGCCGAGCGGGAGCTGCCGCACTCGGGTGATGTGCTGCGGACCAATACCGGGGTGCGCGGCGTGCTCGCCGCGCTGGCTCAGCAGAATGTGGTCAAGGTCTACACCGGTGGGGAGGAGCCGGTTTACGCCATCGAACGGGGCCAGCACCTGGTGGCAGCGTTCTACCGCAACAGCGCTATTCACCATTTCGTCGATCGCGCGGTGGCCGAGCTGGTTATGCTCAGCGAGTCCGCTGACCGCTGGGACGAGGCTATGCGGCTGCGTGACCAGCTGAAGTTCGAGTTCTTCTTCCCGGACAAGGCGTCATATCGTGCGGAGCTCAGCGCCGAACTTGAGCGGCTGGATCCCGGCTGGGAGACGGTGGTCGACGGGCGCGCCGTGCTGGAGCGTTCGGAACTCCTAGTGGCAAACCGTGTGCTGCGGTCGTTCCTCGACGCGCAGCTTGTCGTCGCTGAGCGGCTTGCCGCGCACCTCCCTCGCGATCCAATCGCGGAAAAGGAATTCCTCGACGAGTGTGGCGGTGTCGGGCAGCAGATGCTGCTGCAGGGGCACCTGCACGGGCCGGAGTCACTGTCGCGGGAGCTGTTCTCCAGCGCCATGAAGCTCGCCGCGAACCTGGACTTGATCGATCCGGGCAGGGAGGAGCTGGCTCGGAGCAGGCAGGCCTTCGCCGCGCGGCTGCGCGGCGTCGTGGCACGGCTGATCATGATTGACGAGATCGATGCAGTGTGCCGACGGGAGGCGGTCGGTGTCGCACCCTAAGCCGCCCACTGGGCAGATGTGGTCAGCAGAGCAGCTGATCGCAGACGCCGGGGCCGGGCCGGAGGGCCCGCGCGTGGGGGCATTCTTCGACTTCGACGGCACCCTGATCAACGGGTACTCACTGTCGGCGTTCGCCCGTCATCATCTGAGGTCGCTGCAGATAGCTCCGGCGGACCTGGGGGGAATGCTCCTCACCGGCCTTCGCGGCGTCACCACCGAGGAGGACTTCGAGCGGTTCACGGTGCTCGGCATGCGCGCCTGGGCTGGGCGCAGCGAGGACGAGCTCGCCGAACTCGGGGAGCGGCTGTTCGTGCAGGCCATCTCCGGCTCGCTGTACCCGGAAGCATGGCGGCTGGTCGAGGCCCACCGAACGGCCGGGCACACCGTCGTGCTGGCTTCCTCGGCCACCCGTTTCCAGGTGGAGCCCGCGGCCAGGGCTATGGGCGTGGAGTACATCCTGGTTTCGCCGGTGGAAATGGAGAACGGCATCTGCACCGGCCGCCCCGGCGGCCCGCTGCTCTGGCGAGCAGGCAAGGCCGCGGCGGTCCGCGCGTTCGCTGATGAGCACGACATCGACCTGGCAGAGAGCTACGCCTACTCCAATGGCGACGAGGACGTGCCGTTCCTGCGGACCTCCGGGCGGGCGAGGGCACTCAATCCTGGCCGTGATCTGGAAGCGGCGGCGCGGCATTACGGGTGGCCGGTAGCCCGGTTCAGCTCCCGCGGGCGGCCCGGGGTGCGGGACATCGCCCGCACGGTGGCTGGGCTGGCCGGCATGTTCGGCGGATTCACCACGGGCGCGGCGCTTGGGGCGGTGACGGGATCCCGGCGTGAAGCTGTCGACCTCGGCACCACCCTGGCAGGCGAGCTCGGGAGTGTACTGGCCGGCGTGCGGCTGGACGTCCGCGGCGCCGAGCACCTCGCCACCAGGCCAGCCGTCTTCCTTTTTAACCACCAGAGCCAGCTGGACGTGCTCATCCTGGCCAAGCTGCTGCGTGGCGGGTTCACCGGCGTGGCGAAGAAGGAGCTGGCCAACAGCCCCGGATTCGGGCTGATGTTCCGGCTCGCCGACGTAGCGTTCGTCGATCGCCACGACACCGCCCAGGCGCGCAAGGCGCTCGAACCGGCGGTGCAGAAGCTGCGCGACGGAATCTCGCTGGCCATCGCGCCGGAGGGCACCAGGTCGGCGACTCCGGCGCTCGGGCCGTTCAAGAAGGGCGCTTTCCACGTCGCGATGCAGGCGGGAGTGCCGATCGTGCCGATCGTCATCCGCAACGCCGGTGAGCTGATGTGGCGCGGAGCAACGACGATCCGCGCGGGCACGGTGCAGATCGCGGTCCTTCCCCGGGTCCCCACAGCCGGCTGGGTGGCCGACGAGCTCGACACCCATGTCCGCCAGGTTCGCGGGCAGTATCTGACGACGCTCGCCAATTGGCCAGGCACCGGTTCCGGGCGGGTGAAGGCTACGGCGGTGACCCGCCCGGGCCCGCCCCCGGCGGTGCCGCTGGACTGGGGCGCCTCCGCCCAGATGAACCCGCTCGAAACGGCCATGTGGCGCGCTGAAGCGGCCGATCCTCGCCTGCGCGTTAACGTCAGCCTGCTTGAGCTGCTCGACCCTGCCCCTGACTGGGACCGGCTGCTTGCCGCACACGAGTGGGCTTCCCGCATGGTGCCGCGGATGCGACAGCGGGTGGTCGAGCCGGCGTTCTCGCTCGGGACACCGGCCTGGGCAACAGTCAGCGACCTGGACCTGTCTCAGCACGTCCAACGGGTCCAGCTGCCCGCCCCCGGCTCACTGCGCCAACTGCTCGACGTTGTGCAGGAGTTCGCCGCCGCACCCTTCGACCGCGACCGGCCGTTGTGGCGAGCCCTGCTGGTGGAGGGCCTGGCCGACGGCCGGGCCGGGTACGCCGTCAAGAGCCATCACAGCGTCACCGACGGGCTCGGAGCGGTTCAGCTGATGATGCGGCTGCACAGCCGTACTGCCGCGCATGACCCACACCGGCCCGAACCACTGGTCCCAGCGGCGGCCGAGGCATCCCGCGCAGGGCTGCTCGCCGGGCAGATCGTCGGCGCGGTCCGGTCCGCACCCACGACTGCGCTGCGCCAGGGTATAGGGATCGTAGGCGCGCTGCCCCGGCCCTGGGAGGTTGCCTCGCGGACGGCCGGGCGGGTGGCTGACGCCGCCCGCTGGGCAGGCCAAGCCGCCGCCGCCCCGGCAGGCTCGCCGCTGCTTGCCCGGCGTGGCGGCAGCTGGCGCTTCGACGTCATCGACGTGCCGCTGGCTGACCTCAGGGCCGGAGCGAGGGCGGCCGGCGGCTCCCTCAACGACGGGCTGCTGGCCGCGGTGATCGGCGGGTTCCGCCGGTACCACGAGGGGCAAGGCGCCCCGGTCGACCGGCTCACCGTAGGGTTCCCGATCAGCCTGCGCACCCAGGATGACCCGCAGGGCGGGAACCGCTTCACTGGCGCCAGGTTCGCCGCGACCATGGCCGAGCGCGACCCGGCCGCCAGGATCGCTGCCGTGAGGCAGTTCGTGCTGAACGCCCGCGCGGCCAGTGCCGCCACGGCCGGCGCGGTGCCAGTGGCGCTGGCCCCGGCGCTCGGCTGGCTGCCGGCCCCGGTCATCGCCATGGTGTCGGGTCGGCTGACCAGCACAAATGATGTCCAGGTTTCCAGCATCCCGGGGGTGCCTTACCCGGTGTATATCGCCGGTTCGCGGATCACGCACATGTACCCGTTCGGCCCGCTGCCCGGCTGTGCCGCGATGATCACCCTTATCTCGCACGCCGGGGAGTGCTGCATCGGCGTCAACACCGATACGTCCGCGATTGCCGATCCCGGCCGGCTCGCCGATGACCTCCGGGCAGGACTGGACGAGGTGGTAGCGCTCCGAGGCTGAGGTCCGCCGGGCACAACGGACTGACGCGCGAGGCGGCAACCGTTTCGGGATCATGGTTCTAAGCCACAGCGCCACAACGTGGCCAGCCCGGCGCGTCCGGCTTTGCTGCCCGTTGGGCTCCCCACTGCCATGATCACGATATCAATATGGGTTTGACCTGCGCCCCGACCGCGACTCGAACGCGGGACCTACTGCTTAGGAGGCTGCGACTACCGCGTCTCCGTCCAGGTCAAACACAGGGTCACCGGGGCTATCAATGGTCCGTCAGTGACTGCTAAGTCGCGTGGTTTGCCGCTCGATCAGGCACGTGACGGAACGTTCAGGGCTGTGGAGGCCGCCGTTGCGGCCTTGGCCCTGCCCAGACTGGTAAGGTGCCCGGCTTTTCAGGCGCGGGCTTCAAGAATGAGGTTCAGCGGCGTCACTGCCGCCCGGCGAACCGGCTGTACCGGCCCTTTCGAGTCAATCGGAGCGGGAGGAACGGGCTCCCAGCTCGCGCAGCCAGGAGATGACGTTCTCCTGCCTGGTACTCAGCCCGCTGGCGGCGTCAAGCGGTGTGCCGTGCGCGTAGTCCGGCTCCCAGTTGAGATCCGCGCCGCGCGGCAGCAGATACTCCGCGGCGCGGCGCTGGCCGCCGGTGCAGGCATGCCAGAACGCTTGCGACACCTCCTCCGCTGGCGGGTCGCTTCCCAGCAGCGCCGCGAGACGGCCAAGCATGCCCAACGCGGCTGCATGCCAGGCCTTGTCAACCCTGGCGCCACGCGCCACCAGCAAACGGGCGACATGCCAGCAGCCGTAGCCAACGGCGTTATCGAGCGGAGTGCCGATCGAGCCATCAGGCGTCTCGATATCCGCTCCTCCCTCGATCAGGGCTTCGGCCACGTCGACGTCGTCGCTGCTGGCCGCATAATGCAACGGCGTCTCATCACCCGGACCGGTCTGTGAACCTCGACTGCTCGTCAGGGCGTTGGGATCGGCGCCAGCGTCGATCAGGAGCCGGACGATCTCTGGGCCATTGGGGAAGTAGCCAGGCCAGTCAGTGACCATATGCAATGGCGTCGCGGCGCCGCCGTCCTTACCAACGAATCTGACCGACGCCAGCGCGGGATCATTACCCAGCAATCTCTGGATCGCCGCGACATCACCTGCACGAACCGCCAATAGCAGGTCGACCGCGACCTGGTCGTCGCTAGGGATCCACTTGCCGGTGTCCTGCTCACTCATCGTGGCCCATCATGCCAGCCGCCGGACAGTCTCGACGGTCCGATGCAAGTAGCTCGACGGTCCGATGCAAGTAGATAGCGCACAGTTGCGGAGTTCTCGGCCTGCTGGCAGCCGGGCCGCAGACGGCCTACGAGCTCGCCAGGCAGGTCGCACGGGGGCTGCGGTTCGTGGTCACCCGCTGGCCCGATGACCTGCGCCCCGCAGCCGACGCCGACGCCAGGGCACTGGACCTGTTCCGGGCCGCCCTCCACACCCCACGAGGACAACAAAGACCACCGCCGCGATGACCACGCCGCGACGGCAACCCTCCGCAATACGGAACTGCGCCCCGACCGAGGTCGGTCTCCAGGGCCAGGCGGTGCGGCCGGTCGTGCTCCACCACCGTCCACGTGCCTGAGCCCTCGATCCCCGCGATCCTCACGTACTCGGTGATCTGGTCACCCAGCTGGGCCGGGTGGTCGACGTCCCCTTCCACGCTGCGCGTGGCGGGGTGCCACTCAGTCCAGAACCGGGCCGTGGTGACGATGTCGAACACCGCCTCGAGCGGACGGTCCGTGACGAAGTGGTGGCTCACCCGAGGCATGGCTGCTCCTCCCTTGTGCGCTGGCCGTCGCGGCGTCGGCATGCTGATCGTCCGGGGACGCAGGGCGCAGACGGCCGGGTCAGTCCCGCAGGACTGCCTCGGTCTGGGCGGTGTCCTCGGTGCCGCGGTACCGGGCGATCTTGCCGTCCCGGAACTGGAAGAGGTGATGCAGGTCCATGGCGAGGGATCTGCCTGTGCTGCGCGATCTGGCCCGGCACCGGACCACGGTGAGGACTTCGGTGTCGTTGGCGGCGAAGGAGACGGGCGTGAACTCCTCGATCTCCATGGCCGAGCCGAACGCCGTGAAGAACGCCGCGACGGCGTCCTTGCCGTGACGCACGCCGTACCACGGTGCAGCGGCCGAGGTGGTCTCCGCGGCCCAGTCGACATCGTCGGTCACGGCGTCGAGGATCGCGGCGACGTCGCCGTGGCCGAATGCCTCATAAACCTGCGCGATGGTCTTGATCTTGACGTCAGCGTTCATCGCGGAAACTCCCCTCCTGCCCGGACCCGCCGGGCACCTGACTGCCTTGCGGTCACGCCCCGCGATCTCGCCGCGCCCCGGCGCCAGGCCCGGTCACTTGCCGGATGCTGGCGCTATCCGTGCAGGCGCGCGTGCCCGGCCGGAGCGTGGTTGGCCTGGCGGCAACGCGGGCGGGCGCCGACGCACCGACAGGGACGGGGGATTAGTACTGGTCCGCTGAGGCGACCGCCTCAGCGACCGTGATCTCTGGCGGAGCCGGAGCGGCGCCGACCGACCCGATGAAGGCCTGCAGGTCGGGGTCTGAAAAGAACTGCTGGAACTGCGCGGCGGTCTCCCACTCATCAACGATCACGACGAAGCCGTCGCCAACCCCAAAACGATGGTGAATCCCGCCCGCCGAACGGGCCATGTCAGCGATCTTCGCGAACTCGCCGGCCCGATCAGTGAGAGCCTTGCGGAACGTCGCGGTGTCGCCTTGGAACTTCCCGATGACCAGCACGCTCATAGTCCTGGACCTCCTACCTCCGAGTTCTGCGGCCCGCAGCTTCCGGAAGGGATACGTCGCCGGGACCGGCCGCGGATCACCCGGCCATGGAGCGCTCTAGTCGAGTGCCAGCGCCGATGCCGCGGTCAGTACCCGGCCGACCTGGCCGGGGTCGCCGGTGACGTACAGGTCGAGGTCGGCGGCCGTGACCCGGTTGGCGACTAGGCGGCAGAACCCGACTGCGTCGGTGACGATGCCGATGGAGGCAGGATCGGGCGGGCTCTCGCCGATCGCGACATCCCAGGTGCCGCCACCCGGGCCAGTGAGCACCAAGTGCACGCTGACAGGTTCGCGCAGGCCTGTCCGGGCCACGGCGTGCGGTAGCAGCCGGGCTGCCAGCCCGGTCATCAGGCCCAGGGTTGATGGGTCAGGTACTGACGGGGGCAGCCCGGCCGCCCGGCGGATGTCGTTATCGTGTGTCCACAGCTCGAATGCCCGGACAATGAGCAGCGCGCCCAGCGGTAGCCGCATGCCGTGCACCGCGACCTCGGTGTCAAGGTCGCCGAAGCCGTGCACCAGGCTGAGTGTGCGGTCGGTCGCGTCACGCCACTCAGCGCGGGTCTGGGCAGCCGGGCGCCCGGCCTGGCGTGCTGCCGCAGGCTGGGTCGAGTCGATGTGGTCCGCCTCAGCCACCTGAGGGTCGCCGGACAGGCAGCGGTGCATGTCGTCCTCGACGCCGATCAGATGACCAACCAGGCACTGCACGTCCAGGTCACGCAGGACCGGCATCCGCCAGTCGTCGTCGCCAAGCGCGCACAGCAGCCCGTAGAAAGCGTCGGCCGCGCGGCTGAATGCATCGGCGGGCGAGATCTCGATGACCTCCGGGACGGAGCGACCGGCTGCCCGCGCCTGCCGGGAGGCCTCCAGGACACGTTCCCGCAAACCGGCAGGAAGCACTGTCGGTTCACGCCCCTCAGCTGTCATGACGTCTCCAGCAACTGCCGGTCCAGCACGGTTTCCAACTTGGCCAGCGCAAGCCTGAGCCTCGACTTGGCGGTCCCCTCCGGGATGCCAACCGCAAGCGCGACCTCACGGCAGGTCAGCCCCTCGAAATAGGCGAGCTCGACGACCCGGCGCTGAACATCGGGCAGCAGACGGACCGCAGCCCGCACCGCGCTCGCGGCCTCCGCAGCGGTCACCTCTTCGCAGGGAGACGGCTGCCGTTCCACGGGGGTCAGCCGGTGGTGCCGTTCCTGCCGCGCGATCCGGCGAAGCTCGCTGCGCACCACATCCACCGCCCGGTACCGGGCCAGCACCGTCAGGAACGTGCGCAGCGTCCCCGCAGCCGGGTCGTACCGACCGGGATGACTCCACAGCTCGACGAACACGTCCTGGACAACGTCTTGCGCGGCGGCGCCCTGCCCCAGAACACGCAGCGCGGCACCGTACACGGCCGGCGCAAGACAGTCGAAGACCTCAGCGAGAGCGTGATGGTCTCCGGCCGCCAGGCGCGCCGCCAGCAGCGCGTCCGTCCCCCCCACGACCCTGACGCTAGCGCGGGTCCCTGCCAGCGGGCAACGCTCCCGCACCGACCAACCCGGCACCGGACCGTCCAGGCATAGCTGGTCAAGTGTCGCCGACACCCTGCCTCCATGCCAAGGGATCCGCTAGGGGTACGTCACCGCACCCGCGACCGGATCAGGTTCCGCCCCGGCGCATGTCGTTCCTGCTCGGTGCGCAGCTCGGTGTCGAACCGGAGGTCCGGGGAGCGCGGTAGTGAACATGACGACGAACTGCCGAGCGCCCACCCGCTGCGCCTCCAGGCCTCGCCATCTGATCGGCACGAGCTGGCTTATGCGTTCCAGGTCGGGTCGTGTACCGCGTGCGGGACGCTCCGGCAGGCGGAGCGGATGGTCAGCGGGATCAGGAACCAGGTGCTGGCTCTGGCCGGTCTCAGACACGAGCTGACAAGCGTTTACGGAGTCGGCGTAGATGAGCTCCCGCAGGAGCTGCTCGGGGTGTGCGGCCTATGGCCCGCGAACGCGAGGACGTCGCACACATCGCTGACCGCACTGCCGACTGCCGGACGCACCGCCGGAGACCTGCACGACGGCCCGCCCAGGGCAGGCCGGGGAGCGTCAGTCGCGCCTGCTCGCTGCCGCCGGATCGGGGTGGCTTCGGGATCCGGCGACGTGGCGGAAATGAGGACGTGGGCCGACTGCGGGCCGCCCGAGGACCGGGAATGCGGCGGCATCGGGCGCAGAATGCCGGTGATCCGGCCGGGACCGCAGTGACGGACACAGTCGACGCGGCGTGGAGCGGCTGATGAGAAGAGGGGGTAGCTGGCGATGACCACGATCCTGGCCCCGGATGAGGGCAGGCTGTTCACGATCGGCGCCGACCAGGTGATGGTCAAGGGCGTCTCTGACGTCCTCGGCGCCGGATTCGCGCTGATCGACTACCGGGCCGCCCCGCACGTCCCAGGGCCGCCGCTGCACGTCCATGACGCCATCGACGAAGCGTGGTACCTGCTGGACGGCCACCTCGATGTCCGCATCGGCGATGTGCGCTGCACCGTCGGGGCGGGCAGCTTCCTGCTGGTCCCCCATGGCGCCCCGCACACCTTCGTCAACGCCGGCGATGACTGGGCCCGGTGGATCGGAGTGCTGTCCCCCGGCTCAGCCCTGGGCATGCTCGAAGCCCTTGGCCGCCTCATCCCGCACGACGGCCCGCCAGAGGAGGCCGCTATTCTGCAGATGTTCACCCGCTACGGCACCACCATCCAGGGACCACCCCTGACCTGACCCCGGCGCCCGGTGCCGTGTCTTGCGCGTCGAGAGACCGCCGGCGGCATGCTGCTAGACCTGCGGTGACCTGGCCTTTTGCCGCCGGTACTGGCGCGCGCTGCGCCTGGCGGCCAGGCGCATCATGAACGGCGGCGGTTCGAGCCCGAGGGCGCTCAGCATGCCGCCGACATCCTCCTGGTGCCAGACCTCGGCGAACCTGCCGTCGCGGACGCGGAAGATCTCCTGGCCGGTCATGGTCACGGGCCGGCCGGTCGGCGGCAGGCCGAAGAGCTCGAAGGGTCCCGTGTTGGTCGCGGTCATGGTCCAGCGGCCGATCACGTACTCACCATCGGAGATCACCACGTCTGCCTCGAAGGCAGCGTCGGGAAAGGCCCTGCGGATCATCTTCGCCGTCCAGACTTCGCCCGCTCTGCCGGGCGGCTGGCCCGGCAGGGGGTTGTGGTCAATGAGGTCCGAACATGGCCTGGCCGCCGCCCGGCCCGAATACACCGGCCGGCGCCCGCGCACCGTGTACTCCATCACGCCGCAGGGCCGGCGGGCGCTCCGGCGCTGGGTTGCCGAGCCAGGAGCCGGACCGGTGCTGGAATACGAAGCCCTGCTCAAAGTCGCCTTCGCCGGCTACGGCACGAAGGCCGACCTGCTCGGCCACCTCGCTGCCATCGGCGGGCACGCCGCCGCTCACCTGGCCACCGGCCGCACCCGGGCCGATGAGTACGCGAACGCGCTCGTGCCCCTGCCCGAGCACCTCGCGGTCAGCGCCCTGATGTGGAACTTCTTGTGGCAGTTCTACTCCGCCGTCGAGGACTGGGCCGCCTGGGCAGCCGCGGAGGTCACCCGCTGGCCCGATGACCTGCGCCCCCCAGCCGACGCCGACGCCAGGGCACTGGACCTGTTCCGGGCCGCCCTCCACACCCCACGAGGACAACAAAGACCACCGCCGCGATGACCGCGCCGCCACGCCGCGACGGCAACCCTCCGCAATACGGAACCGGCGGGCGGGTCAGGCGACGCGCGAATCAGCCGCAGCAGGGTGGAGCGGCTGACCCCGGCAGCCAGCCGGGGCCTCAGCCGGGACCCTGCCCGTCCGCCCAGCGCCAGCGCGACCGGCCGCAGCATCGTGCCCAGGCCAGTGGTTCGCCGGCCATGGCGGGTGGCCTGGCCCGCTACCTGCTCGGCGAAGGTCCGCCGACCGCACGAGCCGCTGCCACAGAAGAACCGGCGGACCAGCAGGTGCGACATGCCCGCCTGGCCAGCGGACCCCGTATCGGCCAGCCGCCGCTAGAGCCAGTTTCTCGTGGCCGTCGTCACGAGCCGAAAACGCATCCGCGGACAGGCCTGGAATTCCAGCTGCCAAGCGCGTCCCGGAAGGGGAGGTCGCGCATGGCCTAGAACGGTCACAAGGAAACCAAGCCGAAACCTGCTCCCCACGTTTCAGTGATCAGCAACCACACTTGGATATCGGTCTTTAGGGACCGGTCCCACCCCGCCAATCTTCCGCTTTTCGGGCGGCGCAGTCGCCCAGTCCGGGAAGACGTTCCAGCATGGCTTCTGGCATACTTTCCAGCATGGTGGGTGAGTCTGAGGAGGTTCGGGAGAGCCGCTTGCGCAGGCGAGCGGCTACATCGATCACTGAGCGCTTCCCGACGAACGCGTCTAGCTGTCTTTCGTCCGCAGCGCCGTTATCTCCTAGCGGGCCGATGCCATGCGCACGATAATCGCGGTTCCGGTTCTTCTGCGCTGGTATCTGGTGCTCAAGAATCGTGTCATTCTGAAATCGTTGTCGGGCAAAGTCAGGAAGATCGCTTTGTCTGCCGAGCGGTTGCGTGGTCGCTCGGATGACGACCTCGCAGACGATTGCCAGAGCCTCAAGGATCAGGTCGAACGTGGAGCCACACCTGAGCAACTCGAGTTGGACCTGTTCGCGTTGATCTGCGAGCAGGCCGATAGAAGGCTCGGCATGCGTCCCTACGACGTTCAGCTCCTTGCAGCTCTCATGCTCCGCAGGAGCAAAGTCATCCAGATGGAGACTGGCGAGGGGAAGACGCTTGTGGCCCCATTCCACGCGATCATGGAGGCCGTCTTCCACCGTCAGGTAACTATCGTTGCGCCAAACGATTATCTGTCCTTTCGCGATGCCCAATGGATGAGACCCCTTTACGATGCGTTCGGGATCTCCGTGTCCGCCATCCAGCCCGACGACAGCAACGAGGACAAACAGGAGGGATATAGGTCGGATGTCGTGTACGTATCGACGGCGTCCCTTGTATTCGACTGGCTGAGAACACAACACTCTCTCACGGCCTGGTCATCTTTGCCGATATCTCGGGAGACTGTCATCATCGACGAAATAGACGCCGTGCTCCTTGATCAGGCAGTCTCGTCGTACTCTCTTGCTAATCCCATAGACTTCCGGCCGGATACCTTCGCCGTCGCCGAACAGTTCGTCCAGCATTTCTCGGTCGTGACGGATTTCGAGGCGAAACCTAAGATGCGCACGGTGGAATTCACGGACGCCGGGTTCGCGAAATCGGACGAGCTCAGCGCCAGCGCGGGCCTGTCACCCGCGGACGGGTTGTTCTACATCAGGGCCGCTCTCGCAGCCCATCACCTCTACCAGAGAGACCGCGACTACATTGTGGAGTCAGGCGAAGCGGTGCCTCTGGATGATCAGTCTGGTCGACCGCTGCATGGAAGCAAGTTCGAGTTCGGGGTACAGCAGGCGATTGACCAGAAGGAGGGGATTTCGCTTAGCCTACCTAATACGAGCCTAAACCAGATCACGCTCCAGAGCTTTTTCTCAAGTTTTCGGATGCTATCCGGTATGTCCGGGTCCGCCATCCAGAACGCGCTGGAGTTCAAGTACATCTACGGGCTCGATGTCATCCCGATTCCCCCAAATCGGCGATGTATCCGAGTCGACGGGGTTGACGTCTTCTACATAACCAAGGCCGCTCAACTCGGTGCTGTCGTGAACCATGTCGAGGCGATGGTGGAGTCGGGCCGACCTGTCTTGGTTGGCACGACGAACATCCAAGACGCCGAGGCGGTCGGCGAGTTGTGCACCCAACAAGGGGTCGACAACCGCGTTCTGAGCGCAAAGAACTACTTCGCGGAAGCGGTCGTCATCGCGGAGGCGGGCCAGGCGAGGCGTGTGACCATCGCGGCGCGGATGGCTGGCCGAGGAGTTGACATCCGACTCGACGAACCCGCCCGACTCGCCGGCGGGCTGCATGTCATTGGGGTCGGACGGAGTGAAGCCCGAAGGTTGGACGAGCAGTTGATCGGACGATCGGGCCGCCAGGGTGACCCGGGCTCGTCCATCTTCATTCTCTCGCTAGAGGACGACCTGCTCGCCAGCCTCGGTGGAGATGCGACCAGAAAGCTCACGAGCAGATGGAATCTGGAGGAAGCGGCAGAGATCAGGAGCCGTGTAGTCACCCGCGCTATCAGACGCGCGCAGCGGCAGCTGGTCCTGCACAGGTTCGCACAGCGCCAGGCGGCACTCCAGTTCGACCGGTACCTGAACGCGAGCCGCGAGACTGTCTTTCGTCGGCGCGCGACTCTCCTAGAGATGGAGTCCTACGACCAGGAGATCGAGAACCTCATTGTCCGCTACCTGGATCGACTGGGACACGTAGAGCCTGAAGATCTCAACGACCAGCTGGCAGACATCGGCCGCCTGCTCTCCTTGCATGTGCCGTTGGGAGTGCATGCGGCCGGGGAACGCGGCGCATGGAAGGAAGAACTGTCCAAGACCATTCGGCATACCTACGTGGAGCGGCGCACCCGGGCGGAACCCTATGCTGTGGCGCGCGAACACCTGGTCTTCCTGCGCAGCATCGACTTCAGCTGGTCGCTCTTCCTCGACAAGACAACGCTGGACTTCGACAGCTTGCTGGCCGTTTTCGGCGGCCGCTCCAGAATCGAACTCCAGCAGGAGCTGCACCGACACTTCCTCGGAGCCGCCGACCGACTCCATGCCGAGATCGACGAGACGACACTACGGTTCCTCCTGCGCCTCGACAATCCGGTCGCCCTGCAAGACATTAAGTTCTGGCGCGGACTGGGGCTGGTCTACGGAGGACCCAGTGACATCGACCCGGAAGATGGACTGGGCCCACCTCCGGATTACCTGATGACGCCCGCATTTCCTGGCGAGGAGCCCTCAGGAACGCCGCCACCACAACCCGCCCGCCCGCTAGGTCGTCGGCGGCAAGGCCGTTCCGAGCTGATAAACGCATACACGGCGTATATGAAGGAGGGAGGCATCAGTCAGCGTCGGCTGCGTGTGCTGGCGGAGGTCGTTGACGAGTTCCTTAGTGCCGACGACAACGACTCCCGCGTCTTCACAGTGCCACTGATTGCGCTGGACGAGCATCTGGCGGAACTAAAGGCCAGAGGGCACGCACCGCTGAGCCGACACGGCAGACGGCGGATTATCCTCCAGTTCCTCAAGTACCTGAGCAGGGAGGGCATGCTCGCTCCGCAAGCGAGGGTGTCACCGGGGCGTCTGGCTCTCGACCATGCGATAGGCGCCATCAGGACATTGATGCGCCCTTCGATGGTGCTGCAGGTGACGTGGGTCGTGGTTGTCTTCGTTGCATACCGGTGGCTTTCGGGACTTTCCGTACCCGGCGTGCCGTCAGTACTCCCGGACGGTGAGCCGGTCGTCAGTTTCCCATCCCCAACCTTGGCCTATCAGCTGATTGATCAGCTTGTGCTTGCCGGAGCAGTCCAAGCGGTGACATTGGGGATGATCGGCGCAGTCCCATTAATATCCACAGAACTGCTGCTGGCTCGATTCGGCCGGCAGAGCGAGTCGCCGGCGCTCTATGTCCCGCTGGCTCTTGTCCTGTCGGTCGTGGCAGGGCCGTGGCTGCTCGCCGTCACACGGACCGGGGAGGGGTTGGACTGGCCGGCGCTCGCAGTGGCGGTCTCTTCCCTGTTCGTGGTGAGCTGCATCGTGACGCTGCTCATCTGGACAGTGCGGTATGTCGATTTCATCACAGGGCTGGAGCTCGTCCTGTTTGGAAACGCACTCGTCGTGGCGTGGCAGTTGTGGGAGCAACAGTTGGAGCGACCGGGTCGGCTGGTGGCAGCCGGACTCCTTCTGGGCGGGTTCATGCTGACCATGCTGCGTATCAAGATGGCACGAGTCTCGGTGGAGCTCCTTCACACGGGAAAGTTCGATCTGAAGACCGGGCGCCTGACCAATGTCGCGACAAAGGCGCAGATCAGCCTGCTCCCTGGCAGCTATCATCTCCTCGCCGCTTTCTTGCTGGTCCTGGTCCTGGGACAGTCGGTGCGAGGCCTCAAAGTATCAGTCTTGGCCGATGTG